>Ga0172368_10000293_pt1 | contig 71805 bp, 62 predicted proteins | sample Lak11m_FD_114540 | JGI IMG/M metagenome (GOLD analysis project Ga0172368, IMG submission 114540) | Freshwater microbial communities from Kabuno Bay, South-Kivu, Congo - kab_022012_11m | ecosystem: Environmental > Aquatic > Freshwater > Lake | place: Democratic Republic of the Congo: South-Kivu...
ATAAAATACATTGAGGAACAACAGGAGCATCATAAGAAAATTTCCTTTCGGGAAGAATACCTGGAATTTCTAAAAGAAAAGGATATTGAATTTGATGAACGATATATCTTTAAGCCTATTGAACAATCATCCATTCAGCATTTGAAATAAAATGATTTGAATCAGGATGTTAATTCCCCCGCTTTCAGCGGGGCGGGCTCAACGGGAAATTCTTTTCTCCTATTGTTATTTTCTATGGATATTAATGCCCTACGGGCAAAGTTCAATGGTTTATTTTGATCCGCCAATAAAAGAAATAATTATCTTCCAGCACATCAAAATAAAATGTAGCCCCAATGGGTAGCCTTTTCTATGTTTTGCACTTTTCATTACTTTTACGCGGTTTATTAATTCATTTAAAACATGCAACCCATCAACAAGCTCATCCTCGGTGACAACCTTGAAATATTAAAGCCAGCATGGGATAGATATTACACTTTATCCACTTCAAATTTCACCGATTTGATTTTCTTTTCAAAATAGGCAATGCCTTCAGGTCTGGCTATACTCCGGACAAGATCCTCAAACATTGTGGAGAACAGGGTTTCAAAGGAAAATTTTTCCGGAGGGAAAAGGTCTGGATTATGCATGTCAATTAACCGGCTCATGTACAGCCTCGCAAGTAATTCAATACTTAAATCTTCGCGGTACATGCCCTGGTTAATTCCTTTGGTGAGGTTGATCTGGATTTTATTAAAAATAAAATCAAGCCGTTTGTCAAAATGCTCCTGGTAAATTTTAGGGAATTTTTCTTTCAGATGAATGGTAACGGAAGGGCTCACCAGAATATAATATTTGGCTACTTCTTTGCTCACGATCAACAGAATATCAATGGCGTTCACACCTTCGAAGTCGTGAACCTGGAATATCTCTTCGAATTTCTGCCTTTCGATCTCAAGGATTTTTTCAACCAGCGCTTCATGGCTTTTTACGTATGTTTTTAATTCTTTGACGGTGATGCCCGTGTTGGCTGCAATTTCATCAAAGGAAAAATCCTTAAGCTGTTTGTTTCGAGCTGTATAGCGTATCTCTTTAAGCAATTCAAGAAAGTGTTGATCCATCTGTTCAGGATTGAGCATTAAAACTTGACTTACAAAAATAAATAAATTTTTACTGGATACTTGAATTGCAATAAAATAGTAATTAACAGTACTATTATTGCTAAAGCCGTGCAATTACGGTTTTGCAACCGCACACTTTTTGTCCGATCTCCACTTCTATCTTTGAATCGGGGGGAAGAAACAAATCGAAACGCGAGCCGAATTTTATGATCCCCAATTCTTCTCCCTGGGTTACCTGTTTGTTTTCTTTTGCGTAACACACAATCCTTCGAGCCACAGTTCCGGCGATTTGGCGGAAAAGGATTTCCTTTTTTTCAGGTGTTTCTATAACAACGGTCGTGCGCTCGTTCTCATCTGAAGATTTAGGTTTGGATGCAATGAAATATGAACCTTGATTGTGGCGAAAATATTTAATTATCCCGCTTGCCGGAAACCAGTTGACATGAACATTGGTCGGCGACATAAATACAGATACCTGTTTCATGTTTTTCTGAAAATATTCCTTTTCAAATACATCTTCAATAACCACCACCTTTCCATCGGCGCCGGAAATGATCAAGTTATTATCCGGAATGACTTCACGAATGGGATCCCTGAAAAATCTGACTACAAAAAAATAAAACACCAGGCCCGTAAGATACAGGATATAATGCAAGGGAGTTTGATCTGGAAACAGGATGTTGATAAGGATTACAATGGAAATGAGTAAAAAGAAAACCAAAACAATTACAGGATATCCCTCTTTGTGTATTTTAACCATCGAATTAATTCAAAACAAAAACAATATATATAAATGCAAACGGCGCTGCCAGCAGGATACTGTCGAACCTGTCGAGGATTCCTCCATGCCCCGGCATAATGTTTCCCGAATCCTTCAATCCCAGCGTTCTTTTTATCAGCGATTCGAAAAGGTCGCCAAAAGTACCAAAAATAATTATCGTTAAAGCATATCCCAGCCACTCAGATAAACTAAAATCATCAAAAAAGAGCGAAAGGATATAACCCGCGGCTAAACCGAAAACAAGTCCGCCTGCCGTTCCTTCCCAGGTTTTTTTTGGAGATATTCGTTCGAAAAATTTATGCCTGCCAATAAACATTCCACTCAGGTAAGCGAAAGTGTCATTAGTCCAAATCACGATGAAAAAACCAAGGAGGAGACTTATGGAGTGATGAGTAAAATTCATATCCGGGTAAAGAAAAACATTTAATAATATAAAAGGTAAACCAAGGTACACAAGCCCTCCTATCCCAAAATTGATGTTGGAAACCGGATTTGGTTTCTTTCTGAACAATTCGGTAATATAAAAGGAAAAGATTAAAGGAATAATGAGCATAAGCCAAATCCTGTCTGTCAGATTTAATATAAACAACAGGCTAACTAAATATGATCCCGACCCTGCAATTAAGAAACTGATCCTTTCTATGGGAATCCCGGCATTTGTAAACATTTTAAGATATTCGAGCTGGCATAATATGAAAAAAAATAAGAGAGCCAGGCCCAATGGTATGGGCCCAAGGATGACCGGGACAAGTGTTAAAATGATATAAATTGCTCCGGAGAGTGTTCTTGTCAGGATAGGTTTCACAGTTGATCAATTTGAGTAATCAGATGTTTTGCTTTGACAGCATCATTGATAGTAACGTAAAGTTCGACTTCTCCGAACAGATAGGCTGAATCTTTTTTATTGATTATGACTGCATTAATTTCGTTTTCTACTAATAATCCCTTCAGGAGTTCGGCTTTGTACATCGCCGTTGTCGAAAATATTTTTACCCAGTCTTTGTCCACCTGTTAATATAAAACAATCAGATATTTGATGTCTGTTAAGTAATGTAAAAGATTGATCATTATTACCGTTTAACAAATTTCGTGTGCCGGAAAAAGATCATTTCTTTAATTTCACTTGCCAATTTTATCCTTCATCTATTAAAAACAAAAAAAGCTGTTTGGGCCCGTGAGCTCCCATCACCAGGGTCTTTTCAATATCAGCTGTTCTGCTAGGCCCGGTGATCAGCGAAAGAAGTGAGGGAATGTTGCTCCCGTATTTTTCCTGAATTTTTCTTAACGCGTCTTTAATATCCGGCACAATTTGAGAAGTCCGGGCGATAACAATATGTGATTCGGGGAAAACATTCATCCTTCTGCCCGAGGTTTGCCTTGATGAAATCATGATGCTGCCCAGCCGGGCAATAAGAAATTCACAGGAGGTGATTCCCAAATCCATCTTTGTGAAAGCTGCTTCGTCTTTGGCGTACGATATGCCGGCCAACTCGAGAATATTCTGTAATTCCGGATCAATGCAGAAAACATTTTTCCACTTGTTTTCATTAATCAACTGGCTAAGGTTCGCTTTAAGGTCATTTTCATCTTCACAATAAATAAATTTTCCCGACACCTTTGAAAACTCCTGTGCAAAGGTCACATCCGGAGTATCGTCAGGAATGACGTAAACCGGTGATTCTAAATCAAGTGAAGGAAAGGGATTTTCTGACTTGCTTAATAAGGCATTTCTGACTTTTTTCAGAACCTTTTCTCTTGATGTGGATTCTTCCATTTATTATTGGTTATAATTCTCAAAATTTTCCGCATCGGCTTTGAACACATTTTCAGGTTTGTTCAAACCGGTTTCAGGTAAATTAGACGATGCAGCTTTTCCCGGAAGAGATTTTTTGACGGTTTTGGTTTTACCATTGCTGTCTTTAAGTTTTTGTACCTCTTCCTCTGCAGCCTTTTCCATTAATTTCTTTTGTTCATCAAAGGGCCTGATTCCAAAAATAGTCTCAAGGTCTTCGCGGAATATGACCTCTTTTTCGAGAAGCAAATTGGCCAGTGTTTCTACATTAGTCTTGTTTTTACTTATTATTTCGACAGCCCGCTTGTAGGCTTTTTCCACTAAATGGCTAACTTCCCGGTCAATGATCTGTGCTGTCTGCTCCGAATAAGGCTTTTGAAAAGTAAATTCAGATTGTCCGGTCGAGTCGTAATAGGAAATATTACCAATCTTGTCATTTAAACCAAAATAGACAATCATATTAAAAGCTTGTTTGGTAACCTTTTCAAGATCATTCAGGGCACCTGTTGAAATTTTTCCAAAATTGACCTGCTCCGAAGCTCTTCCACCAAGGGCAGATGTCAATTCGTCGAACATTTGATCAAAGGTAGTAATTTGCCGTTCTTCGGGAAGGTACCAGGCAGCGCCGAGAGCTTTGCCGCGAGGAACAATGGTAACTTTTACCAATGGATGGGCATGCTCGGTGAGCCAACTTACAGCCGCATGGCCCGCCTCATGGTAAGCAATGACTTTCTTTTCAAAAGCTGAAATGATTTTATTTTTCTTTTCGAGTCCGCCGATGATGCGGTCAATGGCATCCATCACATCCTGCTTATCAATGCTGGTTTTGTTTTTTCGTGCTGCGATCAATGCTGATTCATTACATACATTGGCGATATCCGCACCTGAAAAACCGGGAGTTTGCTTGGCAAGAAAATCAAGATCAACGGTATTGTCCAGTTTCAATGGTTTTGTATGTACATTAAAAATGGCTTTTCTTTCCTCAAGGTCAGGCAGTTCAACATGGATTTGCCGGTCGAAACGACCTGCCCTGAGCAGCGCCCTGTCGAGAATATCAGCACGGTTCGTAGCCGCAAGAATAATAACTCCGGTATTGCTTTGGAATCCGTCCATTTCAGTTAGCAACTGGTTTAATGTATTCTCACGCTCATCATTTGCGCCTGTAATTGGATTTTTTCCTCTTGCTCTTCCAATGGCATCTATTTCATCAATAAAAATAATACATGGTGCTTTTTCTTTTGCCTGTTTGAAAAGGTCACGAACCCTGGAAGCACCAACACCTACAAACATTTCAACGAAATCAGAACCGGAAATTGAAAAGAAAGGCACCTGGGCTTCACCTGCAACAGCTTTAGCCAGTAAAGTTTTACCTGTACCCGGAGGCCCCACAAGTAATGCCCCTTTGGGAATTTTCCCGCCAAGGTTGGTATATTTTTCAGGATTTTTCAAAAAGTCAACGATTTCCATTACTTCCACCTTCGCCTCTTCCAGTCCGGCAACATCAGTAAAATTAACATTGACAGCGGTTTCCTTGTCATAAAGCTGTGCCTTTGATTTGCCGATGTTGAAAATTTGTCCTCCCCCGGCGCCACCACGGCTCATCATCCTCATAATGACAATCCATACAACCACGAGGATAAGAAGAGGCAATACCCAGCTTAAAATCTCACCGGACCAGTTGTGCCTTTTCTCGTTACGGATATAAACCGGTTCGGGTAGGCTTTCCTGTGCCCGCTCTATATCTTCTTTAAAAGTATCATAAGAACCGATATTGTAGGTAAAATGAGGCCCTGTCCCGCTGTATCCCTGGTTTTTAACCTTCTCATACTTAGTTTCGGTCAGTTTTTCTTTTTTGATAAATATCTCGGCTTCTTCCTGGTTTACGACAATAATTTTATCTATATCCTGCGACTGAAGCATAATTTTAAGTTCACCCCAGTCAATTTCTTTTGTACTATCTCCAAGATTTGTAAAGGTAAGAGCTATAAAAATTACGGCAACGATGCCATAAACCCAATAAAAATTAAACTTTCCTTTTGGATTTTTTCCTCTTGGCAGACCGCCCGGCAATTTATTTTTTTGTTGTTTATCTTCTGTCATTGTGTCCTCTTTTGAATATTCGTGTAAAAACGAATTTTAAATCTAATCACTTTCCAATTCTAATATTTCCGCATCATCCCACAGTTTTTCAAGATTATAAAAGGCACGCGATTCTTCCTGAAAGATGTGGACTACGACGGTCACGTAGTCTAACAAAATCCATTCCGCGTTTTCAAATCCTTCTTTATGCCAGGGTTTATCACCAGTGGCTTTTCGAACCATTTCTTCAATTGAATCGGCGATAGCTTCAACCTGAGTGTTGGAATTTCCCGAACAGATTACGAAAAAATCGCTCACTGCATTCGGCAATTTGATTAAATTCATACTGAGGATCTTTTTCCCTTTTTTTTCCCGTATTCCTTTAACTATTTCTCTTGTCAGTACTTCAGATTCGCTCAATTTTTTTTTGGGCATATCAATGGATTGAAGTTCCGTACAAAAATAACTATTTTCAGATAACTTACAGCCAGCCAGCAATTGTTTAGGCGGTAAACAACAAAATTCAACGATTTGTTTCCTATTTCTCACTATTTTTAACCAATTATTTGATAATCTTATTTTTGTACAATAAAACAAGATTTTGATGACAAAATTTCCAGGTACTATAATTTTTATAAAAACGGTTACCTCCACCAATGATTACATGCTTGAACAAATAGGTACAGGGCTCATTTCGCTTGAAGGGACTGTTGTAACTGCAACGGAACAGACACACGGTAAGGGTCTTGATAAAAATGTTTGGGAGAGCGAACCGGGAAGGAATCTGACTTTTTCAGTACTTTTAAAACCTGTATTTCTTAAAGCCGAACAACAGTTTTATTTAAATAAGGTAGTTTCTCTCGCTGTACTTGATTACATAAAACAAATAGTTACTCAGGAAACAGTAAAGATCAAATGGCCAAATGATGTTTATATCAGCAATGGAAAGGTAGCAGGCATTCTGATTAATAATACCATAAGTGGCAGCAGTTTACTGTATTCGGTGGTGGGTATTGGAATAAATATTAATCAGGAAAAATTTACAGGCATTGCTGCTAATCCTGTATCGCTGATCCATTGGACAAAAAAAGCGCTTGACAGGAATGAGTGCCTGACGGAAATGCTCCGATGCCTTGCTGAAAGATACAGAGATTTGTCACTTGGAAATCTGTATAAAATCAATTCGGATTATTTATCCTCTCTGTACCGGCTGAATGAAATTCACCTCTTCAGATATAAAAATGAAATTATTACTGCAAAAATTACCGGCCTTGCGGAATTCGGGCATTTACAACTAACCATTGAAGGAAAAGGGAAAATTGAATGCGATTTAAAGGAGATTGAATTTAAAATTTAGAAGAAAACATCCCTCAGTTTACATGGCTTATGCATAAAGTTGATAAAAAGGAGGATTCTTATTTTCATTTACTCCGATGCGAAAATATCCCTGAGCTTATGAACCAACAGGTTAACGAAATTCTCCAAAGGCCTCGCAGCCATCATTTTCAGCATGGGGCTTAAATCAGCAACGAGTACGATGGTAGCCTTTGCGCTATTCCCATCCAAAGATTCAATGTGATTGTTGATCGAGAACTTAAATGGACTATCGTTTACAGAACTGTATGAGATCAATGAAAATGGTTGTTTTCCGCTCATATAAAGTCTGATATCAGCCATTCCCTGTATGGTGAAGGAACATTGATCAGCCGTTGCCTTCCAGTTTGTTACCTGCTGGGGCATAAGTTTTCCAAAATTATTAAACTCACTAAGGAAATTATAAACTACTTCTGCACTTCGGCTGATAACGGCGGTTTCACTTTTTATTTCTGTCATTAGTGATAAGATTAATTAAGTTAAACAGGTTAATTGGGTTGATTGGGTTGATTGGGTTGATTAAGTAAATTACCCCCTTGTAACTGATCCAACAATTTAACAATTAAGCAATTTTTCAATTCCCTAACTTCCCCACTTCTCCGGATCTTCCCGCCATTTCTCCAGAGACTTCAAATCTTTTTCGGAAATGTAGTTATTTTTCACTGCCTGGGTAATTAATTCATTGTAATCGGACAAAGTGTAAAGCTGGCATTTAGCCTTTTTAAAATTCTCATTGGCTTTATCAAGATGATAACTGAAAATGGCAACCATTCCTTTTACCTTGCAACCTCCGGAACGGAGAGCCTCAACTGCGTTCAAACTGCTTTTACCGGTCGAAACCAGATCTTCGATCACAACTACCGACTGACCCGATTCATAATATCCTTCAATCAGGTTTTCAAGGCCATGCTTTTTTTCGGCCGATCTGACATAAACAAATGGAAGTCCCAACTCCTGTGCTACCAAAACTCCATGTGCAATGGCGCCTGTCGCCACACCGGCAATCAGGTCAACCGACCCATATTCCTCATTAATAATCTTTACAAATTGCTGCCTGATATAAGTTCTTATCTTAGGGAATGATAAGGTTTTGCGGTTGTCGCAATAAATCGGTGATTTAAGACCGGATGCCCACGTGAAGGGTTCTTTTGTATTGAGCTTTACCGCTTTGATCTGAAGAAGATATTCAGAAATGGTAATAGCTATTTCTTTATTATAAACCATGCAGCAAAAATATGGTTTTTAATTTTACTTTTGTTTTCAAATTAGTAAACGATGAAAAAAGTTGCAGTCTTTCCCGGTTCGTTTGATCCGATTACGAAAGGCCATGAATCCGTTATTAAAAGGGCTTTACCTCTTTTCGATGAACTATATATCGCCGTTGGCCTTAATGCCGAAAAAAAAAGTTTCTTCAGCATTGCCACCCGAATGGAATGGATTAAAGAAGTATTTATTAATATTGAAAAGGTAATGGTTATCCAATATGAAGGCCTTACGGTAGATTTATGCAAAAAGCTTGGAGCGCAATACCTGTTGCGCGGATTAAGGACTTCGGCCGATTTTGAATTTGAACGCAGCATCGCACAGATAAATAAAAAATTATTTCCCGATATAGAAACCGTTTTTTTCCTTACTGCTCCTGAATATGCCTCACTGAATTCTTCTATCGTCAGGGATATTCTCCGCCATGGAGGAAATGCCTCACAATTTGTACCTGATGGAGTCAATTTGACCGGACCCGGTAAGTAATTTGCTTTATGTTCAATAATTATGTAATGTGCCCGTTTTAATAGGCTATCCATCCGAAATGATAAAAAAAGTTTTATTTCTCGGCTTTATTCTGACTACGAATCTTATTGCTAGGCCTGAGATAACTCAAATTTCAGGCAGGTTACCGGGCGCAGAAGGCTATGAAATCAGGCTCATAGGGTATTCTGATTATATTACTTTTACCGAAGTAGTGATTGATCGGACAGTTGTTGACACAACAGGTTCCTTTTACCTTAAAGCCGATTTGAGAGAAACGACTGCTGCCTCACTTGATCTCGATTATTATTCTGCAAAACTTGTACTTGAACCCGGGAAAATGTATAACATCAGATGTGATTCTGTTGATATGGCATCTCAGTACAGGCCGTTTTATGAAAAAGATGACATCAATTTCAACATTGTTCCGGAAGATAATCTGGAATTGAATTTCCTTATTTCAACCTTCAATTTGTCGTACAATAAGTTCATTACCGACAATTTTGATAACATTTATCTCCGCCGGAAAAAGGGTCTCATTGATTCCTTCAGAGCCGAAACCGAACAAAAATATTCCACCTGTGATATCCAATATTTCTCTCAATATATAGCCTACAAAATTGCTCAGACTGAGTTGTCAGCCGGTTCGGTAAATAAGGCTCTTTTATTTAAAAAATTCCTGGATAATAAACCTGTTCAGTATTCGAACCCGGAATATATGTACTTTTTTAACCAGTTTTTTGATGGATATATTGCCGGTGAATCGAAAGAAATCGGTTACAGCGATCTTGGAAAAGCAATAAATGATTTTAACCTTCGTGATTCTGTATTAGTAGCAATAAGTACTGATTCGATTTTAAAAGGTGAACGCATTAGAGAGTTGGTGATGCTTAAAACTCTATTTGATCTGTATTACAATACGGATTTTTCTCAAATAAATATCCTTCACATTCTTCGCCAGGTTGATACGAATAGTGAATTCACCGAACACCGGCTGATTGCAACAAATATGATCAGGTCATTGATCCATCTTCAAAAGGGAACGCAGGCTCCGGATTTCAGGTTGCCGGATATTGCGGGAGACACTGTGGCATTATCTGATTTCAGGGGCAAGCGGGTTTATCTTAGTTTCATGACAACATGGACCTATGCCTGTCTTGCCGAGTTTGATATTTTAGCCAAACTTTATAAAGATTACGGAATGCAGATCAATTTTATATCGGTTTCGCTGGACAAAAGCCTGGATACGCTGAAGAGGTTTGTAAAAGATAAAGATTTAAGATGGACTTTTTTATATAACGGTGCAGCCTGGGACCTTATTCATTTATACGGGATCAAGACTTTTCCACTTTTTGTTCTCATCAGTGAAGATGGCAGGATAATGCAGTATCCGGCATACAAGCCCAGTGAAGGGATTGAGGAAGCATTTCAGAAATAGGAGGAATCCTGCTGGTAAAAGGCATCTGCTTACTTTTTCGTCTATTCCCAAACAAAAAAAAGACCCCATGTTTCCATGAGGTTTTTTCTTAATGTTTAAAATCTTTTCAAAAACTCAGAACTCCGAACTTTTACCTTTCTGGTAACCCAAACTTCGAACTTAAAACTCCTTACGGCACCTGGCAGGCTTTTCCGACATTCGGCTGCCAATGGCTGTCCTTGTCTATATTGTTCACCTGCCCATCCAGGTTCAGGTCGCAGGAATAAAGTCCCGCTTCGCCGGCTTCAGTGTTCCATTCCAATGTCATGTCTGACGTTCCGATGACACCGTTAGCGTCCGCATCGCCGCCGATCATTCCCCAGATACCACTTGCCAGTTGTTTCTGTGAATTGGTTCCATAAGCCTGGCCGGAAGCAGTCGTGAAGTCGTAGTTGTAAGTTCCGCTGACCTGAGTCAGGTAATTCGCACTCATTATACCCAAATGGTTGCGGTGGTAAACTACTGCAAACAGGTGATTGGTCACTGAACTGGTGAACTGTAGCTTTGAGATTCCATCCATTCCCACGATGGTACCGTTTTTCAAAACGAATGCAGCCTGCCTTGCAATCCTTGTTGCCGCTGTGGCATTTACGGCCAAGGTGGCGTCTCTCAGTTCTACCAATACCCAGTCAACCACACCGGCCGGTATATCCACTACACTTTCAGTTCCGGTATAGTTCCATGGAGCTGCGCTGAATGGCTGGCTCAATGGAACCAAACCGCCTGTGTTTAATATAGTTGTCATTTCCGAGGCTCCGAACGGGCCTTCCATCATCGCTTTCAGGTTGAGATCGAATCCGCTTGCAACATTCATCGTACAGGGGATTACAACCGAGGATTCGTCAGGATCATTTGTATTAAGCGTAATATGCCCGGTATAAATGCCTTCCGATAAGCCGGTGGCATCAAATGTAACATTATGATTTGCTGAATTTCCTCCGGTTACATTTCCTGAAGCGGGATCTATCCCTAACCACAGATTAACACCAACAATGTTGACAGTATAATCTTCAACTTCTCCATAGGTCGTAATGCCGCATGAACTGCCGCAATCGTCACCGGAATATTTGATACGGATACGCATTCTTGTGGCTCCCGATTGGGCATCGCTTGGAATTGTGATCGGATAAGTCCCCTGTCCGCCATTACTGTATGCACATACGACATTTTCACCGGCATCGGTAAAAACTTCATTATGGTTGAAGTCTATCCACACACCCAGATCATCTGTTGAATAAACTACACCATTTGTTACCGTAATGCTGTAAGTCTGTCCGGCGTTCACAGTGGTCGCAATGGATGTATAATCCGCATACTGGCTGCATGAGGATGAATTATTAATAGTATTAAAAACAACGCTGCTGATATACTCATCACAGGTTCCGCTTGCAGTACAGTATGCTTTGCTCCCGCCTCCTTTTGAATCAACCTGGACAGAGGCTGTATAAGTAAGGTCAAGATCGCCACTGTTGGTTATTGTCAGTATTTCGCTCGTTGAACCATCGGGTGCAACATTGACACTGATCGATACTGGATTTACAGCAACATCAGGTGGATCGGGAAGAGCGCTTCCAATTCCAAAAAAGCTCAGGTAATAATTCATAAGCTGATCCTTGGTTGATGGCAATGTTCCATCAGCCAAACCGCCAAATTCAAAGGATGATCCGATTGTGCGGTAAGTTCCAGGATTATTGGCAACAGCGCAGGTATAAGCCGGGCTCTGATTTGCAAAAATGGCAATTGCCGGTGATACTGCGCTCAAATGATCCATGTAGTTGTTATCACCGGTATAAGTATATGTCATGCCTGAAGTAAACGTTCCTGATTGGCCAATCACAGTTGCCATATCAGCAGATCCATCGGAAGATCCCGTTATGCCAAACATAGAATGGACAGGAGTAGTAGCATCATAGGCCCATGTGTCGCCGCCTTCCATATACAAACTGCCCCCGTTGTTCAGGTAATCAGCGAGAAGCTGGCCTTCGGTTGCAGTAAGCACATGGTTGTCAATATAAATGCCAAGGCACACAAAGGCTGCGGTGTATAAACTCATGTCTGCTGGGAATGCTGTGAAAATATCATAGGACACTCCGAGATTTGTTAATGAGGTAGTCATCGCCGGTGACGAATTGCTGTTGCCATCGAGGTTGATTATCACCACGGGAATTTGCCCAACAACAATTGAGAAGTTTCCGGCACCGGTAATTCCGAAATTGGCAGTTAAATTAAAGTCAAAACCGGCAATATGACCGGCAGGAGTTGCGGGAGCTGCCGAAACGCTGTAGCTCTGTTGTCCTGAGCCACTTCCCGCAATATTGCCATAGGAATTTACCGCATCATTGATAGTGATGTAGGAATCAGTGCACATTAATGTTCCCTGAACATTATACGCTGTAGCCGAACCGGCATTTTCCGCGGTGATGATCAGATCGGCTGTTTCACCAGGATCGAGCAGACCGTTATTATTTCCAGTGGGATCGCTGATGACAAATCCGCCAAATTCAATGACAGGAGCATGGCCTGTATCATTAAAATTAACCGACCAGAAGCTTTTCGCTTCACTTAACTGAAGGTTGAACAGAATGGTATGACCGTCAGGAATATTTGTGGCAACATTAAAAGCAAAACCACTCGGAACAGAAACAGTTTGATCAGCATTAATATTCCCATAGGATGCTGAATTATCGGTGATCGTTATGTATGGATCGGTCGTTGACAAAATCGCACCGACATTACTGGCGGTTGCAGTGCCGACATTTTTCACTGCAACCGTTAAAAGAATGGATTCACCGTAATCAATCAGGCCATTATTGTTACCTGCTGCATCACTAATCGTATGGCTGAAATAGCTCAGGTAAGGTCCGGATGCAGGTGTTATTGTAACATTGCCTATATAGGGGATATAGTTGTACGCCATTACTGAAACCTTCATGGTTCCAACATCAGCAATTGCAGGGAAATTTATAGTTGCGCTTCCGCCGATGATATATCCTGTTCCAAGGATTTCATTATTAATGGTCAGGCAAACCCTTGCTCCCTCTTTATTCGCAAAAACAATGAACTGGGTTGCACCGAGAAAAATAGCCGGATCATGACTGACACTGAGTATCTGAGGTACTGCGGTTCTAACCACAACTGAAGGATCTCCGAACACAGTCCAGGTATCTGTCATTGCATCTCCTCCGGTGCCATACGTGTCGTTCATCTTCATGCAACCATTCATTGAGAGTGCGCCAAAGGTTCTTTTAATATTAGAAGGGTAACTTTCCACAAGAATGTCCACCATTTCATCCTGGCCTTCCATCGGCGGATTCCAGCTCTGATTGATGGTGCTCATAAGAGTAGCAATGGCTCCAATGGGTTGACCTCCGCTGGTTGATCTCATCCATGCTTCAGCAAAACAAGTGGTGCTTACGAAATTACCATTAACGCAAGCCACCGACCAGATAAACGGAAGTTTTTGCGTATTGGTGAGTGCAGCAACGTTGGTATTCGAAAATCCTGAAGTTCCCCAGGAAATATCACTGCCATGGCCGGTATAAAGGATGATGCTTGATCCCGAGTTAATATCTACAGAAATCTGAGCAGGCGTCGGATTTCCTGCGGCATCATGTAAGCCCTGGCTACCGTCAAAATGTTCGTAATCGTAAGTGTATGTATAAGCTAACAAATCATCATTCATATTTCTGACGTGTTGGTAATCATATTCACTGTCATCTCCCGGTCCCTGGTCGGAAGCAATCCCGATGCATTTGGTGTACCAGTCAACCCCGGTGTAAGGTGTTTGCTCGTACTGGATAGTTCTCAGAACCTGGGTTTGAACGTGAGCAACAGATTCAGCCGAAAATCTGCCGATGAAAATGTCAGGATAATGATCTGCACCAACAATATAAGTGTAATTGTTATCCGAATCACCACTCGCATAACTTGTTGGAACCTGCGCGGCATCTCCAACCAGAAGAACAAAAGCAAGATTGTGAGTACTATAATAATTTGAAATATAAGTTTTTATTGCAGCAGCATTTCCGATTGTGGCCACATCCACCATTTCAACCGGAATACCGATGGTTTTTTTCCAATTGATAAAATCAGCCATGGACGGCATGAAGCTGTTGTAACAAATAATAAGCATGCACCCATCCTCATCAACAGGTGTATATTTGGCATTGCTGTAATTGAGGAATTGCCTGTTATAAATCTCATTGAACTGTGCATTAACTTTTTCTAATTTGGAAGTCCTGATCAGCGGATTAATACCGTCGCTGCCTGTTTTGCTAACCATAATTTCTATTTCCGAATAAACCCGGAGTACCTTGCTTACCGGATTGTATTGAAAGGGAAAAACTACGATGGTCTGCCCTCTGAAATCGCGGACAATGTATGGGTTGCGCATCTCGGCGAGTTTGCCAGGGAAAAACTGGTCTTGTTTATAGGACCTGCCATAAACATAAGGCACAGACGAAGGATCAATGTCCCTTGTAAAATTACCTTTTGAAGGAGCAATCGTAACATTTTCAAAATCGGTAAAAGATGATGAAACGATTTCGAAGTGCATACGTGCAAGATCAGGTATCATGACTGATGCTGTAAGTTTTGCAAGGTCAGGATCGCCTCCCTGCAAAATAGGGGTAGCCTCATCGAGTTGAATGATGTATTCCTTGCCACTGGGTGTAACCACTTCATCCAGGTAAAATCCGGGAACGCTGAACTGAATAACCGATGTTTCGATGGTTGATGATACCAATATGGTTTTTGCCGGTGATGGCTGGTCTGTTTTAACTTTAATCCAATCGCCTGCAAAAAGGCATGGGATAATGATCATACTCAGAAGAAGTAAATTTAATTTTTTCATTTGAATTTTATTTTTAGAAATTTTTATTCGATTAAAATCATAAGAATTATTTTTTCTACGGTACCTGTGAACCGGAGCCAATATTTTTGATAATAAAATCATTTTTGTCCCTGTTATCAACCTGGCCATTCATTGAGGGATCCGCTTGCTTATATCCCTTCAAACCGGAATTTGTATTCCATACCTCATACAGATCAGACTCATTTATTATCCCGTCAGCGTTGCAATCCCCGCTTATCATACCCCATATTCCGGGTACTATTTCTATATGGCCTTCCATTCCTCCAAAGACTTTCATCTCACCATCAGTAAAATCATATTGATAAACACTTCCGGCCAATACAAGCGGATTGGCTGACATAATCGAAATATGATTCCTGTGATAAATGACAACGAACAATTGCTGTGCGAATGAAATATTGGGTTGCAAGACTGAAATTCCATCCAAATCAACAACGGAGCCACTAATAAGAAGGAAAGCAGCCTGAAGGCCTATCATTGTCGCTGCCGTTGCAGAGGCAGCATCCGGCGCATCGCGGTATTCAATCAATACCCAGTCAACCACACCAGGTGGAATATTTGTGACCGATTCAGTGCCGCTATAGTTCCAGGGAAAATCCTGATAAGGCTGAGTTAAAGGTAATTCAGATAAGCCTGTATTCATGGCCATACCATTGAACGGACCTTCCAGAAACGATTTCAAATTGACATACACATGGGAAATTACAGTCAATGTTACAGGAATTGAAATATTTGGTGAATCAGGATCATTGCTGGTAATATTGATCCAGGCAATATAAATTCCTTCAGTCAAACCGGAAGAATCAAAACCAACACTAATTGACTGTGAGTTTTGCCCTCCAAGAGAACCGGATACTGTTGAACCGCCATCAAGATTCAACCAGTTTTGCGGAGGAGGCAAAGGAGTATAATCAATTACCAGGTAAGGTTTATTTGTTTCGTTCCAGCCATCAAAACCAATGTAATAGGTCCCAGCATCCGTGTCAACTATGCCTATCGCAAACCAATCCTGAATAAGAGCCGCCTGAAGGTTCGCATTTACATTTCCGCCAAGCATACCGGTTATATAACCGGGTGTAAGCGTACCGGTTTCTTCGCGGTGCAGATAATATCCGTTGCTGGCTTCTGTTTTTATGTCAGTATTTAGTAACGGAGCTGAAGTAGTAACCGGATCATTCGTAACCGGCGTAATACTCCAGTAAGGCCAGTTATTTGCATTTACATAACCATGAAATTCCACAGAATTTATAACAGATCCTTCCGGTATTCCATTGACATCAAATTTCATCCATCCGGCTTCATTGGGGGGATACCCTTTTACTTTACTGATCTCGGTTTTCGCTGAAGAAGTTGTTGATCCGGTATTATAATTTGCATTAAGAGGAAAGACCTGAATTATAGTACTTGCAGGAGTATTATAGCTGATACAGGCGTTAAAGTTCAGCAACATTCCTCCCGTGTTTTCAATAATTAAAACTTCTTCAACCATTTCATCAACAGGGATGGTCACGTTAAAATTAGAAGGATTAACTGATATATCAGGGTACACAGGTTCTCCTGCGGTAAACAAATGTGGGTCCCCTATACCGATCAACGGATGAGTTTCGTTTCTCCCTGATTGATCGGCAGCAAACAAATAGTATTCAACCTGGCTTCCATATACAGGTCCGGGTATCGAACCTGAATAGGTATTTCCTGAAATATTGATCATCGGAATGGTATCCCAGTTACCATAATTTACGGAATAAATGATAAAAACAGAATCGGAATAAACAGGCTGGTTGCTGTAAGCTATAATTTCCGACTGAATTTCATATTCGGTCTGAAGCGGCTGATAGCCAAGCAAAGGAACATGGTTTATCCTTAGCATTCCCAAATCAGCTATTCCAATAACCCGGCAATGAAGTGCATCTGTTGATTCCCAGCTTCCTGTAAAACCCACAACTTCGTAACCCGGCATGGCTTCCTGATAAACCAGAAGTGCTTCATCATCCCACTGGCTGCCAGTAACGGGCACCAGCACTTTGTTGTTAATTATAAAAGAATTAGTGTACGGTTCATTATTGGGAGTATAAACTCTGAATATCTCGAATGGAACGCAATACGATGAAATCTGTGATTGGTAATAGGAGGCTGTTGCTTCAATTTCATCATACTGAGCATGGCCCGGAGGAACTTCCCTGATAAGTACTTTATCTACATCTAAAAATTTTCCCCAGCAATCAATATGATCAATATAGGTGTTATTCGGATCCGGTACAACATGATAGTTGAGGATACCAAGGTAGTCCTGAAAATCCTGGGCTATTTCGGCATGTGTCAGAGTTGGATTTTCATCCCATACCAATTCGCTTGATGAAGAAATTCCCATTCCGTCTGTCATATAGTTACCACCCGTATGAATGACATTCATACCATATAAATTAATGCCAAGGTTCTGGGATAAGACTACGGGAATGTTATCATCATTAGGACGGCTGGGGCGGTTGTAAGGAAAATCAACTATTCCCGGCAGTCCGTTCCCGTCAAAAACAAACCATGGCCCATAATCGCGGGTCCAGTAGGATTCGGTGGGTGCATATAAAAATGAACAGTTACTGATGTTCACACCATTGGCGATGTAATTTGCTATAACAGTGTTTTCCTGGCTAAGGCCGGTAACAATGGTCACCACTTTTACATCCTCTGATAATTCTGCAATTACAGCATAACTGATTCCGAACGGATACCTGATCAGCACAGCCTGCATCCTGTTGAATTCGGCAACATTGTAAACCGGTCCAATAGGTGGAAGTGTTGATATAAAATCCTTTCCAATTTCACCCCGCAATAATTCTTCTTCGGGCGTCATTTGGTGTGTAAACTTTTTAACTAAAATATCATTCTCTCCCTGAGCAATACCCGGTGAGGTTGTGAATGTAAGAAAAAAGTAGATAAGTCCCGTAAGTACGCAGATTTTCAACATATTGAACCTGATAAAATTGCGGGATTGAAAACAATGCGTCATTCACAATGAATTTAAGGAAAAAATCGACTGATGTCTGCAAATGTAAAAGAAAATATTTGACCTTTTGTGTGGGTAATTAATTTATTGTAATTCTAAATAGTGTATTTTAACGTCAAAGTATAACTTTAGAGCAGTTCATTTTTTCAGTTCCCATTTTCACATATTTGGATTACTTTTGCCTGTTTTTATGACCCAATGTCATTCAAAAGTGTTTCTTTACGAGAGGTATGGTTATTGATTGCGGGTTAAGCTTTATAAATCAGATTTAACAGATTATCATCACATGGTAAATATTCTTGAGAAATTCCTTGGTACAAAATCAGAAAGAGACCTTAAACTGATTAAACCCATTCAGTTTAAAGTTATTGAAGCCTATGAAGAGATTAAAAATCTCAGTAATGATGAGCTTAGGGCGAAAACCAATGAATTCAGGATAAAGATCACTGAATATATTTCGGATGTAGAAAATCAAATTGCATCCTTAAAAGAATCCCTCAACACAAACCAGGAAATGGAAGTTGAGGAAAAAGAAAAGTCGTGGAAGAAAGTGGATGACCTTGAAAAACAATTATATGATAAAACACAGGAGATTCTGAATATTATCCTTCCCGAAGCATTTGCTGTAATGAAAGAAACTGCAAAGAGATTTAAGGAGAACAAGATCATTGAAGTTACTGCCAATGATTTCGACAGGGAACTGGCCGCCAAAAGCGATTATATTAATATAGTTGGAAATAAGGCCCATTACAGTAATGAGTGGATGGCCGGCGGGAACCTGATTACCTGGGATATGGTTCACTATGATGTTCAACTGATAGGAGGAATAGTACTTCATCAGGGTAAAATTTCTGAAATGGCAACAGGTGAAGGTAAAACTCTCGTAGCAACACTTCCCGTTTACCTGAATGCCCTTCCCGGAAAAGGCGTTCATATTGTGACGGTAAACGATTATCTTGCAAAACGTGATTCCGAATGGATGGGCATGCTTTACCAGTTTCATGGTTTAAAAGTGGATTGCATTGATAAACATCAGCCCAACTCCCAACCGAGACGAAATGCCTATCTTGCTGATATTACTTATGGTACAAACAATGAATTTGGCTTTGATTACCTAAGGGATAATATGACGGCATTTCCGGATGAACTTGTTCAGCGCCAGCATAATTATGCAATTGTAGATGAGGTTGACTCGGTTCTGATTGACGATGCCAGAACGCCGTTGATTATTTCAGGACCCACTCCTAAAGGCGAAACACAGGAATTTGATCAGTTCAAGCCTAATGTTCAGAAACTTTATAATGCTCAGAGGGATCTGGTAACTAAGATATTGGCTGAAGCAAAGAAAATATTTTCGGAGAAATCACTTCAGGATTATGAAAAAAAGGGAGGCGAACTATTGCTGAGAGCGCACAAAGGATTGCCCAAATACAAAGCCCTGATCAAGTTTCTCAGTGAAGAAGGGATGAAGGCACTGATGCAGAAAACGGAGAATTTCTACCTGCAGGAACAGGCTAAAAATATGCATCTTATCACAGATGAATTATATTTTGTGATTGAGGAAAAACAAAATTCTGTTGATCTGACCGAAAAAGGGATTAATTTGATTAACGAATCAGCCGGTGATTCTGAGTTTTATGTATTGCCTGATGTGGGTGCCGATCTGGCCGAACTGGAACGTTCGGGTTTGTCAGAACGAGAAAAATTAAATAAAAAAAGCGAAATTCTTGTTAATTTTTCCATGAGGTCTGAAAAGGTTCATACGGTAAACCAGTTGCTTAAAGCTTATACCATGTTCGAAAAGGATGTGGAGTACATCATTGTAGAAAATAAAATCAAGATCGTTGACGAACAAACAGGCCGCATCATGGAAGGCCGTAGATATTCCGACGGGCTTCACCAGGCTATTGAGGCAAAGGAGAATGTAAAAGTGGAAGCTGCTACACAAACTTATGCCACAATCACTCTACAGAACTATTTCAGGATGTACAAAAAGCTTGCAGGTATGACAGGTACCGCCGAAACGGAAGCAGGTGAATTCTGGAATATCTATAAGCTGGATTGCATTGTAATCCCCACCAACAGACAAGTTGTTCGAAAGGATATGGAGGATTATGTTTTTAAAACCAAACGTGAAAAATACAATGCCGTAGTTAAAGAAATTGAAGAAATGGTGAAGCAAAAAAGGCCTGTGCTTGTTGGGACTACTTCGGTTGAAACTTCGGAATTGCTTAGCAGGAAGCTTACACAGGCTAATGTAAAGCATAATGTGCTAAACGCAAAGCTTCACCAAAAAGAGGCTCAGATCGTTAAAGAGGCCGGCCAACCGGGAACGGTGACCATTGCTACCAATATGGCTGGCCGTGGAACGGATATAAAACTTGGCGCCGGTGTTAAGGAGGCAGGAGGTCTGGCGATCATTGGAACTGAACGCCACGAATCACGGCGTGTTGACCGGCAACTTCGGGGAAGGTCAGGACGGCAGGGCGATCCCGGCAGCTCGCAGTTTTTTGTTTCCCTTGAAGACGACTTGATGCGTATGTTCGGTTCGGAACGAATTGCCAAAATCATGGACAGGATGGGAATTAAGGAAGGCGAAGTGATTCAGCACTCCATGATTACAAAATCCATTGAAAGAGCACAGAAAAAAGTTGAAGAAAATAACTTCGGCATTCGTAAGCGGTTATTGGAATACGACGATGTAATGAACGCACAGCGGGAGGTGATCTACAAAAAAAGAAGACATGCACTATTTGGCGAACGCCTTTCGATTGATATCGCCAATATGATGTATGATGCCATCGAACAGGTGGTTATGGATCATCAGGAATCAAGGGATTATGAAGGTTTCAGGATGGAATTGCTGAAAATATTTGCTATCGAATCACCTTATACCGAAAAGGAATATTTATCTCTTGGTAAAGATGAAATCACGGAGAAAACCTTTGAAAAAGTTTATGAAGCATATCGGCGGAAAAATGATCAGATTCGGGAAAGAGCTATGCCGGTGATCAAAGAGGTATATGAAAGCAATTCCCAGTACGAAAACATTGCCATTCCGATAACCGATGGAATGAAAGAAATGCAGGTGGTTGCCAATTTAAAGAGAGCCAATGAAAACAACGGACAGGAAGTGATCCTCGCGATTGAAAAGGGAGTTACTTTGAGTCATATTGATAATGCCTGGAAAGAGCATCTTCGCGAACTCGATGATCTTAAACAGTCGGTTCAAACAGCAACCTATGAGCAAAAAGATCCGCTTTTGATCTATAAATTCGAATCCTTTGAGCTTTTCAAAACCATGGTTCAGAAGACAAATAAGGAAATTGATTCATTCCTTATTAAAGGGCATCTTCCGGGACAGCAAGCCAATGTGAGGCAGGCTCAGCAACCCAGAAGGATGGATTTGTCAAAATTAAAGGAAGAGCGCTCCGACCTTCTGTCGCAGGCGCACAGCAACACTCAGCAGGGACAGGTTACACAGCCCGTCCATCGGGAAAAGAAAGTTGGACGGAACGATCCATGTCCATGCGGAAGTGGTAAGAAATATAAGAATTGTCATGGGAAGGAGTAGGTTCAAGGTTTCAGGTTCAAGGTTTCAGGTTCAAGGTTACAGGTTCCATTCCCCCTTTGAAGGGAAAAGGGGATGATTGATGGTTTCAGGTCACTTTCAACCTTTGAAGGGGCTGGGGGATGAATTAAAGTTTAAACTATAATGTCAATAGTCGTAGAAAACATAACTAAAATCTACGGGCATCAGAAAGCGCTGGATGATGTTTCTTTTACAATCAATGCCGGCGAAGTGGTAGGTCTTCTCGGACCCAATGGCGCCGGAAAATCCACCATGATGAAGATCATCACCTGTTATATTCCTCCCTCCTCGGGAATGGTAACAGTGTACGGAAATGATATTTTCGAACATTCGCTCGAAGTCCGGAAAAAAATTGGGTATTTACCGGAAAACAATCCACTATATCCCGATCTTTATGTGAGGGAATACCTTGAATTTGTTGCCGGAATTTACCGGGTCGGAAACAAAAGTAAAGCAGTTTCCAAAATGATCGAGCTAACAGGTCTCGTGCCCGAGCAGAAGAAAAAAATCGGTGCACTTTCAAAAGGATTCAGGCAAAGGGTAGGGCTGGCACAGGCACTCATCCATGATCCCGAAGTGCTTATTCTCGATGAACCCACTTCAGGCCTCGATCCGAATCAGCTAACCGAAATCCGAAGCCTGATCAAAGAAACCGGTAAGAAGAAAACGGTGATGCTGTCAACCCACATCATGCAGGAAGTGGAAGCGGTTTGCAGCAGGGCAATCATCATTGATAAAGGTAAAATCGTGGCGGATGATGCTACATCGAGGCTTTCCCTGAGTGCATCGGGAATCCAGGTCACTCTTGTCGAGTTCAATAAACCGGCAGACATTGAGAAACTACAGGCTATCAGGGGTGTTTTGAAAGTGAATCCCTTGCCTGACAACACCTATGAAATCGAATCCGACAAAACCGATGTGCGCGAACTGATCTTTAAATTTGCTGTGGAAAATAACCTAACTGTATTATCCATGCAAAAATCAGAAAAAGGGCTGGAAGAGATATTTCAGCAGTTGACGAAGAGGTAAGTTATTGCCAATGTAAAATATTGAAGTTCTGTTTTCTTGTTTCAAATAACTACCTTTATAAAAATTAATGTATGATAGTTGAAAGAACAAATAAAGAAATCATCTTCAGGTTACCATTAAATATTGACCTTGATGATTTACAGGATTTAGCCGATCTGTTTGAATATAAATACATCACCCGAAAATCAAAAGCTACTCAAAAAGATGTTGACCTTTTGGTAAAGGCAGTCAAAAAAGGACGATGGAATAAAACAAAAAAGAAAATTGACTGATGAGAATTGTGGTTGATACAAATATTGCCTTTGGCGCCATTCTCAATACCAACAGCAAAATCGCCTCAATACTCCTGTATCCGAAGAGTAAATTTAATTTTACTCGACAGAACAACTAATGAAAGAGATTGAGGAAAATAAAACCAAAATTAAAATCCTCACCGATTATACAGACCATGATCTCAAAAGAATTATTGAATTGATAACCGGTAGAATCCGGTTTATCAATGCCAGGCTGATCTCAAAAAAATCATATCAAAGCGCTGAATTTCTTGTACGCGACATAGATGAGGACGATACTGAATTTATTGCCCTCACCGAACACATCAGAGGCAAATTCTGGAGTGGGGATAAGGAACTGCGGAGGGGGTTGATGAAAAAGAACTGGAATAAATTCATAACAACGGTTGAATTATTCCAACAACTAAAGTAATAATAAATTTTCGTACCCTTATCACAGACCAATGTAAAATCGTGGCTAATGATGCCACAACGAGGCTTTCCCTGAGTGCATCGGGAATCCAGGTGACCCTTGTCGAATTCAATAAACCCGCTGACATTGAGAAACTACAGGCTATCAGGGGTGTTTTGAAAGTGAATCCCTTGCCTGACAACACCTATGAGATCGAATCCGACAAAACCGATGTCCGCGAGCCTGTCTTTAAATTTGCTGTAGAAAACAACCTTACCGTTTTATCCCTGCAGAAATCCGAAAAAGGCCTTGAAGAGATATTCCAGCAGTTGACGAAGGTTATCCGAAAGCCTGCGCAATAAAATGACCGAAGCTTTGGTAATCAAACAACTAACCAGTTATTAAGAAAAATCTATTTTCGGAAGAGCAAAATAATTATTTCTTTACAAACTTTACGGAATATCTGTTTTCTGCTGAACTAAGGCTTAAAAGATAAATTCCAGGCTGCAATTTCGAAATGTCAATCATTGGCTTCTCGCCTGCAGAAAATTCCTTTCTGATAACTTTTCTTCCCATTAAATCGACAATTTCAGCACTTCTAAATGTGATATTTTTCTTTGAAATGATTTTCAGGGTTTGATCAGCAGGATTCGGAAACAACCCTATATCATCTTCAAAATTATTCTCATAAATATTCACTCCCAAGGGAATTTCAGTCAATGTCCCTAAAGGCCTTCCTCCTGTAGAAATGTAAAACATATTCTTTATTGTAAACACATCATATTGTGGATCATATTCAAATAAGGATCCGTAGAAATATCCTTCAGTTGTCATTCCATAAAGCTTATTATTTGAAGCCAGCAAAAGGCTCCCTTGTGGATGGTATCCCGTTTCTATCGTAAATTGGTATTTGACATCGAAGATATCGTTCGTTGGATCATACCTGAATAGCACGCCCTCCATTTCTGGAAGTCCACCTAAGGGTGTCATACCATACAACATGCTGTCAAACTCTACAAGGTCTCCTTTTGGATAAATACCTGTCGCAAAATTAAAACCGTGCTTCGTATGCAAACCATTCCCTTCGGGGTCGAATTCGAACAAAACTCCAAAATAAGTTGCGCCTCCCCGGTAAGTCATACCATAAAAATTTCCATTCGAATGTTGAACAAGACTGCCATTTGGATGGGTACCTGTCGTTAACGAATCAAAATCTGCTAATTTTTCAAGATTGTTTTGCAGGTAATTGTATGAAAATACCACTCCATCGTTATTAATACCTCCATAAGAAGTTAATCCGTAAAACAATACGTCATTTCCCAGGGTCAGGCTTCCTCTTGGCATCGAACCATTGCCTGATCCATTAAAACTTACCAGGACCGATAAGTTCTCTGTTATAAGATCGTACGAAAACAATACTCCTTGCCCATAACTGCCTCCTTCCGAAGTCATGCCATACAATTTGCCGTTTGGCGCCTTGGTAAGGCTACCGTAGGGATGCGTTCCCAGGCTGTCAGCGAAATCAACTAATTTGGTGTATACTTTATCCTCGGGATCATAACTGAATAAAACTCCTTCATTATTTTCTCCGCCATCCGGAGCCATACCATATAATTTATCACTCTCCAAATAGAGCATCTTTCCCGAAAAATGGCTCCCATCGTTGATTTCCGTAAAATCAACCAGTGTATTCAATGAATTACTTTCAAGTTCATAATTAAATATTGTACCCTTATTTTGAAATCCGCCTGCATAAGTCATTCCTAATAATTGTCCATTCAGTTTTTTGATAATTGTACCTTGTGGTAAGGATCCATTTGTTTGGTTAAAATCGATTTTATTCGAAAACGATCCGGTATTTATATTGTATGAAAAAATTACTCCCTTATCGAAATCCCCTCCTTCTGAAGTCATGCCTAAAACAATACTGTCATTTGCCTGTACAAGGCTACCGCACGGAAATAAGCCATTCCATCCCGTAAAATCGATAATTTTTGTATAGTTGTTTGTCACTGGATCAAAGTTAAATAACACACCCTGGTCTGAGATTCCACCATAATATGTCATACCATAAAGTTTACCGTCGTTTGCTTCTAACAGATCACCTTTGGGGTGTGAACCTGTTCCACTGCTGAAACTATATAAGGTCGATATTTGCTCGTCCTGAGGATCATAGCGGAAGATGACCCCAAGATTATGAGAACCTCCCCTGTAAGTCATTCCGTATAATAATCCATCTGAGGCTTCAATAAAGCTTCCATACGGAGTTCTACCTATCGTAGAATTCAAATCGATCTTTTTTGTGTATATATCTGTGGCTGGATCAAATTCAAAGACCACTCCTCCGTAGTCGGCACCCCCTGTACTTGTCATCCCATACAATAATCCATTCGATGCAGCTAATAAACAACCTAATGGATTAATCCCTGTCGAATCCTTAAAACTATATTTGACCTCAAAAGTCTCTGTTAGGGGGTCATACGCATATATAGTACCAAAACTATTATCCCCGCCCCACTTACTCATTCCGTATAATTTTCCATTCGATGTCTCCACTACTCTGCCAGTAGGGTCGCCGGCGATTGTATATTCAAAACTAACTTTAAGTGTTATCTCCGAACTCGAAGGATCAAACTCAAAGAGAGCCCCCCTGTCATAAATACCACCATCCGTTGTTGTCCCATAAAGTTTCCCGTTCGATGCCTCGTACAGGTCCGATGCAGGATATTTTCCATAACCATTAGAAACCGATGAATATTCCATCGAAAAATTATTTCCCTCCCCATCAGTCTTGAAAATTGTTCCCAGGTAATAAGAGATTCCACCAACTGATGTTGTACCATAAAATTCCTGCCCACACAAGACGTTTGCTGCAATTTGAATCAGGCCATATATAATGATTCTTGTGGCAAATTCCTTTTTCATTTTATTTATCGTTTATTTCAGAGTGTCATGATTATTCTTGATCTTTTATATGAAGCCAGGCTAATTCTCTGGCCATCTCAACTACAACTTTCGGACATCTCATCTACAAGTTCGGACATGCTCTATGAAGTTTCGGACATGCAAATTGAAGTTTCGGACATCTCAATTGAAAGTTCGGACATGCTCGTTGAAAGTTCGGACATCTCAATTGAAAGTTCGGACATACTCATTGAAGTTTCGGACATCCTAGTTCAACTTAGCCTCTTTCTAAGTCCAACACATCCATTCCATCTCCGTCCCGTCATATTCATTTTTCGCGTTTCAGGAACTAACCAGACAAGCTATTACTCAAGTTTTTGAAATCTTAACAATTTTCCCACAAAAATCAATTGTAAATTTTACTCTCTATTTCATTCTTTTTTTCTACGCTGTAGTACCTCTTTTCATGTGTAGCACCGCAAGAACAAATATATTACCTTCACGACTAACAATAAAATAGACAATGTACGGGAATCTTTTAGTTATTGCCTTTCTTACATTCTTGTATTTTGAGGCATATAAAAAAGGATTACGGTGTATATTCCTTACCTCATTGGTTAACGCAATAAAAAATTCATCTCCCAATCCCGCAGCCTGTTTTTCATACCAGCTTATTGCATCCAGAATGTCATCAAGAGCTTCTTTTCGAAATTCAATTGTGAATTTCATAGAATTTTTTTAGCTCTTTTCTTTACTTCTTCCCAGCTCACGTTATCCCCGGGATTTTTCTTATATGAGTCGAGGCGCTCATTCAGTATCGCCTTATGTCCATCGCAGATCGGAGCATCCTCTGCTTCCCCCGAAATACTGTCCCAAATGGTTTGCACCAGGTGAAGACGTTCTTCCACGCTTAGTTTCAAAATATCCTTTATTTCTGTCATTTTGAATTATATGAGGTACAAATATACGTAATTTATTAGCTGATAAAGTTTTTCTAAAGAAGACCATCCTTTTTCAACATCCCGGTTCGGCATAGTAGCCTCCATTGTCGAATCTGTCTTTTCATACTCCGATCTGAACAAGCGAAAATTTTGCTGAGCCGGGGTAATTGTAGGTTGTTATAAAATTCATCCGTTCTACTTCCGCGGGATGAAAACTATTAACTTCAGAAGGAAGATTTATGCTGAACCCTGATTATTTTTCATCGCGTAGAAACAAATTCCTTCTTTTAATGTTTTTGATAAAAATTTAAAGTCTGATTTTATTTTTATCTTTGTCGCCGCTTGTGGAAAAATTTGATTGATTGCAACCACGGAAAAAAATGCTAAAGCAATGCTTTCCAAACCAAGTCAATCAAATTTCGCAAGAAGGTAATATTTTTTAGAAATGTATTGATTATTAATAATTTAAATCAGAAACTATGGGATATTTATTTACATCTGAATCTGTATCAGAAGGTCATCCGGATAAAGTAGCCGATCAGATATCGGACGCATTGCTTGACGAGTTTATGCGCTGGGATCCTGAATCAAAAGTTGCATGTGAAACGTTTGTTACTACCGGTCTGGTTGTTTGCGGAGGAGAAGTCCGCACCGATGGCTGGGTGGATGTACAGGAAACCGCCCGCCGTGTTGTCCGTGAAATCGGATATACAAAAGCCGAGTACCGTTTTGATTGTGATTCGTGCGGTGTGATTTCCACCATTCATGAGCAATCACCCGATATTAACCAGGGAGTAGTAAGAGCAAAGAAAGAGGACCAGGGTGCAGGCGATCAGGGAATGATGTTCGGATATGCCTGCCACGAAATGGACAATTATATGCCCATGTCTTCCGAACTTGCACATATCCTGCTTCAGGAACTGGCAGCCATTCGCAGGGAAAATAAACAGATGAAGTATCTACGGCCCGACAGCAAATCGCAGGTTACGATAGAATATGATGATAAAGGAAATCCGTTAAGGATTGATACCATTGTCGTCAGTACTCAGCATGATGAATTTGTTACACCAAAAAACAAAACGCTACAGGCTGATAAGGTTGCTGAAAAAGCGATGCAGGATAAGATTCGGGAAGATGTAATTAAGATTCTTATACCAAGGGTAAAAAAGACTTTACCTGCACGGGTAAAGAAGCTTTTTCAGGATGATTACAAGTTATTTGTCAATCCTACCGGGAAATTCGTAATCGGTGGCCCTCACGGTGACACAGGTTTAACCGGAAGAAAAATCATCGTGGATACTTATGGTGGCCATGGCGCACATGGCGGCGGAGCCTTTTCAGGAAAAGATCCTTCAAAGGTTGACCGTTCTGCTGCTTATGCAGCAAGGCATATTGCTAAAAATATGGTTGCAGCCGGTGTTTGTGATCAGGCATTGATCCAGGTGGCTTATGCCATCGGCATTGCAGAACCTGTAGGACTTTTTATAAATACTTATGGAACTGCTAAAGTAAAAAATAAGAAGGGACAGATACTTACAGACGGTGAAATCGCTCAAAAGATAAACAAGGTTTTCGATATGCGGCCATTCGCAATTGTTGAAAGGTTTTCTCTAAAAAATCCTGTTTTTCTGCCAACTGCGTCTTATGGCCATTTTGGCCGTGATTCTTACAGCAGGGAAATTGAAGTTTATTATCCTGTTAAAGGTTCCAAACCAAAGCAAGCGATGGGAAATAGTAAACCGGTTTACTTAAAGAAGGTGGAATTTTTTGCCTGGGAAAAACTGGATTACATGGATAAAATTAAAAAGGAATTTGGATTGTAATTGATTAGTAGGTAAATCGTCGGATGACTATCGTTGTTTTTTACACTCTGGTGAATAAATTATGCCCGATTGATCATACTAAGTCATGCGATGAATTGAGGAAGTTATTTTGTTAATCTTACTTAACGATGCCTGATAACCAGCTTCCGGGTTTTAATGATCTCATTATTCACTTTCAACGAATAGAAATAAAGGCCTTCATTATAACCGGAAGTATTGAGGGTAATTGTTCCACTGCTGTCCGTAATGTCAATTTCCTCAAGTAACGTACCCAAGAGGTTATAAATTAATATTCTGGCATTTCTGCTTCCGGTAAGGTCATAGTCAAGTGAAACCAGGTTATTGGCGGGATTAGGATAGGCGCCGGATACATACAGATTACCGGGTTTTTCGCCAACACCACCAGTAATGCTATGATCGTAATTCACAAAAACAGCAGTCTGACTTTCAGGAGTGTGTATATCGTAAAACGCATATTTAACTTTGACTTTCCCGGTTTTTCCGGCAGGATTATGATCACCCGTGAATTCATAAGATGTTGCTTGTGAGGATATGGTTACCGATAATGAGGAAGTGTCAATAGCAGGCGGATAGCAAACTCCCCAGCAAAAGGAATTAAAAGTTGAGTCAACATTTTCAATAATGGTTCTGATACATTTAACCTCCATAGTAGTTGCAGAAATATTTTTCACATCAAGGGTATCGAGAACCATCATTCCCGAATCTGGGTGGCCGGTGAGGCTTATCTCTGCATCATGGGCAAGTGCGATCCCTTCAAAATATAATTCCAGGCTTTGTGAATACCCCTGGATTATCAACATCAATAAGCTAAGATAAAGTATTGTTTTTTTCATAGTTGTATTTTTTAGATTATTGAACGCTATATCAAATTGACAACAAGAATTATGCAATAGTTGCTGTATACTAAAAGTATAATCTTAAAAAATTCAAAAACTCTTAAAAATTTGTTAATTTTTAATCTGTAACCTTTTCATTGATTAAATGTTTTATATTTGCCACTAAATAAGGATTATAGAAATTGTTTCAAAAAATAAATATACAAGGTTATGAAAACACTTAATCTATTAGGATTTCTTTTACTGCTGGCCTTATTTGGCTTTTCGCAGCAAGTCGCGCGCAATAAAGTAGTTGTCGAGATCGGCACGGGTACGTGGTGATATTACTGTCCGGGCGCTGCAATGGGAGCAAGCGACCTGATAGCCAACGGCAAACAAGTTGCTGTAATTGATTACCACACCGGTGATGAGTATGAAAATTCTTATTCTCTTTCCAGGTTATCTTATTATGGACTTACAGGAACACCTACAGCATGGTTTGATGGCGGACTCCCCGTTGTTGGAGGAAATCATACCACAAGCATGTATGGCACTTACTTGCCAAAATATAACCAGAGAATCAACATCCAATCATCCTTTACAATTGATATCGAAGGTTCGAATTCTGGTATGATTGATTATGAATTGAATATTACGATTGAAAAAGTTGCTTCTTCCTCTGCAACTAATATGGTTCTGCATGTTGTGGTAACCGAGAATGACATTCAGGAAAACTGGCAGGGAATGACTGAACTTAATCATGTTGAACGAGTGATGATTCCGAATCAAAGCGGAACTACACTTGACTTTTCAGGCGGTGACATCATAGAGTTGACAAAGACTTTTTCTATGAATCCGGATTGGGTAGTTGAAAACAGTGAAGTAATTGTGTTCATTCAGAATTTGGCAAATAAGGAGGTGTTGCAAGCTTCAATGCGTTCCCTGACAGATTTTGGAACTACTAACACTTATGATGCTGCAATACTGAATGCAGTAGTACCACAATCTGTTTGTCTTGAAAACTTTGCGCCAAAGATCAAAATTGCAAATTACGGCCTTGAAAATCTGGCCAGCCTTGATATCAGTATGCAAATGAATGGCGGAACAGCTTTCACTTATAACTGGAGTGGCAATCTGGCATTTCTGGAGAATGAAATAATACAACTTCCCGAAATTAGCTTTACTATTCAGCCGTCGAATACATTTACAATTACCTGCGATAATCCGAACGGACAACCTGATCAGTTTCCCTCCAATAATACAAAAGTTATCCAGATTGACGAGGCTCTCAATGTAACTACACCTGTTAGCCTTGCCCTCAAACTTGATGAAAATCCGGGAGAAACGACCTGGGAATTATTAAATTCTCAGGGAGAAGCGTTGTATTCGGGCGGACCTTACACTACCCCAAACCAGTTTATTGTCCAGTCATTTGTTTTAACTAACCCCGATTGTTATACATTTATTATTTATGACGCCGGTGGAGATGGCCTGACAGGTACCGGGATTTATAAGCTGGCCTATCAGGGTTCTACAATTTTTGCAGAAGGCGCTGAGTTTGGATTCGAAGATCAGGTTCAGTTCGGAATCGGACTGACTTCGGTTGAAACTATTACAATGGATCCATCATTTGAGATTTATCCGAATCCAATGAACCAGCGGACAACTGTTTCATTTGAATTATTACAATCACAATCTGTTGAATTCCGGTTGTTTAATTCTTTAGGAGAGGTTGTTTATCAATCTGGTTCAAAATACTATACAGCAGGAAAACATAATTTTATCCTTGAATCTGAAGGATTTAGCAAAGGAATCTACTACCTTGAAGCAGAATTAGGTACAAATTATTACAGGCAGAAACTTGTGATAAATTAGTGAATCATTTCTGAACATAAATTAAAAGCGGCAAACCTTTTGGAATGTCGCTTTTTTTCATGCTGTTATATCTTTGGTTGAATTTCAAATTTGCTAAAGAGAATTACTCGCTGAGAATTTTATTGAGTAAATCCTCATCTGTCAGGTTTGGAATTGTAACGCTGAGAAGCGGTTCCTGTTGCATGGCACGTTTAATTGCTAAAACAGCACCTTCATTCCTTGCCCAGTTCCGCCGCGCTATTCCGTTATTCACATCCCAGTGAAGCATCATTCGCAATCTTCTGTCTGCATCCTCCGAACCGTCGAGTACCATACCAAATCCACCGTTGATAACCTCTCCCCAGCCGACTCCGCCGCCATTATGGATCGAAACCCAGGTAGCTCCGCGAAAAGAATCACCGATTACATTCTGAATAGCCATGTCAGCCGTAAATTGTGAGCCGTCATAAATGTTGGAAGTTTCCCTATAAGGTGAATCGGTACCTGAGACATCATGATGGTCACGGCCCAGGACAACCGGAGCAGAAATTCTTCCATCTTTAATTGCCTGATTAAATGCTGCAGCAATTTTAGTCCTGCCTTCGCAATCTGCATATAATATCCTTGCCTTTGATCCAACCACCAGATTGTTTTGCCTGGCTTCCCTGATCCACCGGATGTTATCCTTCATCTGCTGCATGATTTCGGGAGGAGCAGTGGCAGCAATGGTTTCCAGGACATTCATTGCGATATTATCAGTAACATCAAGGTCTTCCGGCTTGGAAGAGGTACAAACCCACCTGAATGGACCAAATCCAAAATCGAAACACACAGGGCCCATGATATCCTGAACATAGCTTGGATATCTGAAGCTCCCATCCTGTTTTATAACATCGGCTCCCGCTCGTCCTGCTTCCAGCAGAAATGCATTTCCATAGTCGAAAAAATACATGCCTTTTGCAGTCAGCTTGTTTATTGCTGCAACCTGTCTTTTAAGGCTTTCCTGAACCTGTTTTTTAAATTCATCAGGATTTTTAACCATCATATAATTGGATGCTTCAAAACTCAGTCCTGCAGGGTAGTACCCGCCTGCCCAGGGATTATGAAGCGAGGTCTGGTCAGAGCCGAGATTTACGTGAACATTTCGTTCTCCAAGCCTTTCCCAGAGATCAACAATATTTCCGAGATATGCTATAGAATGAGGTTTCTTCTTTAATTGCCATTCAAGAGCCAAATCAATAGCTTTATTTAAGTCGTCAGTTATTTCATCCACCCAGCCCTGGTAAAATCTTTTGTAAGTTGCCTTAGGATTTATTTCTGCTGTGATGCTGACAACTCCGGCTATGTTGCCTGCCTTTGGTTGAGCGCCGCTCATCCCGCCGAGACCGGAAGTAACGAAAATCATTCTCTCCGGTACATTCCCTGATTTGGCAATCATTCGACCAGCGTTCATCACGGTTATAGTGGTTCCATGAACAATTCCCTGGGGACCAATGTACATGAAAGAGCCTGCAGTCATCTGTCCGTATTGTGAAACGCCGAGAGCATTGAATTTTTCCCAGTCATCCGGTCTGGAATAGTTTGGAATCACCATGCCATTGGTTACAACCACTCTTGGAGCATCTTTATAAGATGGGAAAAGCCCCATTGGATGACCAGAATACAAAACAAGGGTCTGTTCATCGGTCATTTCAGCAAGATACTTCATAGTAAGCAGGTATTGCGCCCAGTTCTGAAAAACGGCGCCGTTACCACCGTAGGTAATCAATTCATGCGGATGCTGTGCAACTGCTTCATCAAGGTTATTGCTCAGCATTAACATAATCGCCGCTGCTTGTTTCGACTTATGCGGGAATTCATCAATACTCCGGGCAAAGATTCTATAATCCGGCCTGAAACGGTACATATAAATCCTGCCGTATTCAGCAAGTTCTTTTTTAAATTCAGGTGCAAGAACATAATGATGTTTTTTATCGAAGTAACGAAGTGCATTTTTTATTGCCAGTTTTTTTTCTTCCTGGTTTAAAATGTCTTTCCGCTTCGGTGCGTGATTTAAGTTTCTGTCAGGCGGCTTCAGTTCCGGTAAAATATCTGGGATACCTGCGAGGATAGCTTTTTGAAAATCGGATTGGTACATATTACTTTTTTTGAAATTTAATCGAAACAAAATTATTATTTTTCTCCCGGTTTTTTGAATTATTACCGTAAACTGATTTTATCTAACCGAAAACTGATTTGTCATTGACAAGTAATTATTTAAAGACTAAATTCGCACATATTTTAATACAGGCCAAATGTAATTCAGACCGGTGAAATAAAAATGAGAAAACCCTATACATATATACATTTGCAATCATTTAGTAATTACCAAAATTTATCATTATGAAGAAGATTTACTTTTCATTTATTTTTATTTTATTGACGCTTTTACTTGCCGGGCAGGAGCAAAAGAAATGGTTACTTGAGGAAGATATTATTGGAAATACCTTTTACGATGTTCAAACCACCCGATCAATGCAAAGCAGAATTCATTTTTTCAATGACGGCACGATCGGGGTTGCATACAACATCATGAATAATTTTCCGCCGTACAATGACTTTGGAATTGGTTATAATTATTATGATGGAACAAGCTGGGATCCATACCCTACCCAATCAATAACATCAGGGATTGCATTAAATCCGAGTTATTCAAAATTCGGACAGAATGGAGAAATGGTAGTATCGGAAGGAGCAAACGGACTTTTCATTAATTACAGGATAACTAAAGGAAGCGGTGATTGGCAGGAAATTATCTTACCCGGAGCTGCTGACTCTGGGAAATTATACTCTCCTCAAATTGTTACCACGGGTACCTTAAACCAAACCATTCATATACTTGCAATGAGGAAAGATACAACAATTGATTTCGAAGATGCAGACCAGAATAATAATTGTAAAGTTTTGTACTCGCGAAGTAATGATATGGGAATTACATGGAGTATTCTCAATCATGAATTTGATTTTAACGCAGATTATTTTGGTTTTTCTGAACTATCAATTGTTTGGGCTGAGCCAAAAAATAATACTCTCGCATTTTTAGCCGGTGACTACTATACAGACCTTATTTTAATGAAATCATCTGATGAAGGTGATACCTGGCAACAAACTATTGTTTGGCAACATCCCGTTCCATTTTTCGAGCAAAATGTTACGTTAGTGACGGATGGGTTTTGGGCCTGCTCGGGCTCTGAGTCTATAGCACTGGATAGTGAATTCAAAGCTCATATCACATTTTCTGTTTCCTGTATTTTTTCGGATACGATTAACTGGACGGGTAATTATGATTGGTGGTCCGATGGTATCGTTTACTGGAACGAGGATCGTCCTGCATTTTCCAATAATCCAAATGCCCTCAACCCAGAATATCACCCTGAATCTGAGCTTGTCATTGATTATAGCCTAGTTGGATGGTCCCCGGATATCGATGGCAATGGAATCCTTAATTTTAATTGGCTAACGCCATATATTTCGATATATCCGACACTCGGTATTTCAACTCAGCCTTCCATTGCAATCGCGGATAATAATTATGTTGTTATTGTTTACTCTTCGGTGACGGAAACATTCTCTAACGAAGATGCTAATTACAGGCATTTGTGGTCACGTCTTGGTTCACCCGGGGGAAACAGTTGGGGACAATTTTTTGATTTGACAGGTGATCTGATTCATATCTTTGATGAATGTGTATTTCCTTCTGTGGCTCCGATAAATGATGATTACATTCATCTTATATATCAGATGGATAATGGCCAGGGATTATGTGTCGAGGGTGGTGAAGACTGGCCTTGCGAAAATTTCATAATCTATATGAGAAAGGCAATAGCTTACCCCCCGGTTTATCTTACCCCCGGTTTCAATTCCCAAACTACTACCATTGAAGAAGGCGATTCCATTCTTTTTATTAATACATCCACTGGTTATCCCGAGCCTGACGTATTCGTATGGACATTCGAAGGCGGAACACCTTCATCATCAAATCTTGAAGATCCGGTTGTTCAATATAATACTCAGGGAACTTTTGATGTGACATTGTATGTTTCAAATGGTGTGATGAACCAATCATTGACAATAGAAGACTACATCACTGTGCTCCCTGGAACGGGAATAAAGGAGTCTGAATCCTTCATTGGCGATGTGATGCCGAATCCCGGTTCCGGGAAATTCTGGGTGAGAATTCCTGGTGTTAATCAAACAACAATAATTGTTTATGATTTACTGGGAGAGGAAATTACTCAGATTAAGCCCAATCCTATTGATGATAAAGCATTAATTGATTTATCTGACCACAATGAAGGAATTTATTTTGTAAAAATTAAGACTACGGAAAGTAGTATCATTCGAAAAATAATGCTGAGCAGATAACGATTAAATCTTTTCCTTGGAGTTTTTCAGTATCTGGTACAGAAACTCTCTCGCCCTGAAGAGCTGGGCTTTTACAGTTCCCAAAGGAAGATTAAGTTCTGCAGCAATCTCTTCATAAGAAAATTCGCTGAAATATCTTAATTCGATCAGGGTACGGTAATGAGGTTTTAGCTTTTCGACCACCTCACGCATAAGTTTGATTTTTTGCTTTTTTACCAACTCTTCTTCCGGATCGAGGTCTTCGGCAGCAATCCGCAGGGCCAGTTCAGAACCGGCTTCATCATCAATGCCATGATCAATCGAAAAGGTATATTTTTTCTTTTTGCGGATAAAATCAATGCAATTGTTTGAAGCGATCTTAAAAAGCCAGGTACTGAAAGCATAATCGGGGGTGTATTGGTGAAGCTTTTTGAACGCCTTGCCAAAAGCCTCTATAGTCAGGTCCTCCGCATCGTGGGGATTATTGGTCATTTTAAGGAGCATGAAATAAAGTGAATCCCTGTAATTCTTCATCAGTTCGGCGTAGGCTTTTTGATCACCCAGATCAATCGCACGCTGAACCAGTTTAAAATCCCGGATTGCCTTATCTGTTAAATGCGTAGCTACTTCCATTTTTTTTCCCTAATCACCTGGTTTGCCAAAATAATTACCGGATATATTCCCAACAATAACAATTCAATGATTGGCGAAATTAGCAATAATTTTTTCTCGTTTAACCGAATCATTGATTTTTTGAAAATAATCATCATGCTCAAAAGGCGTAATGAAAAAGCGCCGATCACCAAAATAAAACTGAATTTTAATATCAGAAGAAGCACAAAAATCAGGTAAAACAACATTAAACTGCCTGAATATAAACCGAGTAAAAATTTGTGTTTTCGTTTATAATATTTACCTGTTGTCAAATGCCGCCGTTTTTGCATCCACCATCCCAGGAAACTTTCTTTGGAAGCGGAAACTGTAAAACTTCCCGGATTGACTTCTATGCGGGTATTTTTCCTGTTGGCTACCTGGTTAACAAACAGATCATCATCACCCGAAGGAATTTTATAATGGGATATAAATCCGCTATTTTTCATGAACAGCGATTTTTTATAGGCAAGATTTCTTCCTACTCCCATGTAAGGCAAACCGATAAGCGCATAAGAAAAATATTGTATCGCTGTCATCATGGTTTCAAACCGGATTATGACGTTCAGCAGATTTCCTTTCAACTGATATTGCCCATAACCCAAAACAATTTCAGTTTTTTGGTCAAAATTGCCGGTCATTTCCCTGATCCAGTTTGGTCCGGTAGGCAGGCAGTCAGCATCAGTGAGCAACAGGTGTTCATGTTTAGCTGATTTGATCCCGATGGAAAGCGGAAATTTTTTTCCCTTAAAAAAATTGAGATCCTGTGGAATATTAACAACCCGCAGATGCGGAAATTCCCTTTCGAGATCCTGAAGTAAAAAAATGGTTTCATCATCTGATGCGTCATTCACAATTACCACTTCAAAGTCGGGATATTCCTGTTTAAGAACCGCCGGCAGATTAATTTTCAGATTCTGGTATTCATTTTTTGCACAGATCACAACAGATACGGGAAGGGAATTCATGGGTTTTGTTTTTTTACGATAAAACGCAAACCAGCCGAATATTCCCCACAGATAATATAATTGCAATGCTGTTATCACAAAGAATAAATAAAGCAAATAGGGATATAAGAATGAAAAATCCGATTTAAAAAAGTATTCCGTCAATTTATTTTTTTTACAAATTTATCTAAACAAACCACTATAAATTCGACCCGCACATAAAAACTTATTAAGAGAATTTGAACAACCAGAGTGTTGAACAAATTTGGGTTTATGGTGCAGTTATTAAACTAAACTTTAATTAAAGTTATCTTTACGCAGTCGAAAATGGTGGAATCAAAAAATGAAATTTTAGAGACGGAAATGAAATTCAGTATCGAGGCAAAAGACAGCAAATCAAAGGCACGGGCAGGTGAAATGATGACGGATCATGGCACGGTTAATACACCGGTTTTTATGCCGGTAGGAACTGCAGGGTCGGTAAAGGCTGTACATATTAAAGAATTAAAAGAAGATACCAGCGCTCAGGTCATACTTGGAAACACATATCATTTATACCTCAGGCCAGGCACTGATATAATAAAGAATGCCGGCGGACTGCATAAATTTAATGGCTGGGACAGGACTATTTTGACCGATAGTGGAGGCTACCAGGTTTATTCACTTGCCCATACACGCAAACTTACCGACGCCGGAGTTGTTTTCAATTCTCATATTGATGGTTCAAAACATACATTTACTCCTGAAATTGTAATAGACATCCAGAGAGCAATCGGCGCCGACATTGTCATGGCCTTTGATGAATGTACGCCTTATCCCTGTGAATATGATTACGCAAAAAAATCGTTGCAACTGACTCATAAATGGCTTGGGCAGTGTGTTAAACACATAAAGAAAACCCGGCCTTTGTACGGCTATTCACAGGCACTATTTCCCATTGTTCAGGGAAGCGTTTACAAGGATTTGCGTGAGGAATCAGCTAAAGTGATTGCTGCTTATGATGCGGAAGGAAATGCAATTGGCGGCCTCTCGGTTGGTGAACCTGCCGAAAAAATGTATGAAATGACTGAACTGGTTTGTGATATTCTGCCCGAAAACAAACCCCGCTATCTCATGGGTGTCGGCACACCGGTAAATATCCTTGAAAGCATAGCATTGGGCATTGACATGTTTGATTGTGTGATGCCAACCCGAAATGCCCGTCATGGCCTTCTTTATACACAAGAAGGAATAATCAACATTAAAAATGAAAAATGGAAGAATGATTTTTCACCATTGGATCTAACCGGAACTTCATTTGTTGACAGACATTATTCAAAAGCATATTTGCGCCACCTCATTCAAACCCATGAAGTGCTTGGCGGCATGATAGCCAGCCTTCATAACCTTGCATTTTATATCCGGCTGGTTGGCGAAGCAAGAGAAAAGATCATTGATGGAACCTTTTTGGATTGGAAAAATAAAATTGTAAAACAACTGGCCTGCAGATTGTAACTTATTAATCGGATTCTTTAAATATTTTTGCCGTTAATTTCTGAACCTTGAAAAAATTAGACATTTATATTATCAAAAAATTCCTCGGGACATTTTTCTTTTCAATATCACTGCTTATTGTAATTGTTGTTGTTTTTGATATTTCTGAAAAGATTGATGATTTTATCGAGAAAGAAGCTCCTCTAAAGGCAATATTATTTTCTTACTACCTTAATTTTATTCCTTATTTCGTCAACCTTTTTGTTTACCTGTTCACATTTATAGCTGTCATTTTCTTTACATCCAAAATGGCTTCAGGCAGCGAGGTCATCGCTATTTTAAGCAGCGGCATCAGCTTCTGGAGGTTTCTTTGGCCTTATTTTATATCTGCTGTATTTCTGGGGATAATGTCGTTTTATCTGGCCAACTTTTTAATTCCCAGGACCAATAAAAAGATGATGGCCTTTGAAAAGCTTTATATCCGAAATCCTTATCAATACAGGGAAAAGGACATCCACATGCAAATCGTACCAGGCACTTTTGTGTATATGGAAAGTTTCAACAATCAGGCAAACACAGGTTATAAGTTTTCCCTTGAACAATTCAAAGATAACCAGCTTGTTTTTAAGCTTAATGCCGATCAAATCGTTTGGGACAGTATTACAGGTATCTGGAAAATTAAAAATTATTTCATCCGGAAAACAGATGGCAGAAATGAAATCCTTTTGAATGGAAAAGTGAAAGATACAGTTATTAACATGAACCCGGCCGATTTTACCCTGATTCTTGATGACATTAAAACCATGAACTATTCCGAACTGCGGGCTTTTATTGCCAAAGAAAAACTCAAAGGTTCAATGAACATTAAGGATTATGAAGTCGAAAAACATAAACGCATTGCCTTTCCATTTGCAACTTTGGTTTTAACATTAATCGGTGTTTCCATTTCGAGCAGAAAAATCAGGGGAGGGATAGGAATGCACCTGGGGCTGGGAATTGCCATTACTTTTTCATTTATTCTGTTCCTCCAGATATCCACGGTTTTTGCAACACGTGGAAATCTGACACCCTGGCTTGCAGTTTGGATACCAAATATTTTGTTCGGTATACTGGGAATATATCTCCTGAGGATTGCACCAAAATAATGATTGCTTAAATCTTTCTGCCTGTCAAAGGAATTTGCATTCGGTGAATACCCCGCATCCGGGAAAATGATTTTCAACATCAACATGGCTGTTAAAAATTCCAAATACTGCTGATCCGCTTCCGGTCATGGATGAGAATACAGCCCCTGATTCATATAATTTTTCTTTAATAGTCTTGATTTGAGGGTACTTTTCAAATAAGACGTTCTCAAAATCATTTACCAATAAGCCTTTCCATTGAGCTACGGGCAGATTGATGATTTTACGGAGCGACTGTCCTTTGTCCGATGGCCTGACAAATGAATAAGCTTCACGCGTGCTGATATTTATTTCAGGTTTAACGACAATTAAAAAATATTTCTTCATTGAAATATCTATACCTTCAAATTTATCTCCCTTTCCAGAAGCAATTACTGGCTTATTGTCAATAAAAAAAGCACAATCGCTTCCAAGCTGCCGGGCATAAAATTCCATTTTTTGCTGAACCAGGTTTAATCCAAACAGAGTATTTAATATCCGGATTGTGAATGCAGCATCCGCTGAGCCTCCGCCCATTCCTGCTCCAACCGGTATAATTTTATGAAGATGAATTTCCACCGGAGGTAAATCAAAACCGGACTTCATTAACTCATAAGCTTTTACCACAAGATTATCATTTAAACTGCCTGTAATATCAAGGCCTGTAATATTAAATCTGAATTGTTTTGACGGGGAAATAATGATTTCCAGAATATCGGTGATGCTTACCGGCATCATTAGCGTTTCAATATTATGAAAGCCATCATTCCTTTTATTGATTACTGAAAGTCCTAAGTTCAATTTGCCGTTCGGAAAACCTATCACTACATTCCAATTAAAAACAAAGCGAAAATAGTTGTATTTTTGAAAACCTTCTTATCCATTTGAAAAAGCATATTCGGTATGGCTCTTATAAATTCGGTTTTGTTATGGCTGATGAAAAAAAGGTTTCACCAGATCGGGCTATTCATGAAATATCCTCATGAGGTTCAGGAAGAATTGTTTAAGAAGTTAATAAATGCTGCCAAGGATACAGAGTGGGGAAAAAAATACGACTACAAATCAATCAGGAGCAAAGAAGAATTCAAAACACGAGTTCATGTCAATGATTATGAATCTTTTAAACCTTATATAAACAGATTGCGGAAGGGTGAGCAAAATATTCTCTGGAATACTGAAATAAAGTTATTTGCGAAGTCTTCTGGAACCACTTCGGATAAAAGTAAATTCATACCGGTAAGCCAGGAAGCACTTGAAGAGTGTCATTATAAAGGCGGGAAAGATATGCTTTCCATCTATTGCAATAATAATCCCGATACCCATATTTTTGACGGCAAAGGCCTGGCCATGGGAGGAAGTCACCGGATCACAGAAATCAATAATGAAATTTACTATGACGGCGATCTTTCTGCTTTGATCGTTCAAAACCTGCCTTCCTGGGCCGAGTTTATCCGTGTTCCAAAAAGATCTGTCGCCCTCATGGATGAATGGGAAAGCAAAATTGAAAAAATGGCGACATCTACCATACAACATAATGTCACTAATATTCTTGGTGTCCCTTCCTGGACTTTACTTTTAATCCGTCGAATACTCGAAATCACAGGTACCAGCAACCTGATGCAGGTTTGGCCCAATCTGGAAGTATTCTTTCATGGTGGCGTTAATTTTGAACCCTACCGTAAACAATATGAAAATCTTATCCCCTCCGGGAGCATGAAATATATGGAAACATATAATGCATCCGAAGGATTTTTTGGATTACAGGACAGAAGTGATTCGGATGAACTTCTTCTGATGCTTGATTATGGCATCTATTATGAATTTTTACCACTTGACCAACTGGAAGCTGATGATCCTGTAACATTAAACCTGAATGAAGTTGAGAAGGATGTGAATTATGCCCTGGTGATTTCAACAAATGCAGGCTTGTGGCGATATTTGATTGGCGATACTGTTAAATTTACATCGCTGAGCCCTTACCGCATTAAAATTACGGGGCGGACTATGAACTTCATCAATTCCGTTGGTGAGGAAGTAATTATTGATAATGCAATTAATGCCCTTGCAATTGCATGTTCAAAGTGCCATGCTGTGGTAAACGAATTCACAGCTGCTCCAGTATTTTTTACATCCGGGGACAATGCTGCTCATGAATGGCTGATTGAATTCGAAAGAGCTCCTGATAACCTGGAGTATTTCGCTGAAACACTTGATAATGCTCTTAAATCTCTTAACTCGGATTATGAAGCCAAGCGATACCATAACCTGGTTTTACGTCCGCCACTGGTAAAACAGGTTCCGGAAAAAACTTTTTACAACTGGCTTAAAATGAAAAATAAACTTGGCGGCCAATATAAAGTTCCAAAACTATCCAACAGCAGAAAATATGTTGAAGAAATACTCAAAATGGTTAATTAAATATTAGTAAAGCGTTTTATCGCCGGAGTAAAAAAGTAGTATTTTTATCCAATCAAATTAATAAGGAAAATATGCATATAGCAATTGCCGGAAATATAGGTTCAGGAAAAACAACATTAACACGCCTGTTGTCAAAACATTTTGGATGGACACCTCATTTTGAAGACGTTGATACCAATCCATACCTTCATAGCTTTTATGAAGATATGCAGCGCTGGTCGTTCAATCTTCAGGTTTATTTCCTCAACAGCAGGTTCAGGCAAATCGTTGAGATCAGGGAAAGTGGTAAAACAGTAGTCCAGGACAGGACCATATATGAGGATGCTTATATATTCGCACCCAACCTGCATTACATGAATCTGATGACTACACGCGATTTTGAAAATTATATTTCCCTTTTCGAATTGATGAGTTCGTTTATCAAGCCTCCCGACCTTTTAATTTACCTGAGAGCATCAGTTCCTACCCTCGTGAACCAGATACAGAAAAGAGGCAGAGAATATGAAGAAGCCATAAGATTGGATTATCTAAAAAAGCTAAACGAAAGGTATGAAACCTGGATTGGCAATTATCACCTGGGAAAGCTGCTTATTTTTGAAGTAGATGACATTAACATAGAAGAAAATCCGGCCGACCTTGCGATGATCATCGAAAAGGTTAATGCACAGTTACACGGTTTATTCTAATTTCAGAACCGTTAAAATCGTTACTTTTGTTAATCAAAAGCAGCAATGAACTACCGGAAAAATATAGTCCTTTATAGCCTGATGCTTTTGATGGTGTTTTCATCCTGCTGGAATTATACAACCAGGCAACATGATGATAAAACGGGTAATTTAGTAGTGAAGGAGTGGTACAGCCGGAATCACATTAAGTCAGTCAAAATATTCATGGATAAAAGCTTAAAGAATTACATTTATGCTTCCTATAATAACGATGGTACTTTGAAAGATTCGGCACGGTATATAAATGATACTGTTGAAGGATTAAGAAAATATTACGAAGACGGCCCGGGACTCATGCACAGCGAATATTATGTCCATGGGATAATGAACGGTATTCACAAAGCGGAATATAAATCCGGGATAACAAGTTTTGAGGGTTACCGCAAGAATAATTTAATGGTGGGTGAATGGAAGTTCCATTTTGTTAATGGGAACCCGATTACTTATGAATATTATGATTCCTCCGGTGTAATGAGATATTTTAAAAAATATGATGAAAACGGAAATGTTGTTATGACTGAGGGAACAGGTTTAATCCTCGTTCGGGTTGAGCAAGCGACTATTAAAATTTTTGAACCTTTAAAAGGAATAGCAGAGGCGGCTGTTCCTCCGGGAAGTGAAACTGACCTTACGATTGAAGAAGTTTCCGGTTCACAGTATCAAAAGCGCCAAATAAATGCAAATCTTGAAAATCCCCGGTTTGAATGGGAATGGACATTTTCTGATCCCGGCAAAAAAAAACTCAGATTTAACCTGATCATCACCGATAAAAAAACAGGACACAAGGAGGTGAGCACATTCGAGCAAGAAATCAATGTAATAGCTTATTAAATAATGATAAATCGCAGCACTTATGAAATCTTGTGCCAACCTAACAATGATCTGCTTTGAAATCGGCAAGTGAAATCTATATGAAGATTATCAACTGCCTGTAACTGCATTACTTCAATGTAACCTTGAAATTGACGAAAAATGAACCAACATATATTATGCAAGAAGAAAGAACATTATGAGACTATTTGTAAATTAAGAATTTTATTTTTGTAAGATTATAATCCAAACAAAAAATGGAACACCTAAAAATAAAATCTTTCGGACCCATTAATGAAGCCAATGTCCACTTTGGTGACTTAACTCTGTTAGTGGGGCCTCAAGCAAGTGGCAAAAGTATTTTCATACAATTACTAAAACTGTTAATTGACAAATTTTATATACGAAAAACTTTTGAACAATACAACTATGTCTGGGGTGATGATTCCAATAAGATTTTGGATCTTTATTTTGGTGAAGGAATGTCAAAAATATGGAAGACTAATTCCGAAATTCAATTGGATGGAAAATCCTTTAGTAAGAGTTTTTTATTACCCAAAAAAGGAAGGTATGGAGGAACTCTTAATGCTAAAGAAACATTGTTTTACATTCCGGCACAGAGAATATTAAGTATATCTGATGGAAGGCCGAAGCCTTTTATGGAATTTGACTCTTCTACACCTTATGTTTTAAGACATTTTAGTGAGACACTCAGACTTTTACTTCAAAGCGGAATGGGAGATTCAGAATCAATTTTCCCGATTAGCAAACGACTTAAGGAACCATTAAGACTATCCTTTAATAACAGCATTTTTCATGGTGGAAAAGTGATTATGGACAAAAGAACCGGACAGAAAAAGTTAAGAATGGAAGTTGAAGGAATGAGTGTCCCGTTTATTACCTGGAGTGCTGGACAGAAAGAGTTTATGCCATTGTTGATGGGCTTTTACTGGTTATGCCCTCCCTCAAAAGTTAGCAAAAAGGACGATTACAAATTTGTTGTAATTGAGGAACCTGAAATGGGGTTGCATCCACAAGCAATAAAGTCTGTTATTCTACAAATTATTGATTTGCTTTCCCGTGATTATAAAGTGATTATTTCTACACATTCACCTGTACTACTTGAATTTGCATGGGCATTTAATCTACTGAAAAAATCAAAAGTAAGTGATGATGCTTTATATGAATTATTTGAAATAAAAAAGACAGCACCAACTCAAAGGCTGTTTAAAAACATTCTATCAAAAAAAATAATCAAAACTTTTTACTTTTCACTGGAAAACAATAAAGTTATTTCGAAAGATATTACTTCATTAGATGCAGGTAGTGAAGATGAAGCCATCGCAGATTGGGGAGGCCTTTCACAATTTTCGGGAAAAGCAACAGATGTGGTTTCAAAATATTTTATTGATGAAAAGTAAAATCTTTATGCCTGCTATGACATTTCAGCAAGCCATTGAAGCTACGCCTGATGTAGCAGCAGGTTTTAAAAATGGGCTGACTGGATTAGGCAACCACAGTTCTAAAATAAGCGTGACCAATACAAACCTGTTACAGGGAAGTGTAGATATTGATGAATGCACTATTACAAAATATCCAAATGCGAATCGCTGGGACTATGTTTTTGCTTATAAAGGAGAAGCTTTTTTTATTGAAGTTCATTCGGCAAATTCAAGTGAAGTAAGAACCGTTTTAAAAAAACTACAATGGTTGAAAGATTGGTTGCATCAACAAGCGCCTGAAATAAACAAATTGAAAGCAAAAAGCCGTTCTCCTTTTTATTGGATTCAATCAAAAGGTTTTGCTATTCTTAAAACTTCGCCTCAATATCGGGCAGCAGAAGGTGCAGGATTATAACCTGTTTCAAAACTTTGTTTAAATTGACAAAATGAAACGTATCACTTATAGGCTATTCAGCAAACGTTACTTACATAAAAACGATTAGCAGATGAAAATCGCCGGTATAATTCCCGCCCGATATGCAAGTACAAGGTTTCCCGGAAAGCCTTTAGCTATTATCAGAGGTAAGCCGATGATACAACGGGTTTATGAACAGGCTTTGAAGGCGGCCTCATTAAACCAGGTATATGTTGCTACCGATGACCTCAGAATTGAGAAAGCGGTAATTGACTTTGGTGGTAAAGTAGTGATGACTTCCGAATACCATAAAAGCGGGACAGACCGTTGCATGGAAGCACTTGAAAAAATTCAGAAATCTGGTATTATGTATGATGTGGTTGTTAATATTCAAGGTGATGAACCCTTCATTGAACCAGGTTCAATCGAAATCCTGACCTGCAGTTTTCAAAATCCTGAAGTTCAGATTGCAACTCTTGCAAAAAAAATTACCGCTTACTCCGACCTCTTTAATCATAACATTAACAAGGTGATCCTTGATAAACACAAATACGCCCTCTATTTCAGCAGGCATCCGATCCCTTTTATTAAAAACCATGAACCGGAAACATGGATTAGTAAATTTGATTTTTATAAACACATCGGCATTTATGCCTATCGTGCTTCAACTTTGCTGAAGGTTACACAACTTGAAATGTCTTCACTCGAAATTGCAGAATCTCTCGAACAACTGAGATGGATTGAAAACGGGTACAAAATTCATGTTGACCTTATTGATTATGATAGTATTGCCGTTGACACTCCCGATGATTTGTTAAAATTTTTAAACAATGGTTGATTCCAATCGTAGAAATCCTTAATTTAGCGCATTCTTAAAGTATATTATGCAACTAACAGGCTATATAAGTGAGCTTTTATATAAACATGATTGTGTGATCATCCCCGGATTTGGTGGTTTTGTTTCAAACTATGCACCGGCAAAAATTCATCCCATAAACCATACCTTTTATCCTCCTTCAAAAAATATTCTTTTTAACGCTATGCTCATCAGCGATGACGGATTACTCCTTCACAAAATTTCAATTGGTGAGAATGTTTCGTATGAGGAGGCTAAATTCAAAACAGCCATAGTAATCCGTGAATGGTTGAATGACCTTAATTCAGGAAAAACAGTATTCCTCGATAAAATTGGAAAAATCCGAAAAGATAACGAAAACCGGTTTTTATTTGATTCTGATAATTCGGTGAATTATCTTGAATCATCTTTTGGATTATCTTCATTTATTTCACTTCCGGTTCAAAGGACTTCGGTTCAAAAACGTATTGAGAAGAAATTTACCGACCGTAAATATCTTCCTGGTGTAAACAAAAATGTAAGGAAAGTTCTGGCTTATGCTGCTGTTGTTGGTCTTCTTGCCGTTGTTGGATGGCTTGTGATTAATAGCAGTCCGGCCGATAAAGGTTCAGAACATTCTGCAATGATGACCCTCAGCGATCCGGGTATTGACAATCCTGTGTCGGAAAACACCAATGAACCTAAAAGCATCCCGGTAAAGCCATTAAAAGACTTGAATTTTGTTAATCCCGGGCAACAGCCGGTTGACAAGCCTGTTACAGAAATGGATGATTTCGGTAAAGAATCAGTTGTAATAAAGCCAATATATTTTGTTATTGGCGGTGCCTTTATGAATCCCGGCAATGCTGAAAAATTCCTCGCTGATTTAAAACAAAAAGGGTTTAATGCACAGGAAGCGGGTAAAAATCCTACTGGATTATTAATGGTTAGCTATTTTAGCTCCTCAGATAAATCGGAAGCGCTTATGAACCTTGCTATAATAAGACAAGGCGAAAATCCCTCAGCCTGGTTGCTGCGAAAATAATATTCGCAGCCAGTCATTTCAAAACTTCATTTTTCTGAAATTAATAATTTTGTCCTGTTTCAGTTATTACCCGACATCCTAATCATGGGAAAAAATAAATTAAAACACTTCGCCGAAAATGCAACATTTCCGTTTTTTATTCAGCCTGCTATTGATGAGGTTAAAAACAACTTTTATCTAAAGGGAAACTGGGCAAAATTATTCTTTAAAAACACCCACCCGATAGTCCTGGAATTAGGTTGTGGCAAAGGAGAATATACCGTCGGACTGGCACGCAGGTACCCACAGCACAATTTTATAGGCATTGACCGGAAAGGAGCACGTATGTGGCGTGGTTCGAAAACTACATTGGAGGAAAACTTAGTAAATGCTGGATTTTTACGGACCCGCATCGAGCTTTTGAACCTTTGTTTTGGTGAAGCAGAAGTAAGTGAAATCTGGATCACTTTCCCTGATCCTTATTCAAAAAATAGTAAAAGCCAGCGACGGCTTACATCCCCGTTCTTCCTCAATATGTACAAAGAGATACTTGTTCCTTATGGATTGATTCATCTTAAAACCGATAACACTGCTTTTTATCAGTTTACCCTCGAAACCATTAATGAAAAAAATCACTCCCTGGTTTATAAAACCGAAGATTTATATTCTACTGGGATCAATAATGAAGCAACAGGGCTTCAAACCTATTACGAACAAAAATTTTTAAGTCAGGGAGTGAAAATAAAATATGTTAATTTTAAACTAAGTATTAAGTAAAGTAAGCCTTTAGAAATGGATAATAATGAATCTTTTTTTCAGAAAGTTTATGAAGTAGTGAAGTTGATTCCTTACGGGCGTGTAACTTCGTATGGTGCGATTGGAGCTTATTTGGGAACCAGAGGTTCAGCACGAATGGTCGGCTGGGCTATGAATGCATCACATTCATTTCCGCAATCTCTTCCGGCGCATAGGGTCGTAAACCGGATTGGAGTTCTGACGGGAAAACATCATTTTGGTAGCCCGGACATGATGAGGCAGTTGCTGGAAAATGAAGGCCATTTAATTGACAATGATAAAATCAGCGGATTTGAAAAAGTTTTCTGGGACCCCGCGAAGGAACTTTAAAAGAAAATCCATTGAATCAACTATCCTTTTTTAGCTTACCTGTTTTATCGAAGAACAATCCGAGTTTTTGATCGCCTTCTTTCTTCTTTTTACTTATCAGCTCCACATAATAATAATCCTTATGATCAGCCCGTGTGCCTTTTTCAGCATAAATTATCCGGTAATCGGAATAATCCGTATCAAGGATTCGCTGAACAGGTGCATATATATTTTTTGTATCCTGTTCCACTATCGTACTTATCCATGCTGTATCGGAAAACTCAGCAGTTGTTACCTGTTCACGATAAACAAAATGAGAAATCCAGCCACCTTCTTTTGTTTCCCATTTGACATCCGATGCATTAGAGAACCTGCTGTTGAATTTTTTCGCTACCATTGGCGGGACATCAACGGTGAGTAAAAACTGGTTCTTCAATTCCTGATCCCTTACCGCTTTGGTCAGCTTTCCCATTTTATCAAAATACAACTCAAAAACATAAGGCCTGAATTGTCCTTTCTGGAATCTTTCAAGTTTTATATAATAAAAATCTTTTCGATCGGAAGTCGTAACTTTTTCTGCAATTTTCAGATCATCAAACCAATGATTTTCCTCAATATAGGTAAGTACAGGCTCATATATATCTTTCTCTTTAAACTCAATTCTTGTTTCAACCCATGTCCCATTTGGTAAGAACTCCGCGCGGGTTTTTTGCTCCTTAAAAATAAAGGTCCCGATGAAGTTATATGGGATGGAATCATTAGGTTTGTCCTTTTTAGCCCATTTAATTTCTTCGGCTTTCGGGAATCTTTTTTGCCAGGCATCTATAACTTCAGCAGGAGTTTGGTTATTCGGATCATCTATGCCAACAACAGTCAGATCCTTAAAACCTTCGGGTGTTTTCACCTGTTCAATATTACCTGTTTTGTCAAAAAATAATTCTATAAACCAGGGTTCCTCCCTGTCTTTATCTTCACGGGCTATCTGAACATAAAAATAGTCTTTCCTGTCGTAAGTTACGGCCTGTTCAAACACCACAATTTTATCTTTTTTAAAATGCTCATTCAGGTAACTTTCAATCGGCGGATACAGGTTATCCACGTCCATATCGGTTACCGTCAGCAACCATTTACCCGTTGGACTGTACTCAACATACGTACCCCGTAAATTAAAAAAACAATCCACTTTGTAATTGGTATCTATTTTATCCCAGGAAACATTTTCGGCTCTTGGAAACTTTTTATTGAAATTTCGTTCAACAACATCAGGGACATCCCTCGATGAGGAATTTTGTCCCGACAAAGTGAAAGAAAATGCAATCGACAATACGCAAATTATGGATTTATAACTCATATTCGGATTTTTCATTATTGTGATACAAGCGGTACTAAAATCATGAAGTTTATACTTTACTTTCAAATTAAAAGTTTGGATTTTCCAATTTAAATTTATGCTTTATTAAAAAAAATTCGTGCATCAAAACTTAATTATCTGGTTTCTGTCCGCTCCAACCGATACCATATCAATTTTTATATTTGTTTCTTTTTCAATAAAATCAATATAACGCTTTAGTTGAACAGGCAATTCATTGGTGTTTTTCACTAGTGTAATATCAGTTTGCCAACCTTCAAAATCCTTATAAACAGGTTCAAGCCTTTCGTATGATGATTCGAAGGGAACAAATTCAATCTCCTCTCCGCGATGCATATATTTTACTCCGGCTTTAATGGTTTCAAAGGTATTCAGGACATCAGTTTTTGTCATAAACAGACGTGTAACGCCGTTAAGCATAATAGCATATTTCAGCGAAACTAAATCAAGCCATCCGCACCTCCTTGGCCGGCCTGTGGTTGAACCATATTCTCGGCCATATTCCCGAAGTTTTTGTCCGGTTTCATCATTGAGTTCTGAAGGGAATGGACCGCTTCCAACCCTCGTGGTATAAGCCTTAAATACACCAAAAACTTCCCCTACTCTGGATGGCGCAATACCCAATCCTGTGCAAACTCCTGCCGTCACTGTGTTCGATGAGGTAACATAAGGATAAGTGCCAAAATCAACATCAAGCATGGTTCCCTGTGCCCCTTCAGCTAAGACAGATTTGTTCGCATCAAGGCATTGATTGATATAATATTCACTATCAATTTTCCGGAGGGATTTTAAGGTATCCAGTGATGAGAACCATTTTTCTTCATATTCTTCAAGGCTCATCCCTTCAATCTTATAATTCAGATAATCAAACTGATTGGCTTTAACAATTAAAAGATGTTTCTCTTTCAGGTCACGATAATATTGATAAAAATTATTCTGTTCGATATTGCCGATACGCAATCCCAGTCTGGCTGTTTTGTCGGTGTAGGTTGGTCCTATTCCCTTTAGGGTTGAACCAATTTTAGCTGCTCCTTTTGAGTTTTCATAAACGGCATCCAGCAAACGGTGAGTGGGAAGTATTAAATGAACTTTACGTGAAATGAGAAGATTGTTTTCGACAGTTACATTATTCTGCTTCAGGTTTTGAATTTCATTTTGCAGAATAAAGGGATCAATGATAACTCCATTTCCAATAATATTAATGGTATCAGGATTAAATATTCCTGATGGAATGGTATGAAGTATAAACTTTTTGTTATCGAACTCGATAGTATGTCCGGCGTTTGGTCCACCCTGAAAACGGGTTACTATTTGATAGTGCTGTGCTAAAACATCAACGACTTTACCCTTTCCTTCATCGCCCCACTGAAGGCCTAATAAAATATCTGCTCTCATTTTTTAAAAGAATTTGTATTGTTCCGACAAAATGATGGATTCATGACCGATACCAATTGATTATATTTTTCCAAGATACAATCTCATTATGGAATTCAAACCATAAATTGAAAAGGACTAAAATACACTATAATTTAATAGGAAGATTAAATTGGATGAACTTCAATTCATAAATTAATAAAATCCATAAATTATGCAGGTTCTTTTTTCCTGTTTCCATAGAAAGTCAGAGAATGATGGTTGATGAGGACGCCCAGTTCTTTTTCGACATGGTCTTTTATTTGCTCTATCCTGTCATCGCTGAATTCCAAAACTTCTCCGGTTTCAAGGTTGATAAAATGATCATGCTGTTTAAACCTGAAGGATTTTTCAAATTGAGCACAATTATTGCCAAACTGATGTTTTGTTACGAGGTTACAGTCGAGTAACAATTCAATGGTATTATACAAAGTGGCACGGCTCACCCTGTATTTGTTATTTTTCATTCGCATGTACAGGGTTTCTATGTCGAAGTGACCGTCGGTAGAATATATTTCTTTTAAAATTGTGAACCGTTCAGGAGTTTTACGATTTCCTCTTGCTTCAAGATAATCAATAAATAATTTTTTCACTGTTTCAAAGGTATCCTTATTCGAACTTTTCATTTACCTCTATTTATAAAATTGCTCTATTAAAACATCCCGTTGGATTTTTTGTTTACTTTCGCTTTAGACGTAACCGGGATTTACCTCAAAATATTTGACGGCTAAAAATATGAATAATTTTTAATTACTATTTGGATTAAATAAAAATAAATTTTTTAACAAATTATTGATCATGAAATTTTTCTAAAATCCAACTCATTGTCAACAACATTGAAACTTAAAGGGAATTTATGCGGTCAATTTTTTTTATATCGGGCATTTCTTTCAATCCCCTGACAACATTATTGAGGTTATCAATACTGTAAACATAAAGCATAATTGAGGCATCAATCATTCCTCCATGACATTCCAGGTGAAATGATTTAATGTTGAGATTAAAGTTTTCGGTAATGATTTTTATGATATCGTTGATAAAACCCTTTTTATCTATGCCATTGATCTTGATTCCTGTCAAAAAGCCAATGGATTCCTTATCGTTCCATTTTGTTTTAATGATTTTATTCCCATACCTCGACATCTGACTTATTGCAGTAGCGCAATTGGTTCGGTGAATTGCAATAGCATCGCCTGCTTTAATGAATCCAACAATTTCATCACCTGGAATAGGATTGCAGCAACTGGAAATGTCATAACTGATCTTTTGGATATTTTTATTCTCCTTAAAGGAATCATCACGCTCCTTTAATTTCTCCATCACGGTTTCAGTAAGGGTTTTATGATCAGATTGCTTTGATTTTGAAAATGGCCTGAAAATTACTTTACTCAGCCAGCTTTCTTTATCCGGTGTACCGCAACATTCCTTAATTTCCTTAATTCCGATTAAATCATGCGCGATATCGAAATAAAGATCCGTCATGCTCAGGTAATTATATTTCTGCTGAAGCTTTTTTAATTGTTGGTTGTTAAATTCTACATTTATCTGTTCGAAATATTCTTTTAATTTTAACTTTCCCTGCTCAATATACTTTTTCTTATCTTCCTTTATAGCATATTTGATCTGAGTGCGGGCCCTGGCAGTCACAACATAATCAAACCAATCGTTCCTGGGGAATTGTTTTTTTGAAGTTAAAATTTCTACCTGGTCACCACTTTTCAGCTTATAGTTCAATGGTGCCAGTTTATGGTTTACTTTGGCCCCAATACAAGTGTTTCCTATTTCAGAATGAATGGCATAAGCAAAATCAAGAACAGTTGAATTGGCAGGAAGATTACGAAGTTCACCCTGCGGAGTAAAAAGGTATATTTCGTCTGTAAATAAAAATCCCTGAAAATCATCAAGAAAATTAAGCGCATTCGAATCGCTGCTCTGAAGCATATCCCTGATGCGTTCGAGCCAGTTGTTAATATTGGCTTCTGAGAGTCCCGGAGCTGCCTCCTTATAACGCCAATGAGCGGCATAGCCCTTTTCGGCTATTTCATCCATTCGTTTGGTTCTGATCTGCACTTCTACCCAATGTCCTTCATGGCTCATAACGGTAGTATGCAGTGCTTCATATCCATTAGCTTTTGGAATTGAAATCCAGTCGCGCAGCCGGTCAATGTTGGGACGGTAATAATCAGTGATAATGGAATAAACCCGCCAGCAATCAACTTTTTCAGTTTCACGCGGAGTATCAATAATTATCCTGATGGCAAACAAATCATATACCTCCTCCAATGGAACTTCCTTTTTCTTCATTTTATTCCAAATGGAATAAATTGATTTGTCGCGGGTTATAATGTCATAAGTAAAATGATGCTGACTTAATGATTTTTTGATAGGATTTATGAACTTACTGATAAACCGTTTTCTCTCTTTTAACGATTCAGCAAGCTTTTCGTAAATTGTGGAATAGATTTCAGGCTCTGTGTATTTGAGTGATAGATCCTCGAGCTCCGTTTTAATGGCATATAATCCGAAACGATGCGCCAAAGGTGCATAAAGAAATAAAGTTTCAGAGGCTATTTTCAATTGCTTGTCATGAGGCATTGCATCAAGAGTCCTCATGTTATGTAACCTGTCGGCAAGTTTAATTAAAATTACCCTTACGTCGTCAGACAGTGTCAAAAGCATTTTCTTGAAATACTCAGCCTGCAGTGAAGTTGAACTATGATCAAAAATGTCTTTGATCTTTGTAAGTCCGTCAATGATTTTGGCAACTGTGGGGCCAAACATATTTTCAATATCGCTGAGGGTATAGTCAGTATCCTCAACAACATCGTGTAATAATGCACAGGCAATGGAAGTTCTGCCTAGTCCGATTTCGCCGGCGACTATTCTGGCAACTTCAATCGAATGATATACATAAGGTTCGCCGGTGCGCCGACGCATATCTTTATGCGCTTCAACTGCGAGATTGAAAGCTTTTCGAATCACCTTTTTATCCTCCGGCTTCTCCAGGTTCCATACCCGAAGCAAACTTCGGTACCGGTTGATGATCGCTTTCTTTTCCTGTTCAGGATCCGGAATAAACATCTTACTTCATTTTGAACCTTTGCAAAATTAGGCTAAAGGGTTAAATAATCTAATGAGTTCCCATTTAATACAGATTTATTTTAAAAAAAATCTTTTACATCACAAATAATCAATACTTACGGGCGTTAGTGTCTAAACGAAAAATATTCGTAATTTTGATGTGCTGTTCCTTCTGATTTTAGTGATAAGTTATGAAACATTTTTTACCCTCGATATTTTTTGCATTAATATTAAATACGGTAGTTTTTGCTACCCATGAAAGAGCTGGGGAAATTGTTTACAGGCACATCGAAGGCCTTAAATACGAAGTCACTATTTTAACCTATACTTTCACTCCCAGCCCGGCCGATCGTCCGCAACTGACAATATCATGGGGCGATGAAACATCGTCTGTAATTCAAAGATTGAATCCACCTACTCCTATAACAAATCTTATTCAAAGAAATATTTATATTGGTGAACATACCTATATTGCACCGGGGATTTTTAAGTTAAGCGTCGAAGATCCAAACAGAAACTATGGTATCGTCAATATACCCAATTCGGTCAACATTCCATTTTTTATCGAAACAGAATTGGTCATCAATCCTTTTCTCGGTCCGAACAACTCGGTAGTGCTCATGAATCCGCCTCTGGATTATGGTTGTGTTGACCGGTTGTATATTCACAATCCGGCTGCTTATGATCCGGATGGCGACAGTCTTTCGTATAAATTAACGATCTGCCGTGGTGCGGGCGGCCTTAGCATTCCCGGATATAGTTATCCCAACCAGGTAGGGCCCAATAATCCCGGAATTTTTGAAATCAACGCCAAAACCGGTGACCTGATTTGGGACAGCCCAAGGGTCCAGGGCGAGTATAATGCAGCTTTTCTTATTGAAGAATGGAGATATGGACAAAGAATAGGATACGTTACCAGAGATTTACAGATTGAAGTTGTGGCTTGTGATAACAATCCACCTGAAATCACTGTCATTTCCGACACATGCATAAATGCCGGAGTAACTTTAAATTTTGAAGTTTATGCCTCAGACCCCGATGGTGACCCATTAACTTTGTCGGCGACGGGTAGCCCGTTTCTTCAGGCAGAATCACCAGCGATCATGAATCCAAATCCTGCAAATGATACGTCGAATGTAAGTGCAACTTTTAACTGGAATACGAAATGTTCTCATGTATTTAAAAATCCCCATACTGTATATTTCAAGGCTGTTGATAGTGACCCGGTCATTAATCTGAGTACTTATAAAACCTTGAATATTGTTGTAGTCGGCCCGGCTCCCGAGAATCTGAGTGCGACTCCTCTGGGTACTTCAATTATTCTCGAATGGGAAAATAATTTATGTGAAAACATCAAGGGATATTATGTCTTCCGGAAGAACTCCTACTACGGATTTATTCCCGGCCACTGCGAAACCGGAGTTCCTTCTTTTACAGGATATACTAAAATTGCGGAAATTGAGGGTGCGGGAAATACGGGTTTTATCGATTCCGATAACGGCAATGGATTGATACACGGCATCGAATACTGTTATATGGTCACATCCTTTTTCCCTGACGGAGCCGAAAGCTATGCTACCATAGAAGTCTGTGCATCCCTTAAGAAAGATTTACCGATAATAACTAACGTTAGTGTTGAAAGTACAGGAAATACAGATGGTTCAATTTATATTGCCTGGTCAAAACCGACTGAACTTGATACTATTCAAATTCCCGGCCCTTTTGAATATCAGGTGTTCAGAAAAGAGAACGGAACCGGTGGCGATTTTGAAAATATTTCTGATTTTAATTCACTGAATGATACCATTTTTACCGATCATTCCCTTAACACAGAAGACTTTCAGTATGTTTATCGCATAGATTTTTGGACCAGGAATCCTGAGAATACATTCTTTATAGGATCTACCGAAGCAGCACCTTCTGTATTTTTAACTATTCAGCCAACCGATAAGGCATTAATTCTTGGCTGGAACAATAACGTCCCCTGGATAAATGAGTCCTGGGAAATCTACAGACAAAATCCCGAGACAACAGAGTTCGATCTGATTGCCATTTCTGACACAATAGGTTATCTTGATTCAGGACTTGAAAATGGTGTGGAATATTGCTATAAAGTAAAATCAGTCGGCAGGTATTCTGCACCAGGGCTGATTGATCCGATAATAAACTTTTCACAAATCAAATGTGATAAACCTGTGGATAATGTACCACCATGTATTCCTGTTTTAGCAGTTACCACAGATTGTGATTCGCTCGTTAATAATCTCAACTGGTCTTTTACGGCCGATTCCTGCCAGGAGGATCCTGTTTATTTTAAAATTTATTATGCAAACGATGAAAATGCAGATTATTCACTGATTTATACTACAGGTCCTAATATTTTCCAGTATATCTTCCGGCCAAATCCACCGGTTGTTGTAGGATGCTATACTATCACCTCACTCGACACTATGGAAAATGAAAGCTATTTCAGCAACACTATTTGTGTGGATATTGATCAATGCGGGAGTATATGGTTTCCTATTGTTTTTACCCCAAATAATGATGATTGGAATAATTATTTTTTCGCTGATTCTGTACATTCTGTTGCAAAATTCCGGTTATTAATATTTAATCGCTGGGGAACGGTTGTTTATAAAACTGAAGATCCTTATTTTAAATGGGATGGCAAGGATCAAAATACAAAACGGGATTGCACTAACGGAGTATATTTTTATGAGGGAATAATTTCCTTATACACACTGAATGGACCAATTGATAAGAAAGTTAGAGGATCCGTAACCCTGATCAGATAAAAAAAGGGAGGCTTTTACTCCTCCCCTTTGGCTACTTAATATTATTTATCAAATTTCATAAAAAGCCCGATCAAATCCACCACACGGTTTGAATATCCCCATTCATTGTCGTACCAGTTCAGGGTTTTAATTACTCGTTTCCCCAGAATCCTGGTAAATTCAGCGTCATAAATTGAAGAATATGAATTACCGACAATATCCGACGACACCAGTTTACCTTCCGAATAAAGAAGGACTTTTTTCATCCTGTCGGTTTTGGCGGCCATCCTGACGGCAGCATTAACTTCTTCGATAGTTACATTTTTTTCAACCTCGACAACAAGATCAACAATAGATCCATCAGGAACGGGAACACGACAGGCCATGCCGTCGAGTTTGCCTTTGAGTTCGGGGATAACTTTACCGACAGCCTTTGCGGCTCCGGTAGTGGTGGGAATAATATTTTCAGCAGCAGCCCGCCCACGACGCCAGTCCTTATGCGGAACATCAGCAAGCCGCTGATCGTTTGTATAGGCATGGGTTGTGGTCATGAGCCCTTCAATGATTCCGAAATTATCGTTAAGAACTTTAGCCATAGGTGCAAGGCAATTGGTAGTACAGCTTGCATTCGAAATAATTTTATGTTCGGGTTTTAGGCCGTCATCATTTACACCTATTACTACTGTATAGTCAATTTCGTCTTTTGAGGGTACAGTCAGAATAACCCTCTTTGCACCGGCATCAATATGTGGCTGAAGCGATTCTCTCGATCGGAAAATTCCTGTAGCCTCAACAACAACATCAATTCCAAGTTCCTTCCAGGGCAAGGCTTTTGGGTCTTTGACCGCAATCATTTTTACAGTTTCATTGGGAGTAATCATTTCATCTCCCTTAATTTTAATGTCCTGTCCAAATCCTTTCATAATGGTGTCATATTTCAGAAGGTAAGCAAGCACATCATTATCGAAAAGATCATTTATTGCTACAATATCAATATCGCTTCTGTTGTTGAGTATTCTAAAAACAGAACGACCGATTCTGCCAAAACCATTAATAGCTACTTTCATTTTACACCTCCTTTCTTATCGGCTTTATCATAAGCCAGTATCAGTTCTTTAATTCTTGCGGCCATAGCAAAAGCACTGTGGTACCAGATAAGTACTTTCACCATTCTTCCGGGTGATAACATGGTTGCCTTTTTATCAAAAACCAGCGAATGGGAATTATCAATAACATCGGCAGAAACAATAGGATCATCAACAAGCTGAATTATACCGGGCAAGTCTTTGGCGGCTTTTGCCATTACCTTATTTATTTCGTCAATAGTAACTTTTTTCTTCAGGCCTGCTGTTAAGTCGAGAAGCGAACCGTTGGGTATCGGAACATTCATTGCTGTTCCTTCTACTTTACCTGTAAGCTCAGGCATTATATGTTCAATCCATTTTGGAACAATGGTTTCGACAGGTATAATATTTTCTGCAGCAGAGCGGCTTTTCCTGAAATCATTTCCTGCTCTGTCTCTTAAAGGCTGATCTGCTGTATATGAATGTACTGTGGTAATCATGGAATAGTCAATTCCGAAGCTTTCCGATAGAATTTTCAGCATTAAAGCGGCTGCATTTGTCGTTGCTGAACCTGCGGATACCAGCCGGTCAGCAGACTTAATTGTATGTTCGTTTACTCCCCATATCACAACCCTGTCAATCAGATCGCTGGGAAGTGAAGTAAGGAACACTCTGTTGGCACCTGCTTCAAGGTGTTTTTCCATATCGGTTTTAGACCGGAATTTCCAGGTTCCATCAACAACCATATCCACATCAAACATGTCCCATGGAATTTTTCCGGGATCGCCACCGCCTATAAAACGTGATTTTTGATTATTCGCTACCAGAAAGTTCCCGTCAAGTTTGGCACTTACTCTTCCCTTCGTTTCAGCGCTCACCAAATAACTTAAAATATCAGGTTTCCCAAGGTCCGAGATGACAACTACTTCTATCCGGTCATCCTCAGCACACATCCTGAACAAATGTCTTGGAATTTCACCAAAACCTTTTAGACCTAATCTAATCCTGCTCATATTAATTATTTTTAAATTCTCTTCTTTACTTTTCTATAACTATTTTCTTCAAAAATGGAATGTTAAATCCAAAATATTCTTTATCCATCTTTAAAAATCAGATAATATTTATTGATTAACAAAATAAAGCTGCAAAATTATGAAATTACTGTTAGAGTGATTTGCCGTTTTTAAAATTGTTTAACCCACTGTCCAGGAATTTGACAAATGCATCAACATCCAAATCGTAAGCTCTTGGCTTTTCAAGCAAATCACCGTTATGTCCCATGAGTATATAATAAGGTTGCGCATTGACATTAAAATTATAAATCTGCATATCCGCATAAATTTTCCCGATGGATTTTTTCAGTTTACCATCGGCAGACGACAATACCCATTCTGATTCGGGAAGAGGAGTTTTATCATCCACATATAGACTTATGACCACATAATCCTCCTTGAGTCTTTTTAAGACTCCGGGATCAGACCATACATTGGCTTCCATTTCCCGGCAGTTTACACAACCATGCCCTGTAAAATCAATATAAATAGGCTTATTTAATTTTTTTGCACAGGCAAGGCCCTGCTCATAATCGAAATATCCCTGAATGCCATGCGGAAGATGCAGGAACTCATGAAATTTTGGTGTTTCGCAAATGGTTGAACCTTGCATATCTGAATTTGATGAAGTTGCATTCTGTCTTGTTATTCTATCAATATCAAAATCATGTGTGGTCATGGGAGGCAGGTATCCGGAAAGTGCTTTAAGTGGTGCTCCAAACATACCAGGAATGAGGTAAATCACGAAAGTAAAGGTAATGATCACAAGAGTCAGGCGTGGAACGCTTATATGTTTGACTTCACTGTCATGAGCAAATTTGATCTTACCCAAAAGATAAAATCCCATCAAAAGAAAAATTATGATCCAGAATGCGAGGTAAACTTCCCTGTCCAGAATTCCCCAATGGTACGTTTGGTCGGCAACACTCAGGAATTTTAAGCCCAGCGCAAGCTCAATAAATCCCAGAACTACTTTTACCGAATTCAGCCATCCGCCGGATTTTGGAAGCTTGTTCATCCAGGAAGGGAAGAATGCAAATAAGGTAAAGGGCAGTGCGAATGCTACTGAAAAACCAAGCATTCCAACAATTGGTTCGAGCCAGGCCCCTGTAGCCGCTTTAACTAAAATAGCACCCACAAGCGGACCTGTGCATGAAAATGAAACCAGAACGAGGGTAAAAGCCATAAAAAAAGCACCTGTAAAACCTCCTTTATCAGCCTTTGTATCGGATTTATTGATCAGCCAGCTTGGTAAGGTCATTTCAAACATTCCGAAAAACGATGCCGCAAAAATTACAAAGATCAAAAAGAACAGAACATTGGGTATCCAGTGTGTGCTGAGCCAGTTGGCGAAATTCACTCCGAGGGTCACAGCTATAATAGTTCCGACCACACTGTAAATAAGTATGATTGAAATTCCAAAAACAATTGCCTGTATTTTCCCTTTTGTTTTTTGCTCTTTCATGAAAAAACTAACGGTCATAGGGATCATCGGGAATACACATGGCGTGAGGATTGCAGCCAATCCGGCCAGGATTGAAAAAATGAATAATTCCCACAACGATTTGTTCGAGATATCATCAAGGTTGGCTCTTTGAAGAACTGTTTTGTCTTTCAGGATTTCATAAGTTCTCTTATATTGCCCGGGTTCAGTTTTTGTCAGCTGTGATCCGATATTTATTTCAGTCGTTTCTACAGGCGGTGTTCCCTTGCCTGATGTATTATCCTTTTTGGCTTGTACGGCTGCTGCTCCATTAAAAGCAAATTCAAATTTATTTTCGTCATTGGGAGGAAGACATTTCGAATCATCACAACACATAAAGTAGATATAGCCTGAAATGAGAATTGGATCTGCAGTTGTAATTTTTACTCTTCTGGTAAACTCTGCTTCCTTTTCAAAATATTTTATAAGTTTATTTTCGAACATAGGATCCTTCTCTTCATGCCCGCCAGGTTCATGGAACGACACAATATAATCGGTATCGTTTTCTACTTCAAATGATGCTTCCTCAACAATTTTAAGGTCTTCACCCAAAAATTCGATACCTTTAATATTATAAAAATAAAAGGAGGTTTTAACCGGCATTCCTTCTCCATCAGGAACAAACTGCGAATAGAGATGCCATTTCTTTTCAATTGTAGCCTTAAAAACGAACTCAAATTCATTGTTGCCAAGCTCTTTTTTGTTATAGCTCCATTTAACAGGTTCTAAAATCTGGGAAAAAGAAAAGGCAGAAAAAAGAAAAATCAAACCTAACGATAATGCCGTTTTTTTCATTTATTAATACTTAAAAATTATTGCCAATACATGATTTGACAAGACAAATCCGGCTTGTCAACCGCTGTTATTCTCCGCAAAAGTAATTATTTCGCCCTACCATAACTGCACTTTAACGTTTTTTATACTTCGTGATTATTCGGAGGGTCAGGATTTGTTTAACACAAGCAAATAATTGACTAATATTAACATAGAAGGTTCCTTAACCTTCTATTTCAAGTCTTAATATCTTTTTTGTTGAGCCGGTTATTTTAAACCGGTCATCAATCCTGTGGTTGATGATCCAAAGAATATCCCTTCCGGAGCAAAGCAACCATGTCTTTTGTTTTTCAGAGGCTGAAAATTTATTATCTGTAAAAAAATCGCTGACAAGTTTTTTATGGTTCATTCCCATCGGGAAGAAATAATCTCCTTTTCTCCAATGCCTAATTTCCAGCGGAAATACAATTCCATTAGCATCCAGCATAGCAATATTTGGATTTTTAAGGATTTGAAAACCGGCGGAACATTCTATCTGTGTTACATTCAACTTGAAAGGGATTCGAATTTCATGAGTATCTTCATTAATTATAAAATTCTGATCTGAATCCACATCCTGTTTATATCTGGAAATAACAAGAAATTCACGGTCTCTGACTAATTTATGTGTTCGCGAAAAAAATTTCTTACCGGACTGACCATCCAATGAATGAATGATATTTTTTATATCGGAAAACTGAAAACTATATGGCTCTAAGAATTCAAATAAATAAGTATCGAGAGGATTTAATTCACGGAGTCCATCAACAGGTATCTTAATTTCGTCATCTGCCGCTATCAGCAAATTATTCCTTACAGCATTTATTTGCTGAAAATATATTTGTTCTGCTTGTTTCAGGCGCTCAATATCTCCGGTAATAACTTCGGCATAATCTTTTTGGATTGATTTTAAGACAGGCAATAGTTGAAGACGGATTTTGTTTCGTAAATAATCGGTCTTAAGATTCGAGCTATCGTTTCTGTATGAAATTTCATTTTCCCTTGCGAATTCTTCAATTTCTGTACGGTTAGTGAATAGCATCGGATGAATTTGATTTCCAACCTTGGGCAGAATTCCATGCAGCCCGGAAATTCCGCTACCCCTCAGCAGGTTAATAAAGAAGGTTTCAACCTGGTCATCCTGGTGGTGAGCTGTTGCATAGAAAGTGTACCCAAATTCATCAATCAGTTCGCTAAACCATTGTTTCCGCAGATTTCGGGCAGCCATTTGAACAGATATTTTTTCTCTGGCAGCAAAATTTTTTGTTTCAAACTTTCGGTTATGAAATCTTACCTTTTTTTTTTTTGCAATTTGCAGAACGAAGTTTTCGTCTTCGTCCGACTCCTTTCCCCTCAGTCCAAAGTTACAATGTGCGATCGAAGTTTTTAAGTTACCCAGGTCAAAAAGCTCTGTCATCACAACAGAATCAACTCCTCCGCTTACTGCCAGTAAAATTGTATCGCTACTATTAAATAGCTTGTTTTGAAGTATGAAATTTTGAAACTTATATAACATTCAACAAAATTAACAATTCCGGGCAATTTGGTAGTTTCAGTCGGATTAGCAGATCGTAAAACTATATTGTGCCCTATTGTATAGAAAAGTTTTAAGAACAGAGTTCGTACAAATTTTTCCATTAATTTTGCCGCTAACTATTAAACTAAGTGAGAAATATGAAAAAAATAAAAATCTTACTGCCTGTATTTGTTTTTTTTGGAATTATTACAAATGCTCAATCGGATGCTGACACAGCATGGAAAATTAAAAGCGATGTTTCACTGATGTTTTCACAGGCCTCATTTACCAACTGGGCAGCCGGGGGTGAAAATAATATAACCCTTAACGGTTATTTTAATTTTTATGCGGGATACATTAAAGGAAAATCCAAATGGGAAAATATACTGGGGCTGGCCTATGGTCAAAATAAAACAGGATCAAGGGACTTCAGGAAAAGTGAGGACAAGATTGATTTCCTTTCAAATTACGGATTAAAGGCCTCTGACAAGTGGTTCTATGCGGTAAATTTTAATTTTAAATCTCAGTTTGCCGAAGGATTCGATTATCATGCAGATACTATGGACAAAACAAAAATATCTAATTTTCTGGCGCCGGCATATTTATCGTTGGGGATTGGAATGGAATACCGGCCTTTCGACTTCATGTCCTTTTATTTATCTCCCGCAACTTCAAGGTGGATTATTGTAAATGATCAGGAATTAGCCGACGCGGGAGCATTTGGGGTTGAAGCGGCATATATTAATGAATCAGGAGATTCGATTGCGGGTGAAAAGACCAAATTTGAAACCGGTGCATATTTCAGGTTTCTGTTTGTAAAGGATATTATTAAAAATGTAAATCTCAGTACCAGGCTTGAGTTGTTCTCAGATTATCTGAAAGATCCTCAAAATATTGATGTAAATTGGGATACTATGATTAAGATGCAAGTAAACTCATGGCTTGCCGCAAGTGTTGGAATGCTTATGCTTTATGACAACGATACTCCTGTTAAAGATAAAGATGGAAATACAGGGCCAAGAACCCAAATAAAAGAAATACTTTCTATCGGGATTACTTATAAAATTGCAAATTAAATACTGCTTTAAATAAAGGCATGGTTCAGCAAAATAAATTGACGGTCAGGATGTATAGATTTTCCATAAAATTTTTACAAATCTGGCATTGAATTTTTTAGTGAAATTGAAGTTAATGAAAATTTTTCTGTTTTTTTTGTCGAAGTAATAAATAATCATTATTTTTGCAATTAGTTTAGAACGTTGTTGAAAGATTTTGGTGAGCGATTAAAATGTAATTATAATCTGGTGTTTAAAAAAAATAAACGAACATAACAAGACCATCAATAATGAAAAAATCTATCAAAAAAATTGCAGTTTTATCATTCTTGATAAGTTTATGCTTTATTACGAATTTAACTTTTGCCGATGCTCCTCCTGATCCGGGTGGAGGACCTGGCGGTGGTGCTGGGCCTGTTGGCGGCGGCGCACCTGTCGGTAGCGGATTAGCGTTATTGATTGGTTTGGGTGCTGCCTATGGAACCAAAATGGTTTTCAGCGCAAGAAAGAAATTATTGGAATAAATTTTCCCAATCACACACCAGGATTTTTTATTTCGCTGGATTTAGCCAAAAAGTTTCTTAAAAACTTCTTCAACCTTTGCAACAGGAATTAATCTGATATTATACTTGTCAGAGGGGATATTTTTAAGGTTATATTTTGAAACAAATATCTGTTCAAAACCAAGTTTTGCAGCTTCAGCAATGCGCTGTTCGATCCTGTTTACGGAACGGATTTCTCCTGAAAGGCCAACTTCGCCTGCAAAACAAAAATTCTGGTCAACCGGTATATCCTCGTTGGAAGATAATACTGCACAAATAACCGCCAGATCAATTGCTGTATCATCAACATGCAATCCACCTGCAATATTTAAAAAAACATCTTTCATCCCCAACTTAAAACCACTTCGTTTTTCAAGAACGGCAAGCAACATATTTAACCTTCTTGAATCAAAACCGGTGGATGACCGCTGTGGTGTTCCATAAGCAGATGATCCGACCAGTGCCTGAGTTTCGATCATCATCGGCCGAAGGCCTTCAACCATTGCCGATATTGCAACACCGCTCAGGTTTTCATCCCTGTGCGACAGTAAAATTTCGGATGGATTTGCTATTTCACGCAGACCCGAATTCTGCATTTCATATATACCCAGTTCCGATGTCGAACCGAAACGATTCTTAATACATCTTAATATTCTGTATCCATAATTCCTCTCACCTTCGAATTGCAGGACAGTGTCAACCATGTGCTCCAGTATTTTTGGGCCCGCAAGAGTTCCATCCTTTGTAATATGGCCAATCAGGATTACCGGAACGTTTGTAAGTTTGGCGTATTTTTGAAATTCTGATGCGCATTCCCTGATCTGAGAAATACTTCCTGCAGATGAATCAATCAAATCCGTATGAAGAGTTTGTACTGAATCAACTATGACCAGGGCAGGCTCAAGTTGTTCAATCTGTTGAAAAATGTTTTGTGTTAAAGTTTCAGCCAGAATAAAGCAATTTTGATCTTTTGCATTTATCCTGTCCGAACGCATTTTAATTTGCTGCTCGCTTTCTTCCCCGGTGATATAAAGTACTTTAATATTTCTGAGATTCAGCGCAATTTGCAGCATTAATGTTGATTTTCCGATACCCGGTTCACCACCAACCAGAACCAACGATCCTGTTACAAGCCCTCCTCCAAGCACCCTGTTCAGTTCCTGGTCCAAAGTGTTTATCCTTGATTCTTTTCCACTTTGAATTTCAGCAACCCTGACCGGCACAGACTGAATTCGCCTTTGATTTAAAGGTGATTTGTTTTTTGAAGAGCCGCGCTGAATAATTTCTTCAATATATGTATTCCATTCCCCGCAGGATGGGCATCGCCCAATCCATTTGGGTGATTGAGCACCGCAACTTTGACAAAAAAATACTGAACTGGGTTTTGCCATTTATTTATCGTTCACCTGATTTGCTTTATTTTTTCAATGATGGAGGAAGTTGAATAACCTTCGAGAAAATCAATAGTAGTGATTATTCCACCGTTTTTTTTAACAATATCGGCCCCGACAATTTCTTTTGTTTTGTAATCGCTTCCTTTCACAAGTATATCCGGTTTTACTTCATTTATAAGGTTGTATGGGGTATCTTCATCAAAAAGAATTACGGCATCCACAAATCGGAGCGAGGCAAGGACAATTGCCCGTGAATTTTGGTCATTTACCGGACGGTTATCTCCTTTTATCCTTCGAACCGAGTCGTCAGTGTTCAGACCGATTACCAAAATATTACCAAGATCTTTTGCTTTGGACAGGTAATCAATATGACCCTGATGAATAATATCGAAACAACCATTGGTAAATACTATTTTTTTACCCAGGAAATGCCACACTGCCAATTGCCTTATGAGTGAGGCGATATCCATTATTTTTAATTTTATTAAGTCAAGTTCCATGGCTCTTTTGATTTAATACGGGCAACAAAATCATTGATAAAATTCCTGCAAATATGATCATGAGGGTTTGACCCGACCACAGAAGCCATCCCATTGCATAGCCTTTTGTTCCGGGGATTAAAAACAACGCAAGCATCTGAGCAACAATCCAGGGATAAATTCCAATTCCACCCTGAATAAGGATGATTCCAATGGATCCGAAAACAAGTACGGCCAATCCGGCATCCAACCCTAAGTTGCTGGTGGTTGCTAAACTTAAAAAAACGATCCAGGTCATCATAAGGTAAGCCAGCCAAATAAAAATTGAATGAAAGACAAACCAAAATGGCTTTTTAATTTTTAACAGTGATTTCAATCCCTCAAAAAATCCAAGTACAATTTCCTTAAATTTTTTATACAACAGGGTATGTGATATTTTATACCGGAACCGTATCATCAGTAAAATAATTATTCCAGTCAGAAGCGCTGCAAACCAATAGATGTATCCCGGATTCTCTATCCGATTATACCGTTCGTAGAACTTAATATAAATTAATGATTCTTTGAAAATCGCCAGTTTGTCAATATTGATAAAAAAATTAATGAGGAATACAAGGATGAGTGTGATCAAATCAAGGCCCCTTTCAGTGACAACAGTACCGAACGCTTTCTGAATCGGAATCTTTTCGTACCGTGCGAGGATCCCGCATCGGGTAACTTCTCCAAGTCTTGGGAGTGCCATGTTTGCAAAATATCCGATCATAACAGCAAGAAAAGTGTTTCTGATTCTGGGATTGTAGCCCATAGGTTCTATTAATAATTTCCATCTGATCGCTCGGCTGATATGGCTAAAAATTCCAATCACTACTGATACTCCAATCCACCAATAGTTGGCTCCTTTAAAGGAGGTGAATATATCAGATTTTTCTTCTGGGGTAAGGTTGTGCATAAAGAGCCAGATAAAGAAAATACCCAGCCCAAGGAAAAAAATTATTTTGAAAACATTTAAAAATATTTTATTCAAAATGTTTACTTCAGTTTATTAAACTCATCCGGGAATATGACAACGGGCTTAAAACGTTTAGCCTCCTCGAATTCAAGAGACCCATACGACACAATAATGATTTTATCTCCTATTGCAACTTTACGGGCGGCAGCACCGTTCACGGAAACCACTCCTGATCCTCTCTCTCCTTTTATTACGTAGGTTTCAAGCCGTTCACCGTTGTTGATATTATAAATATGAACCTTTTCATTTTCAATCAGATTTGCTGCCTCTATCAGATCCTCATCAATGGCAATGCTCCCAATATAATTCAGATCAGAATTAGTTACCGAAGCCCTGTGAATTTTGGATTTAAGTACTTGTATCACCATAGCCCGGCAAAATTAAGAAAATAAAATAATATTGTCTATCAGGCGGACATTTCCGACCCAGGCTGCAATACAGGCGATCACATTTTTGCTCTGTGCCCATGCTTTTAATGGTTCGAGAGTGTACATATCAACTATTTCAAAATACTCCAACTTAACATCCTTGGTCTTAAGAAAAAGCCTGTCAACATGCGTTTTGATCTCATTTATGGTGGAAAATCCTGACTGGATTTTGACCATCTTTAGTACCTCATAAAGTAAAACTGCCTGTTTCCTTTCCTGTTTCGAAAGTAATTGATTGCGTGAACTCATTGCCAAACCATCCTCCTCACGAATAGTAGGACATGGTATAATTTCAACGTGCAAATGATGGTCTTTCGTTATTTTATGAATAATAAGAAGCTGCTGGTAATCCTTCAATCCAAAATATGCCTTATCCGGTTTTATTATTTCAAAAAGCTTTTTAACTACAATGGCAACACCATTGAAATGACCGGGTCTGAATTTTCCTTCCAGTACTTCATCCAGGCCTCCAAAATCAAATACATCTTTAACAGGCTCAGGATACATTTCTTCTTCTGTCGGCAGAAATAGAAAATCAGTGTCTGCTGATAACAACAAATCAATATCCCTGTTCAGATCTTTTGGATAATTTGCGAGGTCATTTTTATTATTGAACTGAATTGGATTTATAAAAATACTGCTCACCACAAAATCATTCTCATTTTTAGCTTCCCTGACCAGGGATAAATGACCTTCATGAAGTGCACCCATAGTAGGAACAAATCCTACGGATTTTCCCTTTTTTCTGATCTCTTCAAACTGATGAATAGTTTCTTTTACGGTTTTTAGTTTGATCATTAATCGAATTCTCTAAATTAAAAAAGTTCGATCAAAACCATTTCTTTAGTTACCTTTTCTCCTTCCTTAACAGCAATCAGTTTTATTGTCCCATCAACAGCAGCTAAAATAATATTTTCCATTTTCATAGCCTCCAGGTTAAGAAGTTTGTCGCCGGCTTTGACCTTTTTTTTTGGAGCCACAAATATCTTTGTGATGGTTCCCGGAATAAAGGCAGTTATTTTTTTTATATCCTTCGGGGCATAAGGCTTTTTATCCTGATATTTTTTCGTAAGTATGGTTCGATATTTAATATTTTCAACCAGGAGAGATTTAAATTGTCCTTTCTTTAAATCCTGTTGAACATTATTTGTTTCAGCCATAAATATAATTTTAATTTAATAATTTTTAATTATAATAGGTAAAGATCAACTTTATTAAAAGGGAGGAATGCCATGTTTCTTTTTTGGAGCCACTTCCACTTTCAGTGAAGAAACATCAAGGGCATGGACAATAAAATTTCTGGTTTCCTTGGCTTCGATAACTGCATCTACATAGCCATAAGCAGCAGCCACGTAAGGATTTGCAAATTTATTTTTATATTCCTTAATCTTTTGTTTACGCATTTCATCCGGATTTTCGGCTGCTTTTATTTCATTCCGGAAAATGATATTCGCTGCACCTTCAGGTCCCATGACTGCAATTTCAGCGGTTGGCCATGCACAAACAAAATCCGCTCTGAGGTGGTTAGAACACATTGCAATGTATCCTCCGCCATAAGCCTTGCGCATGATGACAGTAATCTTGGGTACTGTAGCCTCGGAATATGCATACAGCATTTTTGCCCCATGGCGTATCACCCCTGCATGTTCCTGTTCAATGCCAGGCAAATAACCCGGAAGATCAACCAATGTGACTATTGGGATATTGAAGGCGTCGCAATACCTGATAAACCTGGCAGCCTTATCTGATGAATCCACATCGAGGACACCTGCAAGCATCAGGGGCTGATTGGCGACAAATCCGACTGTTTGGCCGGCCATCCTTGCAAAGCCAATGACAATATTGGCTGCAAAAAGTTCCTGGATTTCAAGAAACTCCGAATCATCGCATATAGATCTGATAATATCCCGCACATCATAAGGCTGTCGCGGATCCGCAGGAATTACCTCATCAATGTTATATTGACGCGCCTTTGGAGGTTTTTTGGGGAATGGATCAGCTTTTTTATCATTGTTCCATGGAATAAAACTGATCAGGTCCTTGATCTGATCAAAACATTCTTCTTCACTTTCAGCAAAAAAATGAGCATTGCCGGTAATTTCAGCGTGCACCCTTGCTCCTCCAAGTTCTTCCATCGAAATATCTTCACCCAATACAGTCTTTATTACTTCAGGTCCGGTGATGAACATTTTGGAAACATTTTCGACCACAAAAACAAAATCAGTGAGGGCAGGGGAATAAACCGCACCTCCGGCACAAGGTCCAAGTATCACAGAAATTTGTGGTATAACGCCTGAGGCTTGAGTATTACGGTAAAAAATCTCACCATAACCGGCTAAAGCATTTACCCCTTCCTGAATACGCGCACCACCCGAGTCATTGATTCCGATGATAGGAATCTTCAATTTCATGGCGTGATCCATGATCTTAATGATCTTCTTGGCATGTGCCCAGCCAAGCGAGCCTCCAGCTACCGTGAAATCCTGAGCATAAATACAAACCGGGTAACCACTTATAGTACCAGTACCAGTTATTACCCCATCGCCGGGAAGGTATTTTTTATCCATGTCAAAATCCCGTCCGGCATGCTCTACAAAAAGATCATATTCGTGAAATGATTTTGGATCAACTATGGAAAGAATACGTTCACGGGCAGTTTTTTTACCGATGGCCTTTTGTTTCTCAATTGCCTTTGATCCTCCTCCCTTTACCGCTTCCCGCATCCTTTTCTTCAGATCGGCTGTTTTTTGTTTCAAGCCCATAAAATATTTTTTAGTTTAATAACCTGAAATCTGATGGCCAGAACTATTTTCTCATCGCCGTTGAGTCAAATCCGATTGTTGACTTTTGAATTATTTTCATACTCCGGCTTTTAAAAATAGTGTGCAAAGATAAAAAATATAAATCATTTGAAAATAAGGGCAATTTTTTAGGCTAAATTTTTATTTGATGTGCCAGACAGAAAGTAATCCTGAAAACTCATATCCCCAAAATTCGATGAAATACATTCTTATTTTCGTACGAGAATGGAAATTGTATATTGTTTAGCCCGTA
>Ga0172368_10000294_pt1 | contig 71773 bp, 66 predicted proteins | sample Lak11m_FD_114540 | JGI IMG/M metagenome (GOLD analysis project Ga0172368, IMG submission 114540) | Freshwater microbial communities from Kabuno Bay, South-Kivu, Congo - kab_022012_11m | ecosystem: Environmental > Aquatic > Freshwater > Lake | place: Democratic Republic of the Congo: South-Kivu...
AATGTGCTCCCGCGGTATCAGGTCCGGTGAAAACAGATGGGCAGTATTCTGCTTCCCAGGATAATTCGAGTCCGTCTTCCTTTACTCTTTTTTGCACAAATTCAGCCACTTCCTTTTCAGAAACTCCCGGCGTCAGCATCTTAGTGACTTCATCGAAATACTTCAGGCAGAGTTTAATTGATTCTTTCATTAACTCAAGCTCGGTTTCAGATTTTCTTCCGCGAAGTGCAGCTACTATTTCCTCGGAAGAAATAAGTCTCTCACCGTAAGGTGTATCTTTTAATATTTCTTTCAGCTCAAGATACATTCCATGAGTGAGACCATCGGCGAGCGGCTGATTTCTTGAGAAATTAACTGCAATCGTTTTGGGATCAAGTCGTTTAAGCGTATTAACAAGATCTTCCTTAACAGACTTAAGATAACCAATAATCTCAGGAAAGGTTGCAACCGATTCCATGTTGGCAACTTCTAATGAACCGACAATAGCTATTCTTTCACCTTTTGAGGTGATCATAAATGCTGAATGCCACGTGGCATTTGTCCCGACAATCATTTCAAGCATAGGGTCTTTGATGTTTCCGGTTTCTCTCACAAATGTAAGCCAGAGATCAATGTTTTTTTCTTTTAGAATATCTGCTGCCTGTTTCTGTTTTTCAAGGATCATTTCTTTCTGCATTGTAACTCCCACTTATAAAATTATTAAATCCTGCTATTAAACTTTTAAGTTTTTAATTTTGATATGTTTACTTGCGTATATAAATAAAAAAAACATTAAATTAAAAATGCTCTGATTGAGGCTTATTGCTGCTTAATTTTTGCCTGTCTCCTAAAAGAGGTCATAGTTGTTAAATAATCCCACACAAAAATAAAAGCAATTATATTACTAATATAAAATAAAATATGAGAGCGATATGAAAGAAGATCAAAAAACTATTCTCTGTATCTCAAGCTATGAAAAAGGACAGGAATTTATCCGTCAGGCTAAACGCGAGGGAGCCAGAGTTATTCTTGTGACATCCCAGAGCCTTCAGGATGCTGACTGGCCCCGCGAGAGTCTCGATGAAATTTACTATATGCCCGATATTGATAAAAAATGGGATGTGGAGCAACTTATTAACAGCGTCAGTTTTTTGGCAAGGTCGGAGGACTATTACAGGATTGTTGCTCTCGATGATTTTGATGTTGAAAAAGCGGCAAGGCTGCGGGAGCATCTGCGTGTACCCGGAATGGGCGATACAACAGCCAGATACTTTCGCGATAAATTAGCTATGAGGATGAGAGCCCGTGAAGCCGGGATAAATGTTCCCGATTTTGTTCATATTCTGAATCATTCAAAGATCTCGGAATATTTGAAAAAAGTTGCGCCGCCGTATGTCTTAAAGCCTCGTTTTCAAGCCGGAGCAATAGGAATTAAAAAAATCGAAAAAGCTGAACAGCTTTGGGATATTATTGAAAAACTGGGCGACCAGCAGTCGTATTATCTTCTTGAAAAATTTGTTCCTGGGGATATTTATCATGTCGATACAATAATATATAATGAGGAAATTCTTTTTGCCCTGAGTCATAAATATGGTCTGCCTCCAATGGAAGTTGCCCATGAAGGGAGAGTTTTTAGCAGCAGAACGGTTAAGCGCGGATCACCTGATGATAAAAAACTTCTTTCAATAAACAAATCAGTACTCGGATCACTTGGATTACGTCAGGGAATTTCTCATTCGGAATATATTAAAGCCCATGAAGACGGCAAGTTTTATTTTTTGGAAACATCTGCAAGAGTGGGCGGCGCCAACCTTGCTGAACTGATAGAGGCGGCTTCCGGGATTAATCTCTGGGCAGAATGGGCGAAAATTGAATTGCATCAGGAAGACGGGACATACAAACTTCCACCGCTGAGAAAAGATTATGGCGGCATTATGATCAGCCTTGCAAAGCAGGAATGGCCCGATCTATCCGGATTTGATGATTCCGAAGTTTATTGGAAACTTAGAAAAAAACACCACGCCGGCATAATAGTTAAATCCTCGTCACCTGAAAGAGTTGATGAATTAATGAGCATTTATACTGAGAAGTTCTATCGGGATTTTTTCACATCGCAGCCGCTCAAAGATAATCCGGACAATTGAGATGGAAAGAAGGAAATTCTTAAAAACGGCAGGTTTGGGAGCAGCAGCAGTTGGCTTAGCTTCCGCCGGCTGCAAGCCAGCGGTCAGCTCAAAAGATGCTCCTGCGATACATACTAAGATCTATGAATGGAAAATGGTTACTTCATGGATGCCGCATTTTCCGATACTTGGCGAAGGGGCCGATAAATTTGCCGCCGATGTTTCAACGATGACAGGTGGAAAACTTAAGATTAAGGTTTTTGGCGGCGGAGAATTAGTCCCCGCCCTCGAAAGTTTTGATGCAGTTAGCATGGGGGTTGCTGAAATGGGGCACGCCGCAGCATATTACTGGGCTGGTAAGGCGCCGGCAGCACAGTTTTTCACATCACTCCCATTCGGAATGAACACCCGCCAGACATATACCTGGCTTTATGAGGGAGGCGGTCTCGATTTATGGCGTGAGCTATATTCGCATTTTAACATGATACCATTTCCCTGCGGCAACACAGGTGCTCAGACTGGCGGCTGGTATAATCGCGAGATAAAAACGGTTAATGATCTGAAAGGACTTAAAATCAGGATGCCGGGAATTGGTGGAAAAGTTATCGGTGAAGCAGGCGCAACAGCAATACTTTCGCCCGGAGGCGAGATTTACACAAACCTTGAGCGCGGAGTTATTGATGCTACCGAATGGATTGGCCCCTATCACGACTATCTAATGGGCTTTCATAAAATCGCAAAATATTACTATTATCCTGGGTGGCATGAGCCTACGGGAGTTTTGGAATTATTTGTCAATAAAACCGCCTATGAGTCTCTGCCTGAGGAAATTCAGAAAATAATAGCTGTTGCGGCAGATGCCGCTAATTTGAATATTCTCGCGATGTTCGAGGCGAAAAACTCTGAATATCTTACTAAAATGAAATCGGAGGGTGTTGATATTCGAAAATTCCCTGAAGATGTTCTTATTATATTAAGACAACTCAGTGAGAAGGTGATTTCGAAAATCGCCGCCACTGACGCCTTTTCTGCCAGAGTGCTTGACTCGTACAATTTATTCCGCAAAAATTCAGTAGAATGGGAAAAAACCCAGGAGGGGTGAGTGGCTGATGTTAAGAATCTGTGGAGAAAAACAATCCAAATTGTTACAATCTGTTTTTTTGATTGAGATTTCGTCAGAAATAAGAATATTCTGAAAACAGCAGAAATTATTTGCGAAATCTTTATTGTTTGCTAAGCACAGGCTTAAATTAAATTGATTTTTTTTTGACATTTAATCCGTTTCAATGATTCCGGATGCAGTTGATTTTATCCGAAATAGTTCATAACTTAAACCGGATTTTATATCTTATTAACACAGAGGATTTATGAAAACTCTTCAACACATTCTAAATAAAAAAGGCGGACAGGTATTCTCTGTTACACCTGATTCAACAGTCCTTGAAGCCCTTCAGGTGATGGCAGATAAAGACGTTGGTGCATTGCTTGTTCTCGATGGCAGAGAATTAGCCGGAATATTTTCGGAAAGAGACTACGCCCGCAAAGTAAAACTATTCGGGAAAAACTCGGCAGAACTTAAAGTAAAGGATATAATGTCTCCCGACATTATTACGATTACTATGGATAAGAATATAGAAGAATGTATGTCCCTGATGAGTTCCAAAAAAATTCGTCACCTGCCCGTAGTTGATGGTGAAAAATTGCTGGGAGTTATCTCCATTGGCGATATTGTTAAGGCAGTGATTGAGGAGAAACAGGTTGTAATTGATGAACTAATGCAGTACATATCCGGTTCTATCTGAAAAATCTGATTTTCCAACAATACCAAAATAAAATATTACGGGCAGGCTCAATATTCACCTGCCCAATAATAAATTTTTGAGTATATCACCTTTTCATTGATATTTCCATCATCTTAACCTGAGGACTTCCTTCAACCACTAAATACATTTCCATAAGCACGTTTTTGTCGTCACCAAAAGTAATTTTTTCTGTGTACTCATTGTATTGTTTAGTCATTGGATCAACCATCTGTCCTGTATAATTAATCGTTTTTCCATCATCGCTCAGTTTGCCCTTAAAAATAGCGGTACCGGTACCCAGATTATCGATCCATATACTTGTAAACTCTTCTGATGCTTTATCATAACCTTCAATACTCCAGCCTTCCATTGGCATTCCGAAAGATGTGCCAAAATGTTTTGTGAGGCTGTATCTGCCTCCGAGGATCATCTCACATTTAGCGGTTCCTTCAGAGACCATCGGCTCGGTATCCGGAGCCATCCAAAATTTAGTGGTAGTTTTCCATTCACCCGTCATTTTCTGCATTTTTTCATGGACTTTTCCCGGGGTCAGATAATCCATCCAGACTTTCATTTGCTCCTCCATTCCTGCTTCCTGAGCAGAGATGCTGAGCGATCCGAAAAGAAGGACAAACAAAACGGTTTGAATTTTTTTCATATACTCTCCTGTTATTTATTTTTTTTTGAAATGTACTAACTTAAAATGATAGAAATTAAAAATAAGACAAAAATGAACACAGGTCAATACAGAGGATAAGAAGTCCGATTTATTTTGTCCGGGAATTCGATAGCCGAAGGTATTAATTGACGCAGTGACGATTCCTCTGTAAAAATGTCACATAGAAAAGATCTTAAAAAAATTCAGATTCTGAACTAATCATTGAATTATGACGGATAATCCCGGGGTGTGAACGTGCCGTTAATCAAACTTCGTTCAACCGGTCAAAGAACCTTCCAGCCTGAACATCGGTATCACAACTAAAATATTGAAAAATATGGGCTTTTTTGGTATATTTATATGTTTGATATGAGGTAAAAAATGAAGTTTAAAGTCAATAGTACTGAATTCGAAAAAGTTCTTTCAAAAGTCATTCCGGCAGTACCTACGAGAACTCCTATGTCTGTTCTTGAGAACCTCGCCATCGAAATAAAAGATAGTCTGATGACTATCAGCGGTTCTGATCTCGAAATAGTCCTCAGGGCTTCTCTGCAGGTGGAGGCCGACTCTGATATCAGCATACTTGCTCCGGCAAAACTACTCTATGACGTGATAAAAAACTTGCAGGATACAGCTCTCGACATTACAATTTCAGATGGGTTTAAACTTCAGATTAAAACCAGGAATGGAGAATATTCAGTTGCAGGTCTTGACCATGCTCAATATCCGCAGATTCCGGATTTTCCAAAAGAGGAAAACAATCCTTTCTCTATAGCCATAAAGGGAACGGAACTAAAAAATATCCTTGAAAAAACAGTTTATATAATTAGCAAAGAAGAAGTCAGAGCAGCGCTCCGCGGGGTGCTTTTTGATTTTTCACAGGACGGAATGCGTTTTGTCGCAACTGATGGTCACCGCTTGGTTAATTATCTTAAACGTGATCTCGCATTTGAAGATGCCGCTCAGTATGTTGTTCCTGAAAAAGCTCTCATTATCCTGACAAAAGTCCTCGAGGACCATGAGGTTAAAATCAGTTTTTCCGGATCTTTTGTGTCGTTCGTTTTGCCTGGCATAGAACTTATTGGTCGTCTGATAACTCAGAAGTATCCTGATTATGCTGGAGTTATCCCACTTTCGAATGAGATGAGTCTTCAGCTTAATACACGGGAATTACTAAATACTGTCAAAAGGCTGCTTCCGTTTACTTCCGGCAATCTCCGGAAGATCAAACTTTTCCTTGAGAGTGATTCAATGCAGGTAACAGCAGAGGATATGGATATTGGAAATTCAGCTAAAGAGATGCTCCCATGTTCTTACTCAAACGAGCCAATGGAAATTGGCTTTAATGCTACACTGCTTAATGATTTGCTTATTCATTCAGTTGAGTATAACGAACTTTTATTTAAGATAAATACTCCTAATAAGGCTGTGATAATAGAGCCGGTTGATCGGAAGGAAAATCAGGAACTTATGTTGCTTCTGATGCCGATCAGGCTAAACAATTAATAATGGTGCTTGAAACTGTTGAACTGTTAAATTTTCGACTTCATAGAAACACTAAGATTAAATTTTCGGAAAAACTTAATTATATAATAGGTGGCAACGGGCAGGGAAAAACCACCATACTTGAAGCCATTTATTATTTGTGTACATCAAAAAGTCTTAATGGTTCGGCTGATTCAGAAGCAGTTAATTTCAGTGAAGATATTTTTAATATTTCCGGAGTATTCCGGGACGTGGTAAAGAACGAAGTTCGGGTTTTTTTTTCAAATGATACCGCCCGAAAAGAAATTTATGTTGATGACAAACAGATATACAGAGCCTCTGCATTGATTGGCAAGTTCCCGTTTGTTAAGCTCACACAATCAGATTCATCAATTACTTATGGTTCCCCGTCTGAGAGAAGAAGATTCGTTGATTCGGTCATTTCTCAATCAAATTTTACATATCTCGGATTTCTTCTGGAGTATAATAAAATTCTTAAGCAGCGTAGTGCGCTGCTGCAAAGACTTCTGGAAGAGAGATCATCTTCCCTCTATAGAGAACTGGATGCCTGGACTGAAAATCTTGTCCTGGCAGGAACGGAAATTATTAAACACAGAATTAGTTTTTTCAAAGAATTTATTTCTTATTTCACTCCGGCATATGGAAGGATTATTGAGAATTCTGAATTACCTTCAATACGGTATGATTTTCTCGGAGAGACTGATCCGGATAAGATTTTTGAAAGGTTCACTTCAGCAATCAAAGAATCACGGACTGATGAGCTGAGGAGGGCTGCTAATTTGGTGGGCCCCCACAGGGATGATGCAGTGTTTTTTATTAACGACAGGGACTTGAGAAAGTTTGGCTCACAAGGTCAGCACAAATCTTTTCAGATAGCACTTCGGTTTGCGGAATTCTTTTATCTCAAAGATAAAATCGGAAAATCTCCTGTCTTTTTGATGGATGATATATTCGGCGATCTGGATGCTTACCGCGCCCAAAGAATTAGTGGTTTTATGCAGGAAATAGGGCAGGGATTTATTACTCTCACTGATTTTCCCAATTTCAGTCATCTGGTGCATAATCATGCGGATCTGATTATCAATGTTGATAACGGAAGTGTAAATTATGCCGCATGATTCAAGAAGTCTGGGAGAAATAATCAGCGCTGATGAAAACTTTTCCGGGGTGAGAAAAGTTGCTCGGGAGTATGAGGTTATTGCAAAATTTCATGAAATAATACCTGAATTAAAATCGATAGCTGAACCGACAAAATTTGTCAAATCAGTACTGTATCTAAAAGTTGACAATTCAATTTGGAGAAGTGAATTAAAATTTAGACAGGCGGTATTAATAAATAAAATAAATGTTTTCTTTAAATGTGATTTAGTTAAATCAATTAAATTTACCGGAAGGTAATATACTCTAAGGTGTGAAGTGGTAGATAATAAAGAACTGGCGCAGAAAAATTATACTGCGGATAATATTAATGTATTAAAGGGGCTTGAAGCCGTTAGAAAACGTCCGGCAATGTATATTGGCGATGTTGGCTCAAGAGGTCTCCATCACCTTGTTAACGAGGTGGTTGATAATAGTATAGATGAAGCTTTGGGCGGATTTAATGACTATGTATTTATTCAGATAAATAAAGATGATAGTGTTACCGTAGTTGACAGAGGCAGAGGTATACCGGTTGATATGCATCCTGCTGAGAAACGTTCAGCACTTGAAGTAGTAATGACGGTTCTGCATGCCGGCGGCAAATTTGATAAAAACTCATATAAGGTTTCCGGAGGACTTCATGGAGTGGGCGTTTCTGTTGTAAACGCACTTTCAGAATGGCTGGTTGCCGAAGTATGGAGAGGCGGAAAGCATTATAAGCAGGAGTATGAGAGGGGTAATCCGAAGTATCCTGTAAAGGAGATCGGAAGTGCAAAAAAGAACGAATCCGGAACTAAAATTACCTTTAAACCCGATTCCACAATATTCAGGCTTACAAAATTCAGTTTTGAGATATTAGCTGAGAGGATGCGCGAACTTGCCTATCTTAACAAAGATGTCAATATTGAAATAAGAGATGATAATACCGGTGAAAACGCCAATTTTGATTTCAAAGGCGGGTTAAGGGAATTTGTCCAGTACCTTGATGAGACACGGCAGCCGCTTCACAAGCCGGTTTATATTGAAGGTGAAAGAGATGATACTCCTGTGGAAATTGCCTTTGAATACAATCATACTTTTGCAGAAAACATCCACACCTACGTAAACAATATTAACACAACGGAGGGCGGAACTCATCTTGTTGGGTTTAAAAGTGCTCTGACAAGGACTTTGAACAGTTATGCCTATAAGAACAAACTGATTAAAGAAAACAGTAAAATCGGACTCACGGGCGATGATTTCAGAGAAGGGCTGACAGCGGTAATTTCAGTAAAAGTGCTCGAACCTCAGTTTGAGGGACAAACCAAAACCAAACTTGGAAACAGTGAGGTTAAATCTACGGTAGAGACTATTGTAGGTGAAAAATTAGCTGAATTTCTTGAAGAAAATCCTTCAATTGGCAAGAAAATAATCGAAAAATGTATGCGCGCTGCTGAAGCAAGAGAGGCTGCAAGAAAAGCGCGGGATCTTGTCCGCCGCAAAAATGCGCTCGACTCCATGCATCTGCCCGGAAAGCTGGCGGATTGCTCAATAAATGATCCAGAACACTGCGAAATTTATATTGTTGAAGGTGATTCTGCCGGCGGGTCTGCAAAGCAGGGTAGGGACAGACGCTTTCAGGCGATAATGCCCATAAAGGGAAAAATCCTGAATGTTGAGAAAGCGAAGCTGACCAAAATACTTGAACACACAGAGATCAAAGCAATGATTGCCGCGATTGGTGCCGGGATTGGCGAGGAATTTAATGCTGAGAAAGCCCGGTACGGTAAAATTATTCTTATGACCGATGCCGATGTTGATGGAAGCCATATCCGGACTCTTCTACTTACGTTTCTATACAGGCATATGCGTGATCTGATAATCACCGGAAAAGTTTATATCGCACAACCACCGCTTTATAAAATCAAAAAAGGCAAGGAAGAATTGTATGCCTTTGATGACGCTGAGAGAGATCATATACTTAAAAGAATGCGCGGTAATGGAAATTCCGAAAAAACTGATAACGAAGAAGAGTTGTTAAAGGGAGTTCAGATTTCCCGGTACAAAGGTCTCGGTGAGATGAACCCGGAGCAGCTTTGGGAAACAACTATGAATCCCGAAACAAGAACTGTTCTTCAGGTAACTCTCGAAAGCGCCGCAAATGCGGATAAAATTTTCGACATTCTGATGGGCGATGCCGTTGAACCCAGAAGGGATTTTATAGAAAGACATGCCAAATATGCGAATTTGGATATTTAATCAGAAAAATTTATTGAAATATGACAACCATTTTTGAAAAAATAGTTCCGGTAACCTTAGAAGAAGAAATGAAATCTTCTTACATAGATTATGCAATGTCCGTAATTGTTGCAAGGGCATTGCCTGATGTGAGAGACGGTCTTAAACCGGTACACCGTAGAGTCCTATTCGGCATGACTGAACTTGGACTGGCACACAACAGACAATATAAAAAATCGGCAAGAATCGTAGGTGAGGTTCTTGGTAAATATCATCCTCATGGAGATACAGCCGTTTATGACTCAATGGTCAGGATGGCTCAGGATTTCTCTCTTCGTTATCCGCTTGTTGACGGGCAGGGCAACTTTGGCTCAGTTGACGGGGACAGCGCAGCGGCAATGCGTTACACCGAAGCAAGACTTGCGAGAATTGCCGATGAGATGCTTCGTGATCTGGACAAAAACACAGTTGATTTTACAGCCAACTTCGACGAATCACTTCAGGAACCGACAGTACTTCCGGCTTATCTTCCCAACCTTCTTATCAATGGCTCCAGCGGTATTGCGGTTGGTATGGCAACGAATATTCCGCCTCATAATCTTGGCGAAGTTATTGACGGACTCGCAGCGCTGATTGAAAATCCACAGCTTACTTCAGAACAGCTTATGCGTTTTGTCAAGGCTCCGGATTTTCCTACAGGAGGCATTATTTATGGATACAACGGAGTCAGAGAGGCGTTTCTCACAGGACGCGGAAGATTGCTTGTAAGGGCAAAAGCCAATGTTGAAACTCTTAAAAATGATCGCGAAAATATTATTGTTACCGAAATCCCTTATCAGGTCAATAAGGCTAATCTTATAGAAAAGATTGCTGATCTGGTCAGAGAGGGTAAAATTTCCGATATTTCAAATATCAGAGATGAATCAGATCGCGATGGTTTGAGGATTGTTATTGAACTTAAAAAAGACGCACAGCCTGCTGTTGTTTTGAACCAGTTATTCAAGCATTCACAGATGCAGGTTACTTTTGGTGTAATAATGCTGGCGCTTGTTGATGGCGCTCCGCAGGTGTTGTCACTCGCAGAAGTGATGGGACATTATCTCGACCACAGAATGGTTGTTCTCATAAAAAGAACCCGTTTTGATCTTGAAGCTGCTGAAAAACGCGCCCATTTGCTTGAGGGCTATATTATTGCTCTCGATAATATTGATGAGGTTATCGAAACAATAAAAAAATCCGAAGATGTTGAGACAGCTAAAATGAACCTTGTCAGCCGCTTCGGACTTTCAGAGATACAGGCAAAAGCAATTCTTGATATGAGACTGCAGAGGCTTACTGGTCTTGAAAGGAAAAAGATTGAAGAGGAATATAGACAGGTAATTCAGGATATTGAGAGACTCAGAAATATTCTTGCAAATGAAGATTTGAGAAAAAATATCATAAAAGAAGAATTACTTGTTGTTAAAGAAAAATATGCCGATAAACGCAGAACCGAAATCATTTATGATTCACAGGAGTTTTCTCTTGAGGATATTATTGCTGAAGAGGATGTTGTTGTCACCATCAGCCATAAGGGATTTATTAAACGATTCCCGGTTAGCGGCTACAGACGGCAAGGCAGAGGCGGCAAGGGTATTACCGGTGCCGGTACTAAGGATGAGGATTTTATTGAGCATATGTTCATTGCTTCAACTCATAATTATATAATGATATTTACTGATCAGGGACGCTGTTACTGGCTTAAGGTACATGAAATACCCGATTCCGGCAGGACTTCACGCGGACGCTCAATATTGAACCTGATTGAGAAAGAGAAAGATGAAAAGATCACTGCGCTTATTTCGGTCAAGGAATTCCTTGATGACAAATATCTGGTCATGATAACTGAAAATGGCACCATCAAAAAAACAGTGCTTTCAGCCTATTCCAATATCAGACGCGGTGGAATTTATGCTCTTAATCTTGTTGAGGGCGATCGTCTGGTTTCAGTTATGATGACAGATGGTGTGAATGATATCATTATCGGCACAAGAAATGGACTGGCGATCAGATTTAAGGAAGAAGATGTAAGAGATATGGGTCGTACCGCTACAGGAGTTAGAGGAATCAGTCTCCGAAAAGGGGATATAGTCATCGGTGCGATAGTAATTAAACGCTCAACCACATTGCTTGCCGTTACCGATAAAGGATTCGGAAAACGAAGCGATATTGCTGATTATAGACTCACTCGCAGAGGCGGCAAAGGAATACTTACAATCAAGACAGGCGACAAAACCGGTAATCTTATTGCGATTATGGAAGCAAATGATAACGATGAACTTGTAATTATGACAATTCAGGGGATGGTAATCAGACAGGGACTCAAAGATATCCGGGTTATGGGTAGAAATACTCAGGGTGTCAGAGTTATTCGTCTGAAACAGGGTGACTCTATTGCTGATATTGCAAAAGTTGTTCCGGATGAGGACGAAGCAGATTTACCGGAAAACGGTTCTGAAGGATTAGATGATCTTGATGAGCAGACTGAATTATTAGATTAAGAAAAAATTGTTAATTTATTTTATGAATATTAGGAATTAAAAATGAAAAGCAAACATTTGGATTCAATTTGTGTGCATTCAGGTATTGATAATTACGAATTTGGCCCTGTCGTTCCTCCCATATACCAGACATCCACCTTCAAATTTGAGTCCACAGAACATGGCGCCTCACTTTTTAAGGGTGAACAGAAGGGGCATATTTATACAAGGATGTCGAACCCGACAATTGAAGCGATGGAAAATGCGGTTGCAGCGCTTGAAGGCGGACACAAAGCGCTGGGTTGTGCAAGCGGGATGGCCGCTATCCATACAGTTTTTACTTCACTTCTTAAAGCGGGTGACCACGTTATCTGTTCCAAAGCGGTGTATGGCCCTACGGTCACACTTTTACGGACTGTCTTTTCCAAATTTGATATCAGAACAGATTTTATTGATACAACTGATCTTTCAGAGATCGAAAAGCATATAACCGATACGACCCGGGTCATTTATATTGAATCCCCCGCAAATCCCACGTTGGACATTTCAGATCTTGAAGCAATATCTGTCATCAAGGATAGAATCGGTGCGAAACTGGTTGTGGACAATACATTTATGAGTCCTGCACTGCAGCAGCCGCTTAATTTTGGTGTTGATATCGTTCTGCACAGTATGACAAAATTCCTTAACGGGCATGCTGACGTTGTTGCCGGTATTATTGTGGTAAAAGATGAGAAAACTTATCAGGATATGCGAAAAGTGCTTAACCAGACAGGCGGGGTCATAGATCCTTTCAATTCTTTTCTGGTCCACAGAGGCATCAAAACTCTTGCACTAAGGATGGAAAAACACTCACAAAACGCAAAAATTCTGGCAGAATATCTTGAGAGCAGTCCATACGTGAAATGGGTGCGATATCCTGGACTAAAAAGTCATCCTCAATATGAAACCGGGAAGAAACAACACAGAAACGATGGCGGAATGATAGCTTTTGAATTAAGGGGTGGATTTAAAGCAGGTGAAACAGTGATGAATAACGTACACTTTTTTCAGCTTGCAGTAAGTTTAGGCGGTGTTGAAAGCCTTATACAGCATCCTGCGAGCATGACGCATTTCAGCATGGGACCTGAAGCCCGGATGGAAGCAGGTATTTCAGAAGGACTGGTGCGGGTTTCAGTAGGTATCGAGAATGTCGAAGATATGATCGAGGATATTGAACAGGCATTTGCAAAAATTGAAATACCGCAAAAAATTATTGCCTGAAAATTTTTTATGAGATTATAAGATGAATAATAAACCTCTGTCCTTAGTTTTGATTGTATTACTCGTCAGTGCCGCAGCGGCTCAATCAGTTTATTATCCACGCAATTATATGGATGCTGTGAAAAACGGCACACGTTCTTTGACAGGGACCCCGGGTCCTGATTACTGGCAGAATTCATCTGATTATAAGATTAGAGCCGAATTTGATCCTGCCACACGATTGCTCTCGGGGGAACTGTGGCTGGATTACAAGAATAACAGTCCCGATTCTTTAAGGATTGTCGTTCTGAAATTGAAGCAGGATATTTACAGAAAAGGGAACACAAGGGATTTTGAGATATCTCCGGTCGCGGTTCATGACGGTGTTGAAATTAAAAAACTCAGCGTCAATGGAACAGCGATAGATAAAGGCAGGGGTAAAAGTTCCTATAGAAGAGCCGGGACGAATCTAATTGCTTTACTGCCGGAGACTCTGCCAGCCGGTGGTTCAATTAATATAGAAGCTGAATGGAGTTTTACCGTTCCCAAAGAGTCGGGCATAAGGATGGGCAGTTATAAGGATTCGTCTTACTTTATATCATACTGGTTTCCCCAGATGGCTGTTTATGATGACATTGATGGCTGGGATATGATTGATTACAAGGGGCATACGGAAACCTATAATGATTTTTCTGATTATGATGTTGAGATCACAGTTCCTGATGATTTTATCGTTTGGGGAACAGGGCTTTTACAGAATGCAGATGAAGTTCTTGAGAGTAAATTTGTTGACAGGATGAAAACTGCTTCGGTTTCAGATACAGTTATAAGAATTATTGCGAAAGAGGACTACGAATCCGGCGGCATAACAAAACGAAATGGTAAAAATCGATGGAAATTCAAAGCGGAACATGTCCCGGATTTTGCCTTCGGAACTTCGAACAGTTATTATTGGGACATGACTTCTCTTAAACCCGATAAATCAGATGACAGGATAGCTATTGTCTCGGCAGCTTATAACCCTGAATCGAAAGATTTTTATGAGGTAGCTCAAATTGCTCAAAAATCGATAGAGTTTTTATCAAAAGAAATGCCCGGTGTTCCATATCCCTATCCTTCTATGACAGTTTTTAACGGTTCTGGCGGAATGGAATATCCGATGATTATTAATGATGGATCCACTCAGAACAGAAGTCGTGCCGCAGGACTTACATCTCATGAAATTACGCATACATATTTCCCGTTCTATATGGGTATTAATGAAAGAAAATATGCCTGGATGGATGAAGGCTGGGCAGTAATGCTTCCCTTCGAATATCAGATCAGGGAGGGCGGATCTCCAATTGAGAATAATATTTCAGGTTATGAAGAATTTGCCGGTTCTGAAGAAGATACTCCTCCTATAATCCCATCTTACCTTGTAACGGGAAAGGCATATCGAAATGCATCTTATTCACGTCCGGGTGTGGCTTACCGATTGCTCCATGATATGATGGGGGAGGAAAAATTTAAAGACTGTCTGCATTTTTATATGAAAAGCTGGAATGGAAAACATCCCGTCCCCTATGACTTTTTCTTCAGTTTCGAGAAGGTTTACGGAGAAGATTTGGGATGGTTTTGGAAACCATGGTTTCTTGAACAGGGCTATCCGGATTTGGGCATTAAAAGTTCAGAATATATTGATGGCAAATACAACGTGGAAATCGAGAAAATTGGAAATGTGCCTGTTCCTGTAAAACTTACGGCTGTAGCAGCCGATGGAAGCGAAAAGGTGATTTTACTTCCCGTCTCCGTATGGGCAAATGGGAACAGCATATATAAACTGACAATTGATCCGGGTTTTAAAATTGTGAAATTAATTTTAGGCAGTGGTCAGATCCCTGATTCTTTTGATAAAAACAATATATTAGAGATGTGAGATAATATAAGGCTGATCAAAATAATGAGTAAAAAGCAAGAAGTTCCAGTTGATATGTCAGCTAATAAAATGATCAGCCTAAAAGAAGAGGTTGCCGCCCTCAGAAAAAAACTTTCGACCGTTTCAACTGAAAAAAACAAATACTATAAGATTTTCAAAAATGGTGAAGAAATAGTTTTTATTCTCGAGGGTAAAACAGGCATCATTAATGAAATAAACAGCGCCTGCAAAAATTTTCTTGGATTAAAGCAAAACAAGATTATTGGGCGTCATTATACTGATTTTATTGTATTTGGTGAGGACATCAAATCTGAGAATCTGCTTAATGAGCTGAAGTTTTATGGTTCAGTTTTAACATATCATAAACTCAGAACAAAAGATGCCGGCGATGTTCCGGTGGACATGACACTGAACATTATTTCGCCAAGGGGTAAAAAAATGATTCTCATTAGCTGCCGGGATATTTCTGAAAGGATTCGGGCAGAGAATGAAATCAAAAGGTATTCCGTTAAACTTGAAGAATCCAATCTTGAAAAGGATAAATTTTTCTCCCTGCTTGCACATGACCTTAGAAATGTCTTTTCCCCGATAATATCTTATTCTGAAATTCTGCTTAATGAATATCGCGAACTCAATGAACACGACAGAGATCTGTTTATTGACCGTATCGAGAAAATATCAAAGAATTCATACAGATTGTTGGATGATTTGATGATTTGGGCAAGAATCAGAACCGGAGAATACTCACTTCAATTCGAAAAAATTGTTGTTAACCAACTTGTGAGTGATTTATTAACCGTTAAAAGACCATTTTTCGAAGCCAAAAAAATTTCAGTCGAGTATTTTGCTGAGGAGACACTCCAGGTAAATACTGATTTTGAAATGCTGAAAAAAGTGATCAATAATCTTCTTGGGAATGCTCTTAAATATTCATACAGAGGCGGGAAAGTAGCTGTTAAAATAGAAAAATCTCATCAAAATTGTATGATATCAGTCAGAGACAACGGCGTTGGCATTAAAGATGAAAATCTGGATAAAATATTTATTTTGGACAAACACAGTACAAAACGGGGAACTGAAGAAGAAGAGGGTAACGGGATGGGGCTGATGCTCTCGAAAGAATTTCTTCGAATTCTTGGCGGAAAAATTTCGGTAAATAGCCGTTTTGGTTTTGGTTCAGAGTTTGTCGTTACCTACCCACTTGCATAGCAAATACTTTAATTCTTTCCTAACTACCACAAAAAAATGATGACGATTCTCCAATTTCTTGCTGTCTTTTCCGCAGTTACGCTCATCGTTGGTCTGTTTGTAATATTTATCGGGAGCAGGAAGATAAAAAACTTACGCTCAATTGTTGTTCCGGAGGATTTTGTTTTTCCGAAATTAAGTGTTGTGATAGCGGCGAGAAACGAAGAAAATACAATTGCAGCATCTCTTCAATCCCTGAAAAACAATAATTATCCAAACATTGAAATTATAGTAGTTAACGACCGCTCCGAAGATAACACTTTAAGAGAAATAGAATCTTTTACAAATAATAGTAATCGGATTAAAATCCTGAATATCCAGACTTTACCGGAAGGGTGGCTGGGTAAAATTTATGCCTTGCAGAAGGGGGCTGAATCTGCTTCAGGCGAGCATATACTATTTACAGATGCTGATGTGATTTTTAACAAAGATTCATTGAAAAAAGCCGTGTATTTTTTTAACATTTCCGGGACAGATCACCTTGCGGCAGCACCTGAAGCAGTATCGAAAAGCAGCATCCTATCTTTTCTGATATCGATATTTGCGATGTATCTTGTGGCTGTAAAACAGCCCTGGCTTGTTGCCAGCAAAAAGTACTCGGCATCAATTGGGGTCGGGGCTTTTAATTTGTTAAAGACCAGTGTTTACAGGAAAATCGGAGGACACTCGAAAATCAGGAATTATCCGGATGATGATCTTAAACTGGGCGAACTTGTTAAGAAATCGGGATTCAATCAGCAATTTATTTTTGCCGATAGTGAAATATTTGTCGAATGGTACCCGGGTGTTGCCGAGATGTACCGGGGATTGCAGAAAAACTTTTTTGCGGCTTTTAACTATAATCCTTTTATTCTGGCTTTGACAATTATCCCGCAATTATTATTAACTGTTTTTCCATTCGCGGGACTTTTTTTATTATCGGATGTATTTTTTCTGATCAACTTTTTCGGACTTCTTTCACTGTTCCTTTATTTTAATTCAACAAGGAGGTTCTCGAATGCTTCCGCATATTATTTTGTTTTATTCTGGGCGGGTTGTTTGTTCTTCATGCTGATTCAGGTACATGCTACAACAAAGGTATTAGTTGAGGGCGGCATTCACTGGCGTGGAACTTTTTACCCGCTCAGTATTCTCAAAAAGAAACACGGTTTTAATGCGCAGAGTATTTTAAGATTCTGGGGAAAAATTAGGAGTTAAAGAAATACATCTTAAAACACACAACTTGAAATGAATTAATTCACAAAAAACAGTGAATATTTTTAAGTACCTGTTATTAAGAGTCTTTTTAAAGAATTTATTAATATCAAAATGCAGAATAATTATGTACACTGAATTTGAAACTGAAATAACGGTGCGGCCGGATGATATTGACATGAATAATCATGTTCATTATTCAAAATATCTCGATTATCTTCTTATGGCAAGATATGACCAGATGGCAAAAGATTATAAATTATCAATGGAAGAATTCATTGAGATGGGGTTTGGCTGGGTTGCTTCAACTGCACACATTGAATAAAGAAGGCAGATCAGGCTAAACAACCGTGTTTTAGTCCGAACAAGATTAGAATCATTCAGCGGGGCGCAATGCCGGGTACTTTTCAAAATTCTTAATAAGGAGACTAAAAAAATATCCGCAGAGGGTTATGTTGATTACACAATGGTTTCTCTGAATACAGGAAAAGCAATCCGTATCCCCCCGGAAATTATTGAAAAATACGCGATATAATCAAACAATTGTGGAACATATCGAATCAGGTGTATCTCTGTAATATATATAAGTGGGAAGATTCACACGTTTTATACGGTATCTGTCCTTAATTCGTTCAAAAAACTCAGAATCCTCACTATATTTTATATTCCTGAAGCCGCCGTTTTCCAGAAAAACTGAACGTTTACCAAAAAATGTTCCGCCTACAACACAGTCTGAAACATGTATCATTTTTGAAAGATCGTACTTATCCTTAACAAAAGGATAGCCGATAATCTCAACTCCCCCATGAATAAAGTCAAGATCAGGGTCGTTCTTAAAGAAGCTGATCCTGTTTTCCAGGTGTTCTGGTTTATATTCGTCATCACTTCCCAGGAAAGTAACGAACTCACCAACAGAAGCTAAAAGTCCTGCGTTTAGTGATAATGGAAGTTGACGGTTTGAATGCCGCAGATATCTGATGTTTGGGTATGTTTTCTGCAAATCCCGAATAATTTCAAAAGTATTATCGGTACTTCCATCATCGACAATAATAAGCTCATATTTACAATAATTTTGCTGTAATACTGAGTCAACGGCTCTTTTTAATAGTGAAGCCCGGTTATAGGTCGGTAATATTATCGAAACAACATAATCGCCGCCGGCGTAAACGGCAGTAGATTGATTTGAGAACATTTTATCCTATTGTGTTGTAAAAAATATTTATATTTCTTTGTTAAAATAACAATCATTCTTTGGAATGAGTTACCGAGAACAGATAAAATATTTTGAATTCTTGCGCAGGTATGAGAAGAAATTCAATCCCGGTGAACTAAAGAATTATACAATGTTCTTAAAACGCCACAAGGATGAGGAAGAACTTGATAAGTTATCTCTCAATATTCTGAAAGAAATGTTTGAGAAATATCATTTAAACAGGCTAAAACCTGATCTTGACAAGTTCTTCAAAAAAGTGCCGGGAACTAACGCTGATAATAATCAGTAATATCCTGTCATACCCGATTTTTATTTTGTAAATCCCTCGTTCTGAAGGGAGCGCCATTTAATTGCCCACTGTGAGGAAAATAATGTCCGAAAAACTTTTACATCGAATAATAGGAGCCGGAGTCTTTTTCATTTCCGCCTTTGTATTCTTTTTCACTGTTCAGCCATCAGTGTCCTTCTGGGACTGTGGTGAATTCGTAGCTTCAGCTTATTATATGCAGGTACCTCATCCTCCCGGAACACCTTTTTTCCTGTTACTGGGAAGGCTTTTTGCAATGATACCTTTTGCCGAGAATATCGCATTCAGAGTAAATACTGTGTCCGTACTTGCAAGTGCTTTCACGGTATTATTGACTTACCTGATAGCGGTAAAAGTAATTTTGCAGTATAAAGACCAAAAATCCGATTCCCTCTTCGAAAGTTTTGCAACGTTTCTTTCTGCTGCAATTGGAGCACTTTCACTGGCTTTTGCCAGCACTTTTTGGTTCAATGCCGTCGAAGCGGAAGTTTACGCCACATCAACTTTTTTTATTGCAATCGTTACCTGGTTGATTATCACATGGAATGAGAAAGCAGATGAACCGGATAATGAAAAGTATATCGTAATGATCGCTTATCTGATTGGTTTATCTATCGGCGTACACTTAATGGCGGTGCTTGCTATAGTTCCTATCGTAATGATAATTATGTTCAGAAAATATGTTAACGATGAAGAGAATCTCAAAGCAACAGCATATATTTTTCTGGGTCATGCTGTAGTAGTCCTGCTTATTTCTCTGGGAATGTGGTACGTAATGACAGATTCCACTCCGCCATCTTACGACCTCTATAAAGAAGTTGATCAGCGGTTTATTATGGTGGCTCTTTTTATAAGTCTCGTGATAATGGGTGCATTTTACAAACGGGTTTTTGCACGTAATTCATTTTATCTTCCAATGATATTTGGCGGTATTGCTTTGATTGCGACTTATCCGGGAATTGTTAAATATGTCCCGAATATTATTTCATCACTTGGCAAAAACAATATCGTTCTTGATATTCTTATACTTGCGGCAATATTTGTTTTATTATTCTGGTTGATATATTGGACAAATAAGACAGACAGGCAAACACTTCACCTTGTATTTAAAAGCTTTTTGTTTGTGCTGATAGGGTTTACATCGTATTCAATGATTATTATCAGATCAAATCAGGATACACCAATAAATCTTAATTCTCCCAAAACATTCTCAGAGGTCGTTTCCTATCTTAACCGCGAACAATATGGTGATTTTCCCACATTCAAACGCCGGTTCACACAGGAAGGGCATCAGCAGGCAATTTATACGGATTATTCAAGCGATCTGGATTTCCTTCTCCGCTATCAGATGGGACATATGTTCCACCGGTATCTGCTCTGGAATTATGCCGGAAAAGTATCAACCGTGCAGGATCAGGGAGTTAACTGGGGACAGTTATGGGGCATCCCCTTTATTATCGGACTGTTCGGAGTTTTCTACCATTTCCGGCGGGACTGGAAAATGGCATCTGTGTTTATAATGATGTTTGTTTTTCTGGGTTATCTGACGGCGTTTTATCAGAACCAGCAGCAGCCCCAGCCTCGTGAGAGAGACTATTTCTATGTCGGTGCATTTTTTGTTTACTCACTTTGGATTGCATTAGGGACCAGGGGAATAATTGATCTAGTCACCGAGAAATTGAAAGGCAAAAGCAGTGAGAAATTAGCCGCCTCTCTTATTCTCGTTGTTCTATTTGCATTAATTCCTGTTAGAATGCTTGCAACCAATTATTCTGAAAATAACCGTTCAAATAACCATATCCCATGGGATTATGCTTATAATATGCTCCAAAGTGTTGCTCCGAATGCAGTATTGTTCACTAACGGAGATAACGATACATTCCCATTATGGTATCTTCAGGATGTAGAAGGCGTAAGACGTGATGTCCGAATTGCAAACCTAAGTTTGCTAAATACGGACTGGTACATTAAACAATTGAAAAACACATCCCCGTATAACAGCCTTGCTGTAAAAATGTCCTATGATGATGCAACTATAAGCAGAATGCGTCCTTCCGAATGGAAAGCGCGGGAGATGACAGTTCCTGTTCCACCCGAAGTATATGCGGCAAATAGTATTTCAGATACAACAATTGTAAATAAAGGCGCCATTACCTGGAGGATGGATCCCACATTTAATTATGGGCAGTACGGAGCTATTCGTGTACAAGACATGATCGTACTCGATATTATCCGCCAGAATCAGTGGGAACGTCCGGTTTATTTCGCTGTAACATGTTCTGAGGACAGTAAAATCGGACTCCGTGATTACCTCATGATGGAGGGGCTAGCATACAGGGTTATGCCTTTTAAGAGTAAATCTCTTTACGAGTCAATTAATTCTGAAATTATGAGGGCAAATCTCTTTGATGAACCTGATGGATATACAAAGGATTATGCTCCAGGCTTCAAATTCAGGGGACTCAATGATCCGACAGTATTCCTTGATGAAAATCATGAAAGATTATCACAGAATTATAGGAATTCATTCCTTAGACTGACTCTCTATTATCTTTATGATGCAAATGAAAAAAATAAAGCCATCGCAACATTGGATAAAATGGAAGAAAAAATTCCAAGGTCACATGTTTCAATTGATTATCGTTTGCTCTATGATGTGGCAAATCTTTATTATAGCGCAGGTGCCGTTGATAAGTTCATAGAACTTGCCGCCGATGTTGAGGTTGAAGCCCAGAAAAATATAAATAATACATCACAAGTTGTTCCTTCTGACAGATATCAGCCCTTTGCGATCTTAAAAGATCTTTACGAAAAACAGGGGAGATATGACAAGCTGGTTGATCTTCTGGAACAACTCAGCGCTGTAGCGCCCAATGACCCATCTGTAAAAATGCTGCTGAACCGTTACCGCTCGATGCTGAAATCCGACAGCCTTGAGCTTAACAAAGGGCAGATGAGTGTGCCGGAGCCAAAATCAGCTAATTAAATTGTATCTATCAGATTTTGTTAAAGAATGTATTTTAAGGCATGTATTAATTTATCAGGAAGCTGTCCCCTTAAAAGGACAGCTTCTTTCTTATTAAGACGGACTAAAAATTGAGAATTCTCGCTATCGCACTTTCAGGAATAGGCGATGCCCTGATGTTTACACCGGCACTTTTAAGACTCAGGGAGGAAATGCCTGAAGCCGAAATTCATGTTTTAGTGATGTATAAAGCCGCTGAAGAAATTTTCACTTCCTTAAATGTTGCCGATAAAGTTATTCTTTATGAATTCATCAAAGAAAGTCCTTTCAAATCACTAAGATTTGTTCTTTCACTTCGGTCAAAGTACCGGGCAACTATAAACGTTTATCCTTCGAACCGATTGGAGTACAATGCCATCAGTTTCATGATCGGGGCTTCTTCCCGTTACGCTGTCAGATATATCAGACGCGACATAATTAATTTGGGTTTTTTGAATAACAAAAGGGTAGTTGAGAAAGACTCTTTGCATAATGTTGAAGAGAATGTCCGGCTGGTGGACCTTCTTACCAATAAAAGCACGAAAGATATCCCGTCCCTTAGGATCAATTCAACCCATGCAGACATAATCTCAGCAGACAATTATTATAATTCATTAAATCCTGATCCGGAAGAAAAAATTATTGGATTTCACCCCGGCTGCTCTCTTCTTAAAAATCATATCAAACGCAGGTGGGAGCCGGAAAAATTTGCAGAACTTGCTTATCGGCTGACCAAAGAAAAAAAACTAAAAGTATTACTTTTCGGGGGACCGGAAGAAAAAGAACTAAGGAAATATATTCTTGAAAAATCCGGAAGCGAACGGGTTGTCGATGTTAAAACACGCAGCTTTAACGAATCAGTTGCCCTTATGCGGCGATGTGAGGTTTTTGTCTCGAATGATTCCAGTCTGATGCATACTGCAGCGGCACTCGGTCTTAAAACTGTGGCTATTATTGGTCCGACTAATCCAACTTATATTCATCCATGGAAGTCGCCTCACACAATTGTTTCTCTTGATCTGCCTTGTTCACCCTGCTTTTTTTATTCACCGAAGCCCTTATCCTGCTCGCGAACAGATATACAGTTCAAGTGTATCAGAGAACTTACAGTTGATATGGTTTTTGAAGCAGTAATTAGCTTTGTAAACCAGAATGAATGATAAAAAATTATTCCAATGTTGCGGTCTGAGTAAAATCGGTTGACTTAATTAAGACCGCCAAAGCTATTAAAGGAAGAAATTGATCCGGAGAGGATTCTTTTCTATTTTAGTCCGGTAAATTGCACGATCACCCGGCGTTTACGCTCCCTGTTGTCAAAATCTAATAGAATGATCTGCTGCCAGGTTCCGAGCAACATCGTCCCTTCTGAAAAAGGAATAGTTAAAGAAGGACCTTGAAGAGAAGCACGAATATGCGCATGTCCGTTACCATCATGCCAGGTCTCATCGTGATAATATTTTCCCTCTTTGGGAATAATTTTTTCGAAAAAAGCGGGATAATCTATTAAAAGCCCTGGTTCGTGCTCAATAGTTGTTACTGCGGCAGTAGCTCCCGGGATAAAAATCAGTAAACTTCCTTCCCGAAGTCCGGTTTCTCTAAGCAGGACGCTAATATCCATGGTGATATCAAGGATATGATCATTACCCTTAGTGTCAAAAAATAATTCTTGGGTTATTATTTTCATTGTGTTGATCCTAAAAAAATAGATGGAATATCTTTCGCCAAAAAGGAAAATAATCCATTGGTAAATATATAATAATTATAAAATATGGGTCAGTTTTAATATTTTAGGAACTCAGTTTCTTTATTATTACAAAACATTTCCAATATGAGGATTTTATGTCGGCAAAGGATTTTATCAATTTAGAAGAACAGTATGGAGCACATAATTATCACCCGCTCGATGTGGTTATCGAAAGGGCTGAAGGAGTCTGGGTACATGATGTCGAAGGTAAAAAATATCTTGATTGCCTTGCGGCATACTCAGCCGTAAATCAGGGGCACTGTCATCCAAGGATTATTAATGCATTAAAAACACAGGCTGAAAAAGTAACTCTGACTTCCAGGGCATTCAGGAATGATCAACTTCCCTTTTTCTATAAAGAATTATCTGAACTTACTGGTTACCCAATGTCGCTCCCGATGAATTCCGGTGCTGAGGCAGTCGAAACGGCGTTAAAAGCCGCGAGGAAATGGGGGCATAAAGTAAAAGGAGTTCCTGAAAATAAAGCAGAAATTATTACATGTACAAACAATTTTGCCGGCAGAACAATCTCAATAATTAGCTTTTCAACAGAGGAGCAGTATCGTGATGGATTCGGTCCATTTACACCCGGATTTAAAATAGTTGAATATGGCAATAGTCAAGCGCTCGAAGCAGCAATTACTGAAAACACTGTAGCGTTTATAGTCGAACCTATCCAGGGTGAGGGTGGTGTTGTTGTGCCTCCCGCAGGATATTTGAAGGCAACTTACGATATATGCAAAAAGAATAATATTCTTTTTATTGCTGATGAAATACAGTCGGGACTTGGTCGATCAGGAAAACTTTTTGCATTTATGTACGAAGATATCGTGCCTGATGCAGTGATTATCGGCAAAGCTCTTTCGGGCGGATGTTATCCGGTATCGGCTGTTTTATCAAAAAAAGAAGTCCTCGGAGTTTTTAACCCCGGTGACCACGGTTCCACATTTGGCGGGAATCCGCTTGGTGCCGCAATTGCAAGAGAATCACTGAAAGTGCTGATCGAAGAGAAACTTATCGAGAAATCCTTCGAACTGGGAAATTATTTCCGCGAAAGCCTGGCGGCAATTCCCTCGAAACATGTTAAAGAAGTCCGGGGCAAGGGTCTGTTTATCGGAGTAGAACTTAAACCGGAAGCAAAAGGTGCAAGGAGATTTTGTGAGGCATTGAAAGAACGCGGAATTTTGTGTAAAGAGACACATGAAAATGTTATCCGTTTTGCACCTCCTCTTGTAATTAAAAAAGAAGAGATTGACTGGGCATTGGGACATATCAGTGAAGTACTTACGACACTATAATTAATATTTCTTTCCTTTAAGTATAGGGGTTGCCGTTGTTTCGGCAGCCCTTTTTTTTCGAAAATAAAATAAAGGGATCCCTAAATCATCGCAGTTATGAATACTATCGTGAATGTCTTTTGGACTACTGGCAAAAAGAATTGTGGTGTGTTTAATTCATTCTACAGCAGCATTAATTCCGAATTTGCTGTGATTTGTGTATTTTAGATGCATATTATTGATATAAAAACGAATAACTAATGGTGGATTTTTTTTATCAGATTGACTTATGGCTTTTCTATCTGATCAATCATACGATTGCCAATCCTTTTTTTGACAAATTTTTTCCATTTATAACAGAAGTAAAAAACTGGTATCTGGTTTATCTGATTTTCTGGTTGATCCTGCTTATTAAAGGCGGAAAGAAAGGGCGGATTGTGGCTATAACGGCGATTGTTCTAATTACTTTTTCAGATCAGTTAAACAGTTTTGTACTCAAAGATTTTTTTGGAAGAATACGTCCCTGTAATGCTCTCGAAGATGCAAGGATTCTTGCGGGCTGCACAGGTTCTTTTTCTTTCCCCTCATCTCACGCCGTGAACAATTTTGCCGTTGCACTTTTTTTTCTTAGGCTTTATCCGGCATATTCCAAAGGACTGCTGACAGCCGCAGTTCTTGTAACTTTGTCAAGAACCTATGTCGGGGTTCATTATCCCTCGGATATTATTGCCGGCGCTTTGATCGGATGGGCAATAGGTTATGGTTTCAGTTTTATTGTGGATAAGATTATAAAAAAATATACAATTCATAAGTTATGAGTATGATAACTAAACTTGAAATAGCAAAAAACTGGTTACCCAGGTACACAGGCACAAAAATTGAAGATTTTGGTGACTATCTGCTCCTTACAAATTTCTCAAATTATGTTCAGATGTTTGCAGAGCAGTTTAAGTGTGATGTGATGGGTATTGGAAAACCAATGCAGACAGCGACTAACAGCAGCGGGCTCACGATAATCAATTTTGGAATCGGTTCGGCAAATGCTGCAACAATAATGGATCTTCTCGTTGCCCGGGAACCCGAAGGCGCTCTTTTTTTAGGCAAATGCGGCGGTCTGAAGGCTTCCACGGAGATCGGCCATTTTATTCTGCCAACTGCTGCTATACGAGGCGAGGGTACGAGCAACGATTATCTTCCTCCTGAAGTTCCGGCATTGCCATCGTTCAAATTACACAAATTTGTTTCTGATAAAATAGTGGCAAGAAATCTTGAATACCGCACCGGGGTTATTTATACTACTAACAGAAGAGTCTGGGAATGGGATACTGATTTTAGGAAATATCTCTTAAAACTTGGCGCAATCGGGATTGATATGGAAACGGCAACGATGTTCGTCGCGGGTTACGTAAACAGAATTTCGCGGGGAGCGCTTCTTCTTGTTTCGGATATGCCCGTTATGCCCGATGGGGTTAAAACCGAAGAATCAGACAGAATGGTTACCGAGAAATTCACAAAGCTGCATCTTCAGATCGGTATAGAGGCTATGACCGAGATCGGGGTCAAAGGTGAAATGATCAAGCATTTTACATATTAATATGATATACTTAAGAAAAATCCCGGTAATAATTTTTCTTTGCATTATTTTTTTCTCAGAAAACTATGCCCAGCTTGATGAAGCTGCTTACAATACAACAGAAGTATTGATCAGGTACGGAGAAAATAATGACATTAAATCTGCAGCAAAACTGATTTACGATGATGCGGCTGCAAAGAGAGCTGCTCAGCCGGGTTCTACCAGAACAACAGAACAGGGAAATAACACTGTGGCTATGTGGCTTGTGAGTAAAATTCATGGATTTGTAAGGCTTAGCGATAGGTTTGAGATAACCGGTGTGGTTAAAGATTATCCGGAACCGGGGGACACAAAAGTATCAGTGGATTTTATCAGCGGTCAGCAAAGGCTTGAGACTGAGTTTATCTATTTATCTGTTGACGGGCAATTTATGCTAAAAGAAATCCGCTAAAACGAATCATTAAATCGACGGAATAGACTGAAATCAGTTCTCAAATATTTGCCTTAATTTTTCCAGGTCATTTGTAATCCCAAGTGCAAGCATTAGTTTTATGCGGGCTTTTTGTCCATTAAGATAATCAGTAAAAATAACACCCTGTTCTTTAAGCCATTTTCCTGCGCCGTAATATCCGTAAATATCAAGAGTTTCTCCTGATGGGCATCTTGAGACCAGAACGACCGGGATATTTTTACTCCTGACATATTTGATTCCGTCAAAAGCTTGCGGCGGCACATTTCCAACGCCCATTGCTTCAACAACAAGCCCGTCGATCCCGGAATCTGCACAGAATCTGAATAATTTATCATCCATCCCGGCATACGCCTTCAAAAGGTCAACATTCGTGTTTATTTTGTTTGTATCAAGTATTTCAAGTTTTCTTGGCAGTCTGTTAAATACAACCTGCCCCCTTTCAACAAAACCCAGGGAGCCGAAATCGAGGCTGTGAAATGTTTCAATGTCTTCGGTGTGTGTTTTGGTCACTTCGCTGGCGGCATTTATTTCTCCATTAAGGCAAACAAGAGTACCCATTTTCCTGCTGAAAGGATGCTGGCAAATATGTATTGCATTTAGCAGGTTAAGAGGACCATCCCAATCCGGTTCAGAACTTGTTTTCATCGCGCCAATAACTACAATTGGTTTTGTCGTACTGACTGTCAGATCAATAAGATAGGCGGTTTCCTCAAGGGTATCGGTGCCATGAGTAATAATAACAGCATCAACATTCTCATCAGCGATCAATTCCTTTACTTTGAATGAGAGGTCCAGCATCTTTCCCGGTGTCATATGAGGACCGGGGAAATTCCCGAAATTATATATTGATAAAGATGCAAACTCAGACGCTTCGGGAATCATTCCAAGAAGTTCTGAGCCATGAAAAAACGGAACAGCTCCACCGGTTTCAGGGTCAATTTTCATTGAGAATGTGCCGCCCGTGAAGATTATAAGTATATTTATCATTTTAGCAGGAATACGAAAACAACATTAATAAATCTTGTTGATTTTTGCGCCTCTGAAATAGTGCAGAAGAATCTCATCGAATTGAAAACCCATATCCGACATAACCGCAGCGCCAATTTGGCACAATCCAACTCCGTGTCCCCAACCAGCGCCGGAAAGAATAAATTTGCCCGGGATACCATTTTCAATCTCTTCAGTCTTAACCATAAAACAAGAACTATAAAGGTGTGAACGGGATAAAAACTTCCTTATCTCAAGCTCTTTTCCAACGACCAGAGTTTTTTTTGTGCCATTAATTTTAAGTTTAATAAGACGTCCGGAATCTCCTCGTTCTATTGGAGTCAGGGAGATAATTTCGCCGAAATCAAAACCGGATTTGCTAAGTAAAATTTCCTGAATTTCTTTTTGAGTGTAAACAACTTCCCAACGATAAAAATCAGTTGTTGTCAGATCATAATCCTGAAGTACCTGTGAAAGAATTTTCTGATCTTTAGTGTTGCAAAATGCCGGGGGAGAAGAGAGTATCCATTTTTCAGCGGCGTTTTCGTTTTTAAGATTCAGGTCATAATCTTCAGGTTCAAATTTATAATCAATAATTTTGGAAAGGTAAGGATGTTTCACATCTTCCCACACATTCTCAAAAGATTCTGCAATACCTCCGCAGGATTTGGAGAAACGTGTATCACATATTTTGTTTTCATATTCAAGTATCAGTCCGCGGGTTTCATTGACGGCAATCTGTGCATTATGAGCAAAGAGCTTAGTGATTCCCTGGTATCGCTGACAATGATCATCTGCGCAAACATCAAATAAAACATGATCTTCTCTGTCGTACCATTTGATGTGCTCTCCACTGCTGTCGAAATGTGACAGGTAGGATTTTTTTGCCGATGATATCTCAGATCTTTTTTCAATCTGAGCCAGCAGCCAGCTTCTTGATATAATCGAGTGTGCCTTCAGAAACTCAACGGAACTGTTGGCATTCATTTCAGATGAGATTACGCTCGTAAGATAATTTTCAACAGGCACAATATTTATAGCATAAATTTCATCTCCTTCCCGCAAAAGCTGCAAACTGCCAGTAAATCTCTGCTTTTCTTTTTTCTCCCAGTGAAATTGTATGCCTATTACCACATCTTTTATGAGGAATGAATCGGCATCCGGGTCAGAATTTGCAAATATGATATCATGTTCAACTGTGAAAGATGATTTATCAGAATCAATACTGATTTTCCCGTTTTCATCAGCAATTGCTGTGAATTCGCCGCTGAAAATTTTATCAAAGCCATCTGCCGCATAATCGCCGTAAAGTTCAAATTTGATCTTTTTTTCAATGAGAATACAAACAGAAACATTCGGTTCAGTCATTTTACCACCTGAAGAGATATTAACACCAAAAATTAACCATATTTAGTTAATAATTAAACTACTGGCCGTTGTTATTTATCCATTTTTCAATAATTGGATTGAATTTAACCGGGTTGAACTCCTTAAACGTATATTCTGCGGCATTGGCTTTAAGATACGGATCAGAACTAAAGAAATCATGGATAGCCTCGAGCGAAATATCTCGAGCAATAACAACTCCTCCATTGGAAAATATCATCGGACCGGAGAGTAAGAGTTTACCAGAGCTATAACCGGTATCCAGAAAATTTCTGTGTTCCGGGCGAAGTTTTTCTATTGTTTTATCTTCCGCAATGTAAGTGATCGTGACGAGAAAAAATTTCATTTTATACCTCAGATCATAAATGTTTTACAAAAACAAACTCATTTAACCAGCAAATTTAGGAAATAGTAACTATAAAATGGGAGACAATCCGGGATGAATAAATAAAGTTGAAATCTACAAAAGAAATGATTATTTAAAATAAAAACGGCGCCTGGTGGCGCCGCTAATGTATAGTGTTTCGAATACAAATTACATGTTAAAGATTGCGCCAACGCCGACATAAGGCAGCAACCCAGCTCTAACCTGGAATCCCCAGCTATCGCTCATCCAATAATTAAAACCGGCATATCCACTGTAGAATATTCCACCAGCACTTGCAGAAGGTTCAGCTCCGGCCGCGGCGCCATCCCATTCCCATGAAGCAGAAGCGACATTATAACCGAGTGAAAGTCCAACAAATGGATCAAATTTTTCACCTAAAGAAAAATGATAAGCTCCTGAAACGCCAACCAAAATGTTTGTGTAAGTCCAGGTTCCTTTTGAGCCAAAATTAAGTTCTTCGGATGATGAGGCAAATCCGGCATAAATTCCGAGATTTACGTTATCGTTCAGAGAGTAAAACATGTACTCTGCACCTATTGGAATCGCACCGGTGCCATTTAATCCGCTGCCGCCGAAACCTACAACAGCGCCAAGGGTGGAATTTGTTGATTTGAACTATGCAAATACAGAGGTAGCAAAAAGTACACAAAATACAGCAACTGCGAGTTTTTTCATGGTTTTTCTCCTATGAATGATTGATTTGTTTGGTTAAAACAGCTATCATCTTATTATAAAGTAATTGAGAATAAGATATAACCTCAAATATAGTAAGACGCACTTAAAAACACATGTCCTGAAAATAAAAAACAATAATTATTTTAATAAATTTCAATAAAATAGTAAATATTACCTTAGCCCCTGACGATTTTGTCGCAAAAACCAGACACTACAACTCCCTCTGCAGTATATTGCATATTTGGAGCGAGCACTCTGAATATATGGGGCGGGGTGTAAAGGCAAAACAAAAAAATACTAACGTTGATAAAATTAGTTTTTTGCTTAAATTTAGATTCATAACAAGAGAATTTCCTGAATGAGATGCATTGTCGTAGATGATGAGGAGATGTCCAGAGAAATAATACGGAAGTTCATTGAAAGGACTGATTTTCTTGAATTCGCCGGTGCTTTTTCCAATGCAATTGATGCCTCAAATGCTATTAGGAAGGATGTTGTTGATATTATTTTTCTGGATATACAGATGCCCGAAATGACCGGTATGGAACTTATCCGGTCTTTGCACAACCCTCCCCAGATTATTCTTATCACCTCAGAAGAGAAATATGCTGTTGAAGCATTTGAATATGAAGTGGCCGATTATCTTCTCAAGCCTCCTTCATACCCAAGATTTCTTAAAGCTGTGAATAAAGTCGTTGAGAAAAAGGATTCTCAAAATGCCGAGCCAATCAGGGAGGACAAGAATGTTTTCATTAAGGTCGATAGTAAATTAGTAAAATTAGACAGTGAAGATATTCTGTTTGTTGAAGCATTGGGTGATTATGTGGTTATTCATACTTCTGAAAAGAAATTCACGGTCTATTCTACCATGAAAGCAATTGAACAAAACCTTAACTTTCCTAATTTTTTAAGAGTTCACCGGTCATTTATCATTAATATTGATAAAATTAATGATATACAGGAAGGAAACCTATTAATCAAAGGCACAATTATCCCTATCGGCGGGTCATACAGGAATGATCTGATGAAAAGATTAAAAATAATCTGAGCTATTTATAACTCAGATACTCATCTATCTCGGCAATCATCTGTACTGACTTTTGGATAAGGAAATGTACTTCTGCAAGCATTTTATCCGGAAGGTTGCATTTTTCGATGTTCTTTTCAATATATCCGGCTTTTTCTGAACATTCATCGTTTCCCAAGTAAAGGAACATTGGTTTAATTTTATGTGCAGTTCGTTTTGCTTTGGCTTTTTCCCCTGCTTTAATTTCATTCTCAAGTTCTTTAAGGAAAAGCAAAATATCATCTTTGAAATTCTTCAGGAGGTCGGTAATAAATTCAGAATCTCCATCGGCAGTTTCATTTAAAAAGTTAAGGTCAATATTTTTTCCCATATTCCGGCTTATTAATTTGAATTGATTTTATTAAATTATCAGAACAGCATATTAAAAAATAACAAATACAGCAAAACAATACTATGGAATTAAATATGTTCCGAAAAATAAGAGAATTTGTTTTAGGTATCATTATACTATCTTCAGCGATTAACGCACAGGTGGTTTTCTCCAAATATGCCGGTGAATTTATGGCGATCGGTGTCGGAGGCAGGGGAATGAGTATGGGCGGGGCACAAGTTGCCTCTTCGATGGATGTTACATCGGCTTATTGGAATCCTGCCGGACTTGCTCATATGAACTATCCTCAGATTTCACTTATGCATGAAGAGCATTTTGGAAACCTTGTTAACTATAATTATGGAGCCGTTGCTTTGCCATACGGAGATGATATGACATTCGGAATCAGTGTCATCCGTCTAAGTGTGGATGACCTTGATGATACTCGAAATGCGCTTATTGATATCGTTACAAAAGAGGTAATCTACGATATAACAAATCCAAGAGCAAAAATTGACCCTTCGCGTATAACGAAATTCAATAATACCGATTGGGCTTTTTACATTTCTTTTGCAAAACGTTCCTCTTCAGATTTTTACTGGGGAGCAAACGTAAAGATAATCCGCAGGGATATTGCCGAATTTTCCGCAATGGGAATCGGCTTTGACTTTGGTGCTGTTTATAAACCGTTCGATAATTTTTTCCTCGGAGCCAATATTCAGGATGTGACAACAACAATGGTAGCCTGGAGCACCGGGAGAACCGAGCTTGTTACTCCGACCGCAAAAATAGGCGCCGCTTATAATTACGAAATACTTGGTGGAATTCTGACTCCTGCTCTCGATTTTGATGTCAGATTCGAGAACCGCCGGTTCGCCTCAAATTTTCATGTTGGCCCGGTAAGTTTTGATATGCACGCAGGACTTGAGTATAATTTCAGGAATCTCTTTGCAATCAGAGGCGGGTATAATGATGTGAAACAGTTTACAGTTGGAGCCGGTGTTAGGTTGCCAAAGCTGAATATTGACTATTCATTTGCCAGAATGAATCGCGCTGAGAATGACAGACTTCCTGACAGCCACAGAATTTCGCTGATTCTCACTTTGGAAGAAACAAGATTTTTGAGGACTGGACAATAAGCCGATTTCTTCCTGCCCTTAATTTATCGAATTTACTGCTGCTCCTTTTCTGGCTTGGAGGTTGTGCCACAACATCTGAAGTCCCATATGGGCTTGTTGATTATCGATCCACAGAAAGAGTTTTTTCCTCAGATGATGAAATAAGCGTTGATCTGCCTTTAGGGTGGTTTATCTATCAAAATTCCGAAATGTTTCAAATATGGATTGCTGATGAATCCTACTCTAATTTACTAACAGTTAAAAAAATCTCTCTTCCTTCAGGAGATTTGGCTGAAGAAAAAGAGGAACAACTTGAAAAAATTGCTTCTATACATCTGAAAGGAAAAAAAGCATTAAAATCGAATATTGATTTAGTTTTTTTGAAACAAATAAAATTCAGAATAAATGATAAAAATTGTATTGGGTATGAAATTTCGAAAAGCGGAAATATTTTATCCCGTGTTGTTATTTATTCCTCCCGCAAATCATGGTATGTATGCGAAATTAGTTCCGATGCCGGTAAATTGACATCGGAACATTTTCGCCTTCAGAATTCAATAATTCGTTCCCAGATCTGATCCGGAATTATTCCCTGTAATCTCTTTTTCGGGAAAGTCATTTAAATACATTTATCGTTAATTATTTTTGTCAATATTGAATGATTTCGCTGATTTTTTAGTTATCATAATAACACTTGTGTATTGGTGTAATTATATTCCAAATATTTGATAAAGTGTCAAAATATTTACCGGATTAATATTTTATTTTTATAAATTTGTGAAATTGCTGTAAACCGCTAACACTAAAACTTGGAAAGAGATTATATGGATGAATCCCCAAAGATGGAACTTGACTCAGGTCGAGATGACTGGTATAAAATCAGTCCTGAAAGAGCTCTCCTGGCATTAAAATCCCAGACGAATGGAATCACCACTTATGAAGCAAAAAGAAGATTCAAATTATTCGGTGAAAATATCATCGAACAGGAAGAGAGAGAATCCCCCTGGGCATTATTATTAGAACAGTTTAAAAGTCTTGTTATTGTAATTCTGATTATTGCCGCGGTTATCTCAGTGCTGATAGGTCAGGTTGTGGAGGCAATCGCTATTATCATTATAGTTGTTCTTGCGGGAATTGTTGGATTTATTCAGGAATATCAGGCTAATAAGTCGCTGGATGCATTGAGAAAACTGGCTGCCCCATTTGCCACAGCATTCAGGGATGGAGAGGAGAAAAAAGTTTCCTCCGTTGAACTTGTGCCCGGCGATGTTATCACCGTTAAGGCAGGGGATCAGATTCCTGCAGATTGCAGATTAATAGAAGTTAATAACCTGAAAATAATTGAATCAGCACTTACAGGTGAATCATTACCAGTTAATAAACGGTTAGATATTGCTGAAGGGAATAATATTCCACTTGGCGACCGAAAAAACATGCTCTTTTCCGGCACAACTGTTTCTTATGGGCGCGGTAAAGCTCTCGTAGTAGGGACAGCGATGCGCACAGAATTCGGAAAGATCGCAAAATTACTGCAGAATTCGGAAAAACGAAAAACGCCTCTTCAGGAAAATCTTGATGTGCTGGGTAAGAATATCGGGATTTATGCCATTATTCTTGCCACCGTAATGAGCGTGGTCGGAGTACTCAGGGATCACGAAATAGTCGAGATGTTTATCTGGGGTGTTGCACTCGCAGTAGCGGTAATACCAGAAGCCCTTCCAGCCGTTGTTACGATATCAATTGCCTTGGGCGTCAGGAGAATGGTCAAACGCAAAGCCTTGATCCGGAAACTTCCGGCAGTGGAAACGCTCGGCTCCACCAATATAATTTGTTCGGACAAAACCGGCACCCTTACTCAGGATGAAATGACTGTAAGGAAAGTATTTGCCGCCGGAAAATTGATTGAGATTTCCGGGATTGGTTATAAGCCTACCGGTTACTTTAGCCACAACGGAGTTGATTTCAAGCCTGAAACTGATAAAGCTCTTATGCTTTTATTGAAAGCAGGAAATCTTTGTAACGATACTGCTTTAAAAGAAATTAAAGGAAAATGGCAGGTTCTTGGCGACCCCACAGAAGGGGCTCTCGTTGTTGCCGCTGCCAAAGCCGGCATTAAATGGGAAGAGGAAAGAAATAATCTCGAAAGAGTCTTTGAAATTCCTTTTGATTCCGAGACAAAAAGAATGACAACTGTTTCCCGGGAAAACGGTTCGTTTTTCTCATACAGTAAAGGCGCCCCGGAAATAATACTGGATTCATGCACACATTATTTTGACGGTGAAAACACTGTTGCTCTTAGCGATGAGGATCGGGATGAAATCCTTAATGCAGCTTATTCAATGGGAAGTGAAGCGCTCAGGGTACTTGGTGTAGGCTATCGTGAAACTCAGCCCGATTTCAGCATTGAAAACACTGAAAGCAAGCTGGTTTTCGCTGGTTTATTTGGTATGATTGATCCTCCGCGTCCGGAGGTGCTTGAGGCTATTCACAAATGTTATACTGCTGGAATCAAACCAATCATGATCACTGGCGACCATAAGGTGACTGCAGTTGCTGTGGCAAAGGAACTTGGGATTCTTAAAGGCGGCGACGTTATCACAGGTGTTGAATTTTCTGATCTTTCTGATGCAGAAATAGATAAAGTAACTGACACCACGGAAGTTTATGCAAGAATAGCACCTGAGCATAAATTAAAAATTGTCGAATCCCTGATGAAGAAGGGAAACATTGTGACGATGACAGGTGACGGGATAAACGATGCTCCTTCATTGAAACGGGCGGATATTGGGGTGGCAATGGGTGTTAAAGGAACTGATGTGAGCCGCGAAGCTTCGGCAATGATACTCACAGATGACAATTTTGCTTCAATTGTAGCAGCGATTGAAGAAGGCAGGAGTATTTTTCTGAATATTCAAAAATATCTTGTTTATCTTCTTAGTGGAAACCTGGGAACGGTTTTTGCGATGATCGTTGCCCTGATTATCGGGTCAGAGTTGCCATTAATGGCGGTTCAGATTCTATTCATCAACTTCCTGATGGATGGGCTTATTGCAATTGCCCTTGGTGTCGAACCTTCGGAAAAAGGCATTATGAATCATAAGCCGAGAAATGTAAAACAAGGAATAATGTACGGCGAACCATTGAAGATGACAGTTGGCATTGGATTGTGGATTGGTATAGTCACAATGGGATTATTTATGTGGGCAGATGCGGCCGGCTATTCTGCCAAACATGCATCGACATTGTTTTTTGCGGCATTAATATTCTCAAGGCTTTTTAATGCTTTAAACTGCCGTTCATTTGATGAACTTGCACTTACAATGAATTCGTTTGGAAATAAACCCCTGCTTCTCAGCATTTTAATTTCTATTCTCTTTACCCTTATCGTAATATATTCTGATATTTTCCAGGCGGCTTTTCACAGTGTTCCGCTTAGCGGAAGCGATTGGGTTATGGTGGGTGTTGTTTCTTCAAGTGTTCTTTTTGTAGTTGAGTTATTTAAGCTTATCAGGAATAAATTTTTCGGGAAAGCTGATTAATTAACCAGTTGCCGGAGTGACCATGGCTGATTATGGAAAAAAATCGGAAATAGTGAAAATCAATTATAGGTTTTCTTTTCCAAGCGGAGTGGAGAAGGAGTTTGATGTTTTTATTGAACCGAAAACTTTGACGGTAATCCGGACTGACCGGAATTTACCTCCGGAATGGACGAAAATGGAGAATTTTCAATGCCCCCATTGTCCGCTTGATCGGGATATATATAAGTATTGTCCTGTTGCAGTAAACCTGAAAGATGTCATAACGTTTTTTAGTGATACTGCCTCATATGAGCAGGTAAAAATAACGGTTACTACAGATGAGCGTCAGTATATTAAGGAAGCGGCTGTGCAGACAGGTGTTGGAAGTCTTCTCGGAGTGCTTATGCCGACATCCGGATGTCCTGTTCTTGGAAAGCTAAAAGCACTCGTCAGGTTTCATCTGCCATTTTCCTCGATCGAGGAAACTGAATATCGGGTTTTCTCAGCATATCTCCTCGCCCAGTTTGTTAAAATGAAACGTGGGCGGAAACCTGATTGGGAATTCCGTGATCTTAAAAATATTTATGAGGAGATACGAATTTTAAATCAAAGTGTCGCAAAAAAAATTGCCGATCTTGAGAAAAAGGATACGAGTATAAATTCAGTTATTGTACTCAATAATTTTGCTGATACGGTTACTTTCAGCATATCAGATTCGGATCTTTCATATTTCGAAAAAGTATTAAAAAGTTTTATTGATTAAAATAAAAAACAAGTCAGGAGTTGTCTGATGTTTTACCTTATAGTCGTTACGCTGCACGTGTTGTCCGCCGGAATCTGGTTGTCAGGGATCATTGCTGAATCAGTACTATCAAAAAATATATCGAAAAGCGAAAATCAGGAAGCCGCATATTCAGCTTATCTTAAACTTGTGAATCTTTATGGAATAATTGGTTCTATGGGAATTCTTCTAACAGGTGTGTGGCTGGTTTTAGACAATATGGCTTATCAATTTTTTCAGCTTTCTGCGAATCATTGGTTGACAACAAAACAGGTTCTGATGGTTTTTATCCTTATTCTTCTGTTTTCAAGGTTAATTCCATCGGCAAAAAAGTTGAGGATTTCAGTGAGCAGCGGTAGTAATGCCGAATTAATCGCCGAAAATTTTTCAAAAGTAAAAAAAACTATCCAGATAATTAACGTTCTTGTGATAATAAATCTTATTCTCGCAATCACACACAGGCTGTATTTTTAATTAATCTAAAACAATTACACCTCCATAATATTGAAAAAAGTACTTATTCTCGGCTCAACAGGCAGCATAGGCGTCAACGCACTTGATGTGATCAGCAGATTTCCTGAAAAATTCAGTCTGGAATGTATTTCAGGCCATAATAATCTTGATTTGCTTGCAGAACAGATAACAAAGTTTAACCCCCGATTTGTGGTTGTAAAAAATGACAACGATGCTGAAATTTTGAAGCAGAAGTTTGGAAAGAAAATTGACATCTTTGTCGGTGAAAACGGATTGCAGATAGCTGCTGGCGAACTTGACTACGATATTATGCTGCTCTCAATAGTTGGTTTTGCAGGATTGGTTCCTGCACTTGAAGGGGTGAAGCGAGGAAAAAGAATAGCAATCGCAAACAAGGAAACACTTGTTGTTGCAGGAGAGATTATCACTTCGATTGCAGAGAAAAATGGTTCTGAGATAATTCCTGTTGATTCAGAGCATAACGCCATCTATCAATGTCTGGCAGGGGAGAGAATTGAAGATGTCAGGCAGCTTATTCTTACTGCCTCTGGAGGACCTTTCCATTCTACCCCGGCAGAGACATTCAGGGATATTACGGTTAAACAGGCACTTAACCACCCCAACTGGAAAATGGGCAATAAAATCACTATTGATTCTGCGACTATGATGAATAAAGGATTTGAGGTAATTGAGGCAAAATGGCTTTTTAATCTTAACGGAGAAAAGATAAAAGTAATTGTTCACCCGCAGTCAGTTGTTCATTCAATGGTGGAATTTGTTGACGGATCGATAAAAGCGGGACTGAGTTTACCCGACATGCGCCTTCCGATTCAATATGCATTGACTTATCCTGAAAGACTTGAAAGCAACTATGTGAACACGAATTTCTCCAAACTGCATAAACTGACCTTTTACGATCCGGATATGGAAAAATTCAGATGCTTAAAACTCGCATTCCATTGTCTGGAACTTAGCGGTACGGCTCCTTGTATATTAAACGCCGCGAATGAAATTGCTGTTAATTTGTTCTTGGATGGGAAAATATCTTTTGACCGCATTTCAGAGGTTATTGAAGCTGCTCTGGATAATATGCCTCTTAGTCAGAATCCTGATATTGATATAATTTTCAGTATTGATAGAGAAACCAGAAATTTTTTAATAAGTAAATACAACTAACGGAGATTTAATGGATTATATTTTATGGTTCCTGTTAACAATTGTCGTACTCGTGTTTGTACACGAATTCGGACATTTTATTGCAGCCAAAATGACAGGAATGCGCGTCGATGTCTTTTCGATTGGATTTGGACAAAGATTATTTGGATGGAATAAATTAACCGGATTCAGTTGGGGAGGTCTTCCTGAAGATTTTGATGGAGAAGGGAATACGGATTATCGTTTCTGTCTTCTTCCTTTTGGCGGGTATGTTAAGATTGCAGGCATGATTGACGAAAGTTTAGACACAAAATTCAAAGATTCTAAGCCAGTTGAGAATGAATTTCGCTCAAAATCAACACCAGCGAAATTGTTCGTCATATTAGGCGGTGTTCTAATGAATCTGCTGCTTTCAATCTTCATATTTACCGGAATCAATTATTTTGAAGGCAAACAAGTAATAAAATCAACAGAAATCGGATATGTAAGAGATGGTTCATTTGCATACGAGGCAGGTTTCCGTTCTGGTGATATTATTGAAGAAATAAATGGTGAACCGGTAGAATTCTGGGACGATATCATTCAGAAAATGCTTATCGATTCTCATGGCTCCACTATTAAAGCCGTTGTACAAAGAAACGGCATTGAATCGGAACTCAGTATTAAACATGAAGATGCAGCGGAAGCCTCGAAGGAGTCTTTTTTCCTCACAATTGGTAAAACGAAACCATACGTTCTGGAAGTGCTCAAGGATTCACCTGCAATGGACGCTGGTTTGAAATCAGGTGATATATTTATTGCATTAAATGAACAACCAGTTTCAACAAGCAGAGAAGTTACAGCGATTATATCGACGAACAAACAAAAGCCTATCCCGGCAAAGATTCAGCGTGATAAGGATACTCTCACACTCTCAGTCACTCCGGCGATCGAAGGTGTTATCGGTATAGGAATCAGCGATTTTTATTCGGGAGAATTTGAATACAGGACTTTTAACCTAATTGAATCTTTCACAGGAAGTTTTAATAACATTGCTTCCTATACAGGACTTACACTGACGATGGTTAAAAGGGTTATTGTCGGAGATGCAAAACTCGGGCAAACTTTTGGCGGTCCGGTTAAAATTGCGCAATTTGCAGCAGATTCTGCCGGCAGAGGTATCACTGCATTTCTCAAATTCATAGCGCTTCTTAGCCTCAGTCTTGCAATAATAAACATTTTCCCCTTCCCGGTTCTGGACGGCGGTCACTTTGTCATTATTTTAATAGAAGGAGTTATCAGAAAGGAATTGCCGCTGAAATTAAAGATTGCGATACAGAATGCTGGAATGGTTTTACTTCTTTTACTAATGGCTATTATTATCTATAATGATATAATTAATTTATAAGATATTAATATTCGTGGCTGGATTTGGCATCCAGCCACGAATATTATCTTATTTATGCTGCATTATCATCGCTTCCATGCCTTTTACAGGGGCTTTGATTTTAATCTCTCCAGCTTTCCTGAATTTTAGTATAACCTCTTTTTCCATTCCTTTTTCAACATCACTCGTGAGTTTAATTAGCATAACATGAAGATCCCTGGGCTTAAAAACAACTTTCGATCCGGGCGGGATAACAACTATTGGGACTTCCCTCATACCCATCATATCTTCACCCTTTTTGTAAGTCTCATGTACTTCAGTCACTTCAGCAAAATCCCCGTAGGCTGCATATAGGGTATCTGCTTCTTTTCCGGCATTGTTTACCGTAAAGAAAAATGCTGTATTGGTGCCGGTTGAAGAATTGCGAATCCAGGGGTTTTCGATTGTTATGCCTGAATGTTGCAGGAATATTGATAGTATAATAAAAAGTAAATTCATTTTTTCTCCATTAATATATTCTAATTATCTCTCTATAAGCTTTGTCAATATCGAGTGAACTTCCCGGAAAATTTTGAACAAGTATTCCATCTCTGTCAATAACTGATATTCTGTCTGTATGGATATAAAAAATTATTTTTTCTCCGGCAGGAGTAACAGTTGAATCTCCCGGAATTGAAATTATTCCGGCTTCATGCATCAGATCACTAATAATTGCCGGTTCACCGGTTAAAAATGTCCATCCATTTAAATCAAGATCCCTTACTTCGGCAAATTTTTTCAGAACTTCAGGAGTGTCAACCTTAGGGTCAAATGAAATAGAAACGAATTCTATTTCCGGATAATCCCTCCGCGGAAATTTTTCCTTCAACAGGCGCATATTATTTGTTGTGAGGGGACAGATATCCGGACAATTTGTGAAAATGTAGCCGACAACTGTAATTTTTCCCTTTGTAATGTCAGGATAAGTTATAGATTTTTTGTTCATGTCCGTAAGTACAAACGATTTACCGGAATACACTTTTTCACCCTTTTCAGAACATGAGTAAAAAAGAGCGGCGACCAGAGTAAGCATTAAACTAAAAACAATTTTCCTTGTCATTTTCTTATACAAATTGGTTTGCGAAATATTTGGGTGACAGTGATTCATCAGTGGCAAGTTCGATCAATTCCCTCCAAGACACAGAGGAGCCATATTTAAAAAATCGATGTATTAAATAATCACCAGCGGCTTTCTCACCATACAAAGACGGATTGAGAGTGCCGGATTTACCCTGAATATTTATCATTATATATTGATAAAGTTGGGAAGCAAGTAATTCGCCAAGCATATAATTATGATAATATGCAGGATATAGTGCAATATGGATTTTTGATGCCCAGTCCGGCTTGTTGCGGTTTTCGGGAATTGCCAGCATCTGGTATTCATTAACAAGGTCCCACCATAACCTATTCAGATTCTGTTTAGGGTCGGCGTACATCTCTCTTTCAAAACGATAAACCACCTGAACCCAGCGGCTGAACACAAGCTGCTCGCTCTTCAACGAGTTAAAGCATATAGTGGCAAGTCTGGCCTTTTCCGCTTGATTAACAAGCCCAACTGATTCAAGCCAATAAGGCGAATTCGCCATTCTGCCAAAAAGCATGGCAATGGCCTCAGTAGTAAAAATATGACAATGTTCCCGCAATTCCCAGGGCAAAGCACGATCCACATATTTATCATATACGGCATGCCCGAATTCATGGAGCATAGTACTCATCCAACGCTGATTTGGTTTTATATTACAAACCACTCTGACATCACCTTCGCGGTCGATATCGGTGCAGAAAGCATGCTGATACTTACCCTCTTTTTCGAAAAGATCGCTTTTCTTAAGGAGGTCACGAATGTCCAGACCCAAACCATCAAAATAATCGACAGTAAGTTGAACGAGGTCCTGGTCTTTGAAATAAACATCCAGATCAACATCCTCAATACGGGGACCCTGCTGGAAAAACTTATCCTGGTAATGCCATGGCATCAGTTGATTTTTTTTTATGCTGAATCTTGAGGCAAGGTGATCATCCATCTTACTTTTCTGTTCAATAAATGAATCTCGTGTAAGATTATCAAGTTCATCAAAAAGCTGATCGATTTCAGTTCTTTTCTGTTCGGAAATCTCCAGACTCATCTCATGATAATCGCTGAAACCAAGTTCTTTTGCTGAACTGTTTCTAAGTTCAACAAGAGTAAGAACATCTTCAACAATCTCTTCTCCGATCGTTTTACTTGCTTCCCAGCATTTTATTAATTGAGTTTCATCTGTCGATTTGTCAAGTATCTCATCGATTTCATTGTCGGTAACTTCCCGGTTGTTAATTTTTGCCCGGAAGGTGGAAAATTTTTCTTCAACTTTTGAAGAAATAGTGATTATCTTTTCGAGAATATCAGGGGAGAACTGATGGCTTAAAAAACTATTATATATATGGTCAAACTGACGCAATAATAGTTTGTCATCAGGTTTTGCACTATTCTTAATATTCTGAAGCTGTCCGAAGAGCTCTTTATCCGAAAGAAACTTACTTAGTTCGAGTTGAAGGTCGGCAGCTTTTTTATAGTCTTGCTCTTTGCCCGATATTGAAGCATCAAAATAAGCATTCGATGTTTTTTTACTGAGAGGTATTATTACTTTTTCGTAGTTGAGAAGAAAATTTTCAAATGTCATATCAGTTTTCTAAAAAATCTTCCCGATGCAGAATGAGAATAGATGAATGTGGAATTATAAGATATTTTTCCCCTTTAATTTCTATTTCAATAGAATCCCTGCGAAGGAAAAGAGCAAAATCGCCAGGCGTAGCCTGCAAAGGAATATACCGCACCGGCTTTGTTTCTTTCCATGGTTCATCTTCTTCAGTGTTCGCAGCAATGGCATACCCAGGACCAGTTTTAATTACATATCCGCCCTGAACTTTTTCTTTTTCAGCAACTCCCGGCGGGAGATAAAGACCGCTGTTCGTCTTATGCAAATCCTCTTCCGGTCTTACAAGAACACGATCGCCCACAACTAAGATCTTATTAGTATCAATCACAATATTTATCTTCTTTTAATACAAAAATATCACTATTCCGGAAAATTATCATAATTATAACAGATTACTCGCTAACTCAGCAAGCACTGATCTCTCTCCCTTTTCCAGATTGATATGCGCATATAAACTCTGTCCCTTAAATTTATCGATCAGGTATGAAAGGCCGTTCGAAAGTGAATCCAGATAGGGGTGGTCAATTTGATAAATGTCGCCGGTAAGAACAATTTTGGCTCCCTCGCCGGCACGTGTTATAATGGTTTTTACCTCGTGAGGAGTAAGATTCTGAGCCTCGTCAACGATGAAGAAAATCCTCTGTAAACTTCTTCCTCTGATGTAACTCAATGGTTCTATGACCAACTTCTGATCTTTTAACATAGAATTGATAGTAATATAATTTTTATCGGTTTCGCTAAACTGATCCTGAATTACTTTAAGATTATCCCATAACGGCTGCATATAAGGGGCAAGTTTACTCTCTACATCGCCCGGCAGAAAACCAATATCTTTATTACTGAGTGGAATGACAGGGCGGGCGATGAATATTTGCCGGTATAGTTTTCTTACCTGAAGCGATGTCGCAAGCGCAAGCAGAGTTTTTCCAGTCCCGGCTTTGCCAGTCAGGGTGACTAAGGGAATATCCGGATTCAGTAATGCGTTGATTGCAAATGTTTGTTCAGCATTACGCGGCATAATTCCATAGACAGAAATTTTATCAATACGATTAAACAGCTCACCGGTATTGTTAATGGCTGCAAGGGCAGAACGGTTCTGATTACGAAGTATGTAAAATTTATTGGGTACAATCTCTGATTTATGTATTTTTCCGAAATTTTTTACAGGGAATTCATAGGGGGACTCGTAAAGTTTGCTCAAGAGAAGATCGTCAACATTCTCGATAAATTCCTTCCCGGGATAAAGGGAGTCAACACTGCCTACCCGGTCTGTCGTATAATCTTCGGCATGAACACCCAGTGCCTTAGCTTTCATCCGTAGATTTACGTCCTTGGAGATAAGAATAACTTTGTCCTTCTCCTTGCTCTGAAGATATATTTCATAAGCTGCACTGAGGATACGATGATCTGGATTATCTTCTCTGAAAACTTCCCGGATCTCGTGTGATAAACCTTTGGTGATCACGATACGGACTTTACCCTTACCCTTTCCGAGTGAAATTCCGCCATCGAATATTGTATTTCCAGAGAGTGAATCCAGAGTCCTTGTAAATTCTCTCGCATTAAGATTTATTACATTGCTGCCGCGCTTGAACTGGTCTATTTCTTCGATGACGGCAAGTGGAATAACAATGTCATTTTCCTCGAATTGGTGTATACAAGTCGGGTCGTGGAGAATTACATTTGTATCGAGAATAAAAGTTTTTGGATTCTTACGTTTTGCCATTAGATAGCCTTATGAGAGTTTCAGGAATGAAATGGATGTAAATCAGATTGTACACTGGCAGCACTGAAAAAAGATCAGCGAATATAGAAAAACTATTCTCAAAATCCTGAGGATACATGTAAACAATTTTCCGGATAAACTTAATAAACCCCGGTGAACACAAAATAAATCCATGGTGATCACCGGGAGAAACAGTAGCGATACCTGATCAGTCCAAAGTTAAGGACGTTAACAACCACGCCATTAATATCAGATACACAAGAATACCAATGGTAATCAGACAGGAACTGAATTTACAGCCCTTTTGTGTATCTCCTCTCCCCTTAGCATAATCCCAATTAGTCATAACGCTCCGGAGTGTTTATTGGCTTTTAATTATTTATTTTATGATACTTAAAATAGTTGATTGTTTCAACTATTGCAATTTAATCATAATAGGACGGAATATCCTAATATATAGAGAAAAAATGGAAAAAGTTAATTGTAATTACTGTGGCGGAGATAATTATTCAGTTCAATACATCAAAGATTCTTTTCAAATGGTCAAATGTCGGCTTTGCGGTCTTGTGTACGTGAATCCAAGACTGACAACTGATGAGATCAGAGAACTCTACGACAAAAGCTACTTTCATGGCGGAGGTTTTGACAAAAGCCTCGAGTATGAGCACGAATTTGAGAGAAGCATTTCAAAGAAAGATTTGATAGACTGGGATATTTCAGTCATTAGGGAGAAGCTGGGAAAAAGCACCGAAAAACCATCATTGCTCGACATTGGTTGTGGGATGGGGCTTTTTGTATATAAAGCAAATAAAGCAGGATTTAATGCTTCGGGACTTGAACTCTCAGAATATGCCGCAAATTTTGCTGCTTCCAAAGGTTTGAAAATATTTAATCTTCCATTCGAGGATCTGCCGGATGACGAAGCACAATATGATGTTATTGTAATGAGAGAAGTTATTGAGCATCTTCCCGATCCATTGACGACGTTAAAAAAAGTGAGGAATTTGCTCAAACCCGGCGGCTTGCTGTTTCTTACCACCGGGAATTATGATTGTCCTGAACGAAAACTAAGGGGCTCTGAGTGGTTTTATTTTATGCCTGCCGGACATATTTATATTTTTTCGAACAGAACAATAAAAAAAATTCTTGTAAAGGCAGGATTTTCAGAGCAAATAGTTACTAATCAGGGCGATCTCCTGCATGATTTTATGCTGAGATATGGGATTCTCGATACTTCAGAATTCTATCCCCGCACGTTTCTTAAAAAAGTAATATTTATAAAAATCCGTTTGCTTAATCATTTTATCAGCAGCGGACTTCGGGTTTATGCAAAAAAATAATAGGAAAACTAATGGCATTAATTTCAATTAATCCAGCCGACGATTCAACAATCGCTGAATTTGAAGGATTTAGCAGAGATCAGGTTGATATTTTGATTTCTGAATGTAACTTTCAGCAGAACTCATGGAAAAATAAAAACTATAAGGAAAGAAGCCTGTATTTATTCCGTGCAGCAGATGTACTTGAGAAAAACAAAGTAAAATATGCGCGGATTATGACTGAAGAAATGGGGAAACCAATAACTCAGGCATATGCTGAAGTGGCAAAATGTGCCTGGGTATGCAGATATTATGCTGAGAACACAGAAAAAATTCTTGAATATGAAATAATCAGCACAGACGCCTCAAAAAGTTACGTGAGATTTGATCCGATTGGTGTTGTTCTTGCTGTTATGCCATGGAATTTTCCATTTTGGCAGGTTTTTCGGTTCGCGGCTCCCGCGCTTATGGCCGGGAATGGCGCACTTCTAAAACATGCATCAAATGTTTCGCTAAGCGCACTTGCTATTGAAGAAGTTTTTCGTGAAGCTGGTCTGCCGGAAGGTTTATTCAGCACACTTTTGATAGGTTCCGGACATGTAAAACACGTACTGGAAAATCCTCTTGTCAAAGCTGCAACACTTACCGGCAGCGAATATGCCGGAAAAGAAGTTGCGTCCTTTAGTGGTAAACATCTGAAAAAAACAGTAATGGAGCTCGGAGGAAGCGATCCCTTTATAATTCTCGAAGATGCAGATATTAAAGAGGCGGCAAAAACTGCCGCAACAGCACGGCTTATTAATAACGGACAAAGCTGTATAGCAGCAAAACGATTTATTCCGGTGAAATCTATCTCCGAGGAATTTCTCGGACATTTCGTAACTGCAATGGCTGGAGCCAGGACTGGGGATCCGATGGACGAAGCAACTGAATTAGGACCTCTTGCAAGAGCGGATCTAAGGATGGAATTGGAAACTCAGGTGAATGAATCAGTGAAATCCGGTGCTCGAATTCTTACCGGCGGAAAGCGGATCGGCACTGAAGGGTGCTTTTATGAGGCAACAGTTTTATCTGACCTTAAACCGGGAATGCCGGCTTATGACCAGGAAATATTCGGACCGGTCGCTTCAGTCATAATTGCTGAGGACGCAAAGGATGCTGTGCGTATCGCAAATGATACTCCTTTTGGTCTGGGAGCATCACTCTGGACGAATGATCAAAATAATGCAGAGAAAATAGCAACGGAGATCGAAACAGGCTCGGTGTTCGTTAACGGGATGGTAAAATCAGACCCGCGGCTGCCTTTCGGCGGAGTAAAACTTTCGGGTTATGGCAGGGAACTTTCTCATTATGGAATAAAAGAATTTGTGAATATCAAAACTGTTTGGATAAAATAAGATTATCTTTTTTTGAATTCTTTTTCATAGAGATCTATCCATTGTTCGGGGGTCATTTTTGTGCAAAGTTCACCTATAAGGGGAACGGTTACATGCTCAGGTTTTTTAAAGCGTATGCAGCTTTTTCCAATATCGGGTTTAAGTTTTGAATGCTTCGCAAATTCCTCAATGAACCAGTCGTAAAGTGCCTTATCAGCATACATTCCCATATGATAAACTGCAATATGGTTTTTCTGGGAAGCGATTCCCAGAAAGGGCAAGGGCTGTTTGGGGTCACAATGATAACCGGCGGGATATAAAGAATGGGGAACCACATATCCTAACATACCATAGCCCATCTCCTCCGAAAATCCTTTAGGTAGATTCTCTTTGATTGTTTCCCTTAGTTTCTGCAATATTTCCTTTCTTTCTTCAGGTAGTGAACTGATATATTCATCGGGCGATTTTGCATCAGATTGCATAAGTTCTCCAAAATAAATGTAATTCTGTCTTTATTTAAGCATCTCCTCAATTTCCTTTATCACCACTTCCGGCGTGATTCTTTTCATACATTCCACCGGACGCTGATTTCGGCAAATATTATCCCACTGTGCAGGTTTTGGATTGGTGTGGACGCATGGGCTGCACGGCATTGATGAGGTGAGTACTTTAGCCTGGACATCGGGATGATAAGGCCCGGTATCGTTCTGGTCCATATATCCCATAAGACAAAGGACCGGTACATCAAAAGCAGTTGCAATATGAATTGGACCAGTATCCACTCCGAAGACTAATTCGGATAAACTGATTATGGCAAACATTATTCTGACGGGCACTGTATTTTCACCGCAAAGAAGGACAGGTTTATACTTCATTTTAGAGGCCATTTCCCCATAATCCTCTTTGTCCCGGGGAAGTCCGTTGAACACTATTTTATAATTTCCGGCTGCAATAAAGTGATCAGCAACAGGAGCATAATTGTCAATGCCCCAATCCTTTTCTGAATACTGTTTGCTGCTGCCGGGATTAAAGAACAGAATTTTATCCCCGGGTAAAATCCCATGGGTCGATAGAACCCGCCTGGCTTCACTTATTTCTTCCTCCGAGAGATACAACCTCGCTTTGTCGGGTTCGTCAGAAATCGTCCAGTCTGTAACAATTCTTGTATCGGCAAGAACTGCCTTTTGTTTTGGTCTTTCAATATGATAATCGCAAATTTTTGAGATACTGCTTGTAAAAGCGGCAAGTTTTCGTGGAAAACTAAGTTTTGCCATCAGCGTATAATGTGGATTAACTTCAGGTACAATCACAAGATCGTATCTTTCCGCCGACATGGAAAGAAAAAATCGAGTCTGTTTAAGTATAGAGGTCGCAGAAAAATTAAAATTAAAAGGGATTATTTTTCTGATTCCCGGAAATTCCTTTAATACCTCAGTGGAATTTTTACCGACAATAACATCGATTACCGCATTTGAAAATGTACTATTCAGCCGGTGAAGCATTGCAGTAATAAATACAGTATCGCCAAGCAAACCGTTGCGAAGAACGAGTATTTTTTTAATTTTTGGGGGAGTGGAAATAAACGCGGATGAATTCTTTTTTGGAATCATTTTATGTCTTTTGCTTTTTCTTTTTAGCGGCAGGGTAAAGTATATTGTTAAGTATAAGCCTGTAGCCCGGTGAATTTTTATAGAGAGAGAGGTCAGTCGGAGGATCACCCACGGCATGACGGTAGTCTTCGGGATCATGCCCGCCGTAAAAAGTAAAAGTACCCCTGCCGAGATTACCGTGAATATATTTCACTTGGCCTGTCCCCTGCCTTTCCGCAAGAATGTAAACCGATTTTTTTATCAGATCCTTACGGAACATGGTCGTCTGTCCCATAAATCCCCGGACGACATTCAAATGCGATTGAGTAAGCATTGTGGGCACCGGGTCATAGCGGGCTGAAAAGTCGAAGAGCGTAAAATAATCATACTGTTCCGGCCCGATTTCATCAGGTTGAATATCAATATCAGAATACTCATAAAGAAGGGGATTCATTTCCAGCTTAAAATTTTCGAATGCAAGAGTAGCGCTGAAATCAAGTTTTTCCTGGGCATCGGGATCAGGAGCGTCGCCGTCATACATTCTGTCAACAATATCAATTCCTAAAGCAGAGATAGCAATATCATAAGAATCTGTTGCCGAACACATCGCAAACAAGAATCCTCCTCCCGCTATAAAGTTCCTCATGACCGCAGCGACAGATTTTTCCATATCCGAAACTTTCTTAAATCCGAGCTTTTTCGCCTCGTTTTCATAAAGCATCTGCTGCTGAATATACCATTGAGCGCCGCTAAAACTTGCATAAAACTTACCATACTGACCAGTAAAATCCTCGTGATGAAGGTGCAGCCAGTCATATTTTGAGAGATCGCCGCGAAGGATTTCCTCAATCCAGAGTTTTGTGTATTTAACACCGGCATATTCAAGAACGAGTGTGACAGCATCGTCCCAGGGCTTTTGTCCGGGAGTAACGTAAACGGCAATTTCGGGAGCCTTTTCGAGCCTTATCACCTCCATGTTCACTTCATCGCTCTGAACATAAGCATAAATTTCAGGTACATCAGCAGACCCAAGGGTCTCGAATGAAACACCGCTTAATCTGCAATCATAAACAACTTCATCGCGGTAGTCGATCAAAAAAGAACCTCCGCGGTAATTTAGCAGCCAATCAGCAATAATTCCTTTTTCGAGTGCTCTGAAAGTGACCCCATACGCTTTTAAGTGGTCAGTCTGATACCTATCCATTGATATGAGTATCCTGCTCTGTCCATTCAGCAGAATTGATAAGAAAAATAGCGGGATGAGAAAGATTCGAAAGGATTTCATAAAGGATTATTAAAGCCGGTACTCAAAAAAGTTCCGGCCTTAATGTTAAATTTAAGCGGATTTACGATCGGACTCGATGTAAATCGGTTTTTCATTTTTTATAACAGTGTCTCCGGTAATCAGGCACTTGTCAATATTCTCGAGTGAGGGTATTTCATACATCACATCAAGCAGCACTCGTTCAACAATTGAGCGAAGGGCGCGGGCTCCGGTTTTTCTTTCAATTGCCTGTTCAACAATTCCTTCAAGGGCAAGAGAATCAAATTCCAGTTCGATACCCTCCATCATAAACAATTTCTTATATTGTTTGATTATTGCATTTTTAGGCTCAACAAGAATGTTTTTTAAGGCTTCTTTATTAAGCGAATGCAGTGGAGCAAGGATTGGCAGCCGCCCGATCAGTTCAGGAATAAGCCCGAAACGAAGCAAATCCTCCGGCTGGGCAAGCTGAATAAGATCGTCCTGCTCCAACTTGGAATTATTGGAGATGTCGCTATCAAAACCCATTGAATTCTGGTTGATCCTTGAAGAGATTATCCTTTCAACTCCATCGAAAGCGCCGCCGCAGATGAAGAGAATGTTTTTTGTGTTAACATTAATGAGGCTTTGTTCAGGATGCTTCCTGCCGCCTTTTGGCGGAACTCCTGCAACGGTTCCTTCAAGAATTTTGAGTAGAGCCTGTTGAACACCTTCACCGGAAACGTCTCTCGTAATTGAAGTGCTTTCACTCTTCCTCGAAATTTTATCAATTTCGTCGATATATATAATACCTTTCTGAGCGCGGTCAAGATTATAATCAGCAGCCTGAAGCAGTCTTACAAGAACAGTTTCAACGTCATCGCCAACGTAACCTGCTTCTGTAAGAGTTGTTGCATCGGCTATTGCAAAGGGTACATCAAGTATTTTGGCAAGAGTCTGTGCAATTAGTGTCTTTCCAACACCGGTTGGGCCCATTAGCAGGATATTGCTCTTTTCAATTTCAACATCATCAATGTCGAAAAATGAAGCTGCGGCGTTTATTCTTTTATAGTGGTTATAAACAGCAACAGAGATAATTTTTTTCGCATTATCCTGACCAATGACGAATTCATCGAGGCTTTTTTTGATCATTTCAGGATTTATATTGCTTTTTGAACCACGTTTTGACTGGTGGGATATAGAATTGTTTTTTAATATATCGACACTTGCTTTAATGCATACATCACATATATATACATCGGGACCAGCAACCATGCTGTTGACTTCACTTCCTTCCCTTCCACAGAAAGAGCAAAGAACCGATTTCTGATTTTTACTTTCTTTCATATTACACGTTTTTTAACATTAGAGCTATATAAATTTATTTTTTCCCTTGAAATATCAAGATATAATGAGTTTGGGAATTTTTCAAGTAAATAATTAAGTGATTTCTGAGCATTTTCAGGTTCATTCAGCCCATAATAATAAATATCAGCTTCAAAAAGTAAAGCCTTATCACCTAAAAGGGAAAATTGATTTTCCAAATATAAGCTTTTTAAAGAAGTTAACGCTTCCTGATATCTGCCCAGCCCGACAAGCATCTGAGATTTTCCTAAAGCCGAATATTCATTAAGAAACATCAGACCATCATTTTCTGCGAGAGCGGAGAATTTTTCGAGTGCAGCTTCAAATTTCATCTCATCAGCAAGTTTAAGTGCATTTGCATAAATCTGAAGCGTTGAGGAATCAGCCTGGGACATTTTGATAAGCATTAGCCTGCCGATAGCGTCATTGGCATTTTCATTTTTTAGATTATTGGCAACTTCCTCAAGAATTTGTGTCGCAGGATTAAACTCACCGTTTTTAAACATCAAATTGCTCAGGAAATATTTTGCCGAGATTTTCTCATCGGGAGATGATTTGCGGTGCGCAATTACTTTTTCAAGATATAACTTCGCTGATTCAATATTCCCATTTCGTATGTCTATTTCTGCAAGTCTGAAACCACTGGGAACTGCAGCACTGGAGAACGGGTATTTATCGAATATTGTCCGGTATAATTCGTATGCTTTGCCGGGATTATTTTTCCTGAGAAAAAGTATATCTGCCAGTCCGAATCTCGCGGCATTCGCAGGCTCAGAATTGCCGAATAATTCAATTAATTCACTGTAAGAAGAGGCAACATCGTTGTATTTCCAGCTTCCTGAAGAATCGGGGAATTCAAAAGGTTTCCATTTAAAAACCTCAGTCCTTTCCAATTCCTTTTCAAGAGAATTTGTATGGTATATTCTTGATTGTGCATAATATGCCGAAGCCGGATATTTTTCAACCAGATACTTAAAACTTTTTGCTGCAAGATCATAATAACCAGATCTGAAAACTTCCTGAGCAAAAAGAAAAAGATAATTTCCACTCTGTGCTGATCTTTCATCGTATTTGACAGCCGCTTCAAATGCCAGATCCAATTCTCCGGTTTTTACATAGAGGAAAGACAATAAATCCAAAAAGACCGGCGAAGAATTTTCCTCTGAAAACCTCAGCGCAACATTAAATGTTTGATCGGCGGCGCCCGGACTTTCAATATATTGATTAATTCGGGACTTTATTACCTGCAATTGCTGGGGCTCAATTAATAAAAGATTGCAATATTCTTCAGCAGCTTTGCTGAATTTCATTGTTGTGGAATAAATGAATCCCAGGTCGTAAGCAAACATTTTGGGGTCATTAACAATTTCTTTACCCCTGTTCAGAAATTCGGCGGCTTTATCGAAAGCTCGGCTCTCAAGCGCAAAATTTGAGAGAATCTTATAAGTATTTGCTGCGCCTGGATTTTTTTGAATCCCATCTTCCCAGGAATCGAAAGCTGTTTTGTATTCACCCTGGATATAATAGGTATTACCCAGCAATCCGTATAAAGTAATATCAACAGGATTTGTTTTGATTCGTGAAGTGAGAAATTCAACAGATTTTGAATAATCTTTCTGATTCAGGTATAACTTATTAAGACTCTGAACAATGGCAGAATTGAAAGGCTGCATCTGCAGTAATTCGAGGTAAAGCTGTTCGGCACGTGCATATTCACCAACGCGCTCAAAACTTTCGGCTAATCTTAGCTTATTGCCAAAATTGATATTGCCTTGTCCAGGTAAATTTGCTGTAAAAAACAAAAATATAATAAAAGAAAAGAGAATCTGTTTCAATCGTATCCGGTTTTTATTATTCAAACATCAGATCTGTAAAAATGTTTCCTCTTCCGAACAGGTTCCCCGAATCAAGAATCTTCTTAATGTAAGCCATTTTTTTAATTGATTCGAAGCCATACATTCTCAGCAGGTAGTCTTTCTTAATTTTGCCAATGCCATGCTCAGCAGAAACAGTCCCGCCGGCTTCAATAGCAGAATCAATTATGTCGGAATATATTTCCCTGGCAATCCTGAGCTGATCCTGATTTTCAGGCAGCATATTCAAATGCATGTGACAATCCCCGAAATGCCCGTAAAGCACATACCTGATTTCATTCCCCGAGACTAAATTAATGGAATCATTCAGAAATTTTCTGAAAAATTGCACTGGGACAGCTGTATCGGTACCAACCTTCAGCATGTTTTTTGAAGAAATAAATTCACTTACTTTGTAAGACACTGCATGGCGGAAAGTCTGGAATTTATTTCTGTCTTTCGCATCAGATGCAAACCATGAACCTGAAAGATTTGCTTTGTGCTTTTCACAGAAACTTATGAGAACGTCAGTAACTTTATCAGGGTCAGAATTATAGCAATCGTTTTCGAGCCAGACAGCCGCCAGGGCATCATTTGGAATTCCGGGGAAATCCTCTCTGAGGAATTCCAGAGAATTCTTATCGAAAAACTCAAGGGCAGAAGGATTAATGCTTATATTCCGGTTCCTTAGCGATCGCAAATCGTCAATAAAATCAAGGGCATTTATGTCCGACTCAAAAAATATTACAGCAGAGATAACCTCGTTAGGAATGTCCATCAGTCTCAAAGAGATTTCGGAAACAAATCCAAGAGTGCCCTCACTTCCAATAAAAAGGTCAATATCCCGCATCCCTCGTTTAATGTAATATCCCGAAGCGTTTTTAACTTCAGGCATGGATATATCATCGACAGGGATGTTGTATTCTTTTCCTGATGAAGACTTCATACTTAAAAGATTTCCGCAATTTTTAGTCTGAGGCAGAAAAAATGTCTCTCCTGAAGGCAGAATTATTTCAGCAGATTCGATAAAACTGCGAGTAGGACCATATTTATATGATTTCGCACCGGAAGCATTTGTTGCAAAATTCCCCCCAATCGTTGAATTTTGCTCAGTTGGATCCGGGGGATAATACAGCCCGATTTTGCTTATTGCCGCATGAAAATCTGAGAGAAGCAAACCAGGCTGAACAGCCGCGGTTTTATTTGAAGTGTCAATGTCGATAATTCTATTCAATTTTTCAGTGGAAATTACCCATCCCCCAAGCGGGACACGCCCGCCTGTCAAACCGGTTCCTGCGCCGGAAAAAGTAACGGGTATGTTTTTTGCCGCCGCTTCAATTATTGCTTCTTTAACTTCATCTTTTGAGGCAGGCACCAGCACTTTTTCGCAATTTCCTTTGAAATTCGATGCATCAGCAAGGTAATTGACAATAGATTCCTGATCCCGGCGTTCGATCATAATTTTTTTTTAATTTTTCTTATCGGGGTTTATTCCATGTGCTTTCATAATACCGGACCATTCCTCCAAAGAGAGAGTCTCCGATTCATCGATAAGCATAATTGGAATGTCATCCTCAATACGGTACCTTTTTCTTGTTTCTCTATCGGTAGAAACAAGAGTGTTGCCATCAAGGACGAGAGGAGCTTTGGACTCAGGGCAGCACAAAATTTCAAGAAGCTCATTTGATATCATATTAAATCACTCCGAATTATTTTCGCTAAATTTCAACCGAATTTATTATAATTATATTATGCAAACATACTAAAATAGCGAATTGTTCTCTGATGGATATAAAAGAGCAGAATACTAATATTTACCCAGTCACGGAAGAAAATATTGCAAAAGCGGCAGAACTTCTCCGGCATGGAAAAACAATCGCTTTTCCTACTGAGACCGTTTATGGTCTTGGTGCAAACGCACTTGATCCTATTTCAGCAGCGCAAATATTCCGGATCAAGGCGCGGCCGGAATTTAATCCACTTATTGTTCATATTTCGGATATAAGTTGGCTGGAAAAATACACAACGCCGGAAAGTTCACTGGTTTATGAACTGGCGCGTAATTTTTGGCCAGGCCCTCTTACCCTTGTAGTTAAAAAACAACAAATAATACCGGATATTGTTACTGCCGGGAATAGTACTGTTGCAATCAGAATGCCTTCACATCCGGTGGCGCTTAAGTTGATCAGCTATGCCGGCATTCCGGTGGCGGCGCCAAGCGCCAACAAATTTACAAGACTAAGTCCAACTACTGCAAATCATGTTTTCCGTCAGCTGGGATTAGAGCCGTGTATGATATTGGATGGCGGGAGAACAAAATATGGAGTTGAATCGACGATTGTTAAAATTGTTGACGATAAACTTATTCTTCTCAGGGAAGGGGGAATAACCGCAGAGGATATCAAACTAAAATGTGGTGTTGAGGTTTCAAAGCCTGAAAAAGTAACAAGGATAGAAGCTCCCGGAGGGCTTGATGTCCATTATTCACCAGCATGTAAAATGGTTTTTGCGGATAATTATGATAACAAAAAATCGAATATCCCGGCAGCAAAAACAGGTGCATTGTTTTTCAAAAAGCCGGAAAAGCAGGGCATATTTGCCTATGAAAAGATATTGTCGCCGAAAGGCGACCTATTGGAAGCAGCAGCCAATTTATTTATGATGCTCCATGAATTTGAGCAGGAAAATGTTTTACTGATAATATGTGAGAGGGTACCGGATGTGGGCATCGGAAAAGCGATCAATGACCGCCTTTCACGTGCCGCACAAAAATGATATTATTAATATTGCAGTTAATCCTTCAGCAGTTCTCTTGCGATAACAATTTTCTGAATCTCTGATGTGCCCTCATAAATTTCAGTGATCTTCGCATCTCTAAGGAAACGCTCAACAATATATTCCCTGACGTAACCATAGCCGCCGTGTATCTGAATTGATTCCAGTGCACATTCTACAGCAACTTTAGAAGAATATAATTTTGCCATTGCTGCTTCCTTCAGATATGGTTTGCCAGCATCTTTCAATGCCGCTGCCTGAATGGTGAGAAGTTTCGCCGCTTCAACCTTCACCGCCATTTCAGCAAGTTTGAACTGGATAGCCTGATGATGAGAAATTTCAACACCGAAAGCCTTGCGCTGTTTCGAATATTCAATTGCTTTTTCGAGTGCGCCTTCAGCAATCCCTACTGCCTGTGCTGCAATACCGATTCTGCCGCCATTAAGCGTTGCCATTGCAAAATTAAAACCTTTACCGACTTCCCAGATGATGTTCTCTTGAGGCACTCTTACGTTTGTAAAATTGAGAGAGCAGGTATCCGAACTTTTAATCCCAAGTTTATCTTCCTTTGTGCCATGAGTAAAACCCTCAGTGCCCTTTTCAACAAGGAAAGCAGTGATGCCTCTGTGAGCCTTTGCTTTATCTGTTTGGGCGATAACAATATAATAATCTGCCGAGAGTCCATTGGTAATCCAGTTCTTTGTTCCGTTTATGACCCAAAAATCACCGTCCTTTTCCGCATAGGTTTGCTGGTGAGTTGCATCACTTCCCGCTTCGGGTTCCGAAAGTGCAAATGCGCCTAGTTTTTCACCGCGGGCAAGCGGGCGCAGATACTTTTCCTTAAGATAGTCGCTTCCATATTTTTCGAGACCGTAATTCACAAGCGAATTATTCACCGATAATATAACGCCCACGCTTGCGTCAACTTTCGAAACTTCGATCATTGCAAGCACATAGGAAACGGCATCCTGGCCGGCACCATCGTATTCCGGTGAAACCATGATTCCCATAAAACCGAGTTCGCCAAGTTTTTTGATGATTTCAGCCGGGAAAACAGCATTTTTGTCTCTTTCAACTGCGCTGGGAGCAATTTCAGTTTCTGCAAAATCTTTTGCTGTGTCACGGATCATGATCTGTTCTTCTGTAAATTCAAAATTCATTTTTACACCTGCAGAGGCTAATTAATATTGACATTTGATATAAATATACTCATTTGTTTGTAATTTGGTGATGCTTTTTTTGTAAAAAAAAAGTTATATTCGCTAAGGTGAACTTAACAAAACGACCTGAAATCTGAACATTACATCAGACGCACGCTTTTTTTAAGCAAGAGGCTGCCATGACATATGAACTAAAAAAACAAATTGAGCTTAAAGGTCTCACAAAAGAAGAAATGGGCCACTATTTCGAGACCATCTATGAAAAAAAATTCAGAGCTGATCAGCTTTATCATTGGCTCTATACTCATCATGTGACATCCTTTGAGGAAATGCTGAATATTCCCAAAAGGCTGCAGAAAATATTGGAAACAGACTGCACCCTGGAAGTTCTGAAAATTGAATCTGTGCACTCTTCTGAAACAACAGGCACCAAAAAATATATTCTCAGCACACAGGATGGTAAACTCATTGAATCAGTGCTTATACCCGATGACAACCGTACAACTTTATGCATTTCCACACAGGTTGGATGTCCTCTGGATTGCAAGTTTTGTGCTACGGGGGTTATGGGATACACCCGCAATCTTACTTCTGCTGAGATCATCGACCAGTACTATCTTGTATCAAGAGATAATCCCGGTAAGATTACAAATATCGTGTATATGGGTATGGGTGAGCCGCTGCTTAACTTCAAAAACACTCATAAATCACTTAAAATACTTACCGAGGCACAAAACACCAGGCTTTCACGTCACCGCATAACGGTATCAACAGTCGGTATTCCCGAAAAAATTAAGGAATTAGCTGAATCCTGGGTAAGAGTGAGAATGGCATTTTCACTTCATTCATGCTTCAATGAACTGCGCTCGATAATTGTGCCAATCAACGATAAGTATCCGCTGGAAACAATAATTCCTAATCTGAGATACTATTCAGATAAAACCCGGTCGCGAATTACCTTTGAATATACTATGTTCAAAAACTTTAACGACAGGGACGAGGATATTGAAGCATTAAAAAAACTAATGTCGCAGATTCCATCAAAACTAAACCTCATTCCCTTTAATAGTATTGATCATATGAATCCAAAAGGTGTTTCCAAAAAATTACAGGCAACACCATACGGAAGAATAATGGAATTTGCCGACAGACTCCGTCAACATGATCTTACTGTGCTCATCAGAGATACTCAGGGAGATGACATATCTGCCGCGTGCGGACAGCTTGCATATGAACAGGCAGCAAAGGGAAGGGCAAGTTTTAATTTTGATGAAGAATCGTAAGCTTACTCATGCTGAAATATCCGAAAACAGAAGCACTCTTGAAACCCTTGGAAATGTAACAAAACTTCCTGTCGTAGTGCTGCTGAACAGCATACGAAGCAGTTACAATGTCGGATCAATTTTTCGTTCATCTGATGGCGCGCAGATTGAAAAGATCATACTTTCCGGCTATACTCCGACACCCGAAAAAAAAGAAGTGCTTAAAACGGCATTGGGCGCCACGGAAAGCATTGAATGGATCTATTCGAAGGATGGTATTTCAGAAGTACTTAGTCTTAAATCAAGAGGTTACAATATTATTGCATTGGAACAGACTGAAACCAGCCTGCCTTACTATGACCTGTCCGCAGATAGTTTTCCCCTGTGTCTGATCATTGGAAATGAAATAACAGGTGTTTCGCAGGATTTACTTAATCTCTGCGACCAGGCCATCGAGATTCCACAATTCGGCATTAAACAATCTCTCAATGTCGCAGTTGCCTATGGCATTGCACTATATGATCTTAGGAGAATCTTTAACAATAGATTCTGACCCTCCGGCGCTTCACGAAACAGTGTTCCAAGTGTTTCAAAATGGAACAGATTGTTCCAACCCGTGCAAACATATTGTTTCACAATAATTTGATCTGCTCATATTTTCCCCTGGCAATTACTTGAAACAAAGTGTTTCACAACCTCTCACCCTATCTTATTGTTTTACAATGATTTAATAACGGCACGGGAATTGCAGTTTATTCCGGATAAAATCACTTGTAATTAACGGAACAATTATGAAGCATTTAAACAAAATCTGGTATCTGGTTTTTTTTATTACCGCATTTGTTGTCATTGGGTGCGCTGATAAAAATGAAGATCCTATAGTAACTCCTGTTGAAAATCAGAAAGCGATCAACAGTTGCGAAGGATGCCATACCAGTTACGTTACCTTAAAAGCCGTTTACACACCAGATCCTCCCTCAACCGGCGGCGGCGGATGCGGCGGAGAAACACCCCACATCGAACCTTATGACAGGGTTTATCTTGGCGGAGATGGATATACTGAATTTAAGAACGGTTTTCATGGAAAAATCGAATGTACGTTTTGCCATAATGGAACAGATGGAACTTCGGACAAAACAGTTGCACATTCAGGTAGTTTCCTCAACAAACCTTCACATGATGCAGCGGAAAAATGTGCCGGCTGTCATGCTGATGTTTTTGAAAGAACTCATAACAGCACAAAGATATTAATATCATTCTGAACACAAATCCGGTCGAAGATGATTGTCCCTGCCCTGAACTTGTTTATGATACTGAACATCTTACAAATGAGGATGACCCGGAAGCCAATATCAGACTTGGAATATTGTACCTCTATTGTGATGCGACTTATTCGGTGAAATATTTTGAGAAATCCCTTAAATCCGGTTATATGTCGGATAGGGTAAAAAGCGCCCTTCTATTAATCAAAAATCATCTTAACCAGAAAAGAGAAAAAAGCAGGGAAGGAAGAAAATTCGGTTACCCTGTCTGATGATGTTTGCATTTCAGGTTTAAGAAATAATAAGTTACCATATCCCATTAATAAGAATACCCTTATCTTTGCATATTACTTTTTGAGCATTAATTAATAAGCAGAGTGAACAGGGTGTTAATAGTTACTTTTACTATTTCCCTGGCAAAATTTTAGCATACTCAATTAAAAAGCAAAACTTATGTTACCAGCAATTCATGGATTAAATTGGTTTCTTTCCGTAGCATATCTACTGGTGTTAGCTGTTTATGCCGCGGCATTCTTTGGAAAAAACGACTCGATACAGAATTATAAACGCATTTTCCTTTTCGTTACGATTGTGTTGCACCTTTTTTATCTTCTCGCACGAACTATTGAGTTTAACCATCCTCCAATCACGAATAAATATGAAATTTTCACGGTTCTGGCGTTTTCGCTTGCCTTCTGTTATTTTGTGATAGAATTGCTTACTGATGTAAGGCAGACGGGAGCGTTTATTATTATTTTCGCTTTGGTTTTTCAATTGGTATCAACCGTTTATATTGATGACCTGGTTGAGGTAAAAGAAGTTTTAAGGAACAGACTCCTTGGACTGCACGTTGTCAGCGCTTTACTGGGGTATTCCGGCATCGTACTCTCCGGGGTTTACGGTTTACTTTTCCTTTTGTTATATAAAAATATTAAACTCAGTAAATTCGGGCTGATTTTCGAAAGACTGCCAAGTCTCGAAACACTTGAAAAGTTAAGTTTTTTTTCTGTCGTAATTGGCTTTGCGCTTTTGACAGTTTCTATAACAATCGGGATTATATGGTTACCCGAAGCTTTTCCCGATTTCAGCTATTTTGATCCCAAACTCATTACAACCGGGATAGTCTGGCTGATCTATGGAATTGGTATTTTGCTTAAATTGCTGTTTAACTGGTATGGAAAAAAAATCATAATGTTTTCCCTTGCGGGATTCGGAATTTCGATTTTATCGCTTTTTCTGCTGAGAGTGCTTGCAAGCAGCTTTCATGAATTTTATTAAGAAAGACATTTTATGTTTCTCATTGGTATTTCAATAAATCATAAAACAGCCCCGATCGAATTCAGGGAGGCTGTTCACCTTAGTGAAACTGAGATAACGGAACTGACAGAAGAGCTCCGGAAATCTTATTTCAAAGAAGGATTTATACTTTCAACATGTAATCGCACTGAAATTTTTGGTGTTCCCAAAGATATAGTATTATCAAGCTATACAGATATTATTGAACTTCTGATCAGGAAAAAAGCGGCAGGGGGGCTGACAAAAGAGAATTTCAGACAATATTTCTCTTGTGGGGCTGTAAAACATATTTTTTCAGTAGCCTCTGGGATTGATAGTCTGATTATCGGCGACAGTCAGATACTTGGGCAGGTAAAGACTGCCTTTGACCATTCACACGATATGAATTTCGCCGGACCAGTTCTTAAAAGACTTTTTGACACGACATTAAAAGTGGGAAAACGTGCAATAAAAGAAACATCGATTGGTGAGGGAGCCGTTACGGTCAGCTATGCAGCAGTTCAGGTGGTTGAAAAGATTTTTGCTAACCTGGAAAAGAGGAGCGCACTTATTATTGGTGCAGGAGAAACAGGTGAATTAGCAGCCACGAATCTGTTCTCCAAAGGTGTTTATAAGATTGATGTTGCAAACAGAACACTTTCGCGCGCCGAAGAACTCGCAAAAAAAATTCACGGAGGAATAGTCCCTTTCGAGTTTCTTAATGAACATGTGCATCAGTATGATATTATTATCAGTGCTACAAGTTCTGAAGAATTGATTCTGACTCAGAAAGATGTAGCTAACATGATGAAAAGGCGGAAAGGTGCACCTGTTGTGATCATGGATATTGCAATTCCGAGAGACATTGATCCGCAAGTCGCAAAAATCGACAATGTTTTCTATCATGATATGGATAGTCTGCAAGTTGTAGTGCAGCAGAACCTGAAGAAACGCGAAAAAGAAATTCCAATTGTCGAAAAAATGATAATGGAGGAAATGACAGGATTTTTCGGGTGGTATAATACACTTGAAGTAGTTCCGACAATAAGAAGTTTACGCGATTTCTTCGAGGATATCCGGAGCGATGAGCTAAATAAAATAAAAAATAAAGTGACCGAGGATGATTTCATTAAACTTGAGGATATGACCCGAAGGATGATTGGAAGACTGCTGCATAATCCGACAATTAATCTGAGGGAAATCGCCGAGACAGGGACGAATGTGCAGGAAATATCCACACGGACGATGATAATCAAAGAACTATTCGGGTTAGACAGCGTCACCGATACTGCCCGTATAGATAAATCAGAGAAATAAATGAAAAAAAAATACATAATTGGAACAAGAACCAGTAATCTGGCGCTCTGGCAGGCGAATTTTATTAAAGATGAACTTAGTCAGAAATTTCCGGAATTTACATTCGAACTCCATCATATAAAAACTAAGGGGGATAAAATCCTCGACGTAGCTCTTTCGAAAATCGGGGACAAAGGTTTGTTTACAAAAGAGCTTGAAAGTGCACTTCTTGCTGGTGATATTGATATTGCTGTCCACAGTCTTAAAGATCTACAGACAGATATTCCTGCGGGACTGAGGCTTGCAGCGGTGACCAAAAGGCATTCAGTTGAGGATGTACTCATCGCCCGAAAAAAAGGGAATACAATTTCTAATCTTAAAGAAGGCGCTGTTGTAGCCACAGGCTCTTTGCGGCGCCGTTCTCAGCTTGCGAGGCTGCGCCCGGATATCAGAATTGAAGAACTTCGTGGGAATGTCCCTACAAGAATTAATAAGTTTAAGGAATCAGACTGGGATGCAATAATTCTGGCAAGGGCTGGTGTCGAAAGATTGCAGCTCCAGGAGGAAATCTCTTCAATTATCTCTCTCGATGAGTTATTGCCCGCGGTGGGGCAGGGAGCGTTGGGCATTGAAATAAGAGGTAACGATAATAATACTTTCAGCGTGATTTCAAAATTGGATGATCCGGATACGAATACAGCAGTCACAGCAGAACGAGCATTTTTAAAGAGCCTCGAAGGCGGATGTCAGGTCCCGATTGGCGCTTACTGTTTTAAAACTGGTAATGGATTTATACTCGACGGGTTTGTGGGGTCAATAGATGGAACTTATACCTTCCGGAAAAGAAGGAGAGGCAGCGGGAAAAAACCAGTGGAACTGGGACAGAAATTAGCGTCTGATATGATTGAAGCTGGCGCCGGGGAAGTACTTGCTGAAATTTACGGAAAAAGATCGGAGATCTGATCTTTTTGAGAACGTCTAAACCGATCAGAGCAATATTTACAGGCACTGAATCAATTTCGTCTCCTGAGTTTTCTGCTATTGCAGATTCAGAAATTGAATTCATACATATTCCGATGCTTATGTTTAAGCAGGTACCCGTCTTAGCAGAGGTTCCGCAAAATCCCGATATAATTATTTTCACATCTAAAAATGCTGTCAGATTTTATTTTATATCAATTGGGACTAAAACAATTATCTCCGGGACAACACAAATTGTAGCGATTGGAGATAAGACGGCTGCTGAACTGCGCTCGAATGGAATTATGCAAATTGAGACAGCCTCGGAAAACACTGCCGAAGGCATATTAAAAGAACTTGATTCCCATAGTGTACGTGGAAAAGTGATCCTGATACCTGCTTCAAATTTAAGCGACAATCATTTGGCTGAGGAACTGAAATTGCGGGGAGCCGGGGTTTACAAAGTGATAGTGTATGAAACACGTCAGCCTGAAAAATCAGATCCCGATTTTGATGGGTTGAAAAATTCGGCGACTTCTGCAGATCTGTATATGTTCACGAGTCCTTCGACTTTCAGGAATTTTTTGGCTTATTTTGGAATCAGTGAACCTACACGTTATTTTTTTTGTAAAAGGATCGGGGTTATTGGCGAAACAACCGCTGCAGCCGTGCGGGAAGCAGGATTAACACACGATATTATACCTGAAAACAGCAATCTCAAGTCATTTATTGATGCTGTTAAAAATTTTTATGAAAAGGAAAGGAGTAATACTTGATAGATATAAAAAATGATCTTTTTCTTCGGGCATGCCGAAGAGAGAAAACAGAGAGAACCCCGGTCTGGGTAATGCGTCAGGCAGGCCGGTATCTTCCTGAATACCGTGCCGTGAGGAAAAAATACGATTTTCTTACGATGTGCAAAACTCCCGAACTCGCCGCTGAAGTTACTTTACAGCCGGTTGATCTGATGGGGGTGGATGCAGCTATTATTTTTTCGGATATACTTGTTATTCCCGAAGCCACAGGTATGTCTTTAAGTATTGAGGAGGGTCGGGGACCTGTCTTTGCAAACCCCGTGAGAAGCAAAGCAGATTTTCAATCACTATCAAAGCCGGATATCTGGCAAGAGCTCAAATACGTGCTTGACGCAGTGGCGCTTACTAAAAAAGAACTTGTCGGTCGGGTGCCCCTGATTGGTTTCAGCGGATCACCATGGACTCTTTTAACATATATGGTCGAAGGCAAAGGGTCAAAGAATTTTTCGGAGATTAAAAAGCTTATATATAATGATCCGAAACTGGCGCATAAAATATTGGATTTTCTGAGCGATATATGCTCAGAATACCTTTCGGCAAAGATAGAAGCAGGCGCCGATGCTGTTCAGATATTTGACACATGGGGAGGGATTCTCGCTCCTGCCGAATTTGAAGAATTCTCACTCGAATATATAGCTAAGACCATAGCAGGTATCAAAAGAAAAGAGCAGCCTGTAATTGTTTTTGCTAAGGGAGTACATTATAAACTTAAAAAACTTTCAGATTCAGGGGCAGATGTACTTGGTTTGGATTGGACAATGAACCTTGGTAAAGTCAGGGAGCAGCTCCAGTCAAAGGTTGCACTTCAGGGCAATTTGGACCCGACGGTTTTGTACGGAAATCATAAACTCATTCGAAAAAAAGTAATTGCTGCTCTTAAATCTTTCGGATACGGAGAAGGACATATTTTTAATCTCGGGCATGGGATACTCCCTGATGTGGATCCGGAAAATCTAAAAGCGATGATAAACTTCGTAAAAGAAGAAAGTCCCGCTTTCCATAAAAAGCCCAATAATGAGGATTCGGAGCAAAAAAATGTTTGATATCGATATTGAACTTATAAAAAAATATGATAAACCGGGTCCAAGATATACAAGTTATCCGACCGCACCGCATTTCAATGCGGGCTTTACTCCTGAAAAGTACCTGGATGAGATCATTTCGACGAATGTTACGGGCAATGAAAAAAAATTATCCCTCTATTTTCATTTGCCATTCTGCGATACCCTGTGTTATTTCTGCGGCTGCAATATGATCATTACCAGAAACAGAGATCGAATCAGACAATATACTAAGTATGTGAAAGATGAAATTGATCTGATAAGAACATATCTTGATCCGGACCGCAAAGTCAGCCAGCTTCACTGGGGTGGCGGAACACCAACACATCTCAACCCGGATGAAATAACCGATCTTATCGGGTATATTAATGAATCCTTTGAATATAGTCCTGATCCTGAAGCAGGATGCGAGATTGATCCGAGAGGATTGACCTACGAACATCTTGCTGCGCTGCGGAAAGGAGGATTTAACCGTATCAGTATGGGTGTACAGGATTTTTATGAAAAAGTACAGAAAGCGGTTAACCGGATTCAACCGGAAGAGATGACACGCCAGGTGGTTTCGTGGGTAAGAGACTTGGGTTTCCAAAGTATCAATCTTGATCTTATTTACGGACTTCCGTTTCAATCTGAAAAAACTTTTGCTGATACCGTGGAAAAAATAATAGATATTTCGCCCGACAGGATAGCTGTTTTTAATTATGCTCATGTACCCTGGATGAAAAAACATATGGCGCTTATTAAACCAGAAGATCTTCCGCAGCCCGATGAAAAACTCAGGATTTTGAAGAGAACAATTAATCAGCTTACGGAAGCTGGTTATGTTTTTATCGGGATGGACCATTTTGCAAAACCGGATGATGAAATGGCCGTTGCACTGAGAGAGAAAAAACTTTACAGAAATTTTCAGGGTTACAGCACGAATGCCGGAACAGACCTTTATGGCTTCGGGATTACCAGCATTAGTCAGATTGGATCGGTTTATGCCCAGAATCTGAAAAAAGAAAAAGAGTATTTTGATTCCCTTGATAAAGGGGTGCTTCCTGTTGAAAAGGGTTATAAACTTAACGGGGATGATACACTCAGAAGGGATGTAATCACTCGTCTTATGTGCGATTTTGAATTGGATTTTGAATCAGTTGCAAAAGAATATTCAATCGATTTCGAGTCATATTTTTCAAACGCACTAAGCAATTTAGATGGATTCATTGCTGATGGACTTCTTACGCTTGATAACAGGAAAATCACAATTTCAGGAATGGGAAGACTTCTAATAAGAAATATTGCAATGAATTTTGATGGCTATATTGAAAGGAAAGAAGACGCAGGAAGATATTCCCGGACAGTTTAATTCGTATTCGTTAAAGGAGGTCAGGATATACCCGCGAAATTGAGACGTTTTTGATTTCTTTCCGTTGAAAGGGGCAGCAGTATGATGCTGCCTCTTTTTATTTAGAACAGGGTCAATTTATACCTGCAATATATCACCGGTTATTCCTTCCTTACTCAATATTCCTATTTCTCCCAATTTACTCCCTTCGTTTCAGTAGTATCATTTTATTTTCTGAACAATAAAGAATATTTTTAAGAAGTAAAAATAATGTATGTTTTACCAATTGTAGAAAACTCAGAGAACAAAAGACTTACAGGATAAAGCCAAAGAGGGAATAAATTGCAATAAAGGATGAAAAACTGAATGCCAGTGTAAACTAAAAGATAGAAAATATTATGACAGATAATTTAGAATTAGAAAAAACCCTTTGGCAAGCAGCCGATAAGCTTCGCAACAATATGGATGCTGCTGAATACAAACACGTTGTTTTGGGTTTGATATTCTTAAAATACATTTCCGATGCTTTTGATGAACTTTTCAAAAAGTTAGAAAGTGAAAAAAACGATACAGGAGCCGACCCCGAAGATAAAGACGAATATACAGCCGAGAGAGTTTTCTATGTTCCACCACAAGCACGTTGGAAATGGTTACAAGGCAGAGCCAAGTTGCCAACTATTGGCAAAGACATTGACGATGCAATGGATGCCATTGAAAAAGACAACGCTACGCTAAAAGGAGTTTTGCCAAAAGACTACGCTCGACCTGCATTAGATAAGCAACGATTAGGTGAATTGATTGACTTGATAGGTTCAATAACTTTGAGCAAAGGCGGAAACGGAAAAGGCAAAGACGTTTTAGGTTTTGTTTTTGAATATTTTTTGGGGCAATTTGCTGATGCTGAAGGTAAAAAAGGTGGACAATTTTACACACCGCAAAGCATTGTAAAAATACTTGTTGATATGCTTGCACCTACACCCGAAAAACGGGTTTATGATGGGTGTTGTGGTAGTGGTGGAATGTTTGTGCAAAGCGAACGTTTTATTGAAATGCATGAACACCGAAAAGGCAAAATTTCTATTTATGGACAGGAAAGCAACCCTACAACTCATAAATTAGCCAAAATGAATTTGGCTATTCGTGGTATTGATGCCAAAATTGAATTGGGCGATACTTTGATGAGCGATAAGTTTCCCGAACTCAAAGTTGATTATGTAATTGCAAATCCGCCATTTAACGTAAGCGACTACAACATAAACAAAGCCGAAACGCACAAATGGAAATTCGGTATTCCGCCAACAGGAAACGCAAACTACGCTTGGCTACAGCATTTTGTAAGCAAACTTGCACCTTATGGAACAGCTGGAATTGTTTTGGCAAATGGTAGTATGAGTTCTGAAATTGCAACCGAAGGAGAAATCCGAAAAGCAATGATTGAAGCCGATTTAGTGGATTGTATGGTTTCTTTGCCATCGCAATTGTTTTACAATACTCAAATTCCAGCTTGTTTATGGTTTTTGGCACGCAACAAAACAGAAACTACCAAATTCAGAAACCGCACAAATGAAATCTTGTTTATTGATGCTCGTGAGTTAGGTATTATGATAAGCCGTAAACAAAAGGAATTGATCGATAAGGACATTGCTAAAATTTCGGACACGTACCACAAATGGAGAAGTAAAGAATTTGAAACAGAGTACAAAGACGTTGCGGGTTTTTGTAAATCTGCAAACATACAAGATGTTCGCAAAAATAATTACATCCTTACGCCAGGCAGATATATTGACTTTAAAGAAGTAGCTGAAGATGGAGTTGCTTTTGACGACAAAATGAAATCACTTTCTGTAACTTTATCAGCACAAATGCAAAAAGCTAATGCTTTGGATGAAGCCATAAAGTTAAACTTATCCAAAATTGGGTTCACAATTTAAAATGAAATAAGACAATGAATTACGATATTAAAATAGTTGGCGATGATGAAGATAACGGTCTAATTGAATTTGACCGTTTAAACCTTCTTACAAAGTCAACAAAAGATATTGCTACAAAAGCATTAATGTTACAATTAAGAGGATTTAGTGATATAAACCCTGATAAAAACATTAAAAAAGCGTTAGAACTTAGGCTTAAAAGTTTGGTTGGCAGCGAACAAGATGGAACATCTATGACTATCGACTGCAACAATTTTTCAGAAACAATCAAAGGTTTACAGCTTGATATTTTTAAGCCGAAAGAACAACTTTTAGAAGCCACACCAATGGCTTTAGTGATTAATTCATTTCATAGTGCTTTAAATGAAAATCATAATGAAGCAGATATTGATAAACCATTATTAAAATCCCTTATAAGTTTTAAAAAGAATTTTATTAGTGATAATGAGATAATCTATCTATCCAACAGAAGCTCCGTACCCGAAGTAAAATTGACAAAAACTGATTTTCATAAAATTAGTTTACTTGAGGAAAGCATTCCAGAACCCAATAAAGTGATAGTAAATGGTAAGTTGGATGAAATAAAGGTTTCTAAAGGGCGACTTGGATTAGAAACTGAAAATGGTTTATTAACTGTTATAACTAAAAGTGAGGCAGTTTTAAATACTATTCTTGAATTTATAGGTAAAGAAATTACTATAAAAGGAATGGCACATTATAAACCCAATGGACAAGTTAGTTTTGTAGAAGTGTTAGAATTTGGCAAGCCAAATGCAGCCGATAAATATTTCTCTAAAAAACCAAATGCAATAAATGCAGAGCAACAATTATTATTTCAGGCAAAACAAGGAAAAAGTACTAATTCGTTGGCTGCCCTTGAAGGAATTATGGGGTTATTGAAAGATGATATAACAGATGAACAATTTAAGGAAATACTTAAGGATGTTCATAGATGAAAAACATATTGATAGATACTTGCGTTGTTATACATATCATTCGGCAATCAATCACCGGCATAAATTGTATTGATAAACTTAAATCATTTGATGAAAATCCGAATATTATTATTTCTGTAGTTACAAAGGGCGAATTGGAGTCTTTTGCAAAGCAAAATAAATGGGGGCAAAATAAAATATCAGCTCTAAAAAAATTCCTTAATCAAGCCACTTATATTGATATTGAAAATGCAGACCAAGGATTATTAGATGCCTATTCTGATATTGATGCTTTTTCAAAAAGAAAAATTGCAGATAAAAATGGCAATTTGTTAAATGGTTCTGCTAAAAAAATGGGTAAAAACGATATTTGGATAGCAGCAACCGCTTTGGCAATAGGTATCCCAGTTTTAACAAGTGATGGTGACTTTGATCATTTGAATGGCAACATGATAAATGTGATGAAAGTTGTATGAGCTATAAACTAAAAACATTAATAGTTTTCGATACTAATTCACTACGAAGCACCGAAGCAGGCGAAGTGGCTTATAGTTTCTTTGCTTTTGGGCGACCATTTCAAGTTATTGAAGAATTTGTTTTAGAGAAAAGTTTGAATGAAGATATTCATATTGCCATTCCAACGTGGGCAATTGAAGAACTAAAAGACCAAAAACACCGCCAATACAAAACCGATATTGTGGAGTTTCAGAAATTGGCAAAAAGACTTTCGGGAATGCCACATATTCCAGAAATTGCATTGCCCGAAGTTGAATTTGATTGCACAACTTTTATTAAAGAAAAAGCCGATGAATATTTGGCAACCAAAGAAATCAAACTTTTGGAAATTAAGGAAGAACTTGCCAGTACAGTTTTGCAAAGTATGATGAAAAGGGTAATGAAAGACCAAAACAAAAAACAACCCTTTGCACATTCAGGAAAATACAAAGATGCTGGATTTAAAGACAATATTGTTTGGGAAAGTTTAATGCACTTTGACGGTGTTACCGATTTTGACAAAGTCATTTTCCTTACAAAAGATACAGATTACAGCAATTGCCAAGTAGAGTTTAAAGCCAAGTGGAATAAGCATATTGCAATTATGGCTGACGAAAATAATGTAACAACCGAAATAGAAAAAGATTACGAACTCTACATAAAGGAAAGAGCAATTTACGATTTTGCTCAAACCGATTATTTCAAAGACTATTTGTTTGATGGCTTAAAGACAAAAACAGAAATCTGTTTTGAAGCGACAAATTTCAAAATTGAAAACTTTGAAATTGTGGACACTTGCACCAATGTAGAAAGAATGCCACCAAACGAAGACCTTGAAGAAAATGTAATCATTCATTCAAGCATAAAGATTTTCTATTCTGAAAATGCAGAAAAGAAAGAGCTAATTGTAGTTGCCAAAACTACGCTTGCCGATGAAGAAACAAGAGAAATTTTAGAAATAACCTTTGAACCAGAATTAATATGAGTGAATGGAAAACATATAAGCTAAGTGAACTTGTCGAAATAAAATACGGCAAAGACCATAAGCATTTGGCAGATGGAGAAATTCCTTTGTATGGTTCGGGTGGAATTATGCGATATGTTGATACTCCATTGTATGAGCAGGAAAGCATTTTGATACCTCGAAAAGGAACTTTAAGCAATTTGTTTTATCTCAACATTCCTTTTTGGTCTGTTGATACTATGTTTTACACCAAAATTAAAGCAGGTAACAATGGAAAATATTTGTACTATCTTTTAAAGTCAATGGATTTGGCTTCTATGAATGTTGGTTCAGCTGTTCCAAGTTTAACAACAGAAGTTCTAAATAAAGTTGAAATAAATGTCCCTGATGAAGCAACACAAAAAGAAATCGCCCAAATCCTCTCTTCCCTCGACGACAAAATAGAACTCAACTTACAAATGAACCAAACCCTTGAAGCAATGGCACAAGCCCTGTTTAAAGAATGGTTTGTTGATTTTAAGTTCCCTGGCTTTGATGGACAGTTGGTAAATGGGTTGCCGAAAGGATGGAGAATAGCCGAAATAAGGGAGTTAATATCAGTAAAAGATGGAACACACGATTCACCAAAGCAACAACAAAAAGGGAAGTATCTTATAACTTCA
>Ga0172368_10000296_pt1 | contig 71707 bp, 54 predicted proteins | sample Lak11m_FD_114540 | JGI IMG/M metagenome (GOLD analysis project Ga0172368, IMG submission 114540) | Freshwater microbial communities from Kabuno Bay, South-Kivu, Congo - kab_022012_11m | ecosystem: Environmental > Aquatic > Freshwater > Lake | place: Democratic Republic of the Congo: South-Kivu...
AAGTAGCCTTAAAAGATATGATTGAAATAAGCATTACGAATACTAATACCTTAGCCAAATACAGAAAGATTAATAGTTACTACGATAAGTTAATAACCACGCATTTATAAACTAAAGCCTACATTTAGCATAATTTGGCATTAAATTGCCCAATAAAAAAAGGGAGTGTCGGCTCCCTTTGTATTTATTGCAGTTCAAATTTTACGGATTTGATACCGATGGTATCGCTGCCGTACTTACTCCTGATGTATTCGATGGTTTTCGGGCTGTGGTTGGCACTTTTGTACTCGGGCGGTCTGTAATACCACATGACCTTTTTTGGGGCAAAATAGAAGCCCATTTGCTTTAACTGAGCCCTGTGGGGGTAGGTATTGCCGGATAGCCAGAGCCAGTCGCCTATTAACTCAATGATGATGCCTTCAAAGGTGATGACCTGGTTAATGATTTCAGGGTAACGGATAAAATCCTCCTGCTTTTGTTGTGACTGCTTGGCGAAGTCAAAACGGGGATTTTTGCAGATGCTTTCATACTCGTTGTTAATCTCCTGCATGGTGGCAGTATCTCCGCCTTTGTCGGGATGGTGGCGCATTGCCAGTTCTTTGTACCTGCGTTTCACTTCTTCGAGTGAGTTGCAATTTGAGAAAAAATGTGTTTTCATGGCTATTGTTGAAAATTGGTTAAAAATTGATTTGTTCGGGTGCTTCGATTGGACGCATCCTGCCGCATAAAAAGAAAATGAGATTAAAAAAACCTTATGCAACCAAAAAGCGGTGGGTCGGCTGAATTGCAAGGTTTTTTCAAAAAAAATACTACCTGATTGAAAGTTTATTGATTGAAAAGTTATGAGGTGGAGATTTTTTTTGAAAAACTTCGTATAACCTTGCAAGAGAGTGGGCAGCTTATCTTTGTATAAGGTTTTATTAATACCACAGAAAACATTATCCTATTTCATTTTTTAGATTCAAACACATTTGTATTTTATACTTAGGGGTGGGTGGTCGGGGGATAGGTGTATGATGGAGTATTGGCGTAGTTTTTTGAAATCGGGTTGAAAAACGAAGCTGGCTGGCTAAGGTACGTGACAGCCTGCTGAGGTGGGGCTGCGAAATGATAGCGAATGAAAGAAATGGAGCTGATGAAGGGACATGAAGCCTACCGAAATATACAATTAAATATGCGTAGTGTCCTGAAAGAAGCAGAATGTAGAGAATGAGCTATGATTGGAGCAGCAGGGCAATCAAAAACTATGACAATACATTAGGTTGGAAAAGGAAGGGTAAATTAAATTTGCGAAGCACCTTATTGAGCGATGGGAAGTGTAAAGCCAGAGGGGGCGTGGCAGCATGTTAATGCTGAGATTTATGTTTTTTTGGAACAAGCAGAGGGCATTGTGGGTATAGCGTGCCAAAAAACAGAAAAGGTATGCTGCAGAGAATACACCACGCCCGGAAGGGTCGGCGGGTAAGGGATGGCGGTATGGCGCATATTATTGCTGACGGGTGGTGGTATCGTGGTGCGGTGGAACAAAAAAGGCGTTACTAAGGTATGGCACAAAAGATAAAGCTGCAATACCGACAAAAAGGAAACCGGAAAATTATTTTAAAGTAAAGACAAAATAGGGGTATGTGTAATGTAGCTTGTAATGCCATGAAGCGTTGCAGTAGTGGAGTGTAACGGAACGAAGGCAATTGCGAAATGAAATGGAAAGCGAAATGAACATGCCTCTATGACCTTTTTGGCGGAGTGGATAAAGTTAAATCTTTTAAGGTAGAGCTATTTGCTGCTTTAGGTTTTGTATCGGGCTGGAGAGTAACGTTCTTTTTAGTGAAGGGATGGGAAACGATACCGAAGGGTTGGCTGCAATAATTGTGACATACCATTGGGAATGGCGCAGGGTTTGGAAAGTGGGAAGCCATTAAGAGCGGTGGCTTGTGCGGCTATTTAACATAATGTGCTTATGGGACGGCTTTGGTATCAGGGCAGGCTCGTGGGGCAGTTCCCATAAGATCACATTATGTATAAATAGCTTAGGGTTGTTTTTTTTCTGGCGCAAGTGGAACGGTGGTGGTGGTTGGAGTGCAACGTCTTTTTGCTCTTGCAGCGTTGGTGTAGCTTATTGCAAACCGCAATGCAATTTATGGAATGAGGATTTGCAATGTGCTACTTTGGGTTGGATTGGCAAAAAGTGTGACAGAAAAAAACAACAGAAGGGATGGGGTGGGGTGGCTTTTGATTTAATATTACATTTCTTTTTACAGTATTTTAAAAGGCATTTATATGTTTATAAAGGAAGTTTTTGGGTTTTATAAACTGGATGAAATGAGAAGGCGGAAGCTAACTTTAATGTTTTATATTTGAACCAAATATTAATTTTAAATGATTACACTTATGGAAAACCCTTTTGATTTAATTATGGAAAGGCTTAATAGCATTGAAAGATTACTTGTAGATATTCAGAGAAACAGAAATTCTGAAATTAAAGGAGCAATATTTACTAATGAGATATTGACTGTAGAGCAAGCAGCAAAATTCTTAAATATTAGCAGAATGACTGTGTATAAACATACTTCTGATAGAAATTTACCACATTACAAAACCGGTAAACGTTTATACTTCAAGAGGGGTGAACTTGAAGAGTGGTTAACGAAAAACAGAATTAAAACAAGAGAAGATATTGAGAACGAAGCTAATGAGTATATCTTGAAAAGAAGATGGAAAAGGAAGTGAAAAGTAGTAAAATTGAGGGATTGGCTTGACTTGGTGCCGACTTAGTGCCGACTTAGTGCCGACTTAGTGCCGAAGAAATAATATTAAGAATAAAGCTGCTTTTAGCGTAATAGGCGTAATTTCATTTGCAAAGGTAATTGGTTTTTGTTTTTTTAAAAAAGATGGAATATTTTAAAAAATATTGAATTTTTTAAACAAAAAAGCAAAAATAAAACACATTGAAAATCAATACATTATGATTTTATTTGTATAAATCTATTGTGTGGAGTAAATAAAAAAGGGCTTTTTTTCACAAGTTTTCAAAAATAAGAGAATATTTTCGATATTTACGACTGCCATTTGGCAAAACCTTTTGATCATCTATCAATAGATTTATTTGAGCTCTAATCTTGGTTGCTTTTATTTCTTTGCCAATGCGGTCATGTATTTCTGTAAACAGGCTGTTCGGGTAAGTCGTTAAGTCTTGGATAATTAATTCTCTGAGTCTGTGAACTTCAATCCTTTTTAAATTGGTTTTGCCTTTGAATTTTGATTTACGAAGAAATTCAGAATTTATAAAGTATTCAACGCCTTTTGTTTTACCCTTTGATTTTATTAAACCATATTCAATGAGTTTTCCTAACCAGTCACGAATGGCATTTGGCTGATTTTGAAAGTTAAGAATCTTTGAGAACTCGACAGAAGATAAAGAAGTGTGTTGAGCAATAAGTCCTAAACAGATTTTTTCACGTTGTTTAAGATTGTAAGTTGCTTCGGCAACTTCTATGATACTAACAATTTCGGGCTTAAAAATTTTGTTTTTTATTGTGACAAAAACCCTATCATCGCCTTCTGCTAAAACCGGAACCTGTTTGCCATTAGACAATAAGACTTCGTATAATTTATCAAAACCAGAACCTTCTCTATCCATCAGTTTTAAATCGAAGAAAACTTTAGAAAGGTGCTCATTGCGACGTATTGATTTATGCAAAACATTTTCAGGGGTAACACCAATTGGTAATAAACCAGGATTATGAATTTCAAGCCTGTCAGGAAAAATGTTGATGTAAATATCTCCACGTGTTGTATATGGTCGGTGAGCAATAGCATTGACCAGAAGCTCACGCACAACTTCTTCTTCGAAATTAGGAATAAATTTACGGAACATGCCATCTGAAATATCAATACCTTCTTTCCATGCAGGAATTTCAGACCAGACGGCTTCGATTAATTCCTTTGGATTTAAAGAAAAATCATCCCATTGTATTTTACTTATCTTATCGCCACTTTCATTAAATTTGAAATATTGAATCACAGGAGCATAAAGAAGCTTAGCTCTGTCGGCTCTTTTCCCAACCCAAAGAACACCAAGATTTGTAAGGTAATTACCATCGGCCATAAAATAATGGTCAAGTAATTCATCGGCAGTTTTTTGTTTTACAAAATATGTAACTCTGTCGGATGACTGGACATCATTATAAAGAGATTGCAGTTTTAAAGGGTCAACATCAGTACGTTTAATGTTTTTACGTGAATGAGTTTCCCAAATAAATGCGGGTTTATCAGTAATCAGGCGAAGAAGCTCATCAGGAAGCACAGGTTTGCAATTATCACCAATACGAATAAAATATTTGCCATCGGTTGTACTTGCCACAGTTGAGACACTCTGGTGTACTGTTAACTTAATAAATTGCCCACCATTTGAAGATGTAAAAATTTCCGGAATAGTAAAAACATTTATAGTTAGCTCAGACATGCGTTTGCTAATTCGAGATAATAGGTTTTTGTCTATCTTTTGATTTGCTGGCGGTTCGTCTTCGTCGTCTTCAATCCCAATAAAAATATTACCGCCCCTTGAATTAGCAAAACTAACGCAAGACTTTGCTAAATCATTGAAATCAGCACTGCTACCAGTAACCTTTTTTAAAGACTTTTTTTCTGTGTTTTCGTTTTCTATCATATAAATATGTTAATTGAAACAATTGATTCAATATTTGTATTTCAATGTATTTGACTAAAAAAAACAATAAAATATATTTTAAACTTTCATAAATATATTTAAATATATATAATTTTCTAATTTCTAAAAATACTATCCTTTTTTGTAAAATTAGAAGCAACTTCAATAATATCATCTATTATAGTAGGAATTTTAGTAGCATCAATTTTTAAAGATATTTTTTTTGCAAATTTTACCTTGTCAAAAGAAGCCTTTTTCTTTTGAAACAGTACTTTTTTTATATTTGAAAGAAAATCTTTTTCCGTAACAAAGTCAGATTCTAATATCGGATCACCTTCAGAATACAATTCATTTAGAATTGAGATTGAAACATCAATTGGGAAAATATCTTCAAAAGTCCCCTTGGTAATATAAAACAAATGATATTGATTCTTTCTGTTTTTGATTACACGCTCAATAGCATCTTTTTCTTTAACAGAATCACTATCTAAAACACATATAATTTTTGTTAAAGGATGTTTTTTCTTAAAGGAAAAAAAATCAGCTTCTAATTTCTCTTTTGAACCTGAATTATGAACAAAAATATTATGGAATGCAAGGATGAAACGCTTACGAAATGCAAGAATTGGCAAAGCAAATTCTTCACTATCACCTTCAACTAATATTATACAATCAGGCTTTTCTACATTATTGAGATTGTCAAGAAAACCAAAATAGTTATCTGCTAAAGTGTTTTTAAAATCATCAATAAAATCATTATGAAAAATTAAACCGATTGAATTTGCAAGTGGCAAATTTTCTAAAATTAATTTATATTGAATAGCTTCTATCGGAACCGTTGCATCATGAACACCACCACAGCCTTTACATATTACTTGACCTGTTATTTTATTATCATTTTCTATTGATTTTTGTTTTATCGATTCAAGCTCTTGTTTATGCTCAGAAAGCGATACGTGATTAATAAAAAAATCAATTCCTTTTTCATGGATTATTTTATGACTAAAAGGAACTATTGAATAATGTAAAGGATATGCAATGGAAAAATCTGGAATTGTAAAGGTCTTTACTCCACAAAAAGCAGGGAAGAGATTTTCTAAACCTTTTTTATATTTATGATAAATAATTGAATAAAAATTTGCAAGCTCATTTAAAGGGGGAAAATTCATTAAACGAATAAGCAGATTATATTTTTCGAGTTTTCCATATGGATATATATCATCTGAAATTAAAGAAAAAAACTTATCCAATCTCGAATCAGCTATAACATCATTAAATTTCTCATCAAATTGTTCACGATTGAATTTAATAATAGAAAGGTCTTTTATAATTAATTCATTTTCATCAAATGTAAGAGGGGACAGCTTACATAACATTAATGTGTATGGGGTAATTTCTATTTCCCATTTAAATTCATATTTTATCCAAGGTGCATATTCATCATATAAATTTTGAAGTACACCTGCCCAGATTTTATTATATAAATCACGTTTCTGAAAAATAGCAAGAGAATCAATTTCTTTTTTTTCTTCAAGAAACAGTGTTATTGTTTCATCAAGCATTTTATCAAAATGAAATAATAGTAACCTGTCAATAGCACCCTTAACTAAAACGGTAGTAATGTTCTTTACGATAAGTTTAAAGTCTTCCATAAAACTTAATTGGTTTAAAAGTAATTAATAAAGAAATCAATTTATCCCCAACCCCTTATATGCTGCTGTTGTTGGGTCTTTATAGAATACCGGATCAACTGCTTCAACAATATCTGCTGCAACGTCTAGGAAATGGCGTTTGTTTTCAATAGGAATGATTGCCTTTTTTGCACCGTTGTCTAAACCAACCTGTAACGGTTCTGATAAAGATGAGAGCGGTTTAATATTGCCCTGAACAGTAAGATCACCTAAAATAATTAAAGCAGGGAGTACTGATTGTTTTTTAATGGCTGATAACAAGGCAACAAATAACGAAATACCAGAAGGTGAATCAATGCCACTGCCTAATAAATCTATAGCCTCTACATTGAAATCGTTATTTTGAATTTCAGCATTAACACCAACCATAGTGCGAATGCTTTTCAGATAATCAAATGCACGGATAAAGGAATCTTTCATTTGCCTGCCAATTGACCCTGATATTTTTAATTTGCCTGAGCCGGTAGACATATTCACCTCGATGCGATATATTGATGCTTTTGAATGCTCACCTATAACGACTGTATAAACACTACCGGGAGCCAATGGGTCTGCGGAAATCATGCCTTTTCCACCTGCTTCAGGAACACCCACATAAATTTCTTCGAGTGTTTCTTTATCAATCATTGAGAAACTTGTTTTCGAATATTCATAAGGTGCAAGCTTTTTTAATTGTTCTTTAACCCTTCTTCTGCCTTCAATAGCAAATTCCAAGTAATATTTTAATTCTTCTTTTGTAAACTCACCATCTGGATGAATAAGTTTTATAAGCCCACTTAATGTTTTTCTTACTGCTTTTGTATCCCTTGTACTAAGATGAGAGCCGAGAGAATAATGATAATCGAGAGATTCTGTAAAATTTCTACTGCGTAATTCTTTTATTGCTTCTGCAAAATAATCAACTACAAAGCCATAACGATTTGTAAGAAAATCATTACTGACTTTATCAATTTCCCATCCTGGTAAATAAAAATGGATTCTATCAAGAAATGCCATATCATCACGAATGACATCAGGCATTGGAGAAAATAAATGAGAAGTTTGAACCATTACATCAATAGGCTGGTTTGTGTTTCCAAAGAAAGCAATTGAAGCTTTACCTGAAAGTGCTTCTTTACCTCTTGCAAATACACCGGATTCACAATATGTTTTCAAAGAAGTGATAACCTCTTTAGGCATTTTTTCGAGGTCTGCAATTTCATCAAAAGCAATAGCATCCCATGTTCCTACTAAACCAATCTGACTGCGACCAATATTGTAAAACAGGTTTGCGACAGTTGTTGGGCCAGTTAACAAAATACTATATGGAGAGATGTCCTGAAAAGCATAAGACTTACCAGTACCACGCGGTCCAAGTTCAACAAAATTATAGTTGTTTTCAATTAAGGGGAAAAAACGAGACAAATAAAGCAGTTTGGAACGCTTTGAAAACTTATCTGGTTCAAGACCGATAGTGAGCATTAATAAATCAATCCATTCATCTGTAGAGAATTTTTTTCTACCATCGGTGTATTCATTTATATCAAAAGATGCAATTTGAATGGGTTTAATTTCTCTTATCCTGAATGGGCTTTTAGTTCCTTTGTCTTCCTGATCATATAAATATTCAAGTTCAATTTCTGCCCAAATTCCACCTTGCAGGAGCCTATCGTATTTATTAATATCTTTCTCAGAAATATGTACATTTTTATATCCAAAATTTATAAGTGAAGCCCAGTATTTATCTTCACTTGCAATTAACCTGACAGATACTTTATCGATAAAAGTATGTTTGCCATTTTTTTTAACTGTTGCCTGGGCTTTCATGTTTTCATCTGGTCTGACATAGTTTTCAGCCAGTTTATTGTTTACTAGTTTTAAACCGGATTCAATAATTGTGTCATTATCGGAAGCACAGTATTTGCCAAGTAAATATTCAAGTACATAAACGGGAACATTTGCACCGACTTTTATTTTTCTTACCAAATCTTTCCGAACAACCTTGCCAGAAAAGACTTCATTAATTTTTTGATCTAACGCAGACATATATAAATGTATTAAAACGTTAATTTTACTTGTTTTTGTTCAATTTTCTTTAACTCTAATTCTGTTGCAGAATCAATCATAATAATATCCACAGATGAAATATTTTCGCTTTCGGACAAAACAACTGTAATAACATTTGGGATATTATTTTGAAGCTCTATTTCTTTTGTTGTTTCATTAAAACCGTAATCTGATGCCTCTGCTTTACCTACCACAATAGAATCAGAAAGGATATTAAAGCGAACTCGCTTTTTCAATGGCTCGGAAACATCAAATGATAATTCTGATGACGAAAACTCTGCCTTAATTGTAAATATACGATTTGTAATTTGGGCTTTAGCAAACGATAAAGAATAATTATCAAAAGCTGCAGAAGATTTTTTTGAAATTAAGGATTTTAATTTGATCACAGGAATTACTATTTCCTGTAGGCTTAACCCACCATGAAAGAAGCTATTTTCGCCACCTGTTGTTGAAAATAAACCAACGCCATCAGGAAATACAAAATCAAAATCAGAATTATAACCAAATTTCTTAGATGTTAATCTCAAACAATTTGCAGGATTGTGACCACCTCTGCCAATCCAGCAACGTTTATGCTTTTCATAACCGGTGCCATTTGGAAATTCAATTTTATTGTCTTTACCTATTTCTGCACCTAATAAAAATCCATGATCGGAAACAATTATAATCTCTGAAAATCCATTGGAACTAAGATTTGTTACAGAGCGCTTAATGGATTTTAGCATATCATCCATTGTTTGTTTTGCCAGTATTTCGTTACCATCTTCATTGATTTTATCAATTTCCTGGGAAGTTACTATTATAAAATCTGACTTTTTAAGTTTTTCAACAACACCACGTTTGGGTTGTACTGTATCAGCAAGCTTTAAAACTTCGATATTAAAACCAAGTTTAGCGGATAAATAAGAAAAACGATCATCGCGTATTTTAATTGATTTTTCAGAAACCTTTAAAAGAAGTTTTTCTTCGTTACTGTTTAGAGAAATACTATCACCTGTATATAACAGAAGTGAAAGCATCCCAATATTTGTTATTGTTGGAACTGATGAGAGAGCCGGAGAAATTTCATAAGAAAAAACTTTGTTATCAAGCAACGATAAAAATTCCACAGCCATTTCGTATCTGAAAGCATCAACTAAAATATAAGCTGTTTTTATTTTGTTGTTGATATTTTGAAATACTACATCATTGAAAATTTTAGATTGTTTTTGCCACTTTGAGGAAAGATACGTTCCTTTTCCCTTTAATAAACTTATAAAAGAAACTGATTGTTTAGAAAGATACGCAGAATATGTGTTTCTGCAACTATTAACAAAAAGTTCCAATTTATCAGCGTAGGATGGACTAACATCTAAATCGAAATATTTGTTTTCGAGTAATCTGAAAAAGTGATCAGATTCAAACCAACCATTGGTTTCTGAAGTACCAATATATAAATTCAGCAGGGATTCAAATGTGATGTTTTCATTTTTGAGAATTGAAAGCGATTCCTGAATAGAAATCTTTAAATCGATCCCATAATTGAGAACTGTATATACCAGACCTATTTCAGGAAGTGATTTATACCAGAATTTTGATTTGCGATTTTCGAGGGTTTGCTTGGCTAATAAAATATTTGCAGAAGCATCTAATTCGCAAAGATGTGAAATAAACCTATCCTCAATAAATGCGAAAGTATCAATATCAATAAGTTTTTCAACAGAGATAACAAATTCATTGAGGTTGTATTTTTTTTCAACAGATGAAGAAAATTCCTGATAACAATCCCAGAGGTTATGACGCAAACGCCATTGTTGTACTAAATTATTTATATTCTGAACTTGTACTGAAACATCAAGTAACAAAGAAGAAAAACGACCAAGTTCTGTATTATTGAAATGACTGAAAAAATCGTACAATAAAATATATTCTGAAACAAATGTGCGTAGTTCTAAAAAATCTTTTTTATTTTCAACTGAAAAGCCAGTAAATAAATTAATCAACTCCTTTAATTCTTTTATAGCCTTTTTCTCTTTTAGTGACTTATCGAGGGATTCATCAGAAATAAAAGATAATATGATTGAAAGAGGATCATCTGAATTAAAAATTAATGACAATGTACCAGTATTTATTGGCTCATGTTTATCAACGAGTTTTTCTACTTCTTCGAGAGAGAGAACTCCTTTATCAACCTTTGAAACAATCTCATTTAGATAATCAACGGAAACTGTTTTTTTTAAGGCTTCACGAATTAAAACAGATGGACTTGTATTTATTCTTAATGAACCTTCGGGACTAAGAACTGAACCCGCTTTTTCAATTTCTATTAACGGGTGAATGCATTTATCCTGTGGTTTTGCAATATAAACAATCAGCTCAGGTCTTTCAAGTTTATTAAAATATGGTTCAATAGTACTCCTCAGATTAAAATAACTGTTTTCAAATTTCAGAACAGGAATTTTAATGTTTTTCTTATCATCAATAATTGAAGTATAAAAGCAATGAGGGTCGTACCAAACAACTATACCATGTGTTTTTATTTCTTCAGAAATAAGATCGAAGATGTATTTTTTTAATTTAGAAATGTTACTCATGATTGTTATTCTAAAATTACCTTTTTACCTTCTTTAAGTAATTCATCAACGTGTGCCATAAATTTATCAAGCTGTTCCTTAAAATCGTTGAAGTCTGTAACTGATTTATTAAAATAATTATTGAGCCTGACTATTTCGATTTTCTCATTGCTTTTTGCAATAAAATCCTGAATCTTTTTGAGAATATTTTTTTCGATACCAGCTAAGGAAAGAATATCTGATTCAATTTTATCATAGGATGAATTGCAAGAATCACAATTAATATAATCTGTTAACACCAGTTTATTGCAAATTTTATCAATCACCGGTTTTATAAGTTCAATCTGTAAGTCGGCAGGTATGGAAGACCAGTCGGAATCTGCTTTTAAACGAAGTAACAAATCCTGATAATCGGAATTGCGCTGAGTATGTTTTGCTGTGTAGAGCTCGCTGTATTTTGAGAAAATCTTTTTGTACAATGCATTTATTTGAGATATTCTATCATAAAAATCTTCACTGCTCAAACTTACATTTAATTCATCTATATCAGATAACACAATATCACCTGAAGGAACATTGGCAGAGATAATAGAAGTTGCATTTTCCAACAATCCTGATGAATTTAGGATAATTTTGAGATTATCGCCTGTAACAACCTTTTCAATTTTTGTAACTTTTTCTAATGTTTGTTTTAACTCTTTTCCTTCTTCTGCAAGGTATTTTACACAATCATCGGAATTGTTTTCAGGTATCTGTTTAAAAGTGCTTAACAGGTTTGATACAATATCCAGACAGGGCAATTTGTTTGAACGCAGTATTGCCTGCAAGTTGTATAGCCTTTCTTTTTCAGATTCTGCAAGTTTTTTTAAAGCCTTTGAAATAGCCGACTCATCAGCATCTATTTCTTCGCCAGTGATTGCTTCGAAATTAATGCAAGCATCTTTTATCTGCTGGAGTGTGAGTGTTTGTTCACGAGGGAAAAAGCCAGCATTTTTAAAGGAATTGTTATTAATTATTGCTTCTCTACCCAAGTGGTCTGTATGGTCACGCAAGCGTTTACTTTGATAACTTATTTCAATTTTGCCTGAACGAAATAATGCAGCAAGAACCAAACGGAGTACATCTCGTTGCCAACCATAAATGTTGCCGCTGAAATGTTCATCCATTGTTTTGCCATAAATCTTTTCACCGTAAGCATGTTTTTCAGTTATATAACCTAAAACCTCTGTAAGAATTTCAGCGTTTTCATTTATTATATATTTGCCACTTTGGTTTACCACAATGCCCATTCCATTGGAACCATCATAAAGGGCAGATGGCATACCGGACAGATTAGCTGCTGTGAGAAGCTGCTCGGCTTCTTTACCGGAAAGCTGTTTAGCCCCTAATTCATATTTTGGAAATATGGAAAGAAAATGAGCATCCAATATTTTTTTAATTGACTCCTGGACAGAAATACCTGAAGCAGCAATATCTTTTTCTACACCCCTGAAAATAGATTTACCTAAGTAAAGGGCATTTGTCATTAACTCTTTAAAAGATGTCCAAAGTTTATCTTTTTTACTTTTTTCATCATTATAACATTTATGCTCATCGGCAGGCAGGAGACCTTCGGCAGCCAGTCTTTTATGCTCCTCAATCATTTTGTCAGACTTACATACCTCATCAATTATTTTATGAACTTCTTCATTGAGGGCAAATACAGCATAAATGGTATTTTTATTTTTATCTATACGTGATTCTTTTTTCTTTTCTTCCCTTTTTTCATCGAGTTGAGAATTATCATCTAAACTGAAAAAATCAAAATTCAAATCGCCATCCTGAATTGTTAGAATATCATCAAGGCGCATAGCGAGTTTGAATGTTCTGTTTCCGTATTTATAAAGACCAATTTTTGAATCTGATAATATTTCTTTTACAACTTCCCTGCGAAATTTATTACGATCTTGTTGTTTAGGAGAAATGCCATTTCTTTTTATATCCCAGTTTTTTTCCTGTGCAGTGAGTAATTTATAACCTTCGGATGTTTGTTTGATAAACTGAGCTTCTTCGAGTTTTTCAAGTGCCTCTTTTACCTGTGGATACACAGAAGCAGAATTAACATCGGGATAAAGAACAGATGCAATATTTTCAGCAGAACGAGGCAAATCTCTTACAAATTCGAGCAAACAAACGGCCTTTCCAACTTTTACAGCCCAATTGTCGCCAGTGAACCTTTTAGAAATATCTTCAATGTCTTTTTTCTTTTCACTGCTCAGGTTGGTATCAATAAGGTCATACACTTTATCAATAGTTACAAGCACACCCATTTCGCTGTCGCAAAGATTTACTTTAGGATTTATAAGCATTTGCTGTGCCTGTTTAATAATGGTACGATTACTACCACCACTGAATTTGTGAGCACCCGGCAATAATCTTATACCTGACATTATATCAATTGATAATTCAATAAACTGAGGTAAGTAAGGATAAAGTTTTACGAAATCATCTTTTGTTACTTTTGAATCACGCTTAGTATTTTCAAGTTTGCAGCATTGGTTTAAACGTGATTCGTTTTGTGAAAAAAGCTTTGTTAGTGAAGGAAGCACTGTGGCTTTTTTAGACAAAACTCTTTTGCTTGTAATTTCAGCAATATCCATTGGGCCTATATCAACTTCGTTTGGGAAACGATCTTTGAGGCGGGCAAGTTCAATTCGTTTATCATCGAGCGAGCTTACTATTTCGTTTAGTTTTTCCTGTGATGTAACAACAAGCCAGACAGGAGAAGCAGCCTGTTTTGATTTAACCCTGTTTTTACCTTCCACACCTAAAGCCTGCACTATTGCCTGCAAATCGAGCATTTTATCTACACTACGAGAAACATACTGACCTACTTCGTCAATAACAAACACAGCACTAAAGCCAGGTTTACGGCGTTTCATTAATTCAAATACAGCAACTGAAAGATCATTTGGTGTAATGTCAGCCCTACCAACTGTATTGCCTGTAGCATCTTTAATTTGAATGGAACGCACCCATGAATCGGGTTGGTTATAGGTTTTTGAATCCATTAAATGAAGTATGCGGCTTGCTTCACTTAAACCACTACCACGTTTGCGACCTTTAGACCAATTGTAGGAGTATTCTTTTTCGTACAGCGTAATAAATTTATCTAATTTATTATCTTCTTCTAAGTCCATTTCGAGACGAGCCAAATCAAAATCTTCGGCGTAATCGAGTTCACGCAAAAGCACTTTATACATTATTTTGGTGATATGGTCGGTTGCCTGTTTTACGCTTCTATCCATTGAAACATCGAAAATGATTGATTTCATTGGAATAGCCGTTTTGATATAATTTAAATTATCTGCAATACCCTTGTCGTTTGCCTGTTCGTTGAAAAGCTCACGGGAGTCTTTTCCGAGAACAACCTTACCTTCGAGAATATAACCAAGAATTTTGGCAAAGCTTGATTTACCTGAGCCAAAGAAACCGGAAACCCAGATACCGATTCCTTCGTGCGGGGCTGATTTTGCATCAATGATTGTTTTTGTGATATCGCGGTAGTAACCTTTTATTACATCGGTTACTACGTATTCCTGAATTTCATCATGAACTGTTTGTTCATCAACCTGGGTTACTTTGATTACTTCCTCAATCTTGCGATCAATTTTGTTTTCGAAAATTTCTCTAATTTTCATATTTTGAAGTTTAAATATTAACTGTTGTTACTAAAATAAAGTTTGAGAAACAGAAGACCATTCGAAATCACCTTCTTTTAATTTTTTATAGAATTTTTCCGGTTCTTTCCATGAAGGAATAAGTTTATGAAGTGGCGCCATGTTAAGAATCACACCATCGTCAATATCAGGAATAAAGCCAGAATCAATTACTTCCTGTACGTCTTTTTTAAACTGTTCCACTTCGAGAATTAAATCATCAATTTTGGATAATTCACTATCCATTTTCCGTTTTTCTGCCGGATTATTTATTGTGGTTTTTTTAGCAATGAGTTCTTCGGATTTTGTTTTTTCCAATTTTAGTTTTGAGTTTATATATTTCTGTATGATTGCATACAAAGCCTCGTTTGTGAAATTCTGATTATAGATATACAAACCATAATTACGTTTCTTCGATTGCAGCAGCCAATATACAGGGCGCTTTTTGTACATGGGGATATGCCACTTTGTAAAGAAATCTTTTTCAAGAAATTTGCGAAGCACAGAAAATGGTTTATCCGTTGGACCTTCATTAATAGTAGCCACCACTTCGGTAGCAGATTGATCGCCTAAAACTTTAACAAGAACATCGAAAATGAGCTTTGGGAAATCATCGGAATGCCCTTCGTCTAAAGCACAAATACCATCATCATCAGGAGAAATGCCATCCACAACAAACCTGCCCATTACAACACCAATAGCATAAGAAACCCATCGAACAGCTAATTCGTAGCGTTCTTCGGGGCGTTCCAGTTTATTGGAAACAATATAATTATAAATGGTTTCGGGATGAAAACTAGAGGCCAGGCAAATTTCCTCAAATGTAAGGAAACGAGCCTGCTTGCCCCGACCACTATTTGTGTTTTCTTCCTGATCATTTTCTTCTTCCTCTTCATTCACATCATCATCATCATCATCAACTATTAATGCACTTGTTTTTAATACAGAAGAAGGAACATGCTTGTTCAAGTAAAACGATTCGATTGAAAGTAAACATTCTTCATTACTTTCTGCTATCTGTTTTAAATTGCCAGGCAAAGCACCAAACTCAGATTCGATTTGTTGAATTTCATTTGGCTGTACATTAAAAAGATTGTAAAAAATCTTTGATATATCAGTATAATATAAAGCAAGCTCTTTTTCTCTTAGCAAAATTTCATTGATACCATCGTACCAAACAGCTGGAGATATAAATTCCCAGCTAATTTCGTTTAACAAAACATTTTGTTTTTGAAGAGAAATTGCACTTTTGACTTTTTCAATTATTTCATTTATGGAAGATTCCTTATTAACCATCGAAGGCATTGGTAAACGAGCAAGATCACCGACTTGATAATTTACAGTAGGGCTTATTAATTTAATTAGAAATGTAGAAACCTTTGAATTAAGCAAACCCAATAAATAATAAATATTCACTGTGTCAGAAAAAACAGAAGAACCTGCTACATCAAAAATAAAACCTTGAGGCATATACCGAACTGACAAATCACTAATTGTTAAAAACGAATAAGTTGCTCCCTCAGAGAAATAATATTTCTGATTTTGCGGCCTTGATGCAAGTTTATTTTTTTTATAATAGTTTTTTATTTCATGACCATCATTAAACCAATTAACAACATACTCCTGGTTACCGTACCATTTGCGAACTTCGCCACCTTTCATATAAGGGAACCATTTAGAATTGCTATCAATACATTCTATTTTATCAAAACAATTGAGATATATTGAATTTACACCAATTTCCCACCACAACCTAAGAAAACGATTGTTATTACCAGTTTGAAGACCAACACAAGCGTTTGCATAAAAATTCAATTTCTCATTATTAAAAATGTTTCTTATATTATCATTTATCCAGTAAACAAAAGGCCATGATGGAATTTCCTTATGCTTAATTTGTTTTAAAATCTGGTAAGCATTTTTAGAATTATTACGATAACTATTTAAAAGAGTAGTATAGTATTTTTCTTTTTCATCATAAAAGTAATTGACCACTCTAAAATAAACACCAGTTGCATTTTCAATAGGTGTTTTTTTATGAAAAGAATACATTGCACATTGCTGAGCGTAAGGGTTACTCAGCTCCATAAAAGTAGGGCCAAGATGTACCAATGATTCGATAGTATGATTTTCAATAATGCTTTGCCTTAATGTTTCAAATGAGGACGTAAACATAAAGGAATGAATAGAGATCATTCCGATAAAGCCATTATCAATTGATAATTCTAGGCAACGGGAAATGAAACATGAATATAAATCACCTGCAGATTTGTCGTATAAAGCTTTTAATTCTTTGTTTAATTGTTTAGACCAATTTCTACGACCTGAAAATGGCGGATTTGCTACCACCACATCGTGTTTGCGAATAAGGGCATCAATAAGGTTAAGCCCTTTTACTGATTCGCCAGCAAGGAAACCACCCAGCTGGTCTTTATTGATTTCACTAAATTTAATTAAAGCAGCCCGGAGTTCTTTACGAACATCTTCCCAAATAATTTTCTTTTCAACAAATAAATCCATTTCTTTCTGAACTGCTACAGGCTTTGCAGAAAATAAATCGAGCTGAAAAGAACTTTTTAATGATATTTTTTCTTTCTCTACAAAAGAATCAACCACTTCTTCTATTTTCAGCAAAGAGCCCAGATAGTAGGCTTTGTTGAGCAGCGGAAGCACCTGTAATAATAGCTTTTTTGTAATGGCGTGACCCACCGAAAGATCATCAATAAATGCTTTTATTGCTTCTTCTGTGAATGGTGGAATATCAGTACAAGCAAGATTATACTTGGAAAGAACAATGTTTTTATTTTTTGATTTTGCCTTTAAATATAACGACAATGCAGATAGTTGAATAGCCCTTAAATCAATGTCGATACCGTACAAATTGTTTTCGATAATGCTGCGGGGTATATCATCAACAGACGGAACAGAAGCAGTTTGAGGCCAACCGGTTTTACCAGCATTGCTGATTTCTTCCAGATACATTTCGTAAAACAAATCGAAGCCATACATGCCAAAGTGCATGGTGCCACAAGCAGGATCGAGCAATGTAATTTGTGAAACCAATTTTACCGGAATAAGGTTATTATCCTGGTCGTTGGGAACGAAATAGACCATTTTGGAAAGCAACGCAGAATCGGGATGCATTCTAAGCCACAACCTGCCCAGCGTATTTTCGACTATCCATTTTACAATCCATTTAGGCGTAAAAATTTGCGTTGCAGCAGGGATGTCGCGCAAATCGAGTTTCTTTTTCTGCTGGTATATTTTATCAAAAACCAATGATTTTTCATCTTCAATAAAGTACTGATATACCCAGCCAATCGTTTCATCTTCTTTCCAAATCTCAGCAATGCTTTCAGAATTTAGAATATCAAACAAACTGCGGATTGACTGTTCGCGGGGGAATAGAATTGTGTAAACAGAATCAGGATTAAACAGAAGTTTTATTTCTTCGTCGGTGCTTAGTTTTACAAATAAATCAGAAAGAAAGTTTTTATACGTGAGAAATACTTTGCCCTGTTTCCAAAGCGTTTCCTGTTCAGGATGTTCAGGTAACCAAAACTTATAATTTTTTGATTCATAACCACGGGAAAATGATTGAAGAATGATTTTACGTTCTTCCATCATTTTTAATGCTACCAACCTATTGAGGTAAGTAAAAGCATATTCTTTGATAAGGAGATTAACAGCCTGAAAACCATCAAGACCAGATGCAATATGATTAGCAATAAATTTTTCGAGTTGAATCCTTACCACTATATCCTGAGAGTCGGGAGTGAGATTCGGTAACATTGAAATATCTTCGAAATTACCTGTCTGCAACAGCCCATAATTACCTTCCAACTGTTCAAGGCAATCTTGTTTTAAAATTTGTTTGCATTGAGTAATGAAACCGGAGCTTTTTATAATATCCTGAACGTTTGCCATAATTTTATCTGTTATAAATATTAATATGATAACTGCCCGGAGGCATATCGAACTGATCCATAAAAAAGAGAACATTTTCCTTTACAGAGCCTGGGTAAAAGAGGATGCAAGGGATTTCTGTACGGCCTTTCATATAATCAAGCAAAACTGAAATTTTATAGAAATTTGGTGAAAATACTCCTGCACGAATTAAAAAAATTATTGTATTCTGTTTATCAAAATCTTTTAATTTTTCTTCGAGAAGCATTGAAATAGGTGTAAAATCAGGATCAGAAAGAATGTTATTGACTGTTTCCTGTGCTCTCAAAAATCCAAATTCATTTTCTTCAATTATTAGTGGATTTATACCCCCTTCTTTATTTATTGATTCGTAAAATAAATCAGCGAGTGAAATAATATAAACCTGCTTGCCCAAATTTCCTAAACGTGTAGAAAGGAAATTAATTTCTTTACGAATCTCAAACTCAAGCTGAGGGTCGTAACGGAAAATAGCAAAAGGCAAATCGTGGTACGGGCTTATCGTAACAACATCTTTTGCCAGGTCTTTTTCAAGTTGATCAAGTTGTTCTCTTAATGATGACATCGGTTACTTCTTCAAATGTTTTTTCTTTAAATTCAATTTTATAAATATTTCCAATTTCTTCGAACCAGAAATATTTTTGTGAATGTGCTTCAAAAAATAAATGCTTTTTCTCAACATCATTCAATAGAAATAAATTCCAGTAGTTATGTTTAATAAGTTTCTCGCCTACAAAACCTTCCTGATAAATAAAAAAAGCAATGTAATAAAAAACAGGTAGCTGAATAAAAGAAGGTGCTATACTGCGCTTCACTTTTCCCTGAAGAATACCAAAGCCCGCAAGTGCATTCAGTAAACCACTGGCAACACCATTTAATACATTGTCTGTCCATTTTACACTAATAGTGCCGTTAGCAATAGAATTGTGAATAAAATCTCTGGTGCCATCAACAGTTACGTCAAGAATACCTTCAGAAAAACGCGGCAGAATGTAATTATTAATAAAAAGGGGGATGAATGGTTCGTTAAGTGCAGTATAGAAATAAAGCAATTGTTTCATTACTACAGAAGGAATGACCGCCTTTTCAAGTTTTTGTAAGTACTTCCAATGCCCTTCAGGGTATGCATTAACATACCGTGGGTAAAAAATGAAATCAAGAAAATCTTTTCTACGCCTATAGCTTTTTTTTCCCAGTACATTTTCTAATACTAATTTTTTTCGCATATCGAGGGAGGGGATGTCATCATTCCAATTACGAAGTAATTCGAGGGAATCTTCAATAGCAGCACCAGCGCGTTTTAGGTTTGAAGTGAATTTTATATTAGGAATTTCTTTTTGCATGACATTAAAAGTAAATAAAAATCAAATATATACATAACATTGATACACGAGAGTTTAAAATATTAAAATATAATGAAAAAAAAATATAAGAGTAAAATAAATGAGAAAGACTGACAATCTTTGACAGTTTATATTGAAAATAATAAAAATAAAAATTGAACATGAGATGGGTAATGTGGGTAAGATAAAAATGGAAAAAAAAGATTTTTTCAAATATGTGTAAAAAGGGTGTAAAAAAGGTGTTGAAAATCAGAAAGTTAGGTGAATGAACAAATGGGTGTAGAAAGAAAAAAGTTTTTTAGGGGGAAATACCTTACCCACCTTACCCTGAAGGTGGATAAAAGATTAAATGGAAAAGAGAAAAAGGTTTAATTTATCAGAAAGTTTCACCCAGACGGCGAAACATTTCAATTGTATTGCAGTAGCCAACACTTAAAGCAATGCATGGTTCTGGAATTTTTATTCTGTTTCTGCATCTAGGGTCACTAACTTCCTGAGTAACTACAGTTCGGTTAGTATTATCAGCTAAAGCAAATGCAATAATATACGCATCAGCAACACCATAGCTTAAAAATTCAGTAAGAGCTTTGGGCATATAATGTGAGCTGCGATTGGCAGCCCAATTAGCAATTATACTATATTGTGAAAGAACAACTGAGGTGTCTTTGAAAAAATTATTAGGTAAGTTAGCGATGCACCAATTTTTAAGGTCATCCTCATTACCGTATATCTCGTTCTTTACTTTATCAATACTAATAATTTTTTCCTCAATAGCCAATTGTTTTACCTTATTCCAAAAGCCATGAGCAATATCGAGTGGATAAGTTTTTCGGTGAGCTTCAATAAGGAAATTACTATCAATTATGAATACGCTCATACGAATTAAAGATGTTTAGTAAAAAAAGTATGGTAAGTATCTCCTTTTAAACTGGTAAGACTATAGGCTTCACGATATAAAAGTTTCCCAGATTTTACAGCGTTATTTACATGAGCAGCAAAGGTCACACTTAGCCGTTTTTTTGTAGTCGCATAAAAATCACCACCTCCCTTTAAATTTTCTTTTTTTCTAAATTCCCTGTTAATATACTCATCGTAAAAATCAAAATAACTCTTCCTTGTAATTTTACCTAAATCTAAAGCTCTACGAGCAATTACAATTTCACTTACTTTAAAATATCGAGCAAGCGCTTTTAAGTCTTTTTTTGTATTCCAAATATTATTAAAAATAGATTGGGGCACAAGAAATTCAGCGGCAACTTTATCACAAAGAATTTCAATAGGATTGTTAGCTGGTTGAAGTTTGCGGAAATCAAAGCCCGCACTATTACCAGTCCAAATATGTGCTAATTCATGTACAATTGTAAACATTTGAGCAGCTTTACTATCAGAATTATTTACAAACATAAAAGGTGCATATTCATCAACCAACACAAAACCACGACATTCATCAACAGGAATGGCGCGATGGGTATTGTTTTCAACAATGCCATTGAAAATTATAATAATCCCTAATTCTTCAATTTTTAAAGAAAGATGGCTTAAAGCATCTTCCCATGTGTCGAAGTTACTAGCCCAATCTTCGCTTAGACCTAAAGTACTTCTGATATCATTAACAATAACATCAATATTTAAATTAGTCTTATACCTGCTTACGAAAGAAAGAATATCAAATTCCTGATCTTTCAAATAATCCCTAAGCCAATCCTGACGTTGCTGAATAAGAAGGATTGTGTCATAAACATTAACATGTACTTTATTAGAATTATTTCCATTAGTTCTGAAAAACGGAATCGGAAGTTCTTCTTGGGGTGGAGATGATAAAAATAAGTAACCAAAAGGAAGATGAACCTTTTTGGAGAAACTTTCAAGCTGCTTTACAGTAGGTTTTTTTTGACCAATAATCCATTCCTGAACATTCGGAAGTATTGCTACAAAATCATTAAAATTAAAACCAGCACGGGAAATAGCCCATTCAAGAATATTTGCATTTATATTAATTTCCGTTTTCATATCACAACAAAAATAATTAATAAAATTTATTTATTAAAAGCTAATTTGAAAAAAAACATTTGTGTATACAATTTGATTCATAAGTGATTGACATACAATTAAATAATAGTATTACAAAAAATCCCGCTGCTGGACGGGATCTTTTTAGAGGGTTATTAAAAAGGCATGTCATCGGGCTTGCCTCTGGTGTTTGAATCAACTTCGTCGTAGGTTAGCTCCCTGACAGCCCAAACATAAATACCTCCTTTTTTGGTTTTAATGAAGCCGTGTTTCTTAAGAGCCTTGCCAAGCGAGATAAGCGAGCCGTTAGAAATAGTGATTCGGGCTTTGTCGGCAAGTCTAGCAATAACCTGAGTGGCAGAGAGGAAACAGTTAGCATCTGAGAGTGCCACCGGCTGGAACCATGCCAGCAATAATTCCTCTTCGGTTGTGCGAATCTGATATTTTTCATTATTTACTGAAATTTGCCCAACTTCATCTTTATCGAAATAAAAACGATACCCTGATTTCCATAAAGCCAATGCCTGAGCATATACACTTCGCATATCAACAGTGTGTTTGTATTCTATATCAGTAACTTCAAAACATAAGAAACGACGGGAACCTGTTGAGTCATTTAGAAACTGGCTTGTATTGACAGACCCCATGAAGGAAGCCCTACGGGTTAAGCTCTCGTTGTTATGACCGTATGACCTGCGAATGCGTATGGCTGATTTAGTGATTATTTCTTTAAGAGTTCCTATCTCGGTGCGGTTCATGTTTTCGAGTTCATCCATGTTGATAAGCATACATTCAGCCAGATGAACAAGGGTGTCTTTATTATTGGGATTTATAGTACCGGAAAAGAGGTATTCCCTGAGTTCGGGAGGGCAGAGTTTTTCCATCCATGTAGTTTTACCAATACCCTGAGCTCCAGAGAAAATGATAGCTGTATGGTTTATTATTTTGGAGTCGAGAAGTGAAGCCACAACTGCCACCAACCATTTTTTAAAGCATAGTTGCCACAACTCATTTTCTGTTGTAGTGATTGTTTCTGATAGTTGTTGTATGTAATCTGTTGTTTCGTCCCATTCAGGCAGGCTATTGAAATATTCCTGAAAAGGGTCATAGCGTGTGCAGAAATCGGACTGCAGGATACTGCGAAGTTTTGCCATGCTTACATAAATATTGGATTTATGCAACTGCCGGAAGATTGAATTTTCGATATAATCTGTCATTGGTTCAAAATTATGCTGACCATTTCGTTTAATTTCGAGTTTGGCAGTAACCACATTGTAACGCAAAGAATAGGCATGAAGCAAAAAGCGTTCGATGATATCAAACAGATTGGATTTTTTCTTTTCCTTATCTTTATCTTTTTCTTTCAAATCGCTGACTTCCTTTTTAGACTCAATCAAGTTAAAAGACTTCACAGGTTTAACATCCACACCATGGTCTTTGGCTATAAAGAAAAACGTTTTAGCTGTGATACCGGATTTGTTTGATTTCAGGCAACTATCGAATTGTTTATCACAGTCGGCAGCATTGTACTTGCTGCTGAAACAACTGACCCTGTGAAAATAGGGGCGTCCTGCTTCTCCCAAAGCATCGGCAATTGCAAAGCCAATACTGAGCCAGTCTTTGTAGCCGTTAGTAATATCGAGGTTTGCAGCTTCGATTTGTTCTACAACTTTTAAAATATCTGATTCTATCATGGCGATTTTAGATTTAAAGATTTCTGAATTTTGATTAATGTATATTTCCTCGTCCCAGGAAAAGAAACATAGTCGTGTAATGTCTTTTCCTGAGGGGTCAACAGGTAGGTTTAGTAATTGCTCATAATGGCTTTTTACCTCGTTGTATGCCGCACCGTGAGTGAACTGTGAGCAGTCACATAGTATAAGTACTTTTAGCCCATTGTTACTTGGACTGCGGAAACAAGCATACGTAAAGGTGATTTCAGTAATAGTGCTGAAAGCATGACTGAGCTGTTGGGGTGTGATTTTGTCAATATCAAGGATAATGAAACCCGAATATCGAACCAGATATTGAAGTTTGCGACCACCTTCAAAACTGGCAGAGGGTGTGAAAGCAGGTAAAGATTTTTTTTGCTTGTCGTATTCTTTTTGTTCGCCGGAAGCGACAAGTTTACGCAAAGATTCAACCTTTACTTTGTACCTGCCATCTCTTATCTGTTCGAGAATGGCAGGTATGGGTAATTGTTCAACTACTTCGTTGAATGATTTAAATACTGTTACGTTCATAGCGTTTGTTCTTTTTTGATGAAAAAGCACGGACGTAATGATTCTTTAGGTGTTCTTCGAGGTCTGCAACCTTGAAATAGATTTTTCCTGCTATCTGAGAGAAGCTTAATATACCCTTATCTCTGTAGCACTGAAGCGTTCTTTTAGAGACTTTGAGTAGTTGACAGGTTTCCTGAATGTCGAGCCATTTATCAGACAGAGGGTTGGATGACTTAACAGGGTTTTCAAGCCTGTTGGTTATTTCATCGAGTTTAATGACGATGTCCCTATAGACATCAGTCGGAATATTTACTGATTCCATTTTTTTTATTTTTTTTAGATTAAACAATAATTTTGTTTGAATCTTCAAAAGGCGCCTAATGAATGAATTCGGGTGTAAAAATATACTTAAAAAATCGAATAAAAAGGTTGCAGGGGGTGGTGCAACCCCAAGTGAAATGTGCATTAAAACTGAAAAAAGATGCTAAAAAGTTTTTCTAAAGATTCTTTTTTGCAAATGTGTATTGCTTTAACTTGAGGAATTTTTCGTCCCAAAATTCAAATTCTTTTAAATCAGGGTCTTCAAAAAGATTTTTTATTTTCTTTGTGCTAATTTCAAGTGTGCCTTTTGATTCAAAGGATTCGGAGATAAAACGGTATAAGTTAGCTTTGACAGGGATATCAATAATTTTATTGTCTAAAAGAGCTCGGAAAAGACAAGCCAGTTGAGGTACTGAAAGATTTGTTTTGATTTTTTGTTTAGACAGATTTGTTTGAGCCGAAGGATTAAGTTTGATTTCATGTTCGGATATGAAATCGAGAATAGTATTTATTGATTGACCATAATAATAATTGTAAAAAGACTTTTGAACATCTTCAGTATCAATATTATAGTCAGGCTCAAATGTTTCACGGAAAGTTGGTGGTTCAATGGAAAGCAAGCGATATAATTCGTTACTAAAATTCTGATGTGTAAATATTTCTTCTTCAGAAATTTCATATTTATTAAACCATTTCTCAATATCATTATAGTTTGCCCAGACATTTTTCTGTAATGATTCAATTTCGTATTTAATTCTGTTTATATATGCAATTTTTTCTTCATGGTTGATATTTAAAAAGTTTTCAAGAATTTCTTTTTTTAAATATTCAATATCATCACGTAAGAAATACTTAAAAGTAATAACATCAATTTTATAAGGATAGTTGAATTCCAGATGCTTTAGAAAAACTTTAAAATCACGGAATGCTATTTTTTCTTTGGTTTGTTCTGATGGTGGCACAGATTGAAAAGTAGCATTTGAGCCGATAAGCCCGGCTTTAAAGTCAATGAGCATTTTTTCAGTTATAGATAGGTAAGTATTGAAATAACGATCATAAGAACGCAAAGCAGATGATAAAAAGTTTTTATCATAAAGGGATAATTTATTGTCAGGCATAACATTAGGATACCAGAAAATTAAATGGTACATTTTTTCGATTTCCTGTTTTCTGTAGTCAGGTTTGTGTGTTTTGAACTGCTCAAGAGACAAAGAAAGAAATTTATTGATTTCAAAATTGTTTAACTTGTTTACTTTAGAATAAATCCATTCTTTGAACTCAGCCATCAACGTTTCAGAAAAAAATATTGGAAAATATGACTTGTCATATTTTTCAGTCTCCCAATTTTCATCTAAAGTATGGCGATAGTTTACAACCTCCTGAACAAGCCTTTGTTCGAGAAGTTCAACTAGATATTTATCTTCAATCATCTTTATGTTCTTTTAAAGTTTTTTTATCTGAATCTGCAATTTGTAACAGCCTTAACAAATGACCATGAATAGTTTCAGCAGTTTTTTTTATTGGTGAAATATATCTGTTTTTTAAAGAACCTGTTTTGTTTTCAATTTGCTGTTTTGAAACAAAATTTTCTGTAATAAATCTATAATAGGCTTCCTTCTTACCCAATGGTATATCAAAGATTTTTTCTTGTGCAAGTATGCGAAAAAAGTAAGCTAATTCATCAACAGAGAGGGTAGTTTTGATTTTTTCTTTGGGTAGATTTGTTTTAGGAATATCTGATTTGAAATTACCTAGTAAAAGATTAAGGTATTTAGTATAGCTTTCGATTTCGATTAGTGCAACTTTAACAATATCAAGCCAACTTTCTGCAAATAGTCTGCTGTGATAAAGAATAATGATATTGTCGAAGCGATAAGCGTTTTCTGAAGGTAGATTTATTGTTGCATTACAGAAAGATTTAAATGTAGTATTTCGTATATGAAAATGATTATCGGAGAAATTAATGAAATTATCTGAGACCACATTATTTGAAAGGGTGTTAAGAGATTTCATTAAAATATTAAAAATTGAAATTTTTTCATCAATAGTAAGCTCTTTAATATTGTTTGTTAGGTTAAAAAAAGATAATTTATATAAATCTTCAAACTTCTTTTTAAATGCTTCTGTTGAATCGCATTCATTTATGGAAACAATCTTAAAATCATAATACTCATCTTCATGAAAAATACGATATATTTCTTCGTATTTGATGTTTATATTTAATGACTCCTTGACAAAATCATCAAAAAATGAAGTTAACACTGGATTAAAGAGATCGAATATTTTAATAGAATTAGCAACTTGCATGGGTAAACATAAATTTGTAAAGCAAACATTACAAAAATAATGAAAATGAGTGTTAATAAATGGGGAAAATATTAATGTTAATAACTTTTATTTATCCGGTAATCAACTGATTTGCATCAAAGATAACATCAGCATCGAAGCTGTCGAGGTATATCTGAGTAGTCTTTATATCTTCATGCCCGAGACCTTCGGAAATGACAGAGATGGGCACATTTAGGTCTTTGGCTATAGTTGCCCATGAGTGACGGGCTACATAAGAGGTGAGATTTACATTAAGTTTTAAATCTTCTGCAATCTTATCTAAATACTTATTATAGGTTTTACGCTCGTTGCCCAGGTCTTTCATTATTAACTCAAGCTCATTGCGTTTAATAATGGGAAAAACATAATCATTGGGTTTCTGATCGGCAATGTATAGTGAAAGGATTTTTTTTGCCGATTCGGTAAGCTTTACAGTGTAGCGTTTTCCGGTCTTAGCTCTGTTGTATATCATTACATTATCCACAATATTTGAGCATTTAAGAAAAGCCATATCGGCAAAATTCATCCCTATATTGTAGAAGGAAAACATAAAGAAATTACGTGCATGCCATTTGTGAGAACCAACCTCATATTCAGCATCTCTTATTTTTTCAATAATCGTTTTGGGGATTGCTCTTTTAACTGTTTTGGTGTCTTTTATAGAGTAATTTGTAAATGGGTAATTATCACGGCTTACAACTCCTTCTTTCATGGCTCTGTTAAATGTAGCCCTGATGGTGCGGAGATAAAAACTGAGACTGTTATAAGAATACCCTAATGAAAGGTGCTTAGCTTCGAGCTTCTTTAATAATTTAAAGTTAATGTCCTCGAACATGAATTCATTGTCTTTTACCATGCGATCGAGAAAAGACTGTGCCTGTTCGTAACATGAAGCATTGCCCAGCTTCTTTGCTAACTTCAGTTCATCAATAATCTTATTGTTGAACTCTCTGAAGGATGCCCGTACTGACTTGTTGAGGATTTTTGTCTTTAAATCTAAGGGGGTTAAATTTTCTAGCTCACCCGATTTATGAAGGTCCTCAATAATTCTAAAGGCATCAATATGCTTTTGTCTGATGTCATTATTGGTATGAACCAAACGAGAGTACTTTTTACAATCTTTAGTGATTTGAAGTTGCTTTTCATCCCAGTGTTCTTTCATTACAGAATAACCGGAATTAATGTAAATGTTTGTACGCTTAAAAATAATTTTTAAACTGATTGGGTAGGTGCCATCATTTTTAGGACGCCTGGGATCGAGGATGGTATTTACGGATGCATTCATAAAAATTTGCCTAACAATTTGCCCAACAAATATAACATTTTTTTGTAAAAGAGTGCGTTGGATTGCAAAATATATTTTGTTAATAGGGAAACAAAAAAGCCCCTGAAGGGTTAATTTCAGAGGCTTTTCGGTGCAAACTGATGTTTTTTAGTGTGAGCGGGAAACGGGACTCGAACCCGCGACCCTCAGCTTGGGAAGCTGATGCTCTACCAACTGAGCTACTCCCGCAATGCGACTTTCAGAGTGTTGAAATTTTATGTGCCTGATATTTTGCCTAACAAATTCTGTAAAATCAAAAAGCAATATTACCGTTGCAAAGATAAATAAAAAATGAAAATCATTATAAATAGAAATTTTTTTAGTGTATTATTTTTAATTGAATACTTTTGAGCAATATAATTTATAAAAGAAAAACATTATGATGTTATTTTTCACCAAAAATGTAATGACTAAAAATTTGATATTCAACAATTTTAAGTTTTCAAATTTTCATTGGCTTATTGTATATTCAATTTTTTTGTTGACTGTTAAACTTCTATTATTGCCTTATGTTCAAGCCAATAACTCTGATGGAATATGCAGGGTTTATTTATCATTAAAAATGGCGGATAGTTTTTTTCTTATAAAATCTTATAATTGGCCTCCTTTGTTTTTTTATTTGATGGGTGCTGCATTAAAAATCTATCATAACCCTTTCATTACGCCATTAATTGTAAATATAATGTTAAGTATAATTATGCTTTTTCCTCTTTATTTTCTGATGAAAAGGTTATTTAATGATTATACCGCTTTGCTTCTTTGCATCATTTTTTCATTATCACCCATTGTATTTCAACTGAGTTTATTATCAATGTCAGAAATTCCTTCTGTATTTTTTATTGTATTAAGTGCCAGCTTGTTAGCAAAAGGTTTGATTGACAAAAGCAATGTTTATATTATCTTGGCGGGTTTAATTTTTAGTATTGCTGGAGGATTCAGATATGACAGCTGGTTTATTGCACCTTTAGTAGCAATAATAATAGCCTATAGATTTTCTTTTAAAGAAGCATTATTATTTTTTATTCCTGCTCTTCTTTTTCCTATTTATTGGTTATTGTCAAACTACTTTACAACCGGAAATATGTTTGCCAGTTTTACTTGGGCTGTCGATGCTACAAGAACAAATAAAATAGATTCTTTTGATGCTTTTTTACGCAGAACTTGGTGGTTTCCTCTTTCGTTGATTTTTGCATTCGGGCCGATTGGTTTTTATTCTTTTATTAAAGAAATATATAAGTTGATCAAAAACAGAAATTACCATAAAACTTCCTTTTTATTTTTTATTTTATTTGTCATTGTTTATCTCATTTTTACTATTAATTGCTATAGGGGAAGTCTCTTGATGCAACATCGTTTTACGTTAACATTATATTTACTTTCTTTTCCTTTTTTAGGATATTATTTTAAAAATAAAGTAAAAAACAAATTTAAAATGATGTTATTGTTTTCTATAAGTGCATTTTTTCTTGCTTTTGTTTATAGTTCAAAAGGGGCAAGGCCTATTCCACGCTTACATAACAAAGAGGCTTCAATAATTGCAGATATAATACATAAAAATATTTCCTCTGATTCAGGTTTACTTGTTGACTTTATTGATTGGGAAACATCTTATTATGTGCCGTTTATGTCAGAATTGTCCCAGGATAATTGTCTTATTATTGATCAAAACAGTAATATGGAATTTTTAAAAAAAGACATTGAATTCCTTTTTATTAATCATTCCGAGGGATGCATATTATATTATAATAAAGGAAAACTTGTTAATGAGTCTTCTATTCAAGGGAATACTCTGACTTTCAATAAAATTAATGTTCAAATAAAAATTTCGACTTTGTATAATCATAAGGGTGTTATAGTTTACAAATACCATTTATAGAAGAATCTGAAAAGTTATCCTTTGTTATGAACTTTTAAAACGTACTTATAGCCTATTTTTGTATTAAAATATTGAAACATAAGAAAAAAAATATTATTGATGTCATTCATTAAAAAGTCTTGATGAATTTAGTAAATAATATATATATATTCATTATTTTTACGGGTCCTTTATTAATGACGTATTATTGAAATTTAAATTATTGTTAACTAAATATTTAAGATTATGATTAAAAAAATTTTTACCCTTGCAGCTCTCTCTTTAGTATGTTTTACAAATGTTTTAAAAGCACAACCCATGGCTGCCGGAAGAGCATTTACACTGGCTGTATGCCAGGATAGTACTGTGAAATCATGGGGTTATAACATCAACGGTCAATTGGGTAATGGTGCCAATACCGACAGTCAGGTACCAGTAGCAGTAAGTACGCTTACAAGAATTACTGATGTCAGTTGTGGTGACAGGCATTCTCTGGCTCTTAAAGTTGATGGATCAGTGTGGGCTTGGGGTGACAATAGCAATGGGGCTTTGGGTACAGGCGGTACAACCAACAGCACTGTTCCTGTGGCTTCACTTCTAATATCAGATGTCAGGGCCATAGCCGGCGGACGTTATCACTCTGTAGCACTAAGAAACGACAGCACAGTATGGACCTGGGGGTTCAATGGTGAAGGAGCTTTGGGTAATGGCACTTATACCAACAGCAATACACCTGTTAAGGTAAACACACTTTCAGGGATTATAGCCATCTCAGCGGGGACCAATTTTACACTGGCACTCAGAAGCGACAGCACTGTTTGGGCCTGGGGTTTCAATAGCGATGGAGAACTTGGCAATGGCACTTTTACAAAGAGCAATGTGCCTGTGCAGGTCAGCAACCTGTCAGGTATTGTGGCTATCTCGGCCGGTTATTTTCATGCTATGGCACTTAAAAGCGACAGCACTGTTTGGACTTGGGGAAACAATGCCAATGGGCAGTTGGGAAATAGTTCCACCACAAACAGTAATATACCTGTTGCAGTGCTCAATTTGACAGGTGTCAGAAGTATTGCTGCCGGCAGGTTCCATTCAATGGCTCTTAAAAGCAACACTATAGCCTGGACATGGGGAAAGAATGACAAGGGGCAGCTGGGTAACGGTTTGACTACAAACAGCTATGTACCTGTGCAGGTAAGCACTTTGACTAATATTACAACTATTGTTGCCGGTGAGCAGCATTCACTGGCACGCAAAGATGATGGTACCCTGTGGACATGGGGCAGTAATGGCAATGGTGAACTTGGCATTGGCTCTCTTACTTCAAGCAATGTACCTGTGCAGGTTAACAACCTTTGCCAAATACAGTCTGTTGATGAAATAGGGCAGGAAAATATTTTTGCTGTGTACCCTAATCCCGGAAATGGCTACTTTACAATTAATACAAGCGTTTCAGGAAGCATTGTAGAAATCAGTAATATCAATGGTGAAATGGTTTACAGCACCATATTAAACAATACAGTTAATACAATTGATATCAGCAGCAAAGCCAAAGGTATTTATATAGCCAGAATTATAAATACAACAGGTATTAGTACTGTAAAATTAGTTGTTGAGTAAAAGAAAATGCACGTGATTTCTTAAGGGGGGCTTTTTTGAAGAAATACATTATCTTACAAAAAGGATTGTTACTTTTGTTTTCAATTTATAAAAAGACTAATGTCTTTATCTGAAATGCTTAAATGTTATAATATTGTAATTCTGTTTTTTGTAAATCTATCATTTATCCTCTCTCAGTCTGCTCATAAACCAAATAGAATTTATTTTATAAGCGATGTTCAGGCACCCATGAGGGTTGAGAAAATTGTTTTAAAAGCGTATAAAAATGAAGCTGCAAGAGACAGTTTATTTGCTGATTTGTTGAGGCAGAATCCAAAAAATTTATTTATACTGGGTGACCTTTCTATGAAAGGATCAAAGGAAAAAGCCTGGGTGCCATTGGATGTATTTATGAATTCACTTAAAAAGTCAAACACAAAAGTGTATGCAATACCTGGAAATCATGAATACATGGGCAAAGACTCCAAAGCAAAGCAAAATTTTGTGCAACGTTTTAATGAAAAAAGTTTGAATGGGTATGCTGTGATTGATGATTCAATGGCAGTAGTGATGCTGAACTCAAATTTCAAAAAAAAACTCAGTAAAGATGAAATTTCAAAACAGCTGGCCTGGTATAAATCATCAATGGACTCACTGGATAATGATTCAGAAATAAAAGCAATTATTGTTTGCACACACCATCCGGCTTACAGCAACAGCGAAATTATAAGTACTTCTGAGGAAGTAGCGGATTTGTTCGTGCCACACTTTGATAAATCACCTAAAACAAAGCTTTTCATCAGTGGTCACTCACATAATCTGGAGTATTTTGCCAACAGCGCAGGGAAGCATTTTCTGATAATAGGTGGTGGTGGAGGCATAGCCCAGCCTTTAGTTGAAATGAAAAAACGTCAGTACATTGATCTGCTCAGTCAGGAACAAAAACCTTTATATTTTTATTTAATTATTGAAAGGATGAATAATAGCTTAAGGCTTGTTGCAAGAGGATTTAAAAAGGATTTTGAGTTTTTTGAGTTTGAGATTGGAGAAGTAACCCTTTATTAGGGTCTGCTAAAAAAACCAATCAATACATTATTTTTTTATTTTTTATTATTTATACCACTTTTCCCATAGATGAAAAGTGGCCAAAAATCATGGCAAAACAAAGCTCCTACCCACTCTACCGCAACCCAATCAATACTGGCAAGGTAGTCAATGAAAATTCCCACAACACAAGCCAAAATGTATTTATTTTCATTGAAACGTAAACGCCCTTGCCGTATTGAAATGCGTTGCGGTATTCACGCCATCGCTGGCTCGCTGTTTTGCCTTGCCAGCCCACGCCTGCCCACATGTACTTTGCAATCTTTAATGTTAAATGCCAATAGTTCACTTTTTATATATACCGCACTAATTGTCAAAAGTCAGAAATTATTAAAAAGACGCCGTAGGTGTCTGATGTTTATAGCCCTGTACTAATGAGCAGCCTGTAGGCTGTGAATGAAGTGCAGGGCAAAAACGAAAGAATGAATTGATTTTGGCGAAAAATTTGCCTTTCTGCAAATTTTGTGACAAAATCGTAGTTTTAGGTATTCCTATGAAAAAAAGAAATTATTTGCTCAGCAATAAAGTATGCAAAAAATGATTGAGATTTTTCAGCAGACCCTAATTAGGGCTTATTATTTTTAATAAGAAAATCATGCAGTATCGCCAGAACCCAAATTCTATTGTATAAATACCCATAATGACCATTTTCGAAAAGCTTAAGCAATTTTTGCACTTCTGTGGCTTTTACAATCCCGTATTTGTCAATAACAGATGCGGAAAGATTATCATATATATATGGTTTTAATTCTTTGCTCATCCACTTTTCTAAAGGAATTGAAAAACCCCACTTGGGCCGGTCAAATATTTCTTTAGGAACATAGTCGTAGAGCACTTGTTTCAATAGGTATTTGGTAGTTTTATCTTTTAAACGGAGGCTTTGGTTAAGGTTGACGGCGAATTCTACAAGCCTGTGATCGAGTAAAGGCACTCTAACTTCCAGAGCGTGTTGCATTGATGCTCTGTCAACTTTTACCAGAAGGTCATCTTTGAGGTAATAATGAATGTCGAAAAGCGATTGTTTTTCTGTTTCTGAAAGCTGGCGTTGTGTGCAACTAAAGTCCTCATTTAAAGAAATCTGAGATAAATAGGCAGGGTTTAAAATGGATGAAATTTCATTTTGCGAAAATAAATATTGCTCCTGCGAAAAGATGTGGCTTTTAAGTTGGTTTTCATTGGGGTAGTTGAATACAAGCGATGCTCTTTTAAAGCGGGAGTTCATTGTTGAAAGACCCCATGCTATAGGTTTTCGAAAGGCTTTTAATACGGGATTTTGCAAACGTTTAGCCCAAAAGTAAGCCCCATAACCCAGGAAAAGCTCATCACCTCCATCGCCCGATAAAGCCATGGTAACATGCTCCTTCGAAAGCTTGGATATCAGATAGGTTGGAATGGCAGAAGAGTCGGCATAAGGCTCATCATATATATCCATAAGCTTTGGGATAATTTCAATGGCCTCTTTCTCAGTGACCGTAAGCTCGTGGTGTACTGTGCCCAGATGTTGGGCTACCTTTTTGGCATAATGACTTTCATTGTGCTTGCTTTCCTGAAAACCAACAGAGAAAGTGTGTAAGGGCAAATGACTTACCTCTTTGGCAATAGCAGAAACTAAGCTGGAATCTATACCGCCACTTAAAAAAGAACCATAAGGCACATCGCATATCAGATGCTCTCTGACAATTTTTTGTAAAAGACTTTTTAATGCTGCTTTTGCCTGGTTTTCATCATTAAAAGTATGTGGGGTTATTGTTTCCTCTATAGACCAGTATTTGTTAATTTCTGATTTTCCATCTTTTATACAAGCCCAGTGACCAGCCGGAAATTTTCCAATCGAATTATAGATAGAATGGGGTTGGGGGATATATCCTAAATACAAATATTCATTGATAGCTGTATTGTTTACAGATAAATTTTGATTAATTGAAGAAACGGCTGTTAATGATTTTAATTCAGAAGCAAAAGCAAAATCATTATTGTCGGCGTAATAATAAAGTGGTTTAATCCCAAGCCTGTCGCGGCAAATATAAAGCGTCTTTTCTTGCTTGTCGAAAAGGGCAAAAACAAACATACCACATAATTTTTCAAAAAGCTGTGTTCCCCAAAGGGCAAATCCTTCTAAAAGAGTTTCAGTGTCTGAGTTTGTTTTAAATTGTATGTCTTTTTCTTTAAGCAAACTTGCTTTTATTTCCTGGTAATTATAAATTTCACCATTGAAAACAATCACATAACGCTGACACAAAGAGGTCATTGGCTGGTTGGCAGCTGTTGAAAGGTCAATAATGCTGAGTCTTTTATGTGCCAATCCTACAGGGTATTCACAATAGAAACCGTCTGCATCGGGTCCACGATGCCTGATTTTTTCAGCCATAAGCCTCAAATGGCTTTCTGTGAAAGTATTATTTAATGAATAAAAGCCTGCAATGCCACACATATAACTTATTTGTTTATTTTCTGAATAGCTTTTTCTAATAGTTCGGGAGAAAGTTCAAAGGCATTATTTTCATCCAAAGCGCCACCTTTAATGACATCGTACGAAATGCCCAAACTTTGTGTAAGCCAATAATAATGAGCAGTAAGTCTGTTTGATGGTAAAATCTCCACAAATCTGATTTTTTCCCAATCGGAGAATATTATATTGGTATTGCCGGCTCCATGAATACTTATGATAACTCCCGCTTGTGCAAAAGTATCGACCTGGTTTTCAAACGACATATTCTCTGTGTCTATTATTTCAAAATGATGCCTTCTTAAAACCGCAGCTATAGTATCCATATTTTTCAGATAGCGTCCTGCCTTCATGGAACGAGAAAGAAATATGTTTTTATAAACGCCATCATGAACTTTGTTAATGAGGTTTACGGTCTTTTTCCAGTATGTTTTTTCGTAGGGAAAGGCTTTTATCAGATGCAACGAATTAACTTCTATCCAACTATTACTGTCCTGAACTATCCAGTTTTTATTTTTCAGTTCAGTGTTGTTATAAAAATATTGAAAATATGTTTTTTCAAAAGTTTCTTTAGGTATTATCAATGGGATGTCTTCCTCAAAGTCTAATTTCTCTAAAAGCCAGATTTTATTTAAAATATCCGAAAAAAAATGAAAATAATTCAATCCCAGCGTTCCATCAAAAAGAATGGCTTTGTCGATTTTTGTTTTTTTCTTAAAAGTGAGTTTGAATATCAGGTATTTATAGAGTGAAGGCTTGTCTTTGCCGCTTGAAAAGGATTCCAGAATTAGTGTCCGGAAGCCCTTAATACATATCTTTTTTGAAGGTTCAATGAGGTTTTTTTTATGAAGTATGTAGATTTGTTCATGATGATACCATTCTTTATTATCATTATTGAAACTGGCGTTTATTTCAGCATCATCAAAATCAGCAATGCAATTTTCAAAAGGTTTGCTTATGTCGTGACTTATTTTACTCAGAGAGGGATGGTCCCATCTGGGTTTCCAAAATAAACGGCCTATCTCTGAATAAATCTTGTTAAAAAACATAAATGTTTAATATTTCACAAAATTAATCAATGTCGTTCAATAATTTACATTGTAAAAAAAATGATGTAAAAAATATTTTAATTGAGGTTGTAACATTACAAAAAGTTTGAGCGTCATACGAAAAACTTTAAAAACTAAATAGTTATGAAAACAATAATTATCTTTTTTGTGCTGATGTCATCGACATTATTAAATGCCCAGGTAAATTGGGTCATATTAAATCAAAATAATTCAGGTTTGCCAAGTAATTCAGTAAAAGCAATTGAATTTAGTGCCAATGATACATGGATAGGAACCATTTCGGGCTTAGCTATAAAGTCGGCCAATAGCTGGGATGTTTATAATACCTCCAATTCTTCACTCGAAAATAATTATGTGCGCTGTATCAACATTGAAAATAATGGTACAAAATGGATTGGCACTTCCAATGGACTTGTTTCTATTAATGGGAGTCCGAGTGAAAGAGGCTGGACTGTTTATAACAGTATAAATTCGGGATTGCCAATCAACAATATTACTTCAGTAGCCATAGACAGCAATAATAAAAAGTGGTTTGGCACATGGGGAGGCGGAATAGCTCTTTTTTATAATAATAATTGGGAAATTTATAATATGTATAATTCTCCTTTACCTGCAAATGGCATTTATGATGTTAAGGTTGACGCAGGTAATAATGTGTGGATAGCTACACATGGTGGTGGATTAGTTAAATTCGATGGTGTTAATTGGAGCATTTTTAATGTGAATAATTCAAACATACCCTCAAATCTGGTTTATTCAATAGATTTTGATTGGCAATCGAATATCTGGCTAGGAACGGAGTTGGGTTTGGTTAAATTTAATGGCATTGATCACTGGACATTATTCAACTCCTCAAACACAGGTTGGAACTTTTCTACAGTAATGTGCGTGAAAGTGGACAAACCATTCCAGAAAGTATATTTTGGTACTTACGAAGGCATGGGTATTTTTGCCAATGATGCTTTCACTTTTATGAAAACCAACAATTCAGGACTTTCGAACAATTGGGTTTCAACAATTAACATTGATGCTGATAATAATAAATGGATTGGCACACTTGGCGGTGGTATTTCAATTTATAATGAGAGCGGTGTTAATGTGTCAAATGAAAATCTTTTTGCTGATAAAAGCAGGATGTCTATTATTACCTATCCTAATCCTGTAATAAATTATGTTCAATTTACTTTTAACCTTTTTGAATCAACTAAGGTCACATTTAAATTTTATGATCTCACCGGTAAACAACTAAAAGTAATTGATTCTGAAAAACTTGGTGCCGGTGTAAATACCGTTGAGTTAAATCTCATGGATTTGCCATCAGGTCTTTATTATTATTCTATTGAAACAAACACCGGTATTAAAACATCCAAGCTTATTAAAATTTAGTTTTTTAAAATAAGGATGAGAGGCTGTCTCGAAAGGTTTATTTCTTGTCATTTTGAACGAAGTGAAAAATCTCAAAATATTAATAATTAGATTCTTCGCTTCGCTCAGAATGATACACTTTGAGCTTTTGGAACTGGTTTTTTAGTAATGATATTTATTTTTATTAATTAATTTATTAATAAAAAAAATTAAATTTGCTTATAATATATTAATGTTGGTATGATTTAATATATTGTCAATGTAAATATTTTTGATAAATTTAAATATTAATTGTTATGAAAAGAAAATTTTTTATTCTGGTTATTCTGATAAGCCTGCTTAAATTGACAAGTTGTAAGAAAGACAGCAATAATGACGATAGCAATAATAATACTATTGCTACTTTACCAGTAGTTACAACTTCTGATGTAACAATGATAAAGTCCACGTCGGCACTGAGCGGAGGCAATGTTACATCAAACGGAGGTTCGACAATTACAGCAAGAGGAGTTTGCTGGAGCACCAGCCCAACACCTACAACTTCCGATAGTAAAACTGCTGATTCTCCCGGGTCAGGAAATTATCCAAGTACTTTAAGTAATCTTACTCCCTCAACGACATATTATGTCAGAGCATACGCAACCAACACTATTGGAACCGCATATGGGAGTGAGAAATCTTTTACTACCAATGCCCCGTTATTACCAGTTGTTGATTTTGATGGCAACTCTTACCCTGTTGTTGAAATTGGCACTCAGGTTTGGATGGCAGAAAACCTTAAATCAACTCATTTTTGCAATGGTGATCCTATTCCAAATGACACGGCAAGCTCTGTATGGTCTTATTTGTTTTCGGCTTCTTACTGCTATTACAACAATAATTTAAGCAATGTTGCCATTTATGGAAATTTATACAACTGGTATGCAGTTGCTGATAGCAGAAATATTTGCCCTGCAGGATGGCATGTGCCCACCGATTCAGAATGGGCCATACTTGAGAGTTATCTTGGTGGTTATTCGGTTGCAGGTGGCAAAATGAGAGAAACAGGCACAGCTCACTGGATGGCACCCAATACCGGTGCTACTAACGAGAGTGGCTTTGCAGGATTGCCCGGTGGTGAACGAAATGCTGTTGGTGGTTACGATGAAATGAATGAAGTAGGATTGTGGTGGACAGCAACTGAAAGTGATGCTTATGGTGGCTACAGCAGAGGACTCAATTATTCATATAATTATGTTTCAAGAGGTACGGTGATGAAAAAAGTCGGTTTCTCTGTCCGTTGTATTAAAGATTAGAACCGCACTCCTACAACAATATCAGAAGTGCTGATTTTCATAGCTTTCTTTGCATTTAAAGCAGGAAATCTCATCATTGAATATTCAATTTTTGCATACATCTTCATTTTTCCCTTTAAATTATAATTTCCACCAAGCTCAAATTTGGTCTGATGTCCCATGGCATTGCCATCAATTTTATTTATCCATAGCTGATTGAGTAGTAATCCATAACCAATGTAAGGGGTAAATTTTTTATCTTTTCGCAATTCGTGACGCACAGTCCATCCATAATTTAGAACCTTCATGCCTTCATTGCCAATGGTGTCTTTGTCTGCATAGAACATAGAAAAACCCAAGGGTACAGATATATAAGCATTCTTTTTCTTATTGTAACCCGATAACTTCCAGGCATAATCAAAAAGAGCTGTTACGCCATTGCTGGCTTTGTTGTTGAAATTTGAATAAGTAGAAACCCTTCTTGCACCAAACTCAAGTGAATATTGCTTGCTAACCTTTTCGAATGGCTCATTATTTTGGGCATTTAAACCAATACTTAATAACAATATTGAAAATAAAACAACTATTTTACTCATCTTAATTTTTTTATTTATAATTATACAAAGATAAAAACTAAATAGAATATTTTTTTGTTAATACTGTTTTTTCGGGAAATTCATTTGAAAAAAAAACTTATGTTTGTAATGAAAAAAAATAATAATTAAGCAACTAAAAAATATATTATATGCAAGGAAAAACATTTGCCGAAAAAGCACTGGGAGCTGCTACTGGCAGTATCGTGTTCAAAAGGTTGGATTTGGTATTAACACATGATAATACTGCAAGTATTCATTCTACCTTTAAAAAAATGAATGGGAGCAAGGTAGCTGATCCCAATCAGTTGTTAATAGTTTTAGACCATAATGCGCCACCCACAAATGAAAAGCTGGCTAATGATTATCAGAAAATAAGGGAAATAGTTGAGTCGCAAGGCATTAAAAAATTTCATGATGTGGGGAAAGGCATTTGCCACCAGATTGTTTCTTTATATGCCCGTCCAAAGATGATTATAGTAGGCAGCGACAGTCATACATGCACTGCAGGGGCTTTTAATTCCTTTGCAGCAGGTATTGACAGAACTGAAACAGCCGGTATCTGGAAACAAGGTGAAACATGGTTCAGGGTGCCGGAGTCAGTAAAAATAACTTTGAAGGGAAAGCTTAATGAAGGCGTCTATGCCAAAGATCTGGCATTGTGGATTATTGGCATGATAGGCTCAGACGGTGCTGATTATATGTCAATTGAGTATCATGGTGATGGTGTTAAAACACTTTCTATTTCCGATAGAATGACCATGGCCAATCTGGCTTCCGAAATGGGTGCTAAAAATGCCGTTTTCCCTGCTGATGAGGTTTTGTTTGATTTTCTGAATGAAAAAGTTGAGGGTTTGTGGGCAGATGATAACGCTGTTTATGCCAAAGAAATTGAAATCAATTTAAATGATATCTTTCCAGTGGTTGCTGCTCCTCATCATGTTGACAATGTGAAAGCCGTTTCACAGGTACAGGGTGTGAAATTAAGTCAGGCTTTGATAGGCACCTGTACCAATGGCCGAATTGAAGATCTGAGAATTGCTGCTAAAATTATGGAAGGAAAGAAAATACCCAATTATTTCCAATTGCACATTATTCCTGCTTCTCAGTCGATTTATTTGCAGGCAATGCAAGAAGGACTGATTAAAATATTTATAGAAGCAGGTGCCAATGTATTATCTCCATCTTGCGGCCCTTGTTTGGGCACAGGTCAGGGAATTCCTGCCGATGGCATAAATGTTATTTCCACAGCCAACAGAAATTTTAAAGGCCGTATGGGAAATAAAGAGGCCAGTATTTACTTAGCCTCACCTGCTACTGTAGCTTATTCAGCTCTTAAAGGTGAGATTACAGATCCAAGAGGTGTTGCTCATAATGACGTTTTTCCTTTTGCAAAAATGCAAAGCAAAACAGTTGAAATAAGTAAAGAACAAGACAGGTATGCTCAAATGACATGGAATTATGCCGATGTTGACAACCTTAACACAGACCAGATGTTTGCAGGAAATTTAACATATAATATCAACAGTTCTGAAGGTGATAAGATTATGCCTTATTTGTTTAAGGGATTTGATGATTCATTCTCCGAAAGGGTGCAAAAAGATGATATTCTGATGACGGGTTCAAATTTTGGATGTGGCAGTTCAAGAGAGCATCCTGCTGTAGGTCTCGCTTTTGCAGGTGTTAAAGCTGTTATTGTTAAATCTGTCAACAGAATATTTTACCGCTCTGCTGTTAATCAGGGATTGCCTATAATTGTACTGCCTGAAGCAGTTGAAAATTTTAAACAAGGTGATAAAGTAGATATTGATTTTGCAAAAGGTATTGTATCTGTCAATGAAAAAGAATTTCATTTTGCACCTCTTCCCGATAAATTAATGGGTATTTTCAAATCAATGGGATTGGTCAATTGGATAAAAGAGAATGCTTAAAGTAAGTCCAATCAGTACTTTTTCTGGTTGAAAAAAATGAAAATAGATATTTGAGGACTTTTTTGAATTCCATATTTTCTGCTTTCCAATTATGAAAAGAGTTATTTTATCAAAAAATCTTTAGCAAACACTAAATAAATATTAAAAAAAATAATAATAATATCTTTTTAATTAAAAAAAAGTGTAATTTTGCACTCCCATAAATAAGAAAAATTTATAAAAAATAATACTATTTAAGATGAACCGCAGTGAGACTATAAAACTTGTACAGGAAACATTCATATCAAAAAAAGAATTTCCGGCATTTAAAGCAGGTGATACCATTACAGTAAGTTATAAAATTATTGAAGGTAATAAAGAACGTATCCAGCAATTTCAGGGAGTTGTTTTGCAAAGAGCTTCATCAGGTGCTTCTAAGACCTTTACAATCAGAAAGATGTCGGGAAATGTTGGTGTTGAAAGAATTTTTCCTATAGCATCACCTTTTATTGAAGAAATTAAGTTGAATAAAAGAGGCGTTGTTCGCAGGGCTCGTATTTTATACCTTCGCGATCTTAAAGGTAAGAAAGCAAAAATTAAAGAAAGAAAATTCTATTAGTAATATAAAAAAACCACCCGAAAAGGTGGTTTTTTTGTTTTATACCATTCCTACTTATTCGTGAATTACTTTTTCAAAGAAAATATTTTTCTCTGTAGTTATTCTGAAAAATAAAACACCTTTCGGATAAGTTCTCAAGTCAATTTCACCAGTTTGTTTAAATTTCTGAAGTATTTTCCCATCACTATTGTAAATTTCGATATGCTGAGCTTTATCAGGGCTTAAAAAAATTACCTTTTCTTTTGCTGGATTGGGATAAATAAGTTTTGAAATGTTTTTAGGCTCGTTGATGCCTATAGCTACGCCATCGCAGTGAGCAGAATCAATATAACCCGATTCAGTGTGTGTATTGTTATAGACAGCTGTAACATGCATCCAAAAGCCTAAATAGTTGTATGTTATAAAAGTATCTCCAACATTGCCAATGCCGTATTCTTCATGATTGAGAAAATTATCCGTTTGAAAACGAAACAATTCATTTTCTCTATAGACGTTATATCCAACTAATGTGTCCTGCGATGAATCGGGAGGTGCCCATGTAAGCCTGAAAAAATTATTAGGCATAGTATACCAGTGTTGCCAAGCTAAATTATTTACAGGATTTAGTTGTCCGTAAGTATTGATAAGGAAAACTAAACTTGCAATTAACGAAAAAGTCAATTTTTTCATTGAGTTTTTTAAAGGTTAAAAATTATTCAGGGAAATTATAATGTTTACGAACAGGTTTTTTAATGTCCCATACACATTTAAGCCCTTTTTTAAAAATAACAAAATCACCTGGTTTTACAGAAAAAAAACCTTCATCTGTTTCAACATTAAATTCGCCTTCAAGTATCAGACATTCCTCATCGCTGTCGTAATACCAGGGAAAACGCGAGATTTCCTTTGTCCAGATTGGCCATTTGGGTATATTTCGTGACTGAATTTCACTTTCAGTTAAGGTCTTAACAATTAACGTTGTCATAAAATTTAAATTTTCAATTATTATTTATAAATAATTATCCTGTTTACATAGTTCAGATTGAGTCCTGTTATGCTGATAGTATAAACGCCAGAAGCCACATCCATAATGTCTATTATGCCTTTGTTTGCAGTCATACTTTTTTCAAAAACAAGCCTTCCATAAGAATCTGTAACTTTTACAATATAACTTTCATTCTGTGGATTGTTTACAGTATAGTTAACCAAGCCGTTGGCAGGATTTGGGAAAAGTGTAAAGCCTGAATTTTGACTTTCATCAATACCCACTGTAAACGAAATAATATTTGATGGCGCAGAAGGACAGCCATTAACATCTGTAACAATAACATAATAGTTGTCGTTTTGAGTGATGACATAAGTTTGAGCCGTAGCTCCAGGAATTAAGCCCTGAGAGTTGTACCATTGGTTTCCTGATGCTGCATTAGAAGTTAACGTTGTGGGGTTTGAATAACTTATAACAGGAGTAGGAGGTGTTGCACTTAAATTAACAGTTACCTGATTTGAGTAATTCATTCCGCAGCCATTAGTAAGTTCCAATCTGTAGCAAGTTGTGCGGGTAATAGGATCTGTGATATACACGCAGGAGTCAGCTCCCGGAATATCTGTCCAGTTGCCGTTGCAATTCAAATCCACTTGCCACTGATATGTATAAGCGGAGTTGTATGTTGCAGTAAGGGCTGCTGTATTATTTAAACATACTGTTGGGTTTGACGGTGTCATTATAACTGAAGGCAAAGGGTTAACAGTTACATTTAAAGTAGCCATTAATCCATCTCCGCATGCATTATGTGGCGTGACAGTAATCAAACCTGAAGTACTTAATGTGTCCCATAAAACAGTTATACTATCAGTATTTGCACCTGTAATAATATTGCCTCCCGAAGGAAGTGTCCATATATAGGTTTCAGCATTAATAACACTATTAATGTAATAAGTTGACTGAGAACCTGCACAAACTGTTGTAAGTCCAGTAATAGGACCTGCAGTGTCGGGAAATACAGGTATAATTGTAAAAGAACCGCTGCCACCATTCTGATAACCTGTACCTCCATAAGTCTGGTATGACATATCATATTCATTGAGCAAGTTGCAAGTAGTTATAATTTTAATGCGTCCGCCGCCGCCACCACCGCCATCAGCAGCATTGTCGAAACAAGTACCTACTGTTGAATTGGGATAGCCTTTGCCACCGCCATTGCCACCATTTGATTGGAGCAAAGCACCTGATTTGAGTTTTAAAATGCCTGGGGAGTTAATTCTGATACCGCCACCTGCACCGCCACCTGCACCGCCACCTGCGCCGCCTGCAGCGTCATACACATCATAAGTGCAAATGCCACAGTTGTCATAGCCTGATGAATTGCAATCATAACTGTTGTCATCAGACTCTCCGCCGCCATTACCACCTAAACCGCCTGCTGTTCCGTTCGCATATATTCTTGCTGTAATTGTAAGGGTAATTGTATCAGTAGCATACAAACTAATCATGCCACCGCCATTGCCTCCATTACCACCTGCTGAGCCGGTACTCCATCCGCCTCCACCGCCGCCGGCAGCACCGCCACCTGCACCATAAGTCACATCATAATCAGTAATATTACCCTGAGCTGTACTTGCCAGTCCTCCATTGCCAAAAAGACCTCCTGTAGCACCTGTAAAACCAGTTCCATAAGCGCCCCAGCCACCTGCACCACCTACACCACCATAGGCACCACCGCTGCCACCACCGGCGCCACCGCCACCTGCATTAAAGCCATCTTGATTTCCCGAACAAAATAAACCACCGCATATCTGTACTATATAACCTCCATCACCAGCTATCAAGCCCCCATTGCCGGCACCTAAACCTACGCCATTGCCACCAGGCAATCCACCTTTGCCGGACACACCACTGCCATTGGCAAAAGCACCGCCTGTACCACCTGTACCACCGGCACCACCTGTACCACTTGCATCAATGGTTCCTTCAATCAATATGACAGAAGCTTCAATTTCTAAAAAGTGTGAAGTCTGACTAACTGTGATTGTTTTCCCTGCATTTAAAGTAAATGTACCTATATTTAAATATTTGCCTCCTAAAATGGTATCGGTGTTTATTGTCCAGTTGATGCCGCCCATGTCTGTTACCTGAGCATAAATAAGTGTGCTGGTCATGAAGACTAACAGTAGAATAGCTTTAATTAAAAGCATTGATTTTTTCATGTTTGTAGGTGTTTGTGATTAATAGATGGTTTATGAAAGCAAATATATAAAATTATAACATAAATGTAAATTAAATTTGAATTAAGATAAGTGAAAAAAAAAAGGCCTGCATATATTATGCAGACCTTTTCTCATTATTAATCTGAAAATTATTTCTGAATGATCAGTTTTTCAATTTTGTTGACTTTGTTTCCGGTTATATTAATATAATATAAACCATTAGCAAAATGATTGAAATCGAAAGTTTGTTTTAATTCAGTGGTCATTTGTTTGTTGTAAACCAATTCACCAATAGCATTGTAAACTTTAAGGTTGAAATTTTCGGTTGGAACACTGTTCATTTCAACTATTAAAAGACCATTGGTTGGGTTAGGATATAAAGCAACAGAGAATGCTTCAACTTCTTCAACACCGGTAAGAATTGTAACAGGGAATGCAGCAGATGAAGCACCGCTTCCGCAGCTATTACTTCCATAAACTATAATAACACCTGTTGTTGCACTTGAAGTAAAGTTGACAACGATAGAGTTGGTGTTTGCACCTGATACAATGTTTACTCCCGGAGGCAAGGTCCAGATATAGTTTGTTGCATAGTTGATTACAGGAACAAAATAAGTAACACCCGATTGACCTGAATTTACTACCTGAGGACCTGAAATATTACCTGCAGGTGCCGGTAATGAATTAACAGTGACCATGTAGTTTGGAGAAGGTGCACTTGTGCCGCAGCTGTTTGTTGCCACAACACTGATGTTTCCTGAAGTTGCAGTAGGCGCAAAATCAACAAGAATAGAATTGGTATTTACACCTGCTGAAATAGCAGCACCGGGAGTTAAAGTCCATATATAACCTGTTGCATTGGTTACATTAGCAAAAGAATAAGAAATTTGCTGTGCACCCTGACAAACTGTTGGTGTACCTGTTATACTGCCTGGAGTTGATGGCAAAGGATTAACAGTAACAATGACAGTTGTATTTACAGATGAGTTAACAGTAAGGTTATATGTTGTAGTTACTGTTGGAGAAACCACAGGATTTTGCAATGAAGAAGTAAAGCCTGCAGGAGTAGAAGTCCATGAGTAGGTATAGCTTCCTGTTCCACCGCTTGGAAGAGCTTGTAAAGTAGATTGTGTTCCCTGACAAATTGTAGCAGGAGAAGCTGTTGCAGTTGCAGACAATGAACCACCGGTAGTAAATACCTGTACTGTAGCGTATGCCTGGCAACCTGATGTGTTGTCAGTAACCATAAGTGTAAATGTAGTAGTTGATGTTAAAGCTGTGGTAGTAGGGTTCTGGATATTGGCATTAACCAATAAATTAGAAGGTTCCCATGAGTATGAATAGCTTCCTGATCCACCGCTTGCTGAGCCTGTTAAATTAGCTGTAGCTCCTGAAGCAATAGTTTGATTATTACCTGCGTTTGCAACAGGAGGATTATTTACAGTAACACTGAAAGAAGGTGATGCTGTTCCATTGCCGCATGCATTAACACCTGCAACTGTGATAGCTCCTGATGTTGCATTTGCGCTAAAGTTAACGACAATTGAATTGGTATTGGAACCTGAACCAATAGTAGCACCTGTAGGTAAAGTCCAGTTGTAACCTGTAACGCCTGCTATTTGAGGAATGTAAAAAGACACACCTTGTTGTCCTTTACATACATTGGCAGAACCTGTTATTGTTGTAGCAGGGTTTGGTAGGGGATTAACAGTAACTACAACATTGCTGTTGGCTGTTTCCGAACCTGATGTTACAACAACTGTGTATGTTGTTGTGGTGGTTGGAGAAACTGTTGGATTTTGGGTTGTTGAAGTAAAACCTGCAGGATTTGAAGACCAAGCATAGGTATAACTTCCAGTTCCACCATTAGGAACTGCATTAAGCTGTGTCTGAACACCTGCACAAACAGTCGTTGGATTTGCAGTTGTAGTAGCTGTAAGTGTTGCTGTTAATGGATTAACTGTAATGTATCCAATTTTTTCTTCAACGTCATTGCCATAAGAATTGGTTGCAGTTAACTTAACAGTATAGGTGCCTGCTGTATTGTAAACAACAGTTTTGTTTTGCAATGAAGAAGTAGCAGGAGTACAAGTTCCTGCAGGTTGTCCTACAGCAAATTGCCATGCCCATGAAGTGGGTGTTCCTGAAGATAAATCTGTAAAGTCAACACTTCCACCTACTGTAATAGTAGTTGTGTTAGCTGTAAAGTTTGCTACTGGAGCAACACCTGTTGAAGGTGTAGTGATACAAATTGTAAATGTAGTAGTTGAAGGTACTGATGAATAGTAATCATATACTCTTACATAATAAACATTACCTACTGTTAAACCTGTAGCATTAATAACCTCAGTACCGCCGGCATTTGTGGCATCTGCACAGCTAACATTTGTTCCAGGACATGCACCTGACATCAATTCAATAACTGCATCAAAGCTGGTTGAACCTACAACTGTAATGATATGAGAAGTAGCAGTAGCAGTAAATTTGTACCATACATCGTCATTAGCTGTACCGGCACAGAAAGCAACTTTCGATTGAGTAGCGTTAGCTACATCGCCTGTGGTTGCAGTTGTACAAGTGTTTCCAAAAGGAGTGAGGGTAACAGCGTTTGCACATTCGTCATTAGCAGGGCCTAAAGGCAAAGTGGTAAATGGTGTTGTTGCCCATGCTGACTGACTCCAGTCGCATGATGTACGTGTGTACATGTGTAAATAATACTGTGTATTTGGAGTTAATGTTGCTGGTATGCCTGCAGGTGCATCACATGTGCCTAAACCAGTACCTAAAGTGTTTGCAGTCATTCCGTTAGAACCACCGCAACGAGCTATATAATTACTCCAAACAGGAGTCGCAGAGGTAGAAATCATCCAGTAATAAACAACAGTTGGTGATCCTGCAGGATTGGTTGGAGCACCCCATGTAAACGATGCACCTGTTTGTGTAGGAGTTACAACAATATTTGTGGGAACGCCGGGTGTAGTACATGAAGTACCGGGGGTTGTTACACAAATTGTGAAAGTTGTTGTTGCTGGTAAACTTCCATACCACCAATCATAAACCCTGACATAATAGGTACTGCCAATAGTTAATCCGGTGGCATTAATAACTTCTGTACCACCTTTGAAAGTTGCATCTGCACAAGCAATATTAGTGCTTGAAGAACAACTTCCTGAACGTAAGTCAATAACAGGGTCCATGCCTGCAAGTGAAGTTCCTGAACCAACTACTGTAATAATATGAGATGTTGATGTTGCTACAAATTTGTACCATACATCGTTACCGCCTGCTGTTGAACCACCACATGTAATTGCAACTCCTGATGCAGTAGCACCTGCTATATTGCCTGTAGTTGCATTGGCACATGATGTACCACTATTAACTGTTAATGTGGTTGCTGCTGAGCAGTTATCATTTGCAGGAGCAGGTGTGGTTATACAAATTGTAAATGTTTTTGTTGTTGGTGCTGTACTCCAGTAATCATAAACTCTGATCAAATAAGTTGAACCAACAGTAAGTCCTGTGGCAGTTAATGTTTCTGTGCCTCCTGAAACAGTATTATCGGCACAAGCCACATTAGTTCCCATACAAGCACCCGACATTAATTCAATTACTGCATCAAAACCTGAAGAGCCAACAACTGTAATGGTGTGTGATGTGGAAAGTGCCACAAATTTATACCATACATCATCATCCGCTGTCCCTGCACAAATAGCAGCTTTTGAAAGTGTTGCACCCGATACGTCGCCTAATGTTGAACCACCACAAGAGCTGCCATAAACTGTAAGTAACTGGGCATTGGCACATGCATCATTGGCTGGTGATAGTGCTGAGAAAACTAATTTAGCCTGAGGTTTTTTATTGTATTTTGTGTCTGTAACATCATCACAAGAAACTAAAGTAATATTATTTTTTGTTCTTATACCATCTGTTGCATCTGGTGTGTAAACATCAACCTGTCCCGTTGTAGAATAGGTAGAGTTGACACCCCAACAAATATCAACAACAATATTGTCCAAGCCATTCCAGGTAAATGGGGTTGTAAATGTAAAAGTTTTCCAGCCAATAGCGTTAAAGCTAACAGAAGTGGCAGAGTAAACTTCCGTCAATGTAGTGCTGATGTGAGATGCTGCGTTGGTTGCAGTTGTGTGCCCAATGCGAATCTTATAGTTGCTGTGACTGCTTGAGGCAATTCCTGAAACCCAAAAAGAAATGGAATTTAATAATTTTGAACCGCTTACACCTGCTGTGTTTATTTCACTTTTGGTGTAAACAAACTGAATTCGTCTGCTTTCATAATAAACGTTAGCTGGCGATGGTTCAGTAGTACCGCTTTGGTTTGTACCGGTACCAAGAATGATTTCCTGAGCTTGTAAACTTGTTCCTAAACCAACTAAGTAAATAATGGCGAAAACAAGCATCACAAAACTTTTTTGTAAGGTTTTTTTCATTGTCATAAAATTTTGTTAATAATTAAGTTAATAGTAATAAATGTTATTTATAATAGTTTTTGTTTGAAAACGGAGTGCAAAAGTAGTTAACTTTAATGTATATACAAAGAACATTTTGTTAATAAGTTTGATTTTTGTTAATAACTTTAGTAATGAATTGATTTTTACGCATTAAAATAAAAGTTGTTTCATGTTTTACATGATACAGATTTTATTTAATTTAGCACTATGAATTTTTCTTTTAAATATTTGAGTTTATTAATGTTTGAAAAAGAAAATAATAAATTTAAAAATATATCATAACATGCACATTAACAAAATATTAGTATTCATTCTTATAACTATCTTGTTTTTTTCTTGTGGTAGTCCGGAGAAAAAAAATGAAAACAATGACAGTAATAAAAATAAAGAGAGTAATATTAATGTGCCACCATTTAATGAAGATTCTGCTTATTATTTTATAGAAAAGCAGGTTTCCTTTGGACCAAGAGTTAATAATTCTAAACCACATGCTGAATGTGCAGCTTATCTGGAAGGTAAACTTAGTGAATATACCGATAATGTAATTGTTCAGAAAGCTCGTGTCAGGGCTTATGACGGAACAGTATTGAATATTTCAAATATCATAGCTTCCTTTAATCCCGAAATGGATAAAAGGATATTTTTGTGTGCCCATTGGGATTCGAGGCATATAGCTGACAATGATTCCGATCCTCAGTTTACAAAAAAGCCGATAGATGGAGCCAATGATGGCGCCAGTGGCGTTGGTGTATTAATCGAAATAGCCAGGTTATTAAGTAAAAACAAAGCAAAAATTGGTGTTGATTTGATTTTATTAGATGCCGAAGATTATGGTCAGCCCCAAAATAGTGATATGCCTCAGAAACCTGATACCTGGGCACTTGGCTCTCAATACTGGTCTAAGAACCCCCACAAACCCAATTACAACGCAAAATATGGTATTTTGCTCGATATGGTTGGCGCCAAAAATGCAACATTTTTAAAAGAAGGCTATTCGATGGAATATGCTTCAGACATTGTTAATAAAGTTTGGAATGTTGCTGAAAAGTTAGGCTATAATGCACATTTTATAAATAAGGAAACTAATTCAATAACGGATGACCATTATTATGTCAACACTATATTAGACATTCCGACTATAGATATTATTCATTATGATAATACTACGTCATCTGGCTTTCCTGCACACTGGCATACACATAATGACACTATGGAAAATATCAGTAAAGAAACTTTAAAAGCTGTAGGACAAACATTGATGACTGTTATTTTTGAAGAAAATTTATAAATCAAAACTTATGAAAAATTTAATATTTGTATTTCTTATCTTTATTATTTCATGCAGTTCTCAGGTGGCTAATAATCAGAATGTTGTCATAAACGGGCAATTGTCAAATTCGAGAAAGGACACTTTGTATTTCAGTAAATTGCATTACGATAAAATTTCTGATACTGACACAATTTATGTTGACGCTGAAGGAAAGTTTAAAATTGAATTTCTGCCTGATCAATGCCATTTTTACATTTTGGTACATAAAGACTATAATTATGTGCGTTTGCTTATTGACAAAGGAGAGCAAATAAACTTTAATGCTGACATCAGAAATATTCCTGCATCGTACAAGGTGGAAGGTTCAAAGGGCAGTTTGCTTTTGAAAACCATAGAATCAAAAGTAGCGAAGGTTGCTTTGCTTGCTGATTCTTTGAATGGAGTAGTGAAACTAAGAAAAAATGAACCTGATTTTAATAAGGTTTTTCAAACACTTGATTCAATTTTTAAAGTTAACTTTCAAGCATTAAAAAAGGATATGAAACAACTTATCACTGAAAATGTTTCCTCTTTAGCTTCTGTTATAGCTCTTTACCAATCAGTTTCAGGAATGAGCCTGTTTAATCAGTTTGATGATTATGACCTCTTTTGCAGTGTGGGTGACAGCGTTTTTGCAAAATATCCTAACAATTCATTTGCTATTAATATTCAAAACAAAGTCATTGAATATAAGTTGAAAAATAAGGAAATTAAAGATATAAACCAAACTTTAAAAGTTGGGCTGATGGCTCCCGACATTAAATTGTTAAGTAAAAACGGCAATATAGTGCAGTTGTCATCTTTAAAAGGAAAAGTTGTGCTGCTGAAGTTTTGGGATTCTCAATGTCCGACTTGTAAGCAACAAAATATTCAACTGAAGGAAATATACAGTAAATACAAATCAAAAGGTTTTGAGATTCTGTCTGTTTCTGTTGATGTTCAGAAAAAAGATTGGTTAGACTATTTGAGTCAGAATAATTATAACTGGATTCATGCCTGGTTAAACGATCAATCAAAGGATATGCAGAAACCCATCGAGAAATTATACAACATTGACCAGATACCCGTTGCCCACCTTATTGACAGAGATGGTAAGTTCTTAGCTGTCGATTTAAGAGGCGATTCTGTTGAGACACAATTATTGAAAGTGCTAAAATAATTCTGATTCAAAAATGCATTGTTTTAAATTCGGAAGGGTCAAATTTTCAATTTATTTTTGTTATTTGGTCTTTGTATTTGTTTTTATCAACATTAAACAGATTCATTCTCAGAATTTTGCAAAGCAGAAAATACTGATTAACGGAAAATTTAAAAAGCTTAAACCGCCTGCTTTAATCTGTCTTTATGATAATGATATAAAGGATTTTGTGCTAATTGATTCCGTTAAATTAGGAAAATCAGGTGCATTTAAATTTGAGATAATATCTGATGAAACTAAGTTTTTATTTCTGAAAACTGACAAAAATGATGTTGTTAAGTTGATTGCATCGCCCGGCGATAAAATATCTATAGAAGGCTCTTATGATAATTTGTCGGCAACATATCTGATTAAGGGTTCTAAAGATTCTGAAATTTTGAAACAAATCGACAGTAAAGCGCTTGATACAGATAATAAAGTAAAGCAATTGGGGGCCTATTATGCTCAGTCAGGCAATAATAATGAAATGATAAAAGATTCACTCGGAAAGATTTTTAATGATATTAAGGATGCCTATAAACACTATCTTGTCAATGTAATTGAAGAGAACCCCGGCTCATTGGCTTGTTTATCGGCAATTAACCAGAGCTTTGGAAAGAGCCAAGTTTTCAGTCTCGAAAAAGACGATTCATTATTTTCCAAGCTTGCCCAAAACCTCATAAAAAATTATCCGCAAAATAAACATGCCCTCACTTTTAATAGAATGGTGCAAGAATATTTAAGTTTTATGATGGAATACAACGCCATAGAAAACAGGGTGGGGATTAATGTGAAAGCTCCTGATATTGTGTTGTTAGACAAAGATAGCAATCAGATTTTTTTGCATAATTTAAAAGGTAAAACGGTTTTGCTTAAGTTTTGGAATCCCAGTTGTGATGTGTGCAGAGAAGAAAACCGCAAGTTGGTTCCGTTATATAAGAAATACAAAGACTTTGGCTTTGAAGTATTTGAAGTGTCAATTGGAACCAAAAAAGATGAATGGATCATTGTGATGAATGAGGATAAAACCAATATCTGGACAAATGTGAAAATTCCTGAAGAGGGAAATAACCTGCCTAATATGTCATCGTATTTTGTATGGCTTTACGGCGTAAAATCGGTACCTTATTCATTTCTGATAAACAACGATGGCATTATTGTAAATAAAGGTTTTAAACCCGAACAGCTGGATGAAATGCTCTATGATTTAATTAAAATTAAATAATGACTTTCATGCATAAAATAATATGTATTTTTGTTTAACATTAAACGAGATTTATGATGAAGATTAAAAGTTTGTTTTTCTGCCTGGTGTTTTTTTTTGTTACTGTATTTATTTCTTGTTCCGATTCAAAAAGTGCTGATGAAGACAATTTTGTAATTAACGGGAAGCTTTATAATGCCAAGGAAGATACTGTCTATTTGGAAGAACTAACTATTAATGAGAGGGTGGTATTAGACTCGGTAAAAGTTGATAAAAAGGGTGAGTTCATATTTAAATACAAACCTTTGCAGATTGGATTTTATATCTTAAAAATTGATGAGAACAATTTTGTTACCCTACTCATCGACAAAGGTGAAACCATTAATGTTAGTGCAGATGCCAGGGAACTTGCCAATTCATACAAACTCGAAGGTAGTGAAGGTTCAGAACTAATCAGAGCAATTAATGCCAAGTTAAGAAATAATTATAAAAGGGTTGATTCATTGCAAAGTGTTTTTGAAAAGAGCCGTTACCTTGATAATTTCATGCAAATAAAAGACAGCCTGGATCTTATTTATTTTGAAATCTTAAACGATCAGAAAAAGTATGTTAAATCGTTTATTGACAGCAACTTAACCTCTTTGGCATCATTAATTGCCTTATATCAGACCTTTGGACAAGAACCTGTGTTGTCTGAAAAGGAGGATTTTGCCTTTTTTGAAAAACTATCAACAAGTCTTATAAAACAATACCCCAACAATCCCCACAGTCAGGATTTGTATAAGAGGGTTCAGGAAATTAAAAAAAATATTAAGGATAAATTGAAAGCTGAAGAACTTTTGAAAATTGGCAATGTAGCTCCCGAGATAACATTAAATAATACTGATGGACAGGTTGTTACCCTTTCCTCTTTGAAGGGCAAAACAGTGCTTATAGACTTTTGGGCTTCATGGTGTGGCCCTTGCAGAAAGGCAAATCCCGAAATAAGGAAAGTCTATCAGAAATTTAAAAACAAAGGTTTTGAAATTTATGGTGTTTCTTTCGACCGCGACAAGCAGGCATGGCTCAATGCTATTAAAATGGATAAGTTAGACTGGATCAATGTCAGCGATTTGTTATATTGGCAATCACCGCTGGCAAAACTGTATAATGTTGAAGCTATTCCTTACAATTATTTGATTGATAAAGAAGGAAAGATCATTAATAAAGATGTGAATATTATTGAGTTGGAAAGTTATTTAAAAGTAAATTTAAAATAGGCTTATTTGAAAACAATTAAAAAGGATATTGATACCGGTAAGAAAGTTTATTTCGTTTCTGACTGCCATCTCGGAATACCCGATTATAAAAGCAGTTTGAAAAGAGAAAAGTTGTTAGTTGGTTTTTTGGATGATATTAAAAATGATGCTCAGGAAATTTATCTGCTGGGTGATATCTTTGATTTTTGGTTTGAATACAAATATGTTGTACCCAAAGGCTATGTGCGACTTTTAGGCAAGCTGGCCGAATTAACTGATGCCGGCATTACTGTCAATTTTTTTACAGGCAACCACGACATGTGGATTAAAAGTTATTTTAAAGATGAACTCAATTTGCGTATTTATAAAAATCCTTTAATTTGTGAATACAATAACAAGAATTTTTTTATTGCTCATGGTGATGGCTTAGGCAGAGGCGATATCAGCTATAAGTTTTTGAAAAAGATTTTTTCCAACAGCTTTTGCAAATGGTCATTTGCCCGCCTGCACCCCAATTTTGCTTTTTGGCTGGCTTTCTTGTTTTCGCGCAGAAGTCGAATAGCAAGGGGAAATAGCGACAGTATATATTTGGGGAAGGATAAAGAAAGACTGATTTTATACGCTAAAGAATATTATAAAAATAATAAAATTGATTACTTTATTTTTGGGCACAGACATTTGCCAATTGACATTGATATTGATGGTAATTTCAGGTATTTAAACATAGGTGACTGGTTTAGTAATTTTTCGTATGTTGAATATGATGGTAATGTCGTGTCATTAAAAAAATATTTATGAAGAAAATTAAAAAAATGAAACAAGTTTTTTTTGTTTTTTCATTATTGACATTGTTTTTCCTGCAAGCTTCCTTTGCTCAGATGCGCTTTGTTTCCAGCGGCTTAAGTTCCGATTTAAATGGAAATTCCTCCATTTCGGGAGATGGTGAGAATACCTACACCTATACCAACGAAGGGTGGCAGTTGGGTATTGGCTTTGGCTTGTACCTTGCCGGCAGAGAATCAGCCAACTATTATAATGGCAGTGGCAAAAACAATTTAAGACGGGTTTTGATGGATTATCCTTATAATTATCAGGCACTTAAAGAAAGGTTTAACTTCGATTTCCATTTAGATTCTAACAATCTGCCCAGTCAGATGAAATATGCTCCTGCTGTTCTACTTCAAGCCGTTTCAAAATATAATTTCAACGAAAACAATGGTATTGTGATTGATGTTGGTTATTCAAAGCATACCACTGCTGATTTTTTTACCCTTATCATAGAAGATCCCTCCAACACTACAAGCGAACCCACTGTAGAATTAGGCAAAATATGGGGTGTTGAGGAAAGAGTGAACTTCAATTTTGGCTATATCCGCACTTTTGGCAAACCTAAGAAGGTAAAACCCTTTTTTGAATTGGGTGTTAATATTAACGATACCAAACTCAAGGACAATAAAGCTCAGGTTTTAACATTTAATTACAGCATAGTAGATCCTTACGAAAGCTACTATGGGTATAAGCAAGGTGGCATTGGACATGGGTATTATCTCAATGGTGGTTTTATTTTTAATTTGGGCGATGCTTTTGCAGCCCATTTAGGAGCCAATTTCAGCTTGAAAAAAATAAACCTTCTGCCCGATCCCAAATATTCAAAAGAGTTTGTCTTTTACATCCGTCTGATGTATAAAAATCTGTTTGGAAGCAGTAATGCCTGATAAAGAATTTAAAATCAGTAATTTCTAAATATCCTTTACAGTTTTAGTATAAATCACATGTCTTTCTTCGAGATACTTCATCATGTAATCAAAACATGAGTGATGTTTACCTATGAGTTCAGGGGGGAATATTCCTTTTTCACTGAACAAGCCATCGAGAAACATGCTGGCAGCTGCTGTGGCTGTATATCCTGTGGTGCGGGCCATTGATGATATTTTTGTGGGATGATCATATTCATCGTACAGGTCGTAAACCACTTCTTTATTTTCTCCGTTAATTTTTCCCTGAAGTGTGACACGCATCACTGTAAATTCCTCATCTTCAGGTTCCAGCTTCCACGATTTGAAAAGAAGGTTGTTGGTAAAATCAACAGGCTTAACGTCTGCACCTTTAACATTTACAGGCGTATGACTAAAGAAGCCGGCTGCTCCTAAAGACTGAATAAGTTTGATGTGTCCGGGATAACGCAAGGTCTTCTCACTTATGTTGGGGATGTTTTTTAAAGTAAATATCAAAGAACGCAAGCCATCGGTGTTGAAAGCTTCGAGTGTGCCTGCTTTGTCGAAGTTTATGAGTTCGGTATCGCTCATAGGTGGTTTTACAATGATATGGTTGTTTTGTAAAAATCGAGCAGGGCGGGTGTATTCTTCTATAACATCAATAGGAGAGAAGGGGGCTTTGTATTCGAAAGGAAAAGTTCTTACCTTGGGCAAGCCACCTACCATGTACTGAAAATTATTTATTTCCATTAAAGTATTTTGATAACCTGCAATCAGATTGGGCATACCGGGTGCAACACCACAATCTACAATAGCTGTCACATTATTTTTAATGGCTTTTTCATTAAGTTGTAAAGTGTCTTCCGGCATAAAAGATATGTCAACCAGATTAACACCTCCTTCTATGATGGTTTCGACCGTTTTGTACCCCAGAAATCCGGGAACAGCAGAGATGACAAGGTCAAAATTTTTCACCAGATTTCTCAGTGAATTCCATTGGGTTACATCAAATATAATAGTACTGATGCCATATTCTTTATTCAGAAAATTCAATGATTCTTCTGAAATATCAGCAGAGGTGACATCATAATTTTTACAGAGGTCAATAGCCATGGCTTTGCCAACCATTCCGGCGCCCAGTATGAGTACTTTTGGTTTCATATTGTTAAATTATTAATAAAATATATAATAGAATATAGAAAATATAAAATAGAAAATATTTGTTTTAATGTATTAGAAATATTTGCTATTTACTATCATCTATTTGCTATTTGCTTTGATTTTTTTTATTTTACAGTATCGTAAGCCCATTTAAGGTAAATAGCGCCCCATGTAAAACCACCACCAAAAGCAGCCAATACAATATTGTCGCCTTTTTTGAATTGTTTTTCCCATTCATAAATACACAATGGGATGGTGGCATTGGTTGTATTGCCGTAACGATCGATATTGACAGTCACTTTCTCTTTGGGCAAGCCCATTCTTTTAGCAGTGGCTTCAATAATTCTTAAATTGGCCTGATGGGGAATAAGCCAGTTTATATTATTATTGTCGAGATGATTGCGTTCCATCAATTCCACAGCTGAATCAGCCATTTTGGATACAGCGGCTTTGAAAACCGGCTGACCTTCCTGATAGATATAGTGTTCTCTGGCGTCTATTGTTTCGTGGGTAGGTGGTTTAACAGAACCACCGGCTTTCTGGTGCAGATGTATGCGGCCATAACCATCACTTTGCAAAACAGCGTCAATAATGCCATTTTCATCTGTTGAAGGTTCTAAAAGTACTACAGCAGCAGCATCACCGAAAATAATGCAGGTCTGTCTGTCGTTATAGTCAACAATTGAAGACATTTTATCGGCACCTACCACAACTACTTTTTTGTAAAGTCCCGACTCAATGTATTTCGATGCCGTAATTAATGCATAAATAAAGCCTGAACAAGAGGCATTTAAATCAAAACTGAAAGCATTTTTAATTCCTACTTTGTCACAAATAATATTTGCAGTGGCAGGGAAAAGCATATCAGGTGTTACCGTAGCACAAATAAGCAAATCAACTTCATCGGGTGTGATACCTCTTTTTTCGAGAAGTTTTATAACGGCAGGCGAAGCCATATCCGAAGTGCCAAGACCTTTTTCTTTTAAAATATGACGCTCGCTGATGCCAACGCGTGTCATGATCCATTCTTCAGTTGTTTCAACCATGGTTTCCAGCTCCTTATTGGTAAGGATATAATCGGGAACATAGGCGCTTACAGCAGTAATTGCAGCTCTAATTTTTTGCATCACTCATTATTTTTATTTTCAATAAATTCACTAAGTGCATTTTGAATTTTAGATGATAATTTAGCTTTATGCACATTGTATGTAAGCTTTATCATATTTTTTATGGCTTTTTCGTTCGAAATACCATGACCTATAATAACTGTAGAATTGATACCCAGCACAGGTGTGCCACCGTAGTTTTCGTAGTTGAAGCGGTCGAAGTAAGCATCTTTGAAACCTCTTTTAACTGTGAGCGCGTACATGGCTTCACACGATTTAAGCACAATATTGCCTGTGAATCCATCACAAACAACCACGTCAGCTTTATCTTTAAAAAGATGATGCCCTTCTATATTACCAATAAAATTTATGCCCGCAGTTTCTTTGAGTAAAGGAAATGTTGCCAAACTTAGAATATTGCCTTTTTCTTCTTCTTCACCAATATTTAAAAGTGCCACCTTGGGATTGGAGATTTGAAACACATGCTCGGCGAAGATGGAACCTACAATGGCAAATTGTTTTAATACTTCCGGTTTGCAATCGGGGTTTGTTCCCACATCGAGTAAAATGCCCAGACTGCCGTTTTCTTTGGGTAAGATAGTGGTAATGCAAGGTCTTAAAATGCCACTGATTGTTCCCAATAAAAATACAGACCCGACAAGCATTGCGCCTGTATTGCCTGCACTTGCAAAAGCATCTATTTCTTTAGATGCTAAGGCTTGAAATCCTTTGGAAATACTTGAGTTGGGTTTTTGAGTAAGTGCTTTGGTTGGTTTTTCGGCCATTCCAATTACTTCTGGCGCATGAATGATCTGAAATTCTACAGTCGATTTTCTTTCTTTAAGCGCATTTTTAATCAACGTTTCATCTCCTACAAGCACCAATGAAACATCAGCAGGCAATTCATTACTTGCTGACAAAACACCATCAATTGTAGCTGCGGGAGCAAAATCACCACCCATTATGTCAATTCCTAACTTCATCAGGGGTGTAATTGGGTATTATAAATGAAATTAAACTGCCTGTGCTTTCTGAATGGCTTCTTTTCCTTTGTAGTAGCCACAAGATTCACAAACTCTGTGATAACGTACAGGTGCACCACAGTTTGAACAAACAGATATCTGAGCCAAAACAGCTTTATAGTGTGTTCTTTTCTTTTTGGTTCTGGTTTTGGAAAACCGTCTTTTTGGATTTGGCATAATTCAATTATTAAGTATTATTTATATTTCTAGTTTTTATTTAAATTTTTTAAAACGTCCCATGTGTTATTTTCTGAACCTTTGCTTTTTAATTCGTTTAAGCGCTTAATCATCAATGGATTACAAGTGCTTTCATTTTTTTCATTTAAAGGATGTGCCCGTTTAATTGGCAGTGATAAATTGATAAACTCATAAATATAATGAGAAACGTTTATTTCGTTGCTGTTAAGCGGAATTGTAATTACTTCTTCTGTAATTTCGCTGTAACCCTCTCCAAATTTAATAAATAAGTTGTTATTGGTTTCAATATCCAACTTAAGTTCATCAAGGCAAATATCACATTCAACCATCACATAACCCTTAATGGCAAAGTTTAAAATCAACATGGAGGTTTGTTTCTCTAAAGAGATATCTGCAATAAGCTTCCCTTTGTTGATTTCAGAAAATTCAAAGTTTTCAAAGAACAAATCGTCAATTTCATAATCAAACTTATGTGTTCCCTCTTTAAGACTGACAAAGGGAATTGTAAACCGATTGAGAAATTTAGACATAATTTTAAAAAAGTCTGCAAAGATATAAACAATGATTGAAATAGCAAAATAAAATCAGAATATTTTTTAAACAGAAATTACAGGCCTCTAAGAAGTTATTTCTATTTATAATTCCATTATTCAAACATCCGCGATAGCTCTTTTAATTAATTCTAACGAGTGAAAACTTTGAGTATTGCCGCGCACTATCTGGGACCTCCTGATGGCGCTCGTCAAAAAGTGCTCGTGCGCATCTCCTGATGCAAATAAAATGTTATAAAATAGTGTTATGTTTAGTGTCATTCTGAACGTTCCCATACTATCGGAACTCAATATGACAAAATACGTTTAACTTAATGTTAGTGAGTCATTTAAAGCCCGGATTGTCTTCTGATTTAAAGGCAACTATAATGATTTTACAACAATTTTATCGTTGTTGCACATTCATGTTTCAGAAATGATTAATTTTGTGTAAAATGATTCATATGCAAAACCTTTATATAATTGCAGGTCCTAACGGTGCAGGAAAGACAACAGCTTCTTTTACTGTGCTTCCTGATATGCTGAACTGTAAAGAATTTGTAAACGCCGATGAAATAGCCAGAGGAATATCGCCCTTTCACCCTGAAAGTGCAGCCATAGACGCAGGAAGAATATTTCTAAAATGAATACAAGAGCTCTTAAAGTTAAAATGCCATTTGAGAAACAATTAATATCATATCACATGGATAATAAATATTCAAAAATACGAGAAAAAATTCTAAAAGGAATCGGCTTAGCATTTCAAAAATTGGTTGAGCAAAAAGCTCAGGAAGATGGCGAATTGGTTTATGACGATAATGAAAAGATTGTAAGAATCAAGGCAAGGAGCCTTATAAAATTGAAAAAACTTTAATTTATGTTACTTTGAAAACTACTTTGAAATGAAATACACATGGGAAACTCCGTATAAGTTTAACGGCAAAGAAAAAGATGAGGAGACGGGAATGTACTATTATGGGGCGAGATATTATACTCCCTGATGGCGCTCGTCAAAAAGTGCTCATGCGCATCTCTTGATGTTTATAAAAACAATAATCTAATGCGCTATAACAAAAGCAAAAAAGGCTTATAGGTAGGATGTTTTTAAATGAATAATATTGTAAATATTAGATTGTAAAATTTAAATTTAAAATTTAATGTATGCCTTTACCAGTAGGGGCTGGCAGCATGTGGGGTGGAAAAAATAAATTTACAATTTACAATTCAATAAATTTGCAATTTAAAATGTTTTGATAAAAGCCATCGTCCTACTTAAAGGCTTTTTCAAGAATGCCATCACCTTCTAATTTCAATCTTTCAAAATAGGCAGGGACTTCTTTATTCATTATTTTGTCAACATAGAGCTTGGCAAGGTATTGTCCGAGCATGAATCCTTGTCCTCTGAGTCCTAAGAAGAGCCCTTTTGAGGGGTCAATAATCATGCGTGGCTCGATGTAATAACCTGCCCAAAGTGCCTGGAAGCCAACGGCTGAAATTTGTGGTATCCAGTCGATGAAAATCTCAGATGCTATTTCTGCAAATTCCTTGGCATTTTCTTTAAGGTTTCTTCCTGTTTCAAGAGGTTCAACAGCAGGGGAGGCGCAACCTATTATCTGACCTGTTTCAGCTAATTGCTGACCATAAACAGCCGTAAATCCTTTGTAATTTCTTCTGTCGATAAGCATGTCGAGCGGTTTGCCGTTAATACCCAGCATGGGCAGGCGTCTGGTAATAAATGCCTGATGTTTTACAGGGAACAGTCCTGTGTTAATGCCCGCTTTTAGGGCAAATTCATTGCCTTTGTTGCCCATGGCATTAATGAAAACAGGGGTGTGGTATTCAATAAACTCATGCCCATTGGTTTTGACAATAATTTTATACATATCGTCCTTTTTTTCCAAATCTATCAGCTCGCAGTTTTCGAGAATGTGACCGCCGTTTTTAATGCCTATTTGTCTTAATGCTTCAATAACCTTTCCGGGTGTAGCCTGCCAGCAGTCGCCCGTTTTGAGGGCTGCCAGATATTTAGAATTATTTTTATTGAAATAGGGTGAAATCTCAGTACTAAACTTGTCGGGAGTAAGCATCTGACCTTCTTGCCAGGCCAGCGAGTCCTGCAACACCTTGTACATGTTTTCATCATGAGCAAAAGTGATGTAGTTGATGAGTTTAAAATCTATGGGGGTTTTGGATGACAAATCTTTAAACAGTTCGAGGTTATGACGGGCAATGTCTGTAAGTTCGGGCATGCTGAACTGGGGCCTGCCACCTGCTATATTGCGCCATGAAGAGCCAAATCCAAAATTAATCATGGTCGGTTCCAATCCTTCTTCGGCAAGGTATCTGAACAAAGAGCTTCCGCCTATGCCACCGCCTGCCACAAATGATTTAACTTCCACCACCTTTAAGCTTTTTTGATGCACATTGGTGATTATTTTTTCTTTCGCCTTTGAGGGATACATTTCTCCAATGGTAATTTGATTGGACATGGGAGCTCTGGGCGTTGCCGTGCCTATGAGCTGAATGCCCAAAGGACGCAGATTCTGTTTGAGTCTTGTGAGGCATCTTTTGCCCCTGCAAGGTCCCATGCCCAGATGGGTGTTGTGTTTCACCTCTTCAACTGTAATAAATTTTCTGTCGCCTATGAGCTGCATCACTTCATCCATTTTTACATCATCGCAATGACACAGGTAAATATCACCATCAATGGTTTCTTTGTAGGGTTTAAGGTCGAGCACATTTTTTTCTTTTTCTTTCAGAATGAAACCCGAAACTTTCATCAAGGCATCGGCAGACATGTTATTGGCTTTGATTCTTACCAGATGCGTCAGGTTTTTCTTTCGGAGCACTTTTACAATAAAACCATCTCCCAGAATATGAGCAAAGTTATCAACAAGATATACTTCTTTATTTTCTTCAATATCAAATTCAACGGGTAAGTAAATAAGTTGCTTTTCCACATCATAGCCAAAAATAGCCAGACCCGGGCATTTTGAAACACATTGCATACAGCCGGTACATTTGTCAAAATCGATCTGTGGAACTGTGCTCGACGATGACTTGGTAATGGCCATAGATGGGCAGGCAAATGCACATGGATTGCAAGCAAAGCCATAAAGACAGTCAATGAGTACGAAAGGTTTGTTGTTTGTCCTTTCTAAAGTCGGTTTGTAAGGTGCATCTATAACTTTTGTTGGGTGTTGCTGAGAGTCAATATATTCTTTGGATATGCTCAGGTAATCATCGTATTTGAAATTGACACCCATGCCCGACAATATTTCGTAAGCCACCTGTTTGCCTCTGAGCACTGCACTGGTACCTTCACCTATGCGAATGGCATCGCCGGCGCCAAAGCATTTAATGCCAAACATTTCCTTACCTTTTATCAAAAGGTTGTCGTCGGGCATCAGACCTGTGCAGATGTTTATGGCATCTATGCCATCTATTATTTTTTCAGTTCCGGGGATGGGTTTGAAATTTTTAGCTTCAGCAATCACGGCTCCTGTAATGCCATCATGGTTTTTGTTGGGGATGGCTTCGAGTATCATGTGCGAAAGCATAACCGGAATACCCAATCGTCTTACCCTGTTGGCCTGAACCGGAAAGCCACCTTCGTGGGGCATGGCTTCGATAATGGCTTTTACATTGGCGCCTGCCTGTGTCAACTGATAACTGGTCAGATACCCAATATTACCTGCACCTACTGTCAAAACATTTTTACCCAGCAGAGTAAGTTCTACATTCATCATTTTCTGAATGACAGCAGCCGTGTAAACGCCCGGCAGGTCATCATTGTGGAATGTTGGCATAAAAGGAACGGCACCGGTGGCAACAACAAAATAATCGCAATCAATATAAAAAATTTCCTCGGTTTTAAAGTTTTTAACAGCCACCCTGTTGTGTTCAAAAATATCCCATGCTGTACAATTGAGAAATATGCCGCTGTGGTCTTCACCGGCTAATGTTTTTGAAATTTCAAAGCCTCTGAGTCCACCATATTTTTGTTCTTTTTCGAAAAAGAAAAACTGGTGTGTCTGCATGTTAAACTGACCACCTATCTGGGCGTTGCTGTCAACAACTATATTGCTGACATTGTGCTCGTTGAGAAGTTCTCTTACAGCCAAACCGGCAGGGCCGGCGCCTATGATCAGAACAGAGGTTTTATAAACATTCAGCGCTGTGTTTTTTTCGTAACTGCTGATATTGGGGACATAATCGTTAGGTATCTCTTCCACATTTTTAACATTATCGCATAAGGTGATACAAATGCGTTTTATTTTGCCATCCACCAGCATTTCGCAAGCCCCGCATTTGCCTATACCGCATTCGAGACTTCTGTTTCTGTTTTGTAAACTGTGACTGTGTACCGAAAAACCTGCCTGATGAAGCGCTGCGGCAATGGTAAAGCCCTTTTCACCTGTAATGGGTTGACCGTTAAAATGAAAACTTATTTTTTCGGTTTCTTCGATTTTTAGTATGGGATGTTTATCTATTTTATACATAAGAAAAATATTTTAATGCTCTTTAAATACAGTTCTGTCTTTTGTAAGAAATAGCTTTAAATCAATGAAATAAAGCATTACTTAGCAAAACAAAATTAATTTATTTTTTTATCATGGATGATTTTTGTAATATTTTTTATTAGCTGCCATTTTAAAATAAAGTCGTATTGTAAAAAGCAGTAATTTTGCGGTCTATTCCAAAAAAAATGAAGGATTTAACCAAGGGAAGTGAAGCCAGAGGCATATTGAATTTTGTTATTCCCATGCTTTTGGGCAGCGTTTTTCAGTTGATGTACAATGTGGTTAATACATGGGTCGTGGGCAATTATATTGGCAAGGAAGCATTGGGCGCTGTGGGTGCTTCTTTTCCAATCATCTTTGTTCTTATTTCTCTTATCATTGGCATTTCTACTGGTTCAACGGTCATTATTTCTCAATTTTTTGGAGCCAAGGACTATGAAAAGGTAAAACTCAGTATTGATACTGTCATGCTCTTTCTTTTTTTTGCAGGTGTTGTTGTTACTGTGGTGGGCCTTGTTTTCAGCAGGCAAATTTTTATTCTGATAAAACTGCCGCCCGAATTGCTTGATGATGCACTTTCTTATTTCAATATCTATCTTTCAGGCCTGGTGCTGGTCTTTGGATATAATGCCGTGAGTGCTGTGCTGAGAGGATTGGGTGATTCTACGACGCCCTTGTATTTTTTAATTATATCAGTCATTCTTAATATTATACTCGATTTGCTTTTTGTGCTCGTTTTTAAATGGGGCATTTCGGGTGTGGCTGTAGCAACGCTGATTTCACAAGGTTTATCTTTTATTCTTTCGGTGATATATCTCAACCGCACACATACCTTGCTTAATTTTTCCCTGTTGAGGATTCGCTTTGATAAGGAGATATTTTTAAAAAGCCTCAAAATAGGCGTGCCTTCGGGTTTGCAGCAGACATTCGTATCAATAGGTATGGTAGCCCTGATGACCATTGTAAATACTTTTGGCACAAACACCATTGCAGCTTATACCATTGCAGGCAGAATAGACTCCTTTGCTTTACTGCCAGCCATGAACTTTTCAATGGCTTTGTCTGTTTTTGTAGGGCAGAATCTGGGAGCCAACCAGATTGACAGAGTTAAAAAAGGGTATAAAGCGACTTTAATGATGACACTTGCAGCTTCAACAGTCATCACACTGGTATTTATTGTATTTGGGAAATTTATTATTTCGGAGTTTAATCATGATATTTCTGTTATAGACCTTGGTTATCAGTATTTGCTTATAGTGAGTCCCTTTTATTTTGTTTTTTCATTTATGTTTATCAACAATGGTTTGTTGCGCGGGGCCGGTGCTACTCTTATACCCATGTTTATAACACTGCTCTCTTTGTGGGGCTTAAGAATCCCTGTATCGTATTTTCTGTCACTGCATTTTGGCACAGCCGGCATTTGGTGGGGTATTCCTGTAGCCTGGGTGTTTGGAGGCATTTGCTCTTTTATTTACTATAAAATAGGCAACTGGCAAAAATATATTGTGGTTAAAAAAAATGTTGTTGCCGAAGAAAGTGAAATATCTTTTTAAAAAAAATCGTTGACAAATAAGAATTATAAAAAAAAAGTGTAATTTTGCACCATAATTTGTTCTTGAAAATAAAATCGAAATTTGTTTCAGAATGATTGATTTCGAGGCTTTTGCAGTTTTAAAATGAAGAAGTTTACTTAAATAAATGACTGATTTTAAAACAAGAGTAACGATGAAATCGAACATTATGGACAAATTTATATACGGTCCCGTAGCTTAACTGAATAGAGCACCTGACTACGGATCAGGAGGTTAAAGGTTTGAATCCTTTCGGGATCACTTATTATAAGGCTTACAATGATAGATTTGTAGGCCTTTATTTTTAAAAAATTAACTGTAAAATTATTACAAATGAAGACTGCTAAAATTGTTTTAATTCTATCGGCTTTTATGGCCATTGCTTTTATTTTTGATTCATGCAATTCTGCTTCTGATTGCAGTAAATTTAATGGCATCTGGATTCATCAGGAAGAAAGTACCCATGTAAGCAGTACGGTTGAAATAAAAGAAAATGGTGAAAATTATGCTGTTACTGTAAAAAACACATCAGAAGACTTGGATCATGCGTTTTCATCAACTAAAACAATAACTGCGGTTTGCCAGTACAATACTTTGATGTTGAAAGAGAAAATCTCTTTATTCGACATTGAAAGCTTTACCTATGATGAAAAAGGTGATTATTTGGTAACAAATAAGAATATTATTTATTATAAGAAAGTTCCTGTTAATCTTAATTAATTCATAACCTTATACTGTATTTTTTTAAGTCATTACCCGTTCGGCGAAGCATCTGCTTCGTCGTCTTATTCTTTAATAGTATTCACTATTTATTTCAACAGAGTTATTGTGTTTTTTAATACAATGTAGCAAATGCTACAAAAATAAAAAGGACAATGCAGATGCTTCGCCCAACCCTTTATCATAACTATTATGCTCCTTTCAAAATTTGTTGAACTTTGTTGTTTAGTTCAAATTTAGCTTTCTAAGCCAATCAACGCCACAATTTTTTCAAGAAATACAGCATCAGTTTCATCAAATGAATTGTAGTCTTTACTATCCACATCAAGTACTGCAATCACTTTTCCGTTTTTATTTCTTAGGGGCACAACTATCTCCGAATTAGAACGTGAATCACAGGCAATATGACCGGGGAATAAATGTACATCGGGTACAATTATGCTTTTGTTTTGATTGACACTTGCCCAGCAAACCCCTTTATCCTTTTGCAATTTCTGACATGCCACCGGTCCCTGATATGGTCCAACCACTAGTTCGCCCTCAATGAGTCTGTAAAATCCGCACCAGAAGAAATAATCCATTTTATGCTGTAAAATGGCAGAAACGGTGGCCATTTGGGCAATGGTATCATTGCTTTTTGACATTAATTCTTTTATCTGCGCATATATTCTGTTGTATCTTCCGGTTTTCTTTTCTGAATTCATTTTTTTATAATGTTTTTTTTTATAAGCTGCAATTTATAAAATAAATACTTTTCAAGTTCTAATATCTGAATATTACTTATTTGTCTTTCCGCTTATTTTAGTTAACACGCTGTCGATAGGTTCCCAGAGTTCAATTTTAGTACCTTCTGGGTCTAAAATATGAACAAATTTGCCGTAGTCGTAAGTCGTAATACTGTCCACTACTGTAGCTCCGCTATTTTTTAAATTTCTTACCAGGCCTTCAATATTCTGTACTCTGTAATTAATCATGAAATCCTTTTGTGAAGGATTAAAGTAATCAGTCTGTTCTTTAAAGGGGCTCCATATAAGGTAATTGATGTCATTGGGGTTGTTGGCATTCCTGTATTCAAAAACGGCATTGTTGTATTCAATGGCAAGACCTAGGTTTTTACTGTACCACTCGTTGATTTCTTTTGGATTTTTAGATTTGAAAAAGATACCACCAATGCCGATAACTCTGGGTGTGGTGTCTTTTACAGCTATTTCTTTTTGTTCAATATCAGATGATTTGTCATTTGTGCTTTCTTGCTTGCTTGTAGCTGAATGGCAGGCTGCTAATGATAAAGCTGAAATTATAATGATGCTTGGAAGTTTCATTTTAAAAAAAATTATAAGGTTTCAAGATTTGGTTTATTTGTTTTCAAAGATAGTGAATTTGTCATTAAAGCTAAAAAATCCTATCAACTTAAAGCAGAGTGTTCAGATAAATTTTTTTATGTAGCAAATGCTACAAAAATAAAAGAGGGCGAAGCGAATGCTTCGCCCAACAACGCATGTATTTATAAACACAATTTAAGTTAAAATAATCCCATCACCAATAAAGCTGATGGTATTATTTACGTTTTGTTTTTGAAAGCACAAATAAACTTTCTAAAACCGGACTTTCAAACTTCCGAAGAACTCTCTGCCAGGGGCAGGCTGGAAGCTGTTGTAATCGGGGCCATTATTAGGTTCTGTAAAACCAAAATATTGCTCATCAAAAAGATTTTTTGCGAACAAACTGACTTCACTGTCGCATTTTCCGATTTTGAATTTATAGCTGATGTTGGCACTGAATACTGTGAATCCATCAACCCATGATGAACGTTTGATGTCATTTTCAGTGAACTGGTTATAAATTGAGTCGTCAACCTGAATGCACCATTTTGATTGAAATGCGCCTTCAAGTGAAATAGTCAGATTTTTCAGCAGTGTGTAAGAAACATCAGCAGTGAGCACATGCTGTGGGCACTGTGGAATCCAATGACCTTCAACACTGTCGGGTGTGGTGTATTTAAAATCAGAATGGGTGTAAGCCACATCAAGTACAACAGCTTTAACAGGAGAGAATGACAGAAAGATTTCCTGTCCCAGCTTGCGGTTTCCTCCAACATTACCATAAAATGCTGTGTTATTGCCTCTGCCCACTATACTGTATCTGTAGAATTCATTTTCAGAGGTAGTGTTGAAAATAGTTACGTTGTAATACAACATTTTCTTGATTTCTCCTCTGATACCGAATTCTTCACCTAGTGATGTTGAAGGTACAATTGTTTCGTTAAAACCTCCCCAATGTGCAGGGTTGTTGTATAATTCATTGTTGGTAGGTGTTAAGAAACCTGTACCCACATTTGCATACACATTAAGCGATTGACAAATATCGTAAGCTATACCAAAGCGAAATGTAGGTGCCTGAAAATCTCTGTTGCCTGATGACCTTACCACCGAATCGGGCAAGGGGATATTGTTGGTGAGCTGGTTGTAAATATAGTCATAACGCACATTGAGTGTGGCGAAAAGTTTCTGATTAATATCCAGTCTGTCTATAAAGAAGCCTCCTGCACTTTTCTGGTTGATGATCTGATTTACCAGCAAGGTGTCTTTATCAATACAACTCTGTCCAAAATGCGTGTCAACGCGGTTTATGTCCTTGTCAACGCCAAACATGTGTTCGGTTACTGTTTGTGAGCTGAAGTCAGCACCAACGCTGATGTGGTTTATGAGCTTGTCTTTTCCGGTTGTAAGGTTATATTGTACCGATGCACCGGGATTGACATAAGGTTTGTAATCATCACCATTGTTAGAAGTTTCTCTGTAGTTATTCAACCTGAAAAATCCTTTAACAATTACATTCTGGTTTTCATTGATGTCAAACTTTCCAATAGTTGCACCTGTGAGTCTTTGGGTAAGGTGAAGTTCGTTAAAAGGAATAGCATCAGTATTAGCTGCAGTATGTCCAACAGTGTCATAGCGTCCAAGGTTTATCCCCTCAGAATTCTGATTAAAGTAATTGGTATAGGAGAGAATCTGTGTAATTTTTACTCTGTCGGAGGGTTTCCAGTTGAGTTTTTCGCTGAAGTTATCGCCCTTGAATGCCTGATGAATACGGTATCCATTGCCCTGAGTATGGGAATATGAAATTCTGTAGTCGATCTTGTCTTTAGTGCCATCAAGCTGAGCCGCAGTTTTCCAGAATCCATTGGAACCACCTGTAGCTTTAAGGGTCACATTAACGGGCTTTTCACAGCCATTTTCAGTGATGATATTAACCACACCACCAGTTGCACTGCTTCCATACATCGAGGCTGCCAATCCTTTAATGACTTCAACACTTTTTACGTTGTTCCAGTCCACATCGTATAAGTCGGGGGCATAACCGCCAGGGTCATTGACAGAGATGCCATCAACCATAATTCCTAATCCGCGAAATCCGCTTTCCGACAATACGCCCTGACCGCGAATGTACAAATGCACCCTCGAACCTCCTGTGCCATTATCAACCCTGACACCAGGCACCAATCTAAGCGCTTCATCAGGTGCAATGCCTTTGGTCATTATGTTAAGCTGATCAGAACTTACAATCGAAACAGCTGCCGGCATTTCTTTTAGAGGTATGTCTGCTCTTGGTGCAGATATAATAACTTCATTAAGATTCTTTACATTTAATGAATCTGCTGCTATAGGCTCATTTTGCGCCAATGCACCCCTTATAGATAGGAGTACCAATATAAATATTAAATATGTTTTTGTTTTCATTTTTGTTTGTATTAATTGAAATATATAAATAAACACAACCAAGACTTCAATATTGAAATCTCGGTGATAAAATAAATATTAAAAAAAGATGAAAACTTAAGATTTAGGTGGTGGAGAAAGTATGTCGATGATGTTTGATTTATATTTAATGTCACATCTGACAAAATATAAATGAATTGAACAATTGTCTTTTATCTTTATTAAAAAGGATTGAAAATATTGGTTATTACTCCTGTTTTTCATTCTTTTTTCATTGCCTTTTTTTGATTTGTGGTTTTTGTTAAATGCAGCGATTAACCTTTTTTCTTTTATATCGTTAATACAGTAATAATATTTTTTTTCATTCTTATACTTTACCCTTACCACATCAAACATTTCACCTTTGTATCTAAACTCTTTTTGGGGCTTAATCCACTGAATTTCAGATTCATCATTGTGGGAAACTATAATTAAAGTAAGCTCTTCGTCTTTTAAACCGCTTCTGATTTCTTTTTTTATCTCTTTTTGAATATTTTTTTGCATCACTTTGAACAACAGAAAATAACCTCCCACATTAAACAAAAATGCCAATGTTATTAGGATGGATAAGGTTTTTTTCACGGAGCTTGTTCTTTTGATGTTAAAGAAGGAATTTGTATTTATATGTATTAAATATGCATATTTTTTAAATATTGATAATCAATAAAATACAAACAATTTTGGCTTTAGTTTAGAATAGCGTTGCATATTAAAAAAAATTATTATCTTTGTATAAAACAAAGGATTAAAAAATGGACTATAAAGATTTACTAAAAGAAGTCTTAGCCTTATCAAGCCAAGAGCAAGAGCAACTAATTCGAGATTTATTTATTCCGTCTATA
>Ga0172368_10000298_pt1 | contig 71494 bp, 59 predicted proteins | sample Lak11m_FD_114540 | JGI IMG/M metagenome (GOLD analysis project Ga0172368, IMG submission 114540) | Freshwater microbial communities from Kabuno Bay, South-Kivu, Congo - kab_022012_11m | ecosystem: Environmental > Aquatic > Freshwater > Lake | place: Democratic Republic of the Congo: South-Kivu...
ACAATTTATGCAGAACTCATTGAGGATTGGGGTTTTCTCCGGTTTACTGGCATGGTGATAACGTACCCTGATAGCCTGAAGATATTCTTTTCTTGATTTTATGGTCATATTGCAGGGTCTCCTTTGGGTTACCTGTAATATGACGCAACGTTACCTTTTTCACCATCTCCTCTTTTGGCCTTCGGTTACATTTAATATGAGTCAATTCGTATTTCGGTATCCACTCCACATGATACTTGCAATCCCATACTGTATGTTTTAAACTTTCCTGCATATCCATCGATAATCTCCTTTCTGTGGGCTCTGAGCAGTTCACAGATTGGAGGTTATCTCTACTCCCGGAATTGTCAAACTCTGGGAGTCCTCCGGCAGAGCCGGAGGTTTACCTGTGATTAATCAGGTCACAACCAATTAAAATAAATTAGCTCACAACAGTTTTTTGGAGATTGCCTGCTGTCAAATAAAAAGACCCCTATCAGCACGCAAGTCTGATAGAGGTCGTAATGTTCCCCTAAACATTATTCTTATTTACCGTATCCCGGAACCCTTCCATGGAAAGCCCCTTTTTTATTTGCACAGATAATATAAAAACCCTCCTGCCCTGTCAACACTTCCTTTATCCCTTCCTTTATCTCCGGCAGCACCTGCGGAGAATTTTATAATCGGTAAATTTCTATGACATAAATTGCAAGGTACAGTCAAAATAACAATTAATCCATAGATTTTTTGGGGGTATTGGTGACGTTGGCTGTGCCGGTTGTTTTAACTTTAAAAACTAAGGCAATCAATGGATTCAGGTCTACCCTCATCTGCAATTTTGTGCGGCTTTGCAACAGTATAAAATATCAATTCTTGCATTTACAAATTGTGCATGTTCCTCTACTATTATTTTCATGACAATAGGACGAGAGTCGGCGGCATCCTGAAACCGCATTACCCGCTAACTGGATAAGGAGATTCAATTGTGACCGCAACTACTGATTTCCCATTTCCGAAAGAAGAATACCGCGCTTTGCTCAAGGCCTTTTACACTGACATTAATGGCTCTGAATCTTTTGATCCGCCGCTTGCATGGCAGGGAGAAAACTGGTCATCGCGGGTACTGCGCTCCCGCGGCCCGGTGCTTGAAAAAGCGGGCTTCACCACCGTGAACATTGCAAACGGCATTGTCAATGACAGCCCCGGCAGCATTCGCCTCTTTGAAACCCTTGCCTATCCTGCCAGCCCCTGCACGCCCGGCCTCATCATTATGACCAACATGAACCGGTCCGAGGCCATGGGCGAAATGGTCGTGTTCTACACTGACCTGATCATACAGGACGGCAAAGCGCATGTCGAGGAAAAGAAGCTCTATGCCGATGCGCTCAAAGCCCTCTGCGACCGGCACGGGAGAAGCTTCGAAGAATATAATGCTTTCGGGGCCGGCCAGGGCATACTGGGGGGCAATGCTGCAGAATGCGGATTCCTGAATTTTTTTACCGAGGAGGATATTTCATTCCTGGATGATGTCATCCATAACGTTCTGCCCGCGTATCGCGCAATACTCGCCAGAAACCCCGGACTGCAGGCTGGAGCGGATGATTTTACGTTCATGTACCGGTCCCGGGCGCGGTTTGTAGAATGGTTTATCACCGAAAATATCGGCCACCGGATCGCGAAAGCAAACAACATCCCGCTTGAGACTATCGAGGCATACGGCTTCCCGCCGGTAATAAAATACTGATGCTCTGATTTTTTCGGTGATAGTGCTTGTCACTGCCCGCACTTTCTGATAAATTATGCAAAATTGCGGTGCGTATAAAAAAATCAGGACACCGAGGATATTCTCTGTGGTCTCCACAATAATAACCTGTAATGAAAATACCCCCCGGTGTTTTGCAGCACAGAAGGGGTCGTGATGCGGAATCTCTTGCACGCTGCGAGAATAACAGGTAACGTGTCAATGCATTAAACCGGGCAAGGGAATAAAGAAAAAACGGGGGGAATAATAAACATTGAGGACACTGAGAGGAGGCATGCGCAACGGCTGATCTATCCGCTGAACGCTGACAGCTTTTTACCTTTTCTCTGTCCACCCTCCGCAGTCCACCCTGCGCCCGCCTTCCGACCTTGCTCCGCCGAAGCGCTACGCAAAGGCGAGAGCACGCTTCGTGCAGAGGGCAGGAAACACGCTTTATGCGGAAGGCAGGCAGTGCTACGGAGGACGGGTGTACTCTGTGGTTAGTTTTGACTATACAACATCCAGCACAAGGAGGAAAACATGAGTAAAGGCATGATCACTAAGAAGTCATCCAAGAAGGAACCGACCAAAACCTTGAAGGAAAAAAGGGCCGCGAAGCAGCTCAAGAAGCAGGAAAAGAATCGTTAAGGTTCGGCGCTTAATTATTCGGGCACCAGTTCCCGTGGGTCCCCGGCTCTTGCATCAGCCGGGATGCTCTGCGACTAAATACCTGCTGCTGTTCATCTTATTTTTACGCGCTGAGGGCTCTCTCTTTCAACGCAAAAAGGCGGAGTCATTATCGACCTCCGCCTTTTGTTATTGAAAGTTTTTTAGTATATCACTGGTACGTAGGGCACGGGCTGGGTGAGCAGGTCTGCGTACGGTCCAAGCAATTATCATCAAGGGTCATGAGTCAAGAAGGCCATTCCGAATTTACTCTGTGCCTGCTGCCCCGAACCCCGTGGCTCGTGACTCGTGCCCCGTTGCTCGGGATTCGTGGTTCGTGGTTTGTGATTCACGCATCGTGGAAAGGTCAAAAGGTTAAAAGACCAAAAGACCTATTCACCCATTCACCCACTCGCCGCGCTATCGCTCAGGCGTAGCGGGTTCACCGATTCACCCGTGGTGAGCTTGTCGAACCACCTTTTTCTTCTTTCACTTTCCACTTTTCACTTTTCACTTCCCACTTAAAACTATTTTCTTTTTGAAGTTATAAACTTCGGTTTAAACAGCGCGATAAAACTGGGCACGACAAATATTGCGCCGAACATGTTGATTACCAGCACGATGGCCAGCAAAAGACCCATCAAGGCCTGGAACATGAGCTTTGAGATGGACCAGAAACCCAGGCCGCAGATAAGCGTCAGGCCGATATACAGAACCGCCTTCCCTGATGTGCCTAGCGCCAGGGGAATCGCGTCATTCAGCTCGCGCTTGTTGTCCCGGTATTCCTCAATAATACGGCCGACAATATAGATCGCGTAGTCAACCCCCAGCCCCATGCCCACCGATGCTATGGGCAGCGTGGCCGTCGTGAGCGGTATCGGCGGGTTCATGAGGGTCATGAACGACTGGGTCAGAAATGTCGAGGTCAGAAGCGGCAGGGTGATAAAAATAGCCGACACAAATGACTGGAAAAAGAACGCGACAAAGCCAAAACACATGATAAAGGCGAGCAGCGTCGTCAAGCCGTTGTACTCCACCAGGGTTTCATTGATGCCGGCCTGAACACCCGCAGTACCGCCTGCCAGCCGGTACTGGAAGGTGAAGGTTGTCTCCGCTTTATTCACTATATCTTTTACCGTCTTGGTGCTGACTGACTCTTCGGCTACAAATTTATTTATTCGGTCAATAACTTCTTTGAGGCTGTCCGCTGTCTTGTCACGCAGGTACAGGACGATATTTGCGCGCTGCTGATCAGCATCGAGATATTTATCCCAGGCGCCGGGAGCCCCGGTAGTGAGAATAACCCATTGGAGCATTTTGAGCTGCATATCCACCGTTGGGGCAAATATCCATTTGGGGTCGGAATCCCGTACCGACCGGCAGTAATTCGGGATCGGGCCGGATAGGCTTCCAACAAACATGACCCGCTGGTTCGGGGTGCGCGACATGTAGCGCGCGAATTTCAGTACGTCGCGGATAACAGTCGGGGTCATCTGGGTAAATGGTTTGTCACCTTCACACACTATGTACATGGGATTGAGAAGCGGCATGTTGAAGATAAGCCGGAATGCGTCCACATTGTAGCGGTGGAACGGCCACAAAATCTCCGACCCCGGCACCACGTTGCCCACCGGCAGCTTCTGCTGCTGGAAATACCCCCAGATCGTAACAATCAACACCACTACCAGAATGGGTATTTTCCCCCCGCGGCAGATAAAATGACCGATCCCGTGCAGCATCCGGTCCAGAAACCCCTCCTTTTCCGGCTTGGTCTGAATCGGAAAATAAGAAAAAATAATCGGCAGCAGGAAAAACGCGATTAATACCGTGCCGAACGCCCAGAAAGCGCAGGATATCGTTATCTTGTACAGAATGTCTATCGGCGTAATGGCAATAATCAGAATTCCCGACGAATCAGTTATAACGCCCGCCAGGCCCGGCACGAACAGGCTCGCGATTACCTTCTTGCAGGCTTCTTTTCCCGCTCCGAGTTTAACAGACTCTTCCCGGTAGCGCTTCACCACCTGCACCGAGTGCGAGGCAGCCATGGCCCCGATCAGAAACGGAAACACCACCACCAGCGGGTCGAGATTGAAGTTCAGCATGGCAAGAAACCCCAGACCCCATATTGCGCTGATCAGCGCCGCCGCTACCGGCATCACCATGCCGCGCTTTGAGCGGAAGAACAACAGGAACATGAACAGCATCGCGAGAATGGTGTAGACAAATATCTTCAGCGCCTGCGGCACATAGCTCTCTATGTAGCCGATGTGCATGGGGTTTCCCGCAATCGCAATAAAGTGATTGTCATCTTCATACTTTTTCCGCAGTTCCTGCAGCTCCCTAAAGGTGACCATGTAGTCCATCTTCTGTTCTAAAAAATCCACCTGGACCAGCGCCTTTGCGCTGTCAAGGGACACCAGACCAGGATAGCAGATGGGATTGCCGTAAATAACCATCCTGAGCTTCCTGATGTCTTCCGGGGTTTGCGGAATGTTGGGATACATAACCGGAACAGATGTGTATCCCTCGGGCAGTGCTTTGAAATCTCTTATATAAGAACTTGCTATGGAGAATATCTTGTAGCGGTCAACAGCATTAAGTTTATACATTTCCTCCGTGATGTTTCTTATCTTCGTCAGGGTCTCGACATTAAAGATATCCTTGTATTTGCCGGTAGGCTTTACCCCCACCATAATGAGCACCTGGTTGGCCCCGCCGAATTTGTCACGTATCTCATTGTGCAGCTTGATATAGGGGTGCTTCTGCGGCAAAAGATCCGCAAATATGGTCTTTACCGACAGCTTCCGGCACTGCCAGCCGAAAAATATGGTGATGATGATGGCCAGCGCCAGGTAGATGTTGCGCTTCTCTATGACGTGGTCTGCAAGCCGTTCCATGAATGTTCCTGTTTTACCCATTGTGTCAATCCCCTTTCCTATTTAATACGCGGGGGCCGCTGTTGCTTCAGCCCTGTCCCGGTTACTGGTTTCTCTGCGCTTACTCCGACATCATCTTTTCAAATTTCGCCAGGATGTCATCAAAAAACTTGAACGCCTTGGTGTCATAGGATAGTCCGGAGTGAAACTCCCAGCTCTTGCCCCCGTCAACCGTGCTGATAACCGTTCCCCCGGCTCCCACGATCCAGCCTTTCTCCGGGCTGGTAAATACCACGTCGCGAAACCACATCTTCGTCTTTATGGTCTCCTCTTCGTTCTTCCAGGTCATTCCCCCGTCCGGCGAGGTCAGATATAACCCTTTGTCCCCCACGCACCACCCTTTCCCATACTTTATCAGGATGGTATAGCTTGCCAGCTGGTTCGGGCTCCGCAGTTCTTCCCAGGTTATGCCCCCGTCCGCGGTGTGCAGGATCGCGCCAAAATTGCCCGCTGTCCAGCCGTTCACTTTGTCTTTAAACGTCACGCAAAACAGACTCGGCCGCGGCCGCTCGTATTCATCTTCCAGGTCTTTGCGCTCAAAGGCCTTCGGCACGATCTTGACCCAGGTCGCGCCCCCGTCTATGGTCCGCAGCATGCTCCCGGCTTCGCCCACTATAAACCCGTTCTGCCGGTCAAGAAAATATACATCATTATAAATCTTGTCCGCTTCCGGCTGCTGCGGCGCCCAGGTCTTGCCCCCATCGGTTGTGTGAAGAACCGTTGAGAATTCACCCACTGCCCACCCGTACTCCGTATCCGTAAAGGTGATGCTCATGAGATGCTTGTCTGTGCCTGACTTCTGCTTCACCCAGGTTGCGCCCCCGTCCCCGGTGTGTATGATGACCCCGTCAATTCCCACCACCCAGCCATTCTTTTTGTCTATAAAAATACCATCCGTCAGCAGGGTCTTTATTCCTGATTTCTGCGCTGCCCAGTTTTTACCGCCGTCGCTGGAATGAAAGATTATGCCGTAATTGCCTGCCAGCCACAGGTTGCTTTCATCCGGCGCCATCATCATATTAATATTTTCCGGCGTTATCGTGGGTATCTTCGGCGCTGCCAGTTTCTCCCCGGTTTTACAGCCGGCGCCTCCGGCAATAATAAAAGCAACCAGGATAATCATCCACCATTTGAATAAGCGTTTATTCATTACGGCAACCTCCCTTTCACTGTTTGTCTGATACTGTGTAACGCCTTTTATACGTCGCGCCAAGAACAATAAAACGCCATCATGATCCAGTCAGACAGGGGCTTGTTTTACTTATTAACAGCAGGTTGTTGAAAAAAACAGTTTTTGTTTGAGTGGAATATACCCCCCCGGAGAAAGGATGGTCAAGCAAAATATCTTCAGGTTTACCGGGCAGCTATTTCACTTCTTTAAATGTAGAGAGCCGGTATCCAATGCCGTCAGTCTCCACCTCTATTGCCCCGTGTTTGTCGGTCTGATACATCTTCACGCCGGCCCTTTGATAGTCTGCTGAAACATCCGGGTGGGGTAACGTCAGGCTGCCATAGGACCTGCAGCTGAAAATAACGACCTCCGGAGAAACATTTTTTATAAACGCTGGCGAGCTCGTATGTACTCCCCCGTGGTGCGGGGCCTGAATGATTGTCGCTGAGAGCAAGGCCTTTTCCGCAATGAGCCGCTGCTCTGTTTCCTGAAGAATATCCGCGGGAAACAGGATACTCACCCGGCCAAGGGTAAGCTTCATCACCAGCGAGTTGTTGTTGGTAGCTGACTGGTTATCATTGCCGAAGGTTATGGCGCGCGCATCGGGATTCAGAAAATCTATGCGCACGTCATCAATCATCCGGGGAGGCGCGCCACGGGCATAGGTCAGTTTCTTCAGTCCGTTTTTTTCCGCTGCCGTCATCAGCCGCCGATACGATGCAAAAAAGCCCGGCTCGCCGTTGAGCCACAGCTCCTGCACCGTAAAATTCTCGACGATATACGGCAGCCCGCCGGCATGGTCCTTGTGCGGATGGGTGAGCACCAGGAAGTGAACGAGCCGTATTCCCCGGTGATAGAGAACCGGCGCAATCACGGTTTCCCCTATATCAATGCTCTCATCCATGAACCCGCCGCCGTCAATGAGCATGGTATGCCCGCCGGGGAATTCCACCAGCGCGGAATTTCCCGCTCCCACGTCGAGGATGGTGACACTGAGCACGCCCCTTCCCTGTTGGGCATGAATATATAGTCCCGCCTCGATACATGCAAAGACGGCCGCCGCAATAACAAAATAGCGCAGCAGCTGTTTTCGTGCGCAATACGAGAAGCTCGCGACCAGCAGATAAAAAACCGCGATCTCCCACAGGCGGGGCGTGGAAAGCTTAAAATCGCCGCCGGGAATCTGTGACCAGACCGCTGTGCAGTTAAGGCATATATCAGTTAAAAAACCGGCCGCGCTGAACAGCGGGGCGCTCAATGCCGGGCTTATGAAGAGCACGCCTGCTGCCAGCAGAGAAAGCGGCACGATAAGAAAGGTCACCACGGGGATCATAATAATATTGGTAAAAAATCCTGAAAATGAGAAGTAGTGAAACGTCATGGCAACAAGCGGCGCGGTCCCCAGAATTGCTGCTGCTGAAGAAAGAAGTGAGTCACGGAACATGCGCCGGCATCTTTCCAGAAAAAGATTTCTCGGCTCAAAGGGGTCCGGCTCTTTCCCCGGGAAAAGGGCCTGCCACCGGGGGACAAGAACAACAATTGAAAGCACCGCCATGAATGAGAGCTGAAACGAGATATCAAACAGCGAGGCCGGTATGCAGACGAGCGTTATGAATGCGGCAAGAAACAGCGTGTGCAGCAGGTCTTCACGCCGCCCCAGAAGAAGCGCGACCAGGTAGCAGATGACCATAATGGCTGAGCGCAGCGTGGGAATGTTAAACCCGGCAATACAGCAGTACAGGAGCACCGGGAATATGGAGAAAAAGACCGCCCATTTAAAAGCATTGATGTACAGCAGCGTCCGGGGATACGCGCGAAAAAGGGACATGACCACAAAATATGAAAGCAGCGCGAACATGCTCACGTGGAGCCCTGATATGGAGAGCAGGTGCGACAGGCCGAGACGCGAGAACTGCTCCCGTATGTCATCAGATAGAGTGTCCTGCTCGCCGATGATGAGCGCCTTGACAACGTCCCGCGCCGGCTGCGCAAGGGTTGCGTTAAGTTCATCTCTGATGCGGTCACGCGCGCGCTCGACAGCAAGCAGGAAGCTTCTGCCCTGCCCCGTCCGTATCGTTATAATGCCCCGTTCGTCCTCAAGAAAGGCCGTGGCCGCAATGCCGCGATAGGCAAGGTAGCGCACATAATCAAACCTGCCCGGGTTCTCAAAATTTCTCGGCAGCCGGGGAGAACAGAAAAACCGTATCCGGTCGCCGTAGTGAAAGCGCGCGGCCGGAGTTTTTATGGTGAGCTGCAGCCGCCCCGAAACAGCACACGAGCGCTCCGGTTCATGTACCTGGGTAACCGTGACATATAACCGGGTGCGCGCGGCAGTGACAACCGGCGTGCTGTCGATAACACCTTCCAGGTTGACCCGCGGGCTGCCGGCAAATTTCACGATATCTGATGATTGCCTGAGTGCTGAGGGGGTTGCGGGATAGAGCAGGGTAAAGCCGAGCAGAGAAAAAAGACCCAGGGCGAGCACGGTTGGCGCGGTTCTTCTTTTGAAAAAAAAGGCGACAACGAAAAGCGGCAGGAAGACAGCACAAGCGGCAAGGATAGTGGTTAAGAAAACTATTTCATAATGCGCGGCAAGCAAGCCCAGGGCATAGCTGATGACGATGGGAATAAGCGGCCGTTTCATCCGTCTTGCTATCCATCTGCAGATTATGGTATGTCTTATCTACTTCATGCTTCTCTACCATAAACACCGGTAAAAAGAAATAATCATGCGCCAATTGCAAAAGTCTATCCAAAGATATTTGAAATTTGTTGTTAGGCTTCTGGTTCATTTGTTCGGGCTGAATGCTCGCAATACATGCGTGCTTGTTTTTGCCAGAACCTTTGCTCGCACCGCCCGCAACTGCTTTCACCAGAAGCCTAACGATACAAAATGTGATAGCAAAATTCTCAGACTAAGCTATGTAAGAATCTAATTTCTTGAGATTGCTTCGTCGCTACGCTCCTCGCAATGACCGCAAAGACGCCATGTGTCATTGCGAGCGAAGCGCGGCAATCCCATTCTTGAATACTTTTGCAATTACCGCTCATGACCGGTTATTGTTTTTGATCCGGTCAGAGCAGGAAAAACCCCTATGAACTGCCGAATCCTCATCTACTACCATACCGCAACCGGCAATACCGGCTGGCTCACCGGGGAAATTGCGCGCCGGCTGAAAGAGACGGGGTATGACGTAACGCTGCGAAACATTGCGCACCAGCGGGACACCTCTGATACCGGCAATTATGACCTCACCGGGTTCGGCTGCCCGGTCATGGGCTTCAGGCCGGCGTTTCCCATGACCGATTTTATTGAACGTCTGCCGCAGCAGCAGGGAAAAGAAGCGTTTATCTACGTAACCTGTGCCGGTATCAGCGCCAGCAGCCTGTGGATGCTGGCGCAGCTGCTCGGCACAAAAGGCTATGGAATAGTGGCTGCGGAGCAGTTCCGCGGAGAGGTAAGCTGGCCAATGGCGCGCGTGCCCGGCATTATCCTGGACAAAGGACGGCCTGACCCGCGGGATATGCAGGCAATAGCCCAATTCTGCACGGGTATATATGAGGCATTAAAACAGCGCGCAGAGAAAAGCCCGGCCGCACCCTGTGCCGTTCCGTTTGCATACTTGAATCCGTTCTCCTATCTGGGCCGGACAAACAAGACAGCATACCTGCGCGCCATTATGGGCAAAAAGCATGTTGACCAATCGCGCTGCAACCGCTGCGGCCTGTGTGAAAAATACTGCGGAAGCCGCGCCATCTCCCTTGATCCCTGGCCCAGGTTCAGCGATGCCTGCTGCGGCTGCTGGGGCTGCTACAGTATATGCCCGCAGCAGGCCATCTCCACGTTTATTGCGCCGAAGTGGCAATACCGGGCGAAGGCCAACTATCTCGATGCGTTCCCCGCACAAGATTAACAGGATGGAATCACCAGTTTGTTATGAAAAGCTTTCGGACTTCAGATATCGCGCTGGTGCCGCAGATAAAACAGCGCATTGAAAAAAACCTCGACGCCTATATGCAGGAGATCGATCTGAGCTACCGCCTCAGCGCCTTCTCGCCGATGCTTTTCAACAGCATCCGGGATTTTGTTTTGCGCGACGGCAAGCGCATCCGGCCGGTTCTTTTCATCATCGGCTACTCGGGATTCGCAAAAAAAGCCGCACCCGGGCTCTATACCTGCGCGCTGTCCTTTGAGCTGCTCCATGATTTCACCCTGATTCACGACGACATCATTGATAAATCAGACATGCGCAGGGGCAAACCTGCGGTGCACACCATCCTTAATACCTACCTGCACCAGTTCAAAAAGGTGAAATTCAATGGGCAGGACCTGGCCCTGGTTATCGGCGACATTCTCTATGCCATCGCCATACAGGCATTTCTCTCCATCAGGGAAAACATCCGGAGAAAAGAGCAGGCGCTGAAAAAATTCATCGAGACCGCCATTTATACCGGCGCGGGGGAATTCGGCGAGCTGATCTGCGGCATCGAGGATATTGAAAAAATAACCAAGCAGGACATCTACCGCATCTATGATTTTAAAACCGCCTACTACTCTTTTGCCGCGCCGCTCATTACCGGCGCCACGCTGGCCGGCGCGCACAGTGAAGAGGTAACCCGGCTGTCTCAATACGGCGTGTACCTGGGCAGGGCCTTTCAGATAAAAGACGACATTGCCGGCATGTTCGGGGACGAAGCGGCGATCGGCAAGTCAATCCTGACGGACCTGCAGGAAGCGAAAAAGACGATTCTCGTGTGGTATGCCTATCGCCATGCAGCTGAAGAGGACCGGCAAACCATCAGAAACATTTTCGCGCGGACGAGCATCCGCACCGCAGACCTTATGACCATGCGCAGGATCGTCACCGCTTCACGGGCCCTGGCGTTTGCGGAGAAGGAGATTGCCGCGCTCCTGCATAAGGCCCGGCGCATAACAGACGAGCTGTCCATGAAGCGGAATTTCAAGACCGCACTCAACGCATTTTCTTCTCTATTGCTTCAGGGGTAACGCGGTCCTTTGCTGGTTTAAGGGTCTGCTGCGCCATGAACAGTTTCAATAAAATTTCCCGCGGCACGGGGGATTATTTTACCGCAGCATAACCGCCTGGTGCCGGTGGAACGGCAGGTGCCTGATTAATTTTCTACTGTCAGACCCCATTGCATCCCCCTTGAGCGAAGGTCCTGGAAACTGCCTGCCCTATGCAGAATACGCAAGCTGCCGGGGTCGTGTAGTAGGTCTGCACAAATATTGTTGCGGTAAAATAACCCCCCGTGCCGCTTTATGCTGAGTTACTGGCGAAGGCTACCGGCTTGCCGGGGAGAAAACCGTGTTTTAAAATATTCCCAGAAGATGATGCTCATGGTGACCATGCTGAAGCCGAACAGGAAATCCTCCAGGGGGATGGTGCCGATCCGGAAGCCGAGGAACTGCTGCGGGTTGTACAGGACGATCCAGCTCGTCAGATAGCCGTTAACAAAAAACTTGAAACAGAGGATGATGGCAAAAAAGAGATAGAATATTCTCCTGCGCAGCACGTTCATGCCGCTTACCCGGTCAAGCAGGATGGTTATGATTACTGACATACACGCAAGCAGGGTGTACTCTTTCATGACCTTTTTCCGCCAAGGTAATTGACCGCCTCCCAGGTGAAGATGCAGCAGAAGGGAATGACCACAAAAAAAAGGCCTTCTTCAACCGGCATGTTGAAAATGCGGGCTTGCCAGACTCCTTCCGGGTTAAACCACCAGTGCCCCCGGTAGATGGCGGCCACATCCCACAGCCAGAACAGTATCACGATCAGGGCAATGCTGCACAGAAGCGCTTTTGTATTTTGATAAAAGCGCAGGGGCGGCCAGAAGCTGGCTATCACGGGTATAATGCCGGAAATAATAAGGACATACATATAGGCTGACATAGTGCATTTATATATGTTTCTCTTGCCATGTTCAACAAAAACCTGTTTGCGCCATGACCATAGCTGAACGCTCTGCTGACAGCCCGCTGTCCCGCGGCTTTGCCCTGGCCCGCTCCATTACCCGTGAGCATGCTAAAACATTTTATTTTGCCTCACACCTGCTCGCGCCTGACAAGCGGGCCGCCGCCTATGCCGTCTATGCCCTGTGCCGCATCAGCGATGACACGGTTGACCGTAACAGCTCAACGGCGGTTCAGGAAGAGCTGGAAAAGGTGCGGTCAGCCATACACGCTGCCTACAACGGCGCGACCCCGGCAGATGATCTGCTGCTGGCGTTTCAGAATACCATTCACCGCTATGTCATTCCCCAATACTGTTTTGACGAGCTGATCGAAGGCATGCACATGGATTTATCCGTGCATTCCTATGAAACCTTTGCTGAGCTGTACCGGTACTGCTACCGGGTTGCCGGCGTGGTGGGGCTCATCATGCTAAAAATCTTCGGCTCCAATGATCCCGCGGCTGACGACCGCGCCGTGGAGCTGGGCGTGGCCATGCAGCTCACCAATATCCTGCGGGACATTAAAGAGGATAATGAACGGGGCCGTGTCTATCTGCCGCACGAAGAGCTGCAGCGCTTCAAGGTCAGTGCTGAGGGCCTGCGGGACGGCGTTGTTGATGATAACTTCAGAGCGCTCATGGATTTTCAGATCAGGCGCGCGCGTGACTACTACCGGAAGTCAGCTGCGCGTATCAGCATGATTGCTGACCGCAGGTCGCGGCTGGTGGTCTGCGCCATGAAGGATATATACGGGGCAATACTGCGGGAGATTGAAAAAAATCGCTAGGATGTCTTTTCCACCCGCGCGCGGGTATCAACCGCCGGCAAAATAATGCTGCTGCTTGGCATACTGATGAGAGGTGAATGGCTGCAGGGAACAGTGAAAAGCGAAAGGTGAAAAGTGAAATGAAAAGCTTGGCCCTCACCCCTTGTCCCATGACCCTTGAACCTGTATTTGATTGGAGATGATTATGATAATTACTGTTGCCCGCTATGGGGGCTTCTGTTTCGGGGTGCGGCGCGCCATAACACTTGCCATGAAAACCGCCGCTGAAAATCAGGAAGTCTGCATGCTCGGGGATATCGTGCACAATAAGGATGTGATTAAACAGGTTGAACAGGCTGGCATCAGGCGCATAAGACGGCTGGAAAAGGGAAGCAATAAAACCCTCCTTCTGAGCGCCCACGGCACCCCCACGGCAGTCATCGGGCAGGCCCGGCAGCGCGGCTACCGGATTGTTGACGCCACCTGTCCCATGGTGAAGGGCATTCATAAAGTCGCGCAGAAGATGGAGAGGGAAGGGTATGCCATTATTATAATCGGCGATCGGGACCACGACGAAGTGTATGGCATTGTCGGGCAACTGCAAAAAAAGCCGATCATTATTGACCGCACGGACACTGTGCCGCACCGCAGGCTGCAAAAACTGAAGAAGGCCGCGGTGGTGGTGCAGTCCACCCAGAATGCCGAGAATGTCCTGAAGCTAATCGATGTGATAAAAGAAGATGTCGGCGAGCTGAAGTTTTTCAATACCATCTGCCGGCCGACCAGGATTCGCCAGGCGGAAATGCGCACCATGCCGTTCGAAAATGACGTGATGGTCGTTATCGGCTCCTGCACCAGCGCCAATACCCGGCGCCTGTGCCAGATTTCATCAGCACTCAACCCCAGGACCTATTGTGTAGAGTCGAAAAAGGATTTGCGCGCTGCCTGGTTCAAGGGTGCGCGCAGCGTCGGCGTGGCATCCGGCGCGTCAACGCCCGATGCAACGATCCGGGACGTTGTCAACTATCTGCGGACGCTCAGTAAATAGGCCTGTTCTTATTGCTGACAACGTCCGCCACAATCCGCGAGCTCGCGATGACAACCGGGAGGCCTCCGCCCGGTTGCGTGCTGCCCCCGGCATAATACAGCCCCGGAAGGACCGGGTCGATGTTGGACGGCCGGAAAAACGCGCTCTGCAGGAGGGTGTGCGACAGGCCGAAGGTGGCGCCATGAAGCAGATTGTAGCGGGTGGTGAAGTCCTGTGGGTAAAAAGTGTGCTCCACTTCTATTAATTCTTCCAGACTGATACCTGTCATCTGTTTTATTTTTTCAAACACGATCTTCTTGAAGCGCTGCTCGTGCTGATAAAAGTCCTCTTTCGCACTGTCAAGGTTCGGCACCGGCACCAGGATATACACAATGTCTTTGCCCTGCGGTGCAAGCGACGGGTCAGTGACGGTCGGGACATGGATGTAGAGCGACGGGTCGTCAGGCAGTATCTTATCAGTGAAAATCTGTTGGACATTTTTTTTCAAATCCTGCGCGAACAGCAGGTTATGGTGGCTCAGACCCGGGACTTTTGTTTTAAGGCCGAGATACATGAGATAGGTAGAACAGGAATAGGCATAGCGGGGGATGCTTCTTGAAAGGAGCGTTTGTTGAGCGTACGGATAATCAGCATTGACCACGATGGTGTCATAGTGCAGCTCTTTTCCAGCCGCACTGAGCTTTAATCCATTGCTGTTTCGCCCGATGTTCTGTACCTCGCTGTCATAGTGAAAGGTCACCCCGAATTTGCGTCCGAGCTTCTCCAGCGCCAGCGGGATCTGATACATGCCACCCCGGGGGTGATAAATCTTCTGCACATGGTCGGCATAGGTGATGACGCTGTAAAACGCCGGCGCGTCAAACGGCGATACGCCTATAAACATTGATTCAAAGGTAAACGCGTAACAGAGCTTGTCGCTGGAGAAAAACCGTTTGGCGAATTTCCAGTACGACTCAAAGGCCCTTAATTTTTTAATCAGCAGCCAGTATTGCGGATTGATAAGTGCTTTTTTCGTATAGCAGTTGTTCATGAGCGGCCGCACCGTGTCATAGATGCGGGCGGTCTCGGCGATAAAGGCGTCAAAAGCGCGGCTGCTGCCTTTTTCTATCTTCTCGATCTCCTGCTTTGTTTTCTCGCTGTCCCGGCACACGGTAACGGACGTGCCGTCCGGATAAAAGATTTTGTAGTGCTCGGGGAGCGGCATGAACTCAAGATAGTCCGAAAGCTTTTCCCCGCAGAAGGTAAACAGCTCTTCAAAGAAATCAGGCATGAGCACGAACGAAGGCCCGGTATCAAACAGAAAACCCCGGTCTTCTATAATGTTGTTGCGCCCCCCGCAGCGCGAGAGCTTTTCAAAAACCTCCACATCATTGCCGAGATAGGCCAGCCGCGCTGCTGTTGCCAGCCCCCCCACTCCCGCGCCCACAATGGCCGTCTTTTTTTTCATGGCAGTGTTCCTCCTGCATGGTTTGTAACTGCTGTTATCAGTGTATAGACGAGTTATCCTGCTGCTGTCAATATCCGTTAAATCGCTGCCCGGCTGAACGGGTTTATTTTAATTCTATTGCTATGGTCATCTGCGGGGCACTGAGCGTGAATGCAGTTTTGGCAAAAGGCGGCGGGCCGAACTGTCCGCGTGCATTGTTTGAAAATCCGTACTGTTCGGTTGGTCTTCCCAGAATATCAGTATCCAGCTTGTTATTGGCGTTTTCATCATGAAAGGCTTTGATGCTGTACCTGCTATAAGGCATACGTTCAAATATCCATTCAGCCCTTCTATTTTTAATTTCTGTTGAAGCCGTACAAAACTCCTTTGCGTTGCCGGTATATTCATCCTCAGTTCGGCACACACAGAGTTTTACCGCACCCTGGTCATTCTCAAACCCTGTCAACTGCACCGTGATGGTTCCCGTTTTATTGTTCAATGTCTGAGTATCCTCTGCATGAGAAGCTCCCATTGAACAATAAACTATTAAACTGAACAGTAAGATAGCGTGTCTCATGATTATTTTCCCTGATTAATTGAAGATAAAGGTTTAGGCGTAGATTCTTATATATATAAATCCGAGAATTTTGCTCTCACATTGTGTATCGTTAGGCTTCTGGTGAAAGCAGTTACGGGCGGCGCGAGCAAAGATTCCGGCAAAAACACAAATTGTTCCAGCGAGCACTTAGCCCGAACAAATGAACCAGAAGGCCGACAATAAAATTTCAAATAGTTTTGGCTCGTTTTAGCGCGCGTTTTTCAGAAGAAAGCTGCTGAACCGCTCAACAGCATTATAGCGGCTGAATATATGTTTCATTCTCTGCGCTGCTTCACGATAGGCTGATGTTTCAAGTATCCTGTTTACCGCCTGCCGGACCTTTTCTGCGGTGAGGGTCCCGCTGCGCAGCAGAATTCCGCAGCCCGCTTTTTCAATAGCGGTCATTGACAGATACTGGTCAAAATTCGTCGGGATGCCGAGCACTGGCGCCCCTTCGCTCAGAGCCTGGTATGCCGTGCCTGCTCCGCCATTGCAAATAACCAGCGCGGAGCGCCGGGCCGCGAGGTCCCCCGGTAAAAATTCAGCGGCATGGACATTTCCGTCCGCTCCTGCTGCAGCATATCTCCCGGCCGTGGCGGCAAGGATTGTTGCCGGGAGGCTGCGGAGACCTTTTAAAATTTCTGGCAGCAGTGCTGCCTTTCCCGATGAACCCATGTTTACATAAATAAGGGGGCTCGATCCATCAATTTCATTCCACCAGGAAGGCAATCCCATTGCCGGCGACCAGAGAACCGGGCCGAGGAAAATATGCGTATCAGGCTGATTCTTCAGCGGCACAAGCTCAGCCGGATCAGGATACAGGGTAAAATTTCCCCAGGTGAGCATTTCAGGCAGACTGTCAAACGCCGGCAGCCCGAATTCCTTGCGCACCCGGTTGAGCGGCCGGGCAAACCGCTCAAATACGGCGGGGAGCGCCTTCGGGAAATAGCGCGCCGCGAGCTTTTCACCCAGCAGCCGCACCATGGGGTGGTCTGGCATAGGGAATGAATCACGCACGGCAAACGGACTCCAGTACGCATTAATCAAGGCGGTATAGGGAACATTACAGGCCGGTGCACTTACTGAAAGAGAAAAACGTGCATCACCGATAATAATCTCGGGCTTAACAGTACCTATTAATTCACTCTCGGCAGCAACATAGCGCCTGAGCAGTTTTTCGGTATAGAATGATTTCCCCTTTTCCGCCGCTGACAGAAACGCTTTCTTATCCATTGTGAACAGCTGCCACTGGCGAAAGGCTGTCCCGTTGAAGAGCATCGGGTCAAATGCTGAGCATGCAAAATGCACCTCATACTGCTGCTGATCCAGGCCCCGCGCCAGCACCAGCAGGCGCACCACCTGCGATAGGGTGGTATTCTCCACAACAAACAGGATGCGTTTCAGCTGCCCTGACGGTTCTTCTGCCACACTATTCATGCGCGAGATATATAAAGCGTTTTATTATGCTAATCAACAGCATATCTGCTGCTGGCAAATAAAAAGCCGAATGCCACTGGCTGCTGCTGATGGAATTTCTGGTGATGCGTGGCATGGGCGTTGATGATGCGCCGCAGATATTTTGTCCAGGGTTTTAATTTCAGAAATTTCATTCTTCTATGAAACATGACATCGTGAAACAGAAAATAACAGACACCGTACAGCGTCACGCCTATGCCGGCGCTCAGCACAAACGGCATCGCGTAGTTTGTGCCATAATATAACAGTACAATTGCAATCGAGCTGAAAAACAGGGTGAATATATCATTTTTTTCCAGCCAGCTTTCATGATAGCGGTGATGGTCCTCATGCAAAACCCACAAAAACCCGTGCATGACGTACTTATGCATGAACCAGGCATACCACTCCATAAACACAAAGGCAGCGGTTATAACCGTTACATAATATAATGCTCTCTCCATGGCATTCCTTTCATCTCACATAACCGGACATATCATTTCTATTATATGCTTTTCATATGGTAAATATCAAACAATAAGGGGCTGCGCTGCTGAAAAGTCCCTTCCTCTTGAGGTAATTGCAAAAGTATTCAAGAATGGGATTGCCGCGCTTCGCTCGCAATGACAAATGGAGTCTTTGCGGTCATTGCGAGCATCTGACCCCGGCGCTGCGCTTCGGGGTTCTTCATGAAAGAAACTTGTCTCAGGAGACCCCTCTTACATCCCCCCTTTATAATTGTGCCATTTGGCGATGAGGGGAAATGGTGTAAAATCATGATGAATCTACCACGCAGATCTGGCAAACGGAAGGAGGGCGTAGCCCGACTGGAGTTTGCCAGAAAAATACTTTTATTTTTCCTGTGGAGGATCATCATGATTAACAATACCTCTTTGCAAAAATGGAATCGTCTTGCACAAAAACAACTTGATCAACAGTTTCTCAATGCAATCATTAACGGTCTTCAGTGCTCTCCATTTGAGGCTCAGGCAATTCTTGAAGCCGTGTATAAGGTCTATGCTTCCTACTTTGATACTTCAGGTGCCCTTAAACCCGGCCAACTGCTCTTCCAGGTTGTGGCTACCGAAGCCGCTTCCAACACCCCGCTTGCCGAATGTGAACAAACAACCGTTGTGCTCACCCTGGATGCCGGCGATGAAGACTTGCAGATCAGACAGCAGCAGGGCATTACCGGCCTGCGACACCATAGAATGCAGCGACCTGCCAACGAAGCCTTCCAGCAGGGAGGGCTGCTGACCGTGGAAGACCTGGCAAATAGACTTCTCAATTGTGGCGAACGAACCCTCTCCAGAGACCTCTGCTCCCTTCGAGCTCACAATATTATTTTACCGCTGCGCTCAACCATTAAAGACATGGGCCGCGCCATTTCCCACCGCTCACTTATTATTAAGCAGTGGCTTCAGGGCAAAGAATATAAACAGATTGCTCAGACAACCCATCACAGCATACCCTCAGTGCAAAACTATGTGGGCAAATTTAAACGCATTGTCGCACTGGCAAAGCAGGATTTCGATCTTCATGCAATCAGCTTCCTGGTTAAGATTTCCGTGCGACTGGCTGAGCAGTATTACCAGATGTACAACAGCGCTGCTATTGTTGCTCACCGCAAAAAGGAGTTGGAGTCATTCTTTAAAAAAAACTGCCTCAGCATTCCAGATCAGGGAGGTGCCCATGATTAACAAACCTCTCTGCCATACCAGATACAGCTCAGCACGGCAGCGGTTCCTAAAGTCCGTCATAGAGCAGTTCTTTGCCAGGGAGTTTCCCCGGTTCTTTGGGCCGGTCATGCGCGAAAAGCTTTCTGAGCAACTTCTTGCAATCTTTGAAAACCTCTGCCCAGAGAAAAGCAGGCTTAAACCCGGCCAAGTTCTCTGGAATGCCCTGAATAAAAATACCCGGGCAGTATCGGAAAAACGATCCTATGTCCCGGTGATCTTGTCAATCATTACACCCCAGGATATCGATCAGCTGGCCAAGGGCATCCCCATGTCAGTCATCACTCGCTCTGCCATTGCCCGGATAATCAAGGAAGCCTACGATCAGGGAGGCATTCTCTCTACCAGAGACATTGGTCTTTTAACCCTCAGAGATCCCTCCACGGCATCATCTCTGAGAATTGCCTATGAGATAGAACATTCTTGCCAGTTGCCTCATACCGGCCTTTTACACGATATAGGCACAGGGGTATCACACAAAGCCCTGATTCTGCGCAAAGTTATTATCGAAAAAAAGGACCCTGCTGATGTTGCTAGAGAAACCACCCATTCTCAAAAGGCCGTTGATCGTTATCTGAATGATTATCATAGAGTAAAAACTGTTTATGAGCAAAATCCTGATATCGATTATATTCATCGTGTTACAGCTCTTTCAAAGTATCTTGTAAAACAGTACGTGGAGATTATTCGTCATGAAAATACTTAATCACTATCCCCAAAAATCTTCCTTGACTCGCCATTTGGCGTTAATGCCAAGGGGGGAAACAGGGGGGTGTCATTGCATGCATGAACGGAAGTTTCTTAGGAGGAGCGTAGCGACGAAGCAATCTCAATAAATTAGACTTTTGCAATTGGCTCTCTTATTTATATTAATTCCGCCTGGTTTTTTCTGTAAATATATCCCAGCTAATTATAGAGTTGGGAACATAGCTATAAAATTATATGGTTCTGATATAATTAAATATTCTCCAATACCTCCTCCCGGCCCTTCTGCAAAGATAGCGGCAGTTCCAGATTATTCTCTTCAAGCAGCGACTGGTCGGCCAGAATATCAACGACCGGGCCATCAGCAACAATGCGGCCGTCTCTTATGACGATGCATCGTTTGCATACATCGAGGATAAAATCGAGGTCATGGGTGGCGATTATTTTCGTATGGGAAAATCCGTTCAGCAGGTTTATGAGATAGCGCCGTGACTTTGGATCGAGGTTTGATGAAGGCTCGTCCATCACCAGGATGTCCGGGGCCATAGCGATAACCGCCGCGATGGCAACCGCCCGCTTCTGACCGCCCGACAGATGGTGCGGCGGTTTTTCCCGCAGATGAAGGCAGCCGACTGTCTGCAGTGCTTCAGTCACTCGTTCTTTAACTCTTTCGGCGGTCATCTCAAGGTTGAGCGGACCGAAGGCCACATCATCGTACACGGTCGGCATAAAGAGCTGGTCGTCAGGGTTCTGAAAAACAACCCCCACTTTTTTCCGTATCTCCAGCCTGGTCTTCTTTGCCAGCTGCAGATCCCCAATGGTAATTGCGCCACTCGTGGGAAGCAGGTAGCCGTTCATCTGCATGAGCAGCGTCGATTTACCCGCGCCATTTGCTCCTACGATGCCGACCCGCTCACCATGGGTAATGCGAAACGAAACACCGTTGAGCGCCTCGGTGCCGTCCGGATAGCAGTACCGTACATCTCTAAATTCAAGAATATGATGACTCATACCGGATTAGCTGCTTGTTGATAAAATAGTTTTTTCCAAGCTGGTCAAAAACATCCAGATGCAAGGCACGCGAAATCCTGAGGAATGAGGCGTACTTTTCAGTACGTCGCAATGACGAAGGATGAGCGTAACGCAGCAGATGGGTGTTTTTCAACAGCCTGTTAGAATATCCCTTCCGCCTGCCGGCCGATTATTCCGACAATGTCAAAAGTCCTGAAAATAAAAAGGGCTATCCCGGTCAGAGTCAGAACTGCTATATCGCTGCCCCCAAGGCGATGTGCTTTGACAAAGTGCATAGTGCCGGTAAAGCCCCGCGAAAGCATCGCATGGTAAATCCTTTCGGCCCGCTCAATGGTTCTTAAAAAAAGCGTCCCGATAAGGCTCACGAATATCCGCAGCCCCTGACCCCGCGCTCCGAATGATCTCATTTCCCTCGCCCTCACCATTCTCATAGCCTCCTCCATGAGGACAAAGATATACCGGTAGAGAAAGAGCAGCTGGGAGATGAACAGTTCGGGCACTCCCAGTTTTCGCAAGGCGTGACATATGCCTGGGAACGAGGTGGTCGCAATAAGGAGCAGCGCGGCACTTATCGTCAATAAGAACTTCAGGATAATTGACAGGAATGAAACCCATCCTCCGGTAACCTGAATGCCGTCGAAGCTGAACATAACCCGGCTGTCAAAGAGCGGGTTGAACATGCCGACAAAAACCGCAAAGACAGACACAACGAGGACCTTCTTGAGAATAAACCATACCGGGACATCACCTAGAGCAAACATCAGTACCGGGAACAGAAAGAAAGGCAGCAAGCCGGTGACCGCGTATTTGGGAAAAGATACCACGGTCACCACGAAAGCAAGCGTCGCGATAACTTTTGTCCGCGGGTCCAGCCGGTGAATACACGTGTTCTTATACGAGAGGGTATCAATATAGCCAAGATTGAAATATTGTTCATCAAAGCTCATATGGTCCTATTCCCGCCGCTTTTCCTGCGCAGTAGCTTGATAACAACTCCTATCAATAAAACAGAAATTAATACCAGGGCAGAGCCGATAATTCCTGACATGGATGTACCTGCTTCTACTGCAGGCCAGGATGTTTCACTTTTCCCTGCTTCAGCACTGTCCGGTGGTCCTTCAGCCTTCTTGAAGCTGTAATCCGGGAAAAAAGCGGTTTTTTCCTGTAACGACTTCAAGGCCGACGCTACATTGTTTTCCCGTTCAGGAAGCTCCGGCCTGCCGAATGCCTTCTCTATTGACCATTCAAGGCCATCGGGGTTGGCAGATGCAAACCAGGACAGCACACCTCCGGTGATTACAGCGACTACCAATAAGCCGCCAAAGACCTTTTTTATTGAGAGACCAGCAACAAGTGGTCGCGCTGATGCTATACTTTCAATAATTTCGGGCCGTGCAGCATAGACAAAATTTATTACGCCGGCAGTTACCAGCCCTTCGACCAGACCAATAGCCAGATGAACCGGCTGCATCAAAAGGACGAATGTGGTGAAGGGCAGCTCGCTTCGGCCGGACAGCATGGTCTCAATAACCACGGAAAAAGCGCCCAGCTGCAGTCCGACTACAGCACTTATGATAGAAGCTATTGCTATCCGTTTAGGGGTGCTTCCGGACTTAACTATCGGCCGGTAAATAAGGGGGTAGACGATAAAGCAGGGGTATATCCCCAGGTTCCAGATATTGCAGCCAAGCGCAAGCAGACCGCCATCAGCAAAGAAAAAAGCCTGAATGGTAAGCACCGATGCCATTACAATAAAGCCAGCATAGGGGCCAAGGATGACCGCAAGGATCATACCCCCCCCGAGGTGGCCGCTGGAGCCGGTGCCGGGTATTGTGAAGTTAATCATCTGTGCGGCAAAGATGAAGGCGCCGAGCACACCCATGAGCGGGATCATCTTTTCGTCCATGGATGCTTTAAGCTTTTTTGCGGAATAAGCAAGCGCGCCTGATGTGCCTGCCCAGAATGCTGCACCGACAGCAGGAGATAATAATGAATCTGCCATGTGCATAATTTTTCCTCCTTAATAATCTGCATAATAAGCCGGCGACAACTAAATAGGAGGCACCGGCCTTTCAACGATTGTCATCTGATAAGATAAAATCTGTGCATACCGCACGATCTGTCCCGCCAGTTTTACTGTTTTTATTTTCGTGCTACTCCTATTTAAAAAATAATAACGCTACATGAGATCTTTACCGGTTGTCGTTAAGGTAAAACCGCCATGCTTTACCCCCTGTGCGGATTTAAGTTTCCAAAACAACTCTTCCACTTCTTTTGATTTACCCTTTACAGCGACGATTTCCAGGCAGTTGCTGCCATCCAGATGAATATGCTGGGTAGAGATTATGCTGCCATGGTAGTGATGCTGGATGTCCATAAGCTTGCCGACCAGTTCCCGTTTATGATGGTTATATACAAGTGTAATCGCTCCGGCGACTTCCTTATTCCCCTCCCATTCCTTTTTTACCAGACTTTCCCGTATTAAATCCCTGATCGCTTCGGAGCGATTAGAGTACTGCTTGCCCCGGATAAGCTGATCAAACTTTTTCAGGAGCTCTTTATCAAGCGATATTCCAAACCGAACGAGCATTGGCAGGGTCCTTTATGGTGTTACGTTTTTTGAAAATATAGCACATTATAACGTTGGTAACAATTAATATTTGTTTAAGTGAATTATCCTGCCTTGTAAGCAGGGTAATTCACTTAATAACTCCTATGCCACACTTCTAAAACAGTGACTTTGCGGCAGGGATTCTCCATGTTCTATCACCTCAAAAAGCTCTTCTTTTGTCTTTGGGGGATGTGCGTGCTTTTTAATGACACCGCAGGCTACGAGCTTTTCATAGACTGCCATAACCAGGGGCTTTTCAATGCCTGTAGGGTGTAACAGTTTTTCATCTGCAAACACGTGCTCCGGGCTGCCTGCGCCTTCCAGCCTGCCATTCTTTAGGATCAGCACTTCATCCGCCCAAGCCCAGACGACTTCCACATCATGGGTTGACATGATCAATGTTGTCCCGGCTTTGTTCAGAGCATTAAATAGTTCCATGATCTGCAGAGTATTTTTAGGGTCGAGACAGGCGGTCGGCTCGTCAAAAATTATGATCTCAGGCTGCATAACCAGGATATCGGCAATGGAAACCCGTTTTTTCTCACCATAGCTTAAAAAATGGGTAGCTTTATCTCTCAGGTTCAAAATATCTGTGCCGCAAAGCGCATCATCCACTCGTCTGCAGACTACGTCTTCCGGCAGATGCAGATTCATAGCCCCGAATGAAACCTCCTGGTACACACTGGCAGAAAAAAGTTGCGAATCGGGGTCCTGAAACACAATGCCAACGCTTTTTCGCAGTTCACAGAGAACCGAGTGTTTATATTGTACCTCCCTTTCTCTGAAAAGGAGTTTTCCACTCTGTGGTCTTAAAACACCATTGAAATTCAGAAAGAGAGTTGATTTGCCGGCCCCATTTGATCCGAGCACAGCAATCTTCTGTCCCCTTTTTATTTTAACGCTGATGTCTTTCAAGGCGTGTGTGCCGTCAGGATAGGTGTAATGGAGATTTTGCGCCTCCAGAATGATATCTTCCATCACCAGACCCCGCCCGCATAGTTACGGAGGATCACTACCATTGTTATCAATACAGCTTCACAGAAAAGCACTGCTGCATATTTCCATAGCGAAGACCGGTGACTCTGTTCCAGCACATTGAGCTCTCCATTATACCCCCTGGATTCCAGGGCACTATAAAGGTCCTGCGCCCGTTTGTATGAGCGGATGAACAGGGATGATGCAAGGCCTGAAAGGGAGCGGTAGCCGGATTCTACCGTCGCATATCCCAGCCGTGCAGACTGCGCTGTATACATAGTGTCGGCCATGTCCATAAGAACAAATATAAACCGGTAGACAAGGCCCATCAGTTCAACCATGAGTTTGGGGACTTTAAGCTTGCGCAGCAGTGAAAGAAGCTCGACCATGGGCGTGGTCAGAGACAGGAAATACAGACATGAAACACAGCCTAAGGCTTTGAAAAATAATCTAACTGCTTCTTTAAGACCGGGACCGGTTAACCCTATCATTATCCCCTTAACGTTAAAAGAGACAAAGAACCCTTCTGTCCTTCCCGAAACATTCACTGCAATGGTTAAAACTCCGATGATTAGAAAGGACATGGGAACCAGCATCAGTTTACCGTAGAAACACAGCGGGATACCGCCTTTTTGCACGACAGCCCATGCCATGAAAGCAGCAATAAAAATCGATACCAATAGTAAATCAGCCCAAAGGCATATACCTAATGTTGCTACAGCAAACAGGAATTTTAGCAACGGGTCTTCTCCTCTGAGTTTTGATATGTAGGCGTATTTGTCAATGTAGATCATGAGATATCTTCGCTGTTTCTTTTCTTCCTGCCGCGCACATAGCCTATATAATAGCCGATGAATCCTGCTCCGACAGCGGCCTGCAGCGCAAAAAGAAAAGTCTCGATTTCACTGCTGGGCGGCTCCCACAGCGGTGAAAACCAAGGTTTGTAACCTGCGTTAATTTTTGTAATCGCCTTTTCAGCCAAGGCATCAGCTCCGCTGAATTCTGCATCCCTCTTAATAAACAGAGGAGCAACTGCCAAAGCAATGACCAAAACAACCAATAGGAAGTTTTTCACAATAGCACTCTTTTTGTTTTCATATTTAAGACATGCCACAGTCATATATCAGGCCTCCCGTGAAAGGACATTAAGGTCCTGCAGCTCTTCCTTGCTGTATGCTGCAATGGTCTTGAAAATAAGCACTGTCAAAATTCCCTCGCTGACAGCCAGGGGAATCTGGGTCACGGCGAAGATGCCCAGGAACTTCACCAGAGAGGCTGCAAAACCTCCCGTTTCCGCAGGGAAGGCAAGCGCAAGCTGTACTGACGTGGTGACATAGGTGAGAAAATCAGCCAGTGCTGCCGCGAGAAAAACGGCGAGCCATTGCGGCCGGTTCAGTTTTTTTATAGTCGTATAGGTGGCAACGGCTACGAACGGCCCCACCACCGCCATAGAAAATGTATTTGCTCCCAGGGTGGTCAGTCCGCCATGGGCGAGCAGCAAGGCCTGAAACAGCAGCACAATCAGCCCCAGAATACTCATGGCTGTGGGTCCGAACATGATGGCTCCGAGCCCGATACCGGTCGGGTGGGAGCAGCTTCCGGTCACTGAAGGGATCTTCAGTGCTGAAAGAACAAATGCAAATGCACCGGCCATGGCAAGCAGCATTTTGAGCCGCGGATTTTCCTGGATCGTTTTCTGAATTGAAAATAAGCCCCGTACTACAAAGGGTATGGTGAAAACAGCCCAGGCAATGCACCAAGTGGGCGGTAGAAAGCCCTCCATGATATGCATGGCATGTGATGACGCAGGGGCAATAAGGCCGGTAATGATTAACAGGAAAAGAACAATACCGATCTGCAAAAACATTGTAAAATCCCTCTATCCAGATTTATTAAAATAAAAATCCCCTGACCCGCTCAAAAGCAGATCAGGGGATACCGTTTTTTATCCACTAATATACACTGCGCTCCCTTACCACGGGGTGCATCTCTTACTATATATCACAGGCAGGTCTTCTGGCTCCCGGATCATTCTTCGTGCTGCGCCTTCCCATCGTTTCCGACAGTGGCATTGTGCAGCCTTTGTCCCCGGTTACAGCGGCGGGTCCGCGACGGATTTGCACCGTCTTCCCTTTTAAACCACATTGTGGTTCCTGTAATGCTGAATGCTGTAAAATTTATACTGTTATGTAGTTTATTTGTCAAATCCTTTTTTAATTTCTTTTGCCCCCTGTCTTCAAGCAGCCACACCCTCATTATATGACTGATGTTATTTACTTGGTTGTTGATTTAGCAATAAAAAAAATATACAGTAAAAACCATACACCTGTCACAGCTAATACAGCAAAAATCCGGTCTCTACCAGGTTATTCACAACATACTGCCATGGAAAACAGGCTCATATACACGGTCAGCGAATTAACCGCTCGGATAAAAGACTCTCTTGAAGCTCTTTTCCCCAATATCTGGGTTGAAGGCGAGGTGTCAAACCTGCGCATCCCCTCCTCCGGCCACTACTACTTTACCCTGAAAGACCCCCAGTGCCAAATGCGCGCGGTCATGTTCCGCTCCCAGCAGCGCACGCTGCAGTTCGCGCTCGAAGACGGCATGGCAGTGGTCTGCCGGGGCAGGGTCAATGTCTATGAGGCGCGCGGCGAATACCAGCTGCTCATCGAAGCCTTGGAGCCCAAAGGCAGGGGCGCGCTCCAGGTCGCCTTTGAACAGCTAAAAAAGAAGCTGCAGGAAGAGGGCCTGTTTGAAGCTGCCCGCAAGAAACCCCTGCCGCTCGTGCCGCAAAGGATTGCCCTTATTACCTCACCGACCGGCGCGGCAGTGCGTGATATCCTGAATATCCTGAACCGCAGGTTCCCCAACCTGCAGATTCTGATTGTGCCGGTAAAAGTGCAGGGCGAGGAAGCGCCGGGGGAGATCGTCCGCGCGCTTAAGCTCGTCAACGATGAGCAGGCCGCGGATGTTATCATTCTCGCGCGGGGCGGCGGATCGCTTGAAGATTTATGGGCCTTCAATACTGAGCTGGTGGCGCGCGCAATTTACCATTCCCGCATTCCCGTGGTTTCGGCAGTCGGACATGAAATAGATTTTACCATTGCCGATTTCGTTGCCGACCTGCGGGCGCCTACGCCGTCAGCCGCCGCCGAGCTCGTGGTAAAAGATAAAAAGGAAGTTCAGCAACTGCTCGCGCACTATTGCATCCGCCTGCGCAAATCTCTGTCCCACTGCGTGCAGCAGGAGAAAGGCAGGATGCGCTATCTTGCCCTGCGCCTCCGTGACCCGGGAAATCGGCTGGTGCAGCACCGGATTCAGTGCGACGATTTGCGCGCGCGCCTGGTAAGGACCATGCTGAACCAATACCGGGAAACCCGGGCACTGGTACGTCATCGCCGCGATACCATACTTCTGCACTCTCCGCAGCGGCTGCTTGAACATAACCAAAGCACGCTGCACTTCCTGGAAAAAGCGCTGAAACAGCTTCCGCACGCGCTCGCGGAGAAATGCGGCAGCAGGCTGAAAAATGCCGTTGAAAAGTTAAACGTCCTGAGCCCCTTGAATATTCTTGAACGCGGCTACTCCATCACCCGCCTGGCGGCTTCCAGCGCTGTGGTCAAAAGCGTCCGCCAGCTGCACGCCGGAGACGGTCTGGATATAAAGTTCAAGGACGGGGAAGCGTATTGCATTGTGGACAAGGTGGTACTATAATAAATTATCCACCGCCGAGGACACAGAGACCGCAGAGAGAAATATGAAATTAGCATAACAATAAAATAAATTTAAACCGGAATTGAATTTCTATTAAGAATACTCTGCGCTCTCAGCGATCTCTGCGGTAAATTATTTTCAGGGTAAAAACTATGGCAAAAAAACGTTTTGAAGAAGCGCTCCAGGAGCTGGAAAACATTGTACAGCGGATCGAGGACGGCAACCTCCCTCTTGATGAGTCGCTGGCGCTGTTTGAAGAGGGAATCAAGCTCTCGCGGCTGTGCGCCCAGCGCCTTGACGAAGCTGAGAAAAAAATAGAGCTGCTTTTAAAAGATGAGACCGGCTCTGTGTCCCGGCAGCCCTTCATCCCGGCGGACGAAGACGTTGACACCTGAGTTCACCGCTGCGCGCGTAACGCTTTCGTCCAAAACCCCCGGTTATTCGATGGATTTACAGAAATATCTTGCAGATAAAAAAGCTGCCGTTGATCAGGCGCTCGACGCGGTGATCCCTCCGGAATCGGCGTATCCCGCCAGCATCCATAAAGCCATGCGCTACTGCCTTTTCGCCGGAGGCAAGCGGCTGCGGCCGATACTTGCCATTGCCGCGGCAGAGGCGGTCGGGGGAGACGGGCGAAGCATTATCCGGGAAGCCTGCGCTCTTGAGCTTATCCACACCTATTCCCTGGTGCATGATGACCTTCCGGCAATGGATGATGACGACTACCGCAGGGGGATTCCGACCACGCACACGGTATTCGGCGAAGCGCCGGCGATTCTTGCCGGGGATGCGCTGCTGACAGAAGCCTTTAAGCTGCTCGCCGGCGGGCTGGCCGCCGGGAAGCATTCGGCAGTGCAGCTCCTTGCTGTCATAGAGCTCCTTGCCGAAGCGTGCGGCTCCCGCGGGCTCATTGGCGGTCAGGTCGTTGACCTTGAGTCAGCGGGCAAAGTCATTGATGAGGGCGTTCTTGATTATATCCACCGCCACAAAACCGGCCGGCTCATCGTCGCGTCAATCGAGCTGGGAGCGCGGCTTGCCGGCGGCTCTGCGGAGCAGCTGCAGTTCCTGCGCGACTACGGCGCAGCCATAGGGCTTGCGTTCCAGATTGCTGATGATATACTGGATGTGGTCGGATCGAGTGCCAGCCTCGGGAAAGAGACCGGCAGCGACGAAAAGAAACAAAAAGCCACCTGGCCGGCGCTCTACGGCCTTGAGGAAGCAGGACGGCGGCAGCGCGCGCTCTGCGGGGAAGCAGTTGCCGCGCTTGCGGCATTCGATGAAAAGGCCGACCCGCTGCGCTCCATTGCCCGCTATATTATAGAGCGTAACGCATAGCAGTTTGTTGAAGAAGTTGTTTTTTTCAGGCTGGTCAAAAACATTCAGATGCAAGGCGCGCGAAATCACGAGGAATGAGGCGTACTTCACGGTACGCTGCAGGGACGAGGGATGAGCGCAACGCAGCAGATGGGTGTTTTTCAACAGCCTGTCAGGAAGAGGACGCATATCCGTTATGGAACGATTGCTTGAGCGGATCAATACGCCGCAGGATCTGAAAAAAATGGATTTAAAGCAGCTCCCCTCGCTGGCTGATGAAATCCGCGAGCTTATGGTGGACACCATCTCCCGGACCGGCGGCCATCTTGCCGCAAGCCTGGGGGTTGTTGAGCTGACCATTGCCCTGCATTATGTTTTTGATACCCCCACTGACCGGCTGGTCTGGGATGTCGGCCATCAGACCTATGCCCACAAGATTCTCACCGGCAGAAAAGAGACCTTCGCCACCATACGCCAGCATGGCGGTATTTCCGGCTTCCCCAAGCGGGAGGAAAGCCCCTTTGACAACTTCGGCACCGGGCACAGCAGCACCTCCATATCGGCCGCCCTGGGCATGGCGGAAACAAGCGCGCTCTCAGGTAACAAGCACAAAGTGATCGCGGTCATCGGCGACGGATCTCTTATGTCAGGCATTGCCTTTGAGGGATTAAACCAGGCAGGCGCCCTGAAGCGGGACCTCATTGTGGTCTTGAATGACAATGAGATGTCCATTTCCCCCAATGTAGGGGCACTCTCATCGTACCTGTCACGGATCATCTCCGGCCAGACCTACAATGCCATGCGTGAAGATGTTAAGGCAATCCTGCAGCGCATTCCCGGCATCGGTAAATCCATGTACCGCGTGGCCAAGAATTCCGAGGAGTTCGTCAAAAGCATCTTTGTGCCCGGCATTATCTTTGAAGAGCTGGGGTTTAAGTATATGGGTCCCATCCTCGGCCATCGCATTGACCACCTTGTTGACACCTTCAGAAACATAAAAAAGCTGAGCGGTCCGATACTGGTGCATATCATTACTAAAAAGGGCAAAGGGTACCAGCCGGCTGAAACCGATCCGGTGCGCTTTCACGGGCTCGGCCCCTTTCAGAAAGAGACCGGACAGCCGTTGTCAAGCTCGACCGGCGGCCCTTCATATACGAAAGTATTCGGCGATACGCTTACCAAAATTGCCCGGGAGGACAGCCGCATTATTGCGCTCACCGCAGGCATGACCGGCGGCACCGGCCTGGACCAGTTTGCCCGGGAATTTCCTGATCGTTTTTTTGATGTGGGGATTGCTGAACAGCATGCTATAACCTTTGCCGCGGGCATGAGCATCGACGGTTACCGTCCGGTGGTAGCGATCTATTCCACGTTTCTGCAGAGGGCCTACGACCAGATAGTGCATGACGTGTGCCTGCAGAACCTGCCCGTCATTTTCATGCTGGACCGGGCCGGCATTGTGGGCGAGGACGGCCCGACCCATCACGGCCTGTTCGACATCTGCTACCTCCGGCACATACCCAACATGGTCCTGATGGCGCCCAAAGATGAAAACGAGCTGCAGCACATGCTCTACACGGCCGTGCACCTGAAATCGCCGGTTGCCATTCGCTACCCGCGGGGCAATGGCGCCAATGTGCCGCTTGATGATTCCCTGCAAAAGCTCCCCGTTGGCAAAGCAGAACTGCTCAGAGCGGGAACTGCGGCAGCAATCTGGGCGCTTGGCAACACTGTGCATCCTGCGCTGCGCGCGGCAGAGCTTCTGCAGAAAGAAGGCATTTCCTGCAGCGTGATAAACGCCCGGTTTGTCAAACCCCTTGATAAGGAGCTGCTCTGCAGTCTCTCTGAAAAAGGCGCGCCGCTCATCACGGTTGAAGAAAACGTGCTGCGCGGAGGGTTTGGCTCGGCAGTGCTTGAAGCCCTCCAGCGCAACCTCACGCAGGTAAAGGTTTCGTGCCTGGGAATACCGGATGAGTTTGTGGAGCAGGGGCCGCAGGCAGTGCTGCGCGCGCACTACGGCATTGACGCCGAGGGCATTCGCGCGGCCGTAAAACAAGCTCTCTACGGAGAAAAATCCCGCCTTGGCCAGCAAAAAAAAACAGCCCTTGGATGAGCTGCTGGTAGAACAGGGGCTCGCTCAGTCATTAGCCGAGGCACGCGCTCTCATCATGGCCGGAGAGGTTGTGGTCGATGATCACACCATTGACAAGCCCGGAACATTGGTCGCCCCCGCCGCACAAATCCGCCTTAAAAACCGTCCCAACCGATATGTAAGCCGGGGCGGCGCCAAGCTTGAAAAACCCCTCGAGACCTTCAGCATTAATGTTACCGGTAAAGTCGTGATGGATGTAGGCGCTTCCACCGGCGGCTTTACTGACTGCCTCCTGCAGCGGGGCGCCCGCACGGTATATGCAATCGATGTGGGCTACGGCCAGCTTGCCTGGAAGCTCCGTGAAGATGCGCGCGTCGTGGTTCTTGAGCGGGAAAACATCTGCGCGCTTTCGCAGACTGCAATCCCAGTTCCTGCCGACCTTGCGGTTATTGACGTATCCTTTACCTCGCTGAAAAAAATATGGCCGGCGGTCCTCGCCCTGCTTAAGCCGCAGGGAGAGCTGCTAAATCTTGTAAAGCCGCAGTTTGAAGCGCGAAAAGAAGATGTTGAGGCGGGTGGCATGGTGCGAAATATAAAAACTTATCAGGAAGTTATGCAGGCCATAATCGAGACCGCGCACGCGCTGTCTTTGCATGTCATCGGCGTCATGGAATCACCGATTCGGGGACAGAAGGGAAACCGGGAATTCTTTTTGTACGCGGTAAAGAAGAGTTAGGCGCATATATATATCTGAGAATTTTGCTCTCACATTTTGTATCGTTAGGCTTTTGGTGAGAGCAGTTACGGGCGGTGCGAGCGAAGGCTCTGGCAAAAACAAGTAGCATTTCCTGCGAGCACTTAGCCCGAACAAATGAACCAGAAGCCTGACAACAAATTTCAAATATCTTTGGTTAGACTTTCAGACGCAGATGGCCGCAGATTTACCGGATTGTCTTTTGTCTGCCCGCCGGAGTTTTGTCCAAAAGGCGGAGTGCTTTTCACTTTTCACCCTTTACTTTTCATTTTACCCCGAGCAATGTCGAGGGGCCACTTTTTTCTTTTCATTCTTAATTCTCCCATTTTTTCATGGCTAAATCTTTTCACTGTATGCAAATTTATCAGCGTTTTTTTTGCTTACACGCAAAACTTCTTGACGCCTGTTTGCCCCCTGATATATAAGAAATTATGCTTAAAAATCGCTATCTGAACGAGATTATTGTCGAGGATCTGGCGGAAAAAATGGTTTTTGTCGGCGGCCCCCGGCAGGTCGGCAAAACAACCCTGTCAACGGATATTGTATCCCGGCACTTTAAAAGCTACGGCTATTTCAACTGGGATAACCGGCACGACCGGAAGAAAATAATGGCTTCGGAATGGCCGGGTGATGCCGAGCTGCTGATTCTTGATGAAATCCATAAATATAAAAAATGGAAGACCCTGTTAAAAGGAGAGTATGACAAGCTTAAACATACCTATAAGTTTCTGGTAACCGGCAGTTCGCGGCTTGATATATACCGCAGGGGAGGCGATTCCCTGCAGGGCCGTTATCATTATTACCGCCTGCATCCGTTTACCCTGGCTGAAATTCTTGAGAAAAAAAACCGGCTGCAGCCGTTTTCAGAAATTGTCCTCGGGCATGATGATCACACGGCAAAGCTTGAAGGGCTCCTGCGCTTTGGCGGTTTCCCGGAGCCGCTTTTTAAACAGAGCACGCGCTTTTTGCGCCGCTGGCATAATGAGAAGAATGAACGGCTGTTCCGTGAAGACATCCAGGACATGGCGCTGATACGCGACCTGTCAAACATGAAACTGCTGAGTGACCTGCTGCCGAACAAAGTTGGTTCGCTGCTATCAATAAATGCCATTCGGGAAGACCTTGAGGTAAGCCACCGCTCCGTCTCGAGCTGGCTTGATGTGCTGGAATCGTTTCACTATCATTTCAGGATTTATCCTTTTGTCGGCAAGACCATACGTTCCATAAAAAAAGAACCAAAGTTGTATCTGTGGGACTGGTCAGAAGTGGAAGATGAATCTGCCCGCTTTGAAAATCTCATCGCGTCCCATCTGCTGAAACTGGTGCACTTCCTTCATGATTATGAGGGATGGAAGGCCGGGCTTTATTTTTTAAGAAATGTTGATAAAAAAGAGGTGGACTTTCTCGTGACGGTCAATGAGAAACCCTGGTTTGCCGTGGAAGTCAAACGTTCCGACCGCACTATTGCAGCGCCTCTCTATTATTTTAAGGAAAAACTTAAAATTCCTTATATATATCAGGTGATCTCCGTTCCTGGAACTGATACCCTGAGAAACGGCGCGCGTCTGATCTCTGCCGGAAGGTTTCTATCCGAGCTGGTATGATATCCGCGGCTCCCGATTTACAAACCACACGCCACTGGACACGGGCACGAATGTCATTCAGCACTGTGCAATTCCTCTGTGCCTTCTGTCTGTCGCCTCTTTTTCTCTTTTCCCGTCTTTAACTCAGCGTTTTTTCTTGGATTGCGGATCAATGTGTGACTCGAAAAGTACGAGGATGCTTTATATCTGCCGTTAGGAAGTGAATCAACGGCAGGATGTTGCTCAACAACAACAGGAAAAGTTTACGAAACTATAGTGAACGACTTAGATACATAGACAACCCGAAAGTCATTGCGAACGAAGTGAAGCAATCTATTAAGATTGCCACGCTTGCGCGCCGTAGCGTTTCAGCGCGCAGGCACGTCGCTCCCGCTTCTGCAATGACTACTTTCTTTAGTCGTTCGCTATAATAAGAACTTTTTGGGCAGGTCTTTTGCCCGGAGCGGGCCGAGGAAAGTATAATTGACGAACTTGTGATTGAACAGCGCGCGCGCCAGCTCCTGCACAGCATCGCTGGTTACCGCATCAATTTCGGCGATGACATCTTCAAGCGGTATATAGCTGTTATAATAGATCTCGCTTTTTGCCAGCCGGCTCATGCGGTTATCAGTACTCTCCGTGGAGAGCAGCAGGTTCCCCTTGAGCTGCTCCTTGGCGCTGCTCAGCTCTGCCGCACTGATTTTTTCTCTCTTTAATTTTTCTGTTTCACGCAGGACAATGGCAATCGCCTGCTGGGCCAGCTCTTTTTTCACCCCCATATAAATGCCGAAAACCCCCGTGTCCGCGTATGATGAGACAAAGGAATATACGGAATAGGCCAGCCCCTGCTGCTCCCGTATCTCCTGAAACAGGCGGGAGCTCATGCTCCCCCCGAACAGGGTATTGAGAACATACAGCGCGTAGCGCAGCGGGTCAAGCTGGGACAGCCCGGTGGTTCCCATGCAGACGTGCACCTGTTCCAGCTTGCGGTAGTGGAAAACAGCGCGCTGCTGCGGCGCAAACGAATCGCCGGCGGGCTGTTCCTGCGCGGGCACGATGCCGTTAAACGTGCCCTGCAGCTCCTTGAGCACCTGTTCATGCGTGAGGTCCCCTGCCGCGGCAATGATGATGCGCTGGGGCTGCAGATACTCGCTGTTAAAAAAGCTGACCAGTCGTTCCCGGTCGAGGCTCGCTATGGTTGCCGCGTCCCCCTGAATCGGATAGCCGAGCGGGTGGTCGGAAAAGTATGATTCATTGAAGAGATCCTGGATATAGTCATCCGGGGTGTCTTTGATCATGTGGATTTCCTGCATGATCACGCTGCGCTCCTTCTCGACATCGTCGGGAGAAAAAAGAGAATTGAAAAAAATATCAGTGAGCAGGTCAATCGCAAGAGGGAGATGCTGCTTCAGAATTTTTACATAAAAGCAGGTGTATTCTTTTCCCGTAAACGCATTGATAAAGCCGCCGACAGAATCGATGCGCCGGGCTATATCAACCGCCGTATGCCGCGGGGTACCCTTGAAAAGCATGTGCTCTATAAAATGGGATATCCCCTGCTGCTCGCGTGTTTCAAAACGCGAGCCGGTTTTGACCCAGATGCCGATGGAAACCGAGTGAACATGCTCAATCTGCTCGGTTACTACCTTTATGCCGTTCGGAAGAAGTGTTGTGTGAACCATGTTTTTGACAGTACAAAGCTCCCTGCCCGGGGGCGAGGGAGCCTGCATGAATTAACAAAAGTTTATCGGGATGCGGGGCCCGCAATGATGTGAGTCCCGCCCGCCCAATGTCTATCTATTGACAGGGGTCTGATTACCCTTCATTGCCTCTTTTCTGCTTAATTTGATCTTTCCCTGCTGGTCAATATCAAGGACCTTCACCAGCACCTCATCACCCTCATTGAGAACATCCCGCACATTCTTTACATGGGTATCATCAAGCTGGGAAATATGCACGAGTCCATCCAAACCGGGGAGAATCTCGACAAAGGCGCCGAAATCCATTATCTTTCTCACTTTACCCAGGTAAACCTGGCCGATTTCCGCATCCTGAACCAGTTCCTTGATCATTGCTATCGCTTTTTCCATCGCTGCGCTGTCAACTGCGGCGATGTTTACTTTCCCGTCGTCCTCAACATCAATTTTTGCTCCGGTCTGGGCAATAACATTGCGGATGTTCTTGCCCCCTGGTCCGATAACATCTCGCACCTTGTCCGGCCTCACCTGCAGGGTAAAGATTTTCGGCGCCCGCGCGGAAAGAGCGGAGCGCGGCTCTTTCAGGGTCTTCTGCATGATATCCAGAATATGCAGGCGGCCTTCCCGTGCCTGCTTCAATGCCGAGGCAAGGATTTCCCTGGTAAGCCCCTTGATTTTTATATCCATCTGGATTGCCGTGATTCCCTCCCGGGTTCCGGCGACTTTAAAATCCATATCGCCGATATGGTCCTCGTCCCCCAGGATATCGGACAGAATGATAAAATCATCCCCCTCCTTGATGAGCCCCATGGCTATGCCCGCAACCGGCATGGCAATAGGCACGCCCGCGGCCATGAGCGAAAGCGAGCTGCCGCACACGGTGGCCATGGAAGATGAGCCGTTTGATTCCAGCACTTCGGAAACAATGCGAATGGTGTAGGGGAAGTCTTCAGCGCGCGGCAGCACCCTGGCGATGGCCCGCTCCGCGAGCGCTCCATGCCCGATGTCGCGCCGCGACGGGGATCGCAGGGGACGCGCTTCGCCAACCGAAAAAGGCGGAAAGTTGTAATGCAGCATGAACGATTTGGTCGTCTCTCCGATCAGCGCATCGATGCGCTGCTCATCCGCAGATGTTCCCAGCGTCGTTGACGCCAGCACCTGTGTCTCCCCGCGGGTGAAGAGCGCCGAGCCGTGCGTCCGGGGAAGAACGTCGACTTCGCAGCTTACCGCCCTGATATCGGTGAAGGAGCGGCCGTCGATGCGTTTCCGTGCGCCGGTTATCTGCCCGCGGATAATGCGTTTCTCCATCGCGTCAAGAATACTGCGCATCTGGGGCTTCTTTTCTTCATGCTCGGGCAGCAGGCCCTCGATAGTTTCAGTAACAACCGCATGCAGCGTGTTGTTGCGTTCCTGCTTGGCGGCAATGGCAAGCGCGGCGCGCATCCGTTCCGCGGCGCGCTGCTCGACCAGCGCTGCCAGGTCCGCGTCTATCTCCTCTTCAGGCACGACAAACTTCGGTTTGCCGACCCGCTGCCGGAGTTCCTTTTGCAGGGCGATGACGTCCTGCACGCTGCGGTGGCCGAACATGATGGCCTCCAGCACCTCATCTTCGGGCAGGATATTGGCCCCCCCTTCAACCATCACCACCGCTTCCTCACTGCCGGCGACGATGATCTCGAGGTCGCTTTCTTTTATGCTCTCAAAGGACGGATTGATGACCAGCTGCCCGTTAATGCGCCCCACCCGCACGCCGGCAATCGGACCGAAAAACGGGATATCAGAAATCGCGAGCGCCGCTGAAGCGCCGATCATGGCAAGGGTGTCGGGATTGTTTTCGCTGTCAGCGGAAAGCACGGTGGCGATAATCTGCACATCGTTGAAATAGTTTTTCGGGAACAGCGGCCGCAGCGGCCGGTCGATAAACCGAGAGGTAAGCACCTCTTTTTCGCTCGGCCGTCCTTCGCGCTTGAAAAAGCCGCCCGGGATTTTGCCCGCCGCATAGGTCATTTCCTGGTAATCAACGGTGAGCGGAAAAAAGTCCCTGCCCTCGCGCGGTGTTTTTGATGTTACGGCGGTAACCAGCACTGCCGTTTCGCCGTAGGACGCCAGCACGGCGCCATTTGCCTGTTTAGCCAGGCGGCCGGTCTCTAAGGTGAGCGTTCGTCCTCCCCATGTAGTGGTAACTCGTTCAGTCATATGTATATACCTCTATATAAACAGTTCTGCTATACAGCGGTGAACCAATGAAGTCCACCGCCTTAGCGTAGTAAGTGCAGCCATGCTCCCCGCTGCGGGAAGCCGGCATTTATTTTCTCAGACGCAGACCCTCAATAACGTTTTTGTAGCGGTCGGTGTCTTTGCGTTTCAGGTAATCCAGCAGCTTGCGCCGCTGGTTGACCATTTTCAAAAGGCCCCGGCGCGAATGGTGGTCCTTCTTGTGCATCCTGAAATGTTCCGTCAGATAATTAATCCGCTCGGTGAGCAGCGCAATCTGCACAGCAGGAGAACCGCTGTCCTTGTCATGAAGTTTGAATTTACCGATCAGCTCCTGTTTTTTCTCTGCCTGTAAAACCATAAAACCCCCTAGCTCCTGGTTGGTTCGTATTCCATCAGTTTTCTCTTGTACATTCTTTCGTCAATTCATAAATGTGCGCAGGGTCTTCCATGCCGGGTGCTGCAGCTCATCGGCGGCGCCGGTGTCACGCTGCGGGGAGCATACCACAACGGCAACCAGCCGGCCGTCAGGCGACACGATTTTTGCCGTTTGTCCCGCGACGAGCTGCTGCAGTGCGCTGCCCTCCATATCGCGCGCCCGAATCTGCATACCCTGCCTGATCTTTTCTATGAGCGCCTGCGCCACCACCAGCTCCGGCATTCCGGTCAAGGCCGCGTTCAGCGGGATGATATGTTCGCGCACCAAGCCGGTGCCGGCGCCCGCGCACACGTCCTCAAGCTCAAGGGCCTGGTTAATATGAAAGGCCCCGCTGCGCACCCGCTGCAGCGCGGTCAAATGGGCGCCGCAGGACAGGCGGCTGCCGATATCAGCGCACAAAGTCCGGATATAGGTTCCGCGGGAGCAGCACACGCTAACGGTGACAAAAGGAACGTCACAGCTGAGCATCGCTATCCGGTAAATGCTGATCTCCCGGGGTTGCCGCGGCACCGAGCCGCCCGCGCGCGCGATGCGGTACAGCGGGGTGCCCTTGTGTTTGAGGGCCGAAAACATCGGGGGAGTCTGCAGAACAATGCCCTGAAATGCATTCACCGCATTCAGGATCTGTTCCCGGTCATGCGGTAGCACCTCTGTTTGCCGGATGATGGCGCCCTCACGGTCCTGGGTATCGGTTTCAATGCCCAGCCGCAGCGTTGCGATATACTCCTTGTCGCTCTGCAGAAAAAAGGGCGCCAGCTTGGTACCCTCATTAATGCACAGGGGCAAAACACCGGTTGCCAGAGGATCCAGGGTTCCGGTATGCCCGACCTTGCGCGCACCCAGCATGCGTTTTACCGCAAGCACAACCGCGCTGGAGGTCAATCCCGCGGGCTTATTGATAACGATAACACCATCCATGCCTATTCGGTGTGCTTTTCCTTTTCTTCCAGCTCCCGGAAAATCTGATCCATATGGGCTGCCTGTGCCAGTGAGTCGTCAAACAGAAACGAAAGGTGCGGCACATAGCGAATATGGATGCGCTCGGCCAGCCGCCGCTGCACAAAACCCGCTGCGCGCTCAAGTCCGGTAATCGTGGCATCCAGTTCCTGCCCGGTTTTCAGGGTGCTGAAAAATATTTTCGCATGCTTGAGATCACTGGCGACCGCTGCATGGGTAATGGTGACCATGGTAACGCGCGGGTCCTGTACCTCGCGCAGAAGAATCTCGGAAACTTCCCGTTTGATCAGATCTCCGAGACGATCAATCCGTGTGTGGGTGCTCTTCATCCCGGGACTCCTGAAAAAGCTCCCTGCCGGGCTGGTGGCCATGGCATGGTCATGAATCAGCTGCTACAGGGTGATAATTTCAATATGGGAAACGGCTACTTCCGCCAAACACAGATCTTCAATAAAATTTACTACTTTGTCTATTGCCGCATGAACGATCTGCTGTTCATTGCTGACCATGCAGAAACCGATCAGCGAGCTTTGCCACAGATCCTGGTCGCCTACTTCCGCGATGGAAACCGGGAAGCGGTTGCGCACCCGGTCCATAATACTTTTAAGAATCCGCCGCTTTTCCTTGAGCGAATGCGTGTCCTGAATAATCAGTCTGATCTGACAGATGCCGATGACCATATTAGCGGAGTTTGGTGGCTACTTCCTCTTGCGTGATGCACTCAATAACGTCTCCCGGCTGAACATCTTTCGGATCGCCGAAAAAGATGCCGCATTCCTGACCGGCAAGCACCTCCCGCGCTTCTTCCTTAAAACGCTTAAGGGAGGTAATCGTGCCCTCATAGACCACCTTCTGGTTCCGGACCAGCCGTCCCAGAGACCCCTTGATGATTTTTCCCTCGCTCACGATGCAGCCGGCGATGGTCCCCACTTTGGTAACCGAAAATACCTGCCGTATCTCAGCCTTGCCGTTCAGCCGATCAATGATGGTCGGCGCCAGCATCCCGGCCATGGCCTTCTCTACATCCGCGATGACTTCATAAATAATGCCGTACAGACGGATTGATACCGCGGTCGCTTCCGCCTCTTCCATAACCTTGGGCTCCGTCTTGACATTGAACCCGATGATGATGGCGTTTGAGGCGGAGGCCAGCATCACATCCGAGAGACTGATGGAGCCGACTGACGTGTGCAGGATGGCCACCTTTACCGCGTCGGTATTCAAATCGGTGAGCGCCTTGCGCAGCGCTTCCGCAGAACCCTGCACATCTGTCTTGATAATGAGATTGAGCTCTTTGGCGGTGCCGTCTTTCATGGTGCTGTAAAAGCTTTCCAGCGATACGCGGGCATCTTTCTGCAGGGTCTCCTCGCGCTGCTTCTGCTGCCAGTAAAGGCTCGCCTGGCGGGCTTTCTTCTCTTCATCAACCACCAGAAAAATATCGCCGGCATTGGGCACGCCGGAAAACCCCAGCACTTCAACCGGTGTGGCAGGGCCTGCCTCCTGCAGGATTTTGCCCTTATCATCAATCAGGGCGCGGACCTTGCCGAAATTGAACTTCGACACAAACGAGTCCCCCATGCGCAGGGTCCCCTCCTGCACCAGCACCGTGGCAAGCGGCCCGCGGCCCCGGTCGACTTTTGCCTCGATAATGATGCCCTTCGCCGCTTTGCCGGGGTTTGCCTTGAGCTCCATGATTTCCGCCTGCAGCAGGATTGACTCAAGCAGCTTTTCTATCCCGATCCTCTTTTTGGCGGAAAGCTCCACATAGAGCGTTTCACCGCCCCACTCTTCCGGCACCAACCCGTATTCGGAAAGGGCCTGCTTGACCCGCTCGGGATTGGCCTCGGGTTTATCGATTTTATTGATTGCCACCAGTATCGGAACCTGTGCGGCCTTGGCATGATTGATGGCTTCAATGGTCTGGGGCTTTGCTCCTTCCTCAGCAGCGACTACCAGCACCACAATATCCGTCACCTGCGCTCCCCGTGCCCGCATGGCGGTAAAGGCTTCATGGCCCGGCGTGTCGATAAAAACCACCTCGCCGCCCGGGGTTGAAACTTTATACGCGCCGATGTGCTGCGTTATGCCGCCCTTTTCAGCTTCAGCAACATTGGTCTCCTTGATGGCGTCAAGCAGTGAGGTTTTGCCGTGATCCACATGCCCCATGACCGTCACAATAGGACAGCGGGGATGGAGATCTTCTGTTTTATCCTCCAGCGTTTCAAAAATTTTCTCTTCTTCAATGGCTACCTGTTCAATCTCATAGCCGAACTCATGGGCAACCAGCGTGGCGGTATCCATATCAAGGAGCTGGTTTATGGTTACCATCGATCCGAGCCCCATCAACTTTTTCATGACCTCGGATACTTTGATGCCCATTCTGCGGGCAAGTTCACCAACGCTGATGCCTTCCTGGAGCCTTATTTTTCTCTTGATCGCCCGGGGTACCGTGATCTCGGGTTTGCGGGCCTCAACCACCGCAAGGTGTTTTTTCTGGAAAGCAGACGCCGGCACCACTTGCAGTTTCTTTCTCTTGCCCCCGATGACTTCCCGCACCTTGCGCGGCAGGTGTTCGGGGCCCGGCAGGCCCTCCAGCTCAGCATCATCATAGAGGGTTTCTTTAGAGCGCCGGGTCTTCCATTTTTTCGGTTTGCCCCTGGCGGCCGCCTCCTGCTCTTCGGTGAGGGGAACAGGCGCTGGCTGCTGCGACGGGATTTTCTCTGCCTTCGCAACAGGCGTGGAAGCCGGCCTTTTCTCTTCCGCAGCAGCCGGCGTGAGCTCAACGCGCTGAACAATGCGCGCCGGCACTTCCTTTTTCAGTTTTTTGGACCTTTTAACGGCCGGCACCGACGGGGCTGCTTTCTGTTCAGTGGCAGTTTGCCTGGCCGAAGCAGCCTGGCCCGGTTGTATCTCTTCCGGGGGCGGCGCAGCAGAAGTCTGTTCAGGAGCGGAAACCGGGGCTGCCGCAGCCGGCTGCCCCTCGCCGGGCATCTCTTTCTGTGCCGCAGGTTTTACCCTGACCGGCGCAGGGGGAAGTTCTTCCCGCGGAGGAGGCTCAACAACTTCAACTTTTTTCCTTCTCCGGATTACGGTCGGCATTACCCGCTGCTCGACAATGCTCTCCCTGAAGACCTTCACCAGGCGTTCCCTGATTCTCTCCACCTGATCTTCATCCAAACCGCTCGAGTGGGACTTGACCTCAATGCCCATATCCTTGAGCTTGAGCATAAGTTCCTTATTTTCCAACCGCAATTCTTTAGCTAACTCGTAAACCCTCATAGGCCGTTAGGAGTAATAATTATGCTTACAGGTTGTGGCAGGCTTTCCTGCCTTGGACTTTAGTTATACTTTCTGCAAAGCCTTTTCTGCAGATTCCCTTATTTTCTTTGCCTTCTTCTCGCCGATACCGGGGATGGCGGTTAATTCTTCCAGCCTTGCCGAAGCCACATCCTGCACCGTCGTGTAGTTGGCTTTATACAATATTTCTGCAGTCATTTTTCCAATGCCGGAAATCTCCAGAAGCTGTTCATAGGGCTCCTGTGCCGCGCCCTCCTCCTTGACCCTGCTCTTGATATCAATTTTCCAGTTGGTAAGCTTGGCGGCCAGCCTGACATTCTGCCCCCTTTTACCAATTGCCAGGGAAAGCTGGTTATCCTCCACGAGCACTTCCATGCTGTGGACATCTTCATCGACAATAATTTCTGATATTTCAGCAGGCGCCAGGGCGCTGCAGGCAAACTTCGCCGGATCAGACGTCCAGGGAATGATATCTATTTTTTCCCCGCGCAGTTCATGCACCACATTCTGCACTCTGTTGCCCCTGTTGCCGACACAGGCGCCGACCGGGTCAACCCGCAGGTCTGACGACTCTACGGCAATTTTTGCCCGGCTGCCGGGCTCCCGCGCAACGCTGCGAATCTTCACGATTCCCTCGCTGACCTCCGGCACCTCCAGTTCAAACAGCTTGATAAGAAAACCCGGGTGGGTGCGCGAAAGCAGCACCTGCGGCCCCTTGGTGCTCTTTTTTACCTCAACGATATATGCTTTTACCCGCTCTCTGAGGCTGAAAGGCTCTTTGGGTATCTGCTCCTGAACCGGCAAAATTGCTTCACTTTTACCGAGAGCCACGATTACATCTCCCTTTTCAAAACGCTGCACAATACCGGTAACCATGTCACCCTTTTTATCTTTAAATTCCTGAAATACATTTTCCCGCTCTGCTTCGCGGATGGTTTGCGTGATCACCTGTTTGGCGGTCTGAGCAGCTATTCTGCCAAACAGAGCGGTATCCATTTTTTCGCCGATGCTGTCGCCAAGTTCAGCCTCCTGGTCCTTTTTTCTTGCATCTTCCAGGCTCATTTCTTTGCTGCGGTTGGCCACGTTTTCTACCACTGTTCTGAAGCTGAACAGTTCAACTTCACCGAGTTCCTCGTTGAATTTCGCCTCTATTTCCATGCTTTGTCCGTATTTGTTTTTTGCCACCTTGAGCATGGCCGCTTCCAGCGCCTCAATAATTATCTGTTTATTTATGCCCTTCTCTTTACCAAGCTCTTCTATGACTCTTGCTAATTCTGTAAACATTGCATGTCCTTTTTATCTAAAAGGTATTCCTGACACTCTGTTCCAGGAGCAAATCCTGCTGATGGTGCGGCAGAAGACCATGCTGAGCAGGGTCTGTTCAGCTACCGGCATGTGCCTTCTATATTATTAATCATGGTTATTCAGAAAGCCCAAGTAACAGAAAAAGATCATAACGTATGACCGTATTTGGCAAAAGCAACTATTTATGATGGTTTCAAAAAATATTACAGAAGATCGATTAGTTATGGATTTATCATTAAGGCAGACTTTCCCAAAAACGAAATTCAGCTTGATCAAAGGTTTTCAGAAAAAGCAGCCCCACTTGGGCTTTCTGTATAACCATGTTATTAATTATAATGGCATATCTAAATTTGCCTTTTCTATATCGTCAACAGAAATACTATATTCTTTGCCCTCAACCTCAACACAGACATTGCCGTCCCCGTACCCGGCAAGCTTTCCTTTAAAGGTCTTGCGGTTATCTATTAAACAGCTGGTTTTTATGGTAACACGTTCTCCGATATACCGCTTGAAATCAGCCTCTTTCCTCAACGGCCTGTTTATACCGGGAGAGGAAATTTCTAAATTATAGGGATGGTGAATAATATTTTTCACATCCAGCAGATCGCTCAGCTGCCGGCTGATGGCGCTACAGTCATCCAGCATAACGCCGCCTGGTTTATCAATCAGAAGCCGCAACACCCAGCCGGTTGACTCCCTTCTGAACTGCACATCTACTAATTCAATCTGTTCATGCTGAAGCAGCGCTTCTGCCAGACGATGGATTTCCGGGATAACGGGATCCTGATTTTCAAGCTTCATCGCGCAGATACTGTCGTTAACAAAAAAAGTGGGCAGAGCCCACTTTCCTTAAACCACAATAAAATTTAATATAACACAGGATTATAAAAATAAAAAGAAAATATTCCGGTATTATATTAGCAGGTTGACCGTGGAGCGGGCAACGGGATTCGAACCCGCGACACCAAGCTTGGGAAGCTTGTACTCTACCAGCTGAGCTATGCCCGCCTTTAGTATTGAATTATACTGGGTGTTTGCGGGGTGTCAATCTATTTTTTAGCCTCTCCCGAATGCACCCGTTCCCCTGCGGTGCAAGACTGTGACACCGTCTCTACGGCGCAGCGGGCATCGGTCCGTGCGCGGCACCATTCTTTTTTTGTATTTTTTTGAAAATATGCTATACATACAACCTTATTTCAACCTTGATGGCCTCGTAAAAAGTAGGAAAACCTCCCTCTCCCTCTGACGGGAGAGGATTGGGGTGAGGGTGATAAACAAGTAATTACAGTATATAATTGCTCCCCCTCCCCTTAATCCCCTCCCGCCAGGGGCGGGGAAATTGACTTCTTACGGCTTCGTCAGCCTTATTTCAACCTTATTTTTCAACCTTTTGTAAAGCTCCCCGCAGGTCCCTCCTGAGCGGGACGGGGTGGGCGCGGCGGGAAACCGGTCTATGGGAACCAGGATGAAAACAACAAAACAGAACAAAAAAAAGCTGTCCGGCAATTTTTTCCAGGGTATTGTGAGCCGGGAAAATATTGAGGCGATTGTTATTGCCGTAGTGCTGGCGCTGTTTATCAGGACGTTTATCGTCCAGGCCTTTAAAATCCCTTCCGGATCCATGGAGCCGACGCTTTTAATCGGAGACCACATACTGGTAAATAAATTCATGTATGGCATTACCATCCCCTTTACCGAAAAAAAGATTCTGCAGTTTAAAAATCCCCGGCGCGGCGATGTCATTGTTTTCATTTTCCCCGCGGACCCGAGCAAGGATTTTATCAAACGGGTTATTGCGGTTGAGGGAGACCAGCTTGACGTCAGGGATAAAAAAGTTTTTGTTAACGGCCAGCCGGCCAGTGACCCGTATGCTGTTTTTCGGGACCCGGCAGTTATGCAGGGATGGGGGAACGAAATGAACCGTGATAATTTCGGGCCGGTGACTGTTCCGCCCCACGCACTCTTCGTCATGGGTGATAACCGGGACAAAAGCTATGACAGCCGCTTCTGGGGGTATGTCGATCTCAACAAGGTAAAAGGGAAAGCCTTTCTTATTTACTGGTCATGGGGCGGTTTTTTCCAGGACATGCGCTGGAACCGTATCGGAAAGATTATTCATTAGCAGCCTTTTATTCTTTGATCCCTGCCGCGCAGAAACGCCGGAGCAAAAAAAGTCCTCCATAATGCCGTTTGCCATTATGGAGGACGCTGCTATCAGGATACAGGTCATGCCGCCAGGGCTTTAGTTCCCTTCCCTCCAATACTGCGTACCGCTTTTTACGGCAAGCGCCGACGTCACATCAATCTGCACTATTTCTCCGGTGCTTAACTGACTGATGACGGTTCCGGTCTGGCCCTCCTTTTTCCCGACGTGAATTGCCGAACTCGATGCGAGACCCGCGCCCATATCAATGGTAAACTTGATCTCCGAGGAGTTATCCTGTTTGGTAAAAACCGCTCTTTTAAAGGCCGTACCGGTCTGATAGTAGAGGGCATATAATTTACTGTTTCCTCCTGACAGGCACAGGTCTGAATCCGGGGTAAACGTGGGAAACAGCGCCAGGCCGCCAAAAGCGGCAGGTTTATTGACCACGCGTTCCGACGGGCCGCCCGTGGTTGTCGTTAGTTTCCGGTACCAGCCCTGATATATTTCAACGCCATTGGTATCTTTTTTGTGCACGCCTTCTTTTACAAACTTATCAAAATTTTTCCCGCGCAGCGCATCGGCGGTGTCGGGCGTATCAATAGTGCCGTCGGCCTTGACCGTGTACAGTGAAGCATCAAAGAGATCCGCCATGCTTATGGTGCAGCCGGAAGGACTGTAGTTGTGCAGGCAGGCCGGGAGCGGATCAGCGCCTGCAGCTTTGCCCCGCCAGTTATAAAATGGATCTTTTATGCCGAACAGGTAGTTTTGATTTTCATCGGTCTTGTCTGCCGTCGTTACATATCTTCCGGTGCCGAGAAAAATCCATGCATTGTCTTTATTGTCAACGCTCAGGGTAAACGGGGCGGAAAGATATCCCGGCTGCGGCAAATCTGAAAAGTCTGCCAGCGGGACCCACTTCCAGTTCGCCGGGTTAGCATCGTATGCTTGGGCATCATAGACGCCGCCGGTCAGCTGCGGGACTGCAATCTTGTATACTTTTGCCTTCCAGCTTGCCGGAGACCCGGCCTGGTATGACTCGCCGACATAGATGGCGGACACGCTGTAATTCATGTTCTTATCCAGAGCAACCGGTGAATTCATAACCGCGTTGTTTTCACTGGTTTCAAGACCCGAGGGAAATGTCCGGAGCAGGGTACCGCCTGTCTTTGGATTATTTGCTTCATTCAAATCAACAATATACACCCGGCCGGGATTGGTGCTGGTGCCGTCATAATCAGTGGGGCCGGAAGTGACGACAAAGAACCACTCGTCATTGACCTTGACAACACAGGGGGTAGCCGCGCTGTAACCCATGCCGCTGAAGCTTCTTTCCCAGAGCAGGGTCGGCGGCTGTGACGGGTTGGTTATGTCAAGAACCACATAGCTTGAGGAAAACGATTTAGCCCCTCCGGAGAAAGCGGCGTCCGTCACGGTTACCGGCTGTCCACCCATGTTCATGCCGCAGATGAGAAGCGTCCCCCAGCCATTGGGGTGGGTTGCATCGGGAGTAAATATCTTCACATCAACCACCTTGGGTTTTAAATCCACGTAGCTTAAATGGCTGTAGGTAGGCATCGCCAGCCACTTCAGATGCGGCAGCTGACACTGGGGTACATAGGCCCACAGCTCCTCGCCAATGCCGACCGTCGGGCCCGCTTCAAACTTCTTTTCCTCAGCATTATACTGCCCGGCGCTGAACGCATGGATCATGCCGTCATTTGCCCCGACATAGACCACGGTCTCGCGGTTCTTGTAGGTATCATAAAACTGCTTATATGAGTCATCGTCGTAGAGCAGCCCGTATTGCTCCACCGGTTTTGATATGGATACCGGGGTGGAATAAACAATATCACCCAGTACCCAGGGATGGGTCTCTGCATTGATGGTGATGTTTCGTTTGCGCAGCGCCGGACTCCCTGCATACACGGTGGCACTGTCATCCGCGCCGCGGATAAAATTAATGATATTAGACACACGGTTATCCTGCGTCGCGCCCAGGTTTGCGTAGACCGCATCGCTCGTGACTTCAAAATACGGTTTCAGCGCGTTTGCATTATCCGTGGTGAACTCAATAAAGCTGTCTGCATAGGTGTATATCCGGCGGCCGGCGGCGGGGGAACCTGCCCACAGCTTTTTTCCCGCCTCCCACACCGGCTGTATGCTCTCCAGTGAAATATATTCCGGCGTTGTGTTCTTATCATAGGGGTGCTCGGTGTCAACCGGGTAGCGTCTTACCTTGGTATCTCCGGTGTCGGAATCCTGAAAGTATTCAATAATTCTGTCTTCGATCGCGTTCAGCTTGTAATCATGGTTCGTGTCCTCACGAATGTTGCCATAGGCGTCCACCCACAGGCACTGCAGATACCCTGCCCAGGTAATATCATTGAGCCCGGTCTCATCGGTAATTTTCGGCTTGAAGTAGGCCTGAATCAGGGTTCCCTCCCCCTCGCCTTTGGTGGCGAGAACCGATACCGCAGACCCTGAAGCAGCCTTCCTGAGTATTGCGGAGAAGGATTTATTGAGCTGTTCTTCAAGCCGGAGAGGATTTTGCACATAAAAGTAATTATCCGGCACGCCGTCATTATCCTTGTCCCATTCATTGGGGTCATCAGGCATGTTGTTGTTATTAATGTCCTCAAACCCGCCCCACTTTGCCGCATACCACAGGGGGTTCTGCAGCAGCGACGCGCCGGTTGTGGTGCCCACGGTGAACGATGTTGTACTGGTTAACGGCAATGCTGCTCCTTCATGCTGCGGCGTGTCGAGGTAGTAATTGACATCCGAGCCTTCCGCAGTATCCACATCCCGCACCACCAGATAGGTCCCGTCCGCGTTAGTGCCGGATATGATATAGCCGATGTGCTGGATAATACTGCCCGCCGCATACTCTGAATCCACGGTTACGGTAACCGTGTCACCCACCACCTGGTACTCATAGAACACGATTGCGTCCATGTCATGGTCAGCGCCCTGCTCCACGTCTTCAAAATTAATGCGGAACCGCCCGTACCCGGGGGTGAGCGCCTCAATATAAAAGTCCACAATGGTATTGGTCGGCTGGAAGGCCCCCTGCGCCGCGGAAATGGAGTAGCCGCCCACTGATTTGGCGAACGGCACCATGGTAATGGTGGTGTTCCCTACCGGGATTTCAATCCGCGGCAGCGGTGACGCAAGCCCTACGGCAAAGGTCGCTATTTTCTGCGCGCCCCGCGCCGTCGTGTTAACATCTTCCTTGCGCCCGAAATAGGCAACCGCTGCAGAGTAAAAACTCCCCTGCTTGGTCGGCTCCTCGGGGCACTGGCCGCGGACATTGCCCAGTCCCGCTACGCTCTTCGGCGTGCAGGCCCCGTCATAGGTTGAACCGGACTGGCCGATGTAAAATGACCCGCCCACTCCCTCCTCGGTGCTGATGGTGTTGGCCAGCGATGCCGCATCCAGCCCGGTCACATCTCCTGCATACGAGCCGAAAGCGGTCCCCGGCACCTGGTTTGAATCATAGTTCGGAATGATATCGCTCAAAACAAGCATAAATGGCTTGGAGCAGTAGCTGAAACCATCGGTGGTATTATACGGATCTTTCCATGTTGCTTTTGGAAGTCCCAGGGTGCTGTCATCGGTTGTGCCGGAATAATCAAAACCTGATGTGGCCGCTGCCTTACCCGCAAAATACCTGAGCGCCTCGTACATCATCTCACCGATGGGATTACCCCACATCCGGCATTCACCCTCATTTATTGCTCTGGTGGTAATCCATCCGCAGTTCTGATTATATGAATAGCTCCCGTAGTCAAAACCCACCACCCGCAGCTTGTTCAGGGTGCTGATAATTCCGTTGACCGACGTGAACTGTCCGGTATTTGTATCAAGCTCATCCTTAATTGACCCTATATTTTTCCGCAGCACGCCCCCTGATTCATTTTTTGCATAGGAGCCGGTGATAAGGCCGAAATACATGCGGTCGGACTCGCCGTAGCGCTGCAGCAGGCCGGTCGGCTTGTACACCCCTGACGGGTACTGCTTGCAGCCGGTCTCGGGCATCGAGGAAACACCCACCTTCACGCGCACCGCGTAGTCGGTCATGGCAGAGGTGGGGTTGGTTTTTTGCCAGTAGAGATAGTAGTTGTCCCCGCCGGCTATTTCCTGATGACGAAAAACAATATCATGCGCGCCCGCAGTAAGGGAAATGCTCCCGCTGTGGGTGGTGCAGGAACACTTTCCATGTGGGCCATACCAGCCCGCCACGACTGTGCCGTCAATAATGAGCTCTATGGCATCGTCACCGTCAATCGCAAAGTTCCACGTGCCGGCTGTAGGGATGACGATGTTTCCCTGAAAAATGGTCATATAATAATCCTGCTGGCTGCTGAACGGGTTCCCGTTGCCATTAATGTAGCCTACCGGCCCCGCGCCGAAGCGCTTCGCTTCAGTAGCATAATCAGTAACCAGGGTCTCAAACGCTGCGTGATCCGCAGGACCGCCTGCGTATCCGGTCGTATTATACGTGGCCCTGGTCAGGTTTTGAAACGCGCTTTGCGGCACAATCTCCCAGGTGGTGCTGCCGGCATGGGCGCAATCAGGGCCTGATCCGCCATTGAGACACCTGGTGCCTGCCACGGGACGCTCGATGGAGACCCACTCCCAGATCCGGTAGTTGCTGTTGTCCAGCACGCGCAAAAGCGGGGTTCCGTTCGCGCTCAGCGTGGTGCTGGCAAACAAATGCCGGGTGCCGGGCGATGGGAGCGCCAGCGGCGTGTACTCACGTATGTCAAAGCCGTCACGCGCAATGCTTTCGTATTCCTTGCCCCATGAATGGGCATCCTGGGGAATATATGCCCGCTGTAGGACTGTTTCGGTATCCGTGTCCGTTGACCGGTACCCGCCGTAGAGCACCTTTCGCAGGCAGTCCATGCGCGACATGGTCAGGTAGTTGAGATAATCGCCGCTCCAGTGTCCTGAACATTTTTTATTGCTGGTCGTGGCTACCGGCTCGAAACGGCTGTTGGCGCTGCTGTAGTCATAGCACTTGTAGCTATCAAAATAGCCATAGTAGTCAATGGCAGGGTTATACCCGATATCCAGTGCCCCGTCGCCGTTCAGGTCAGAGGCATCATTGTATGCCTCATAATAGAGCTTGTGGTCCCGCTCCATGACCAGCATCACCAGCGGCGGCACGTCTCCGTTCAAAAAAAGAGGCGCCGGCTGATTCGGCTGGGTATCACCGCAAAAGCCGCTCACCCATGACAGGCTGAAAAACATGATGGTAATTGCTGCGATGCTGTTTTTTTTCATCGTGAACCTCGCTGATTATAGCCGTTAATTTTAAGCACAGGCCGCCTGGCCGCCGGCATTAGCGCGGCACATAGCGATAGCCAAGAAATACCTCGGATTTGGGAACGTACTGATCAATCGTATTATCCGCCAAACGCAGATGCCGTGAGGGCAGTGTTCCGATGCAGTCCATATTGTATATTACCTTGTGTGAAGACACGCCCGACCCTTCAGCGCCCGAGCCGAACTCGGCGCCGCTTCCGGCAAGATGGCGAACATCGACTTTATCCACATCTACATCAGCCTTAAACTGATTCTGTATTCTTATTTCAATATCAGGCACTGCTTCAACAGAATCAATATCCGTGGTATTCGTTTCATCATTGTATTGATGATCCTTATCCCATTTCCCTGAAGTGATAGGGTAGTCAACCCTATCCTCAAATAAAAAACCCAAGTGTTTTATTTCGATATAAGAATTCTCTGCCAGGTTGACAAATTTCTTATCCTTATCTGACCATTCCCCATATGCATCCTTGCTTAGTAATGCTTCAATTGCCGCTGAAGAAGCTGCCTCGGCCTGATAAAACGTCTCTTTGTGAACCCGCTCATTGCCCGCGATATCCAGTTCCGTGGTGCTGGTTGACATCGCCGCAATGCCGATTATGGTGCAGATCGTTAACATGAAAAGCGCCAGCACCAGCACAAAACCCTGCTCCCTGCTGTCTGTGGATATACTATTGTTCATATAAAAGCTCCTCATCATCTCAGCTGCCGCCCTATCTGTGGGGAGACAGCATAAAACGCAGCGCAAGCGGCTTGGTAATGTTGCCCTGATTTTTCCCTTTTTCCAGGCGCGCTATGGTTACCGTGGTTTCTATTTCCACCGTGGTAGTGTTTTCAACCGGAGAGTTGGCGGTTATACGCCATCTAGTGTTACATCCCCGGCCTATCGCATTCGGCAACTGCGCCTGGGTAAAAGTGCCCAAACCCCATATTTGGAACTGTTCAATTATAGCGGCCTGGCTGTCCGGTAACTGGCATACTGTCGGGATCTCGTCCAACTCATTTACATCCAGCGCAGCGACTTTGTCATAGGGCCGGTTCATGAGCCATTCCATCCAGGCTTCGCCAAAGGTGCTGCCTTCGGTGCATCGTCCGGCTGACAAATTACATTGTATGGCCCTGGTCTGCATCGCTGCGACGCCCAGAAGGCCGGTCACCAGCACCACTATAGCAATCATCACCTCCATAATGGAAAAACCTTTTTCGTTCTCTCTCAGCTTCATCATAATTATCCACCTCATTCAAGGCCCATATTACGGCATTTTATCTGGGTTATTAACAACCGGCGCTGATACTGGTCATTGAACGGGCCCCAGACTTTTTTCCCCACCCCGGTTTCATGACCCGGATTCGAAGCGGGGAAATAGGTCGCGGTGTCCTTATATCCCTTTATCTGCTCGCCGGTTCTCACCAGAAGCGATACATCAATTGCCCGTATGTCCGAAGGACTCGCGGGGCTGGCGGTAATGGTGCCGTCAGCAAGATGATACCAAAATTCTATGGCATCGACGTTGTCCGCCACCGGCTCAAGACCGCTGTTGTCCGGCGGGATGCCGGACTCTCTGCCCAAATTGCAGGGCAGGCTGTTTCTCAGCCCGTCCCGGCCGGTATCATCAATGCCGTTGCTGCCGTCACTGGTTAGCGCATACCGGGTGTATTCGCTGTTTTGAATCACCCCGTCTTCATTTGCATCCCGGGCAAACCTGAATTCCGCGACCCGCGCGATATTGTTGTCATCAAGGGTAGCCTCGGCCCGTTCACTCGGGTCGTAACCCGCCATCTTAAGATCTCCGGTGACGAAAAACAGCGCTGCCCGGAGGTTCTGCTGCATGTCAGCCACCTGCTCCTGGGCAAGATAGGAGTTCTGCTGGTACTGGTAGGTTGCATACAGCGCCGCAGAAGCTATGCCGAAAATAACGATGGCAATCATCATCTCAATCAGGGTAAAACCTGCTTTGTCTATTCTGTTTAAAAGGTCTTTTTTCATAGGGTATCCGCCTCGTGCTGAATGAGCCGTCAGCTTTTCATGCGCACGGTATCTTATTTCCAATCTGACTGTGCCCATTGTTTTAAAACGATTCTTCCTGAAGCCATCGCGCCAATAGCAAAGGTCGCGCCTTTATTGTTCTGAAGATACACGTAGCCCGGAGGGGTGCTCAATCCCCGGGTGTTGATTGTTACCCGGTCATCGGCAAAGGAAATACCGTCCGATGGTATGGGTTCTCCCGTCTCTGCCGCGGTGCTTGTTGCCCTGCCGTGTCCAAAGGTAATGCCCGGCCCCAGTTCGATCGGTTTGTCATTGCCTATGGTGTAGGTCCTGCCATCAATGTTGAACTGTATGCTGATGTTCCGGTTCTGTTTTACCGCGGTTGATCGTGCCCTGCGGATATTTGAGCACAGGTCTGCTGCAGAGCTGCGTAAGCGGTAGGTGGGCATTGAAGTTACTATATTGGGCACGGCAACTAAGCCCAGGATGCCCATGACGCTCACAACCACCATCAGTTCAGTCAAAGAATAGCCTTTTTGTCTTTTAATCATTGCCTGCCACCTGTTCCTGGTTGCTCTCTGAGCAAACCCTATCGCACAAACCATTCCACATACCTGTAAACACCATGAAGGATAGCTGATATTGGCGTATTTATTCGTTTTTTAATGCTATTTTTATTTTGAAAATCTGGTTTTTCATTTGTAACATCGGGTCTGCAATTAATTCACTTTATTAAATAATTTGTGTATTATTCTACTAATTCATACCCTGCCGACTGTTGCCATGCATAGTGCGCCGCGCGTCATCCGTGAACAATAAAAAAGCCCGGTACTGTGGTGTATCAACACACCACAGCGCCGGGCTCCAGCAATAACAGCCAATGTTTAGTTTTAGTTAATATTTGGCTTTGTTGTTACATCTGTTTTTGGGGGCAAAAAAAATTTGAAATGCGAATATCGAAGCACGAAACAAATACAAAATTCCAATACTGAATGATCAAAACAGCAGGTCATGAATTTTTTTCAGTGCATTATCTTTTCCCCGGAGAAGAAGGTTTCACAGGTAAGGCAAGAGCGTTCACAAATCTCTGCAATGCGTTTCATCGTCTCTTCCGAGGCGGAGCGGATAGCGATGATAACCTCTTCCGCCCCGGTTTGCTTTGAAATCTGCTCTATCTCCTCGACGCATCCCAAAACCGCAACACCATGAATCCGCCGTTTTCTCTTGAACGGGTCATCATCAATAAAGCCCACAATGTTATACTTGAGCGCGGGGTTGTTTCTAATCTCCCGCAGGGCGAGTTCTCCCCCATCACCGGCGCCGGCAATAAGAACTTTCCTGCTGACGGCGGGAAGCCCTCCCAGGTATTCTTTTAAAATCCTTAAAGAAAACCGGGCCCCGCTTATGAAAAACAGCGTCAGCAGGGCATCGACGACAAAAACAGCGCGGGAAAAGTATTGAAACCGGGCATACAAGAGAATCGCGGTCATAATGATGATGGAGCTGACAGCAACGCCCTTGAGAATATTTATAAAATCGCGCACACCCACATGCCGCCACATCGTTTGATAGAGGCCAAACCAGGCAAAGGCGATTATCTTTACCACGATGACAATGGGCAGCGTCTCTACAAACTGCGCCATGTGCGGCCTGGTCATGATCCCCTCATAGCGGATAAGATAGGCGGCAAAATAGGCGATAACGATCAGGACCAGATCAATAAACAGCTCAATGAATTTCTGCATGCCGGGCAGCAGTGAGCTGACCGCGCTCCGGTATGAGGCGGCGGAAGACCGATTGACTTTCAAATCAGACTGGCCGAGGAAAACCCCGAAATAAAAAAGTCCGATAAGCAGGATAACGAAACAGACCGCGAGGGCCAGGGGATTAATCAGGCTATAGAAGAGCGCCCCCAGGCCAAAAAACGCGGAGAGCGCGTAGAGGATGAGCACAGCCCTGCGCTCGCTCAGGCCCAGGGTCACCAGGCGATGGGAGACATGGTCTTTACCGCCCTGGGAAACAGGCTGCCCGCGCAGCTTGCGGAAAAACGTGACAAAGACCGTATCAAAAATGGGGATCCCCAGAATAAACAGCGGGATAAACACCGCCGCAAAGAGCCCGGAAGCATGGCGCGCGGTGCCGGCAATGGCAAGGGCAGAGAGCGTGCAGCCTAAAAACATGCTGCCGCAGTCGCCCATAAAAATGGTCGCCGGATTAAAGTTATAGAAGAGAAACCCTATGCAGGCGCCTGCCAGCAGTATTGAAACCATCGCTATCTGCGTGTCGCCGACTGACCAGGAAAAAATAAACAGCGCCAGCGCGCAGAGAGCTGCCGTGCCGGCTGAAAGCCCGTCCATATTGTCCAGCAGATTGAACGAGTTGGTGAGCCCCACGAGCCATAGGAAGGTAACGGGAATAGCGATTGCCGGATAGGGAATAATGGTGACCACCACCCCGAGGCTTACCAGCACTGCGGCAACCGTGATCTGCCCGATAAGCTTTACCTGCGGGGCAAGACGTCGCAGATCATCAACAAGCCCCAGCAGGAAGATGAGAAAGCCGCCGATAAAAACAGGCAGCGTCTGGGCGGTCAGACCGAACGCCAGCAGGTAGCACACGGCAAACGCCAGAAACATGGCAATGCCCCCGAGCAGCGGCGTGGGCTTTTTATGCCACCGGTCCTGCCGCGGCTGGACCACGTACCCGGTCCTGACAGCGAGCAATTTAACGAGCGGGGTGAGCGCTGCGGAGAGCAGCAGGGAGAGGCCAAAAAAGGCAAGGTAGTTCATTGCTTGCAGTAGTCAACGACGGAATCTATGATCTCTTCGATCCCCACCCTGGGCTCAAAGCCGATAAGGCGTCCGATTTTGCTGATATCAGGCACGCGGCGCAGCATATCTTCGAACCCTTCCTCGTACGCCTGGTCATAGGGGATATAAACAATTTCAGAGGTGCTGCCGGTCTTTTTCTTTATGAGCTGCGCCAGCGCTTCAATGCTTATTTCTTTATTATTACCGATATTAAAGACCTGGCCCACCGCGGCCGGATGCCGGGAGAGGCCCAGGAGACCGTCCACCACGTCGCGCACATGGGTAAAGCTCCTGGTCTGCCTGCCGTCGCCATAAATAGTTATGGGGTGATTCAGGAGCGCCTGCTGGACAAAGGTGGGAACAACCATGCCGTAGCGGCCGGTCTGGCGCGGGCCAACCGTGTTAAACAGCCGCACAACAACTACCGGCAGTTTTTTTTCCTTTAAGTAGGCAAGGGCCAGGAATTCATCAATCGCTTTGGAGCAGGCATAGCTCCAGCGCCCCTTGGTGGTGGGCCCCAGCACCATATCAGCGTCTTCCTGAAACGGAATGGCGTCACTTTTCCCGTAGACTTCCGAGGTGGACGTGATAACCACCTTCTTCTTTTTTTTATTTGCCAGCTGCAGCACAACCTCGGTGCCGTAAATATTGGTCTCAATAGTATTAACCGGCGATTCAACGATGAGCTTTACCCCGACCGCGGCCGCCAGGTGGAAAATCAGATCACTCCGGTCTATCAGCTCCGCCATCAGCGACTGGTTTTTTATGGATTCTATGGTGTAGTGAAAGCGCGGGGTGTCCTTCAAGTGAATAATATTATCAATGCTTCCGGTAGAAAGGTCATCAATAATAAAAACCTCTTCACCCTGTGCCAGCAGCGCTTCCGCAAGGTGAGAGCCGATAAAGCCGGCGCCGCCGGTGATAAGAATTTTCATGCTGTACCCTTCTCCTTCGCGCTATCAGCAGGCTGTTGACCGGTTTCATGCCTCGCAATCCCCGCTTCATAAGCGGGGGGAAGAGGCATGTATTTGAAAAAGAATAAATTAAACTCCGGGAAGCCCCGCCTCGCAGGCGGGGAGCTTCAAAAACACCCATCTGCGTCGTTACGCTCATCCTTCGTCATTGCAACGTACGGTAGAGTACGCCTCATTCCTCAGGATTTCGCGCGCCTTGCATCTGGATGTTTTTGACCAGCCTGAAGGTAAAACTGCTTTTTTGACAACCTGTTACTATCTGAACCTGCGTTAATAATTTTTAACTAACAGGTATCTGCGCCAATGTCAATTGAATCCTGTTTGCCAGCGCGGTGCCGTACAACTTCACCTTATAATAAACCGCGGCGTTTCCTGGCCGGTGACGGTTTTTGTGCCCACCGAACTCCCGCAGTAAATGCAGAGGTAATCGTATTTGTCGCCATCCGGAAGCGCCAGCAGCAGCTTCTTCCGCACCGGCGCCGACTTCCGGCATTTCGGGCAGAAAAGTTCCGCAGCTTCCAGCTCCTGAAAGCTGCTCTGCGTGTTTCGCCGTTTCATAGGATGCATGTTACTCCCTTTCTGTCGCTAAAACAATTCATAACCACAAAAAACAAAAATCAATTCATAGCCACAGTCTTCATGATGCCTTGGCATCATGAAGACTGTGGCTATTGTTTGCGTATATACCATGGCCGCAGCTGCTCGTACAGGCCGGCGATGAAGCCGCCTGAAATGATTATGACTACCGGAACTATTGGCAGCACATAGCGTATAAAGTCAGAGATAAATGCCCACCAGGTGCTGTAGAAAATAATATGCACTACTGCCAGCCCGGTCAAGATACCCCACTGAAATCGCGCGGCCCTGAACGCATAAAAAAGAGTCACGGCTGAGATGACGGCGCATGCCAGCAGCGGGTAAAAAAGAAGCGTGTGCTTATATGCCAGATATTCGATGAATGACCGGGTGAAGGCAAGTGAGAACAGCACCTCCCGGCCCTGGGTCGTGGCATCCACCGTGGTATAGCCAAAGGTGAAAAGGCCGTGATTGAAATGCAGGTTGTATAAAAACTGGGGAATCAGGCTGATCGTTATGACCGCTATAAACAATACGGCGGCCCGGTATTTCCTGCGCAGCGCATACCCGACGGCAAAAACCAGCACATAGATGGCGCTGGTGATGCGGATGGAAATGGTCATCCCGGCAACAAGCCCGGCAAGCCAGGTGAGGCTTTCTTTTTCCAGCGACTTGAAATAAAGATATATGCTCAAGAGCAGAAAGAAGGTCGTTGACGGCTCCGACAGCATGGCAAACCACATCGCGTAGCTGACATAGGTATTGCGCAGCCATGGGGTATTAAAAAATCCGGCAAAAAAATAGATCAGGTACGGCGTAATCGTCCACACCAGCGCGCAGAGAATACTGACCGCTGTTTTCCTGGTGACCATGCTGGCTATAGAGCCCACGAGATAGATGCTGATAAGCGCAAGCCCGGTATGAAAGACCATGACCGGTTTAATCAAATCCTGCCAGGCATGGGCGTTACACATGATGACCAGGGGGGTCAGAAGAAGGGGAAACCCGATGGGATATTTTTCATGGATCGGGCTTAAAGCAGCAAATGATTCAGCCATATTGAAATATAATATCTGATCGCCGCCGCCGCAATGAAACTGCCACCCGCTGTGTTCGACAGGGGGGATGCCGGCAAGAAAACCGGCAGCCATGCCGAGGCGCAGCAACACCAGCAGGGATAAAGCATAAAACAGCAGCCGCTTGTTTTTACTTTTTACTGAATTCATAAACTGTTTTTTTAGTGTGTGTGTTTCCCGAAGAAACCTGTTCCGCACAGGCATGCCCGCTATTGCATATTAAATTACATTTGACAGACAGGTCAATTTTAATTATATCATAAGGACTGATTTCCAGTCAGCATTACTGAACAGCAATCAAGAAAAGGGTACAGAAGAAATGACGACCTTCACCATTGACGGGTTAGAGGCAGAGGCCAGGCCGGGCGCAACCATACTGCAGGTTGCCCGGGAAATGGACATTGAGATACCGACCCTGTGCCACCATGAGGCGCTGCAGCCGTACGGCGCATGCCGGCTGTGCGTTGTCGAAGTGCAGCGGGGCTCCCGGACACGCATCGTCACGTCCTGCAATCATCCGGCTGAAGGCGGCATGGCGGTAAAGACCGGCAGCGACCGGGTCCGTGCGGTGCGAAAACTGGTGCTTGAGCTGCTGCTGGCGCGCTGCCCGAACGTAAACATCGTCAAAGAGCTTGCGCAGGAGTACGGCATACAGGAGCCGCGCTTCAAAACCGGAAACAGCTTCTGCATTCTGTGCGGCCAGTGCATTCGCGTGTGTCGGGAAGTGGTGGGGGTTGAGGCCATAGGATTTGCCAGCCGCGGAGTTAACCGGGAGGTTGCGCCGCCTTTTTTTGATGCTGCACAACAGTGTATCGGCTGCGGCTCATGCGTCTACATCTGTCCCACCGGCATCATTACCATGGAAGACGTGCATAACGCAGCCTATGACCTTCCAGGCGGGGGCCATGCCACGGGGAGCCAGCGCATTATGCACAACTGGAAGCAGACCTTCCGCATGGCCGAGTGCAAAACCTGCGGCCGGCCGTTTATGCCCCAGGTGCAGATAGATTATATGGCTGAAAAATTTAATATCCCGCGCGCCGATCTTGCGGTGTGTAAAACCTGCAAGCCGTAGGGTTTAGCGGCCGCGCCCGGTCCCTGCTCACTGCTGAACCGGATCGGAGGTTGCTTCCGGCGCCGCGCCGTTCCGGTTCAGCGTAACAATAAACCTGCTTCCCTTATCAGGCTCGCTCTCCACACGTACCTCACCGCCATACAGCAGCGCTATCTTTTTTACCGTGGACAGTCCCAGCCCGCTGCCCAGAATGTTTCTCGTCTTTTCATTTTTAATGCGCACAAAATCGCTGAACAGCCGCGCCGCTTCTTCCGTGCTCATGCCGATACCGGTATCAGTCACTACAATGCTGACCCGGCCGCCGTCGGCATGCAGTTCAACATCGACCCGCCCGCCGTCCCGGTTGTATTTCACCGCATTGGTCACCAGATTATTGAAAATAATTTCCAGCTCACTGCGGTCAGCCTGCATGAGCAGCGGCCCGTTTTCATGGAGCATTATGGAAATGGCGCGCTCCAGCGCTTCAGGCGCCGCCGTATCAATCGCGGCATGGGCCACGTCACGCACATCAACCTCGGTAACATCGCGTTTCCGCTCGCCGGACTCAATGCGCGTCAGATCAAGCAGATCGATAATCATTTTGCGCATGCCCTGAATGCGCGTCAGGCACCGGTCAAGCATGTGATCATACACTTCCTGGCTATCTCCTGCTGCACGTTCCCGCAGAATGTTAAGATACCCATCGAGGGCTGCCAGCGGCGCTTTCATCTCATGTGCCAGCACCGAAATAAACTGAAATCGGACCTTGCGCTTTTCTTCAGTCAGCTTATGGGCCTGCCGCATGAGGAGCAGGTGCTTTACCGCCTTATAAATAGTTTCCTTTAATTCCATGGGCGTAAACGGCTTGGCAAGAAAATCAAAGGCGCCCTGCTTGGTAGCCGTAACCGCTGTCTCAATCGAGGCATAGGCCGTAATCATAATCACCAGCATATCAACCTGCAGCGCTGCAACCTGGGTCAGCAAATCAAGCCCGCTCATACCCGGCAGCTTATAGTCCAGCAGAATAATATCCGGCGGGCTGCTGTTAATTATTTTCAGCGCCTCTTCCGCAACTTCGACCTGCTCTATACTGAATCCAACCTTGCCTTCTATCTCCGGCAGATGGATGGTATAATCCCGCAGGGCACGGGCGATTGCCAGGCGCATACCATATTCATCCTCAACCACTAAAATACGCAGCATTTCCATGTAATTAAATTATGCTCTCCTTTCAGAGCGTCTGTCATTTTGACAGGTGTGGCTGTAATTTTTAAATTAAAGCAAAATCATTTAGTTACATTTATAATACAAGCGCTTTTCAGGATTTTTTTCGCTAAACTGCATGTCATTCTGTCAATAATTATAGCTGCTTCAGATTATTTCACAAATGCAACGTAACCATTTCAACACAAATTGTCCTTGCAAAACACCCTCCGGCAACATCATGTCGAACCCATGCGGATAAAGGATAATACTATGCTTATTCAGCAGGTTGATGTTAAACAGGGAGCCTTCCAGGGTTTACAGATGATTCCTGCATTGCCCTGTCACGCACGCTAAATCTGCTCATGGCGCAATTTTTGCTAAAATTAAAAATACTGATTACCATCTGTTCATAGAGGAATTTAGCATAATTAATTCCAAGACACTACCACAGCCAGTCTCAAACGCTTAATTCTATCTATCCGCTTACAACCAACACCATTACTGTGAGGGACCATATACGATGACTCCAGCCAATGCAATAATCTATGCTTTTATAGTGTGCGCAGGCGGCGCACTGGTATCGCTGCTGGTATCAAAAAATAAAGCTCTGGCAGGATGGCTCTGCTTTCTGGCCACTGCCCTGTCCAGCTTTCTGGCCATATCGGCTGCAGGCACCGTGCTCCTGTCAGGGCCGCAACAGGCAATAACCATCCTGTCACTGCCGCAGTTCGGTTCATCTCTGCGCGTCTATATAGACGGCTTGAGCTCCGTATTTATCGGCCTCATAGCGGTCATCGCGGTTCTTTCCGCTTTTTTTTCCATCAGCTACATGGAGCATTACAAGGATTACGGTGTCGGCAGATACTATCCGTACTTTCTTCTGTTTGTGGCTGGCATGTACGGTATTGTATGCGTAAGCGACATGATGCTCTTCTTTTTCATCTTCTGGCAGCTGATGACCCTTACCTCCTATGCGCTGGTCCGCTATGAGTATAAAAAACGGGAAAATGTCCGTGCTGCCAATAAATACCTGATCATGATGCAGATCGCCTGCATCCTGATCATGGCTGCCTCGGCACTGCTCGCACAGGGGCCGGCAACCATAGGCGCCGAGACGCTGCCGAAATATGACTTTGACGCTATCAGTCATGGGCTGCCGGGCTTGCTGCAAAGCGGCAGCGGTCTCGTGATTGCGGCATTCCTGCTTTATTTAATCGGTTTTGGTATAAAAGCCGGTATGTGGCCGTTCGGGCAGATGTGGCTTCCCGAGGCCCATCCCGCGGCGCCATCGCCGGTGAGCGCGCTCCTGTCGGGAGTCATGATTAAAACCGGCGTGTACGGGTTGATGCGCTCCTTTCTCTGGCTGGTGCCGGAGAATGCAATCGAGTCCTATCCGAGCGCCGGATGGGGGCTGGTGATTGCTTCCCTGGGTACCGTTACCCTCTTCATCGGCACCATTCAAGCGCTTAAGCAGGAACAATCCAAGCGCCTGCTTGCCTTTCACAGCATCGGGCAGGTGGGCTACATTCTCCTCGGGCTTGGCGCCTGCGTGGCCCTGGTTGGCCCGGGTCTGCAGAACGAAACCGTGCTCGGGCTCGCGGCAATCGGCTTCTATGGCGCGCTGTTTCACACCATCAACCACGGCACGTTTAAAAGCCTGCTGTTCTTCAATGCCGGTTCCATGCTCTACGCTACCGACACCCAGGATCTTAACAAGATGGGCGGTCTGATCAAGTTCATGCCGGTGACCGCTATCATGACATTAATTGCTTCCTTTTCCATTGCCGGGGTACCGCTGTTTAACGGGTTCGCCAGTAAATGGAGCATCTATGTTGCAACCATCCTCGGCTCAAGCAATGCCAAATATCTGGGAATATGCGCTCTGTTTGCCATTCTCACCAGCGCCATAACCCTTGCGTCGTTCATGAAATTTTTCGGCGTCAGCTTCCTGTCAAGAACCAGCGCCCTGGTGGCTGAGAAAGCAGCGCGCAAGCCGCTTCTGGAAGTTGGCTGGATGATGCAGATCCCGCAGCTGATACTGGCGGCCCTGTGCCTGGTATTCGGCATCATCCCCATCGGGGCCTATCAGCTCATTGAACAGGCGCTGGACGGCAGCCAGCTGGGATTAGGCGCAAGTCTTGCCAAAATGCCGCTGGCCCGGCTTGACGGCCTTGCCGGCATCGCCACCAGCCCCGGCCCTGAAATCACCGCGCTGTTTGACCCGCTGGTGCTCATGCTGGTGCTGGGCATCATACTTATTACCGTATTCATTATTGCCCGGCTGGGCGGCTCCAAAAAAAGGACCGATGAACCCTGGCTGTGCGGCTATGCGCAGGATGCGGAACAAAACCGCTACGGCGCCCATCATCTGTATGCCGGGGTGAAACGCTATGTTGGCTGGGCCGGCGGAAAACCAAAACCGCACCGGTGAGAAAAATGATGCAGAGATGCGTCCAATACTGAATGATCAAAACAGCATGTTATGAATTGTTTTAGCCACAGATTGGCACAGAAGCTCACAGAAAGAACTGCTTTAGTTTCAGTGTAATTCTGTGTTTTCTGTGGCCATACATAAAAAGTATTTTGTCCCGGCTTGTCCGGGTTAGCGTATTTATAAAAAAAGGATATATATATGATGGAATCAAAAACAGGCGTGATGATTATATGCGGAATATTTAATGTGGCGCTGGTACTGCTCTTGGCGCCGTTCTTTGAAGGGCTGCTGCGCAAGATTACCGCCCAGGTGCAGTCGCGCAAAGGGCCGCCCGTGCTGCAGCCCTATTTTGATCTGCTGAAACTGCTCGGCAAGGAGGATATTGAGGTAGGCGAGAATCCCGCCATGCAGCGCTTTGCCGCCTATCTTTCACTGGCATCCATACTGACCGTTGCAACCCTGGTGCCCATGGGATCAAGCGTTCCCATGAACGCTGCCGGGGACAGTATCCTGCTTATTTACCTTTTAACCCTGTGCGGCATTGCAACGCTGTTTGCCGGTCTTGCCGCCGGTTCCCTCTACTCTCTGGTCGGCATGAGCCGGGAAATGATGGCCATGATGACCCTGGAGCCGCTGCTGGCGGTTGCCATCGTTATCGGCTCGGTAAATGCCGGCTCCCTCAGGCTGGATGCGGTGCTCAGCGGCGCCGTGTACGGCCATAGTTTGCCGCTGTCCGGGCTCATCATGCTGGGCGTGATGCTCTTTTGCCTGCAGGGTTTTGTGGGGCGGCTGCCGTTTGATATCACCGAAGCTGAAACCGAGATTATGGAAGGGCCGCTGGTCGAGTACTCGGGGCCGAAGCTTGCGCTCTTCAAGTATCTGCAGATGGCAAAGCTGATGGTCTACAGCGCCATCTTTATCGCCCTCTTTGTTCCGTGGGGCAATACCTGGTTTTATCCCGCGAGCGTTATTATCTTCCTTATAAAAGTCCTGGCCGTGGTCCTTATCATCACGCTGGTTGCGTCAATTCACCCGCGCTACCGCATCGATCAGGCAATCCGCTATTTTGCCGGCATGTTCATCATTTCAATCGGCGCTCTTATTCTTGCCGTATGGGGCTACTAAAAGAGAGCGAAACCCTAAGTGGGTAATTTTTAATTCTGGAGCTACACTATGAAGCAACAACCTGGCGTTTGTACGTTTTGTGGAACCGGCTGCGGTCACTTTATGAAAGTCACCGGCACTGCGGTCGAACGCGTCTTTCCTTCACAGAACCATCCGGTGAGCAGGGGAAGACTGTGCGTCAGAGGCTGGAACATACACGAGCTGCTCAATACCGCACAGACCATCAACCGCCCGCTGATAAAAAAGAACGGCCAGTTCGCTGAAGCAACATATGACGAAGCGATCGCGCTGCTGGTTGATACCCTGAAGGCCCTCCCGACCGCAGCCATCGGGTTTCTCGCCTCACCCCGGTCTACCAACGAAGAGCAGTTTCTGCTGATGAAGCTGGCCCGGGCTGTCTTTAAAACCAATAACATAAGTCTTGCCTCTGATGCCGGACATAGAGGATGCCTCAATGTACTGTCTGCAGGGACCGGCATGGCAGGCATGACCGGCTCGCTGGAAGAAATCTGCAAGGCGGAGTTTCTGCTGGTAGCCGGAAGCGACATCACCAAACAGAACCCCATCGTCGGCAGCGAGATCCACCAGGCAGCCCAGACCGGGGCAAAAATCGTGACCATTGACAGCAGGCGCACCCAGATCGCAAAGCTCAGCAACAGCTTCCTGCAGATAACACCCGGCGCGCTGAAACTGGCAGTGGCGGGAATCGCCAAATGCGTGGTTCAGGACGGGCTCGTCGATTCGGACTTTGTCCGCACCAGCACCAGGGGGTTTGAGGAATTTTCCTCCTCTCTTACACAGCTCCCCGCGCAGGAAATAACGGCAAAGACCGGGATCAGCAGCGAAGAGTTTAAGCAGGTGGCGCACGCGCTCGCCCGGGCAAAAACCGCAATGGCATTTTTCTCTTCAGGCATTTCAGGCCTTGATGAGGACACCATCAGCTATATCTTCAATCTGTTTGCCATGACCGGCAACATCGGCAAAGAGGGCTGCGGTGTCAACCCGATTACCGGCATCAATAACCTCCAGGGCGGCTATGACATGGGGTGCGCCCCGGACCTGCTCAGCGGTTTCCAGTCGCTCTCAGATCAGGCTGCAGTTAAAAAATTTAACGCTGCCTGGGGCGTTGAGCTCAACATCACGCCGGGCATATCAGTATCAGAGCTGCTGGCAGAATCAGCGGGGCAGTTGAAGGCGCTGGTAGTGATTGATCACGACGAGGGCCTGGTACGCGATGTAGCTGCTCTGCAGAAAGTTGATTTTGTTGTCTACATCAGCACCTACAAAAATAAGTATATGGATTATGCCCATCTGGTGCTTCCCGTTGCCCGCTACATTGCAGAGGACGGAACCTTCACCAATACCGACCGCCGCGTCCAGCTGTCAGCAAAGAAGCTTGAGCCGCAAAACAATGTGCTCCCGGGATGGAAGCTCTATGCCCGCATTGCAGACAAGGCCGGCTCGAAGTGGAGCTATGCAGGGCCGGCAGATGTAATGGACGAAATTGCCCGGCTGACCCCGACCTACGCAAAGCTTTCCCACAAAAAACTGGCCGCGACGTTCGGCGGCGTGCAGTGGCCCTGTGATGAAAAAAATCCTGACGGTACGCGGCGCCTGGACATTAAAGCCGCCGGCTCCTCCATCAGCTTTGCAAAAGTAACCGGCACATTTACTGTGCCTGCCGCGGGCAAAGACTTTCCGTATCTGCTCATGATAGGCAAAGCCCAGGATTTCTGGCATCAGAACAACCTGATGAGAAAAACCTTTATCCCGATGAGAGAGTATAACGCGACCCTGCTTGATTACCCCGGGGGCTATGTGGAAATCGCCCCTGACACCGCCAAGGCCCTGCAGGTCAGAAACCAGTGGCAGGTCAAGGTGGTGTCACCCTACGGCGAGATGCTGCTTGCGGTTAAAATATCGGATGAGGTGAAGCCGCATGCCGCCTATGTACCGTACTTTGCCCGGGATATCATCGCCAAGGCGCTGACCGGGCACCCGGAGATTTTAAAACAGGGTGAGGACGCAACCATCCCCATTAGAATTGAGAAGGTATAACCATGTATCTCATTAAAAAAACCGACATCCTGCAGATTGCAAAAGCGTTGAGCACCGAGTATCAGGTGTATGGCCCGGTGATAGAGCCCGGATCAGGGCAGACATTCTTTGAAAAGGTTGACGATGTAAGCGAGATCAACCTTTCCGCACCGATACCTGCTGCCCCGCCTAAACATATCGTGTTTCCCCAGGCTGATCGCATCCTGTCCTATCGCTATGCAGGCGGGAATGCACCGGTTGAGATGAAACCGGATTTCAAGGAGACCCCCAAGGCCCTGTTCGGCCTGCGCTCCTGTGATTTAACCGGCCTGCAGTGCCTTGACCGGTTTTTTCTCGGCCAGGAGTTTGTCGATGAAGTCTACCGCAGCCTGCGTAAAAAAATGTTCATTGTCACCAACACCTGCGTGACGCCTTTTAAATACTGTTTCTGTGTCTGCACTGACAGCGGCCCCGCGGCTGAGGAAGGCTATGATCTTAATCTGACCGACATCGGCGACAACTTCCTGATTGAAGCGGGAAGCGCCAAAGGAAAAGCGCTCTGCGAAAAACTGCAGCTCGCAACAGCAGCCAATAAAGATCTGGCGGAAAAAAACCGCCTGGTTGATAAATCCATAACGCTCTTTGAGTCATTTTCAACTGAATCTAAAGCCTGGGTATCGCGGGTGATGAACCGCATCACCACCGGCTTTGCCAAGGAAGAGGTCTGGGAATATGTCGGCGACCAGTGCTTTGAATGCGGCGCCTGCTCCTTTGTCTGCCCCTCATGCTCCTGCTTTAATGTGGTTGATACGGCAACGGGAGACTGCTCCTGCGACCGTTTGCGCACCTGGGACTCCTGTTCCTATGAAGGCTACTCCCGCATGGCCGGCGGCCACAACCCGCGCAAACCCGTTGAAGACCGGCGCAACAAGCGCTTTTTCTGCAAGCTTTCCTATTCCCAGAGTAAAAAATATCTGCGGCCGGGCTGTGTCGGCTGCGGCCGCTGCAACTGGGTGTGCCCCGGTGATATCGGCATGCCCAATGTTGTCAAATACATACGACGCGAAACCACAAGCAGGGATCAGCTATGAATAACGGTGCAAAAATAGTAACCATCCCCCAGACGGCAACCATTGAAGAGATTCGGGACGAGATTCGGGACGTAAAAACGTTCTATATGTCCCTGGATAATAAGGAACTGGATAAAAACTTTAAAATCAAGTCGGGCCAGTTCATTATGTGCACCATATTCGGTGCCGGTGAGTTTGCTGTTTCGCTGCCTCCCAGCCCGGAGAATGACCGCTTCCATCTCACGGTAAGAAAAGTGGGATCAGTCACCAATGCCCTGCACGAGCTGAAAACCGGCGACAAGGTGGGGATCCGGGGGCCGTTTGGCAACGGGTTCCCCTTTGAAGAGATCAAGGGGAAAAATATTATCTATGTCGCGGGCGGCATCGGCCTGATTCCGCTGCGCTCTTCCATTGTCCATGTCCTCCAGCACAAAAAAGAATTCGGCAGGGTGCTGGTGCTGCACGGGGCGCGCACGCCCGATGACCTGATGTACAAGGAAAACCTGAAAGAGTGGCAGTCGTTTCCCGGCTTTGAAACCTATATCACGGTTGATGTGGGCACTCCCGGATGGACCGGAGAAGTCGGCTTTGTCCACACCCTGTTTGACAAGGCGAACCTGCCGGTCGAAAATACCGTGGCCTTTGTCTGCGGGCCGCCGGTCATGTTCAACACGGTAATCGGTGAGCTGATAAAACGGGGCCTGCGGGACGACTGCATCATCTCAACCCTTGAGCGGCACATGAAATGCGGCGTGGGCAAGTGCCAGCACTGCGCCATCGGCAGGACCCTGGTGTGCACTGACGGCCCGGTGTATACCTACCGGCAGATTAAAACCCTGGGAGAGCAGATCTGATGAGCCTGGTTACCGACATCATGGGGGTCGTGAAGGGAAAGACCTGCATCGTGGGGATGGGCAACTACCTGCGTAAAGACGACGCGGTCGGTCTCTACCTGGTTGACGGTCTCCAGGGCAGGGTCGCCCCGGACCAGGTGCTGCTCCTGAACGTGGAAGATATTATTGAAAGTTATGTTTTTAAAATTGCCGAGCTGGACTGCGAAAACGTCCTGATCGTCGACGCGGTCAAGTCCACCACCTCGCCGGGCTCCATAATTTTCGGCCGGCTGACAAAATGCGGGGAAGCGCTCAATGACTATTCAACGCACCAGCTCTCCCTGACCCTGTGCGGGAAAATTCTCGAGGAGAGCGGGAAAAAAACCTATTTGCTGGGGGTTGAGGCGGAAGATACCGACTTCGGCAGCGGGCTGTCGCACGAGGTGAAACAGAGCGCCGATCTTTTGAAAGATATTATTATTGAGATTATCAGCAGCAATAATAATGAATATGTGTATAAGCAGTGAGAGCTGAGATAACAGCTGACAGACTGCGCTCCCAGGGTCTGCGTTCTGACTTCTGTGTTCTGTTTTCTTTTTTTTCATGAGGTCTTTATATGTCACGAATCGAAGAGATTAAAACCCGGGTTTCAACCACATTAAAAGATGCGCTCATTGGTATTGAACAGCCCTGCGCGACGCAGCTTTTCTTTGACATAAAAAAAGAAAAGGTGCGTGCTGTCTGCAACGAGCTGATCGCACTCGGCGGCAGATACCTGGTCAGCACCGGTTACGATAATATAGCACGCGACAAAACCCTCGGCATGGTACATGCGTTCGGCTTTGACCGGGATGATATCTACTGCGGTGTTAGGACCTCGGTCCCGGAGACAAATCCGGTGATGGATTCAATAACTCCTGATATTCCCAATGCCGGGTGGTCCGAGCGTGAATTCGCGGACCACCTGGGCATGAAGTTTACCGGCCATCCCAAGCCCAAGCGCCTGATACTCTCTGATGACTGGCCCGAGGGGCTGTATCCACTGCGCAAAACCGTGCCGTGGAACATCCAGCCGCCATCGGCTGAAGGCGTGGCCTACCAGCTCGATGAATGCCCTGACGGGTGTACCGTGGTGCCGGTGGGGCCGTATCATCCAACCCTCCACGAGCCGGCCCATTTTGCCCTGTTTGTCGACGGCGAAACCATCAAGGGCTGTGATTATCGCGGCTTCATGATCCACCGGGGGATTGAAAAGCTGTGCCAGACCCAGCTTACCTACAATGAGATACCCTTTGTGGCGGAGCGAATCTGCGGCATCTGCGGCTCGGTGCATGCCACCTCCTACGCGCAGGCTGTTGAGACCGCGGGCAGCATAAAAATTTCCCGCCGGTCGGAATATATCCGCACCATCATGCTGGAAATAGAGCGTGTCCACTCACACCTTTTGTGGCTCGGCGTGGCAGGCCACCTGATCGGCTACAACACGATATTCATGCACTCCTGGCGCGTCAGGGAGCCGGTGATGTGGCTGGGCGAGCGCATGACCGGAAACCGCAAGACCTACGGCATGATCGTGGTCGGCGGCGTGCGGCGGGACATCACCCCGGAAATAAAGCAGGACATCCTGAACGTAATGAAGAAGATAGAAGAGGAGCTGGTGGTAATCAAGAATGCCATCATCGGCGACACCTCCATCCACAAAAGAACCAAAAATGTGGGTTATATTACCAAAGAAGATACCATCAAGTGGAGCCTGGTGGGGCCGGTGGCCCGGGCGCGCGGTGTCGACATTGATGCGCGGCGCGACCATCCCTACGCAGCCTATAATGACATGAAGTTCAGCGTTCCCGTGGTCGATACCTGCGATGTGTGGGGAACGGTTCTGGTGCGGGTGCTTGAAACTTTTGAAGCAATAAACATTATCCGCCAGGCACTGGACAAGATGCCCGATGACGGCCCCATTCTCACCGAGCTGTCTGAGCCGGTGGCGCCGCTGAAACATTCTATAGCCGGTGTCGAAGCGCCGCGCGGCGAAGTGGTGCACTATATGATAACCGGGGAGGACAACCGGCCGGAGCGCTGGCGGGTGCGGGCACCGACGTACCCGAACCTGCAGGGCGTGCCGCTCATGCTTCTGAACAATCAGCTGGCCGACGCCCCCATTATTATCGGCAGCATTGATCCCTGCTTTTCCTGTACTGAGCGGGTTCAGGTGGTTGATGTAAAGAGCGGCGGGGTAACCATGCTTTCCCGGTCCGAACTTGAGACACTGGCGTTGAAAAGATACTAAGTCCTGAGGGAGTAAATTCTTCATCGAATTTATGAATCGAAGGACTGAGCGCTGACGGTTAAAAGGACTGTTCCGGATGTAACCCTAACCCGGACAAACCGGAACCAACTTTAAAACGGTAACTAAAAAAAGATTTTATCTGGAACTCATGAACTCATGAGAATAAAAACAGAATGTCTGATTTCCAGATTGCTATTTTTTCCATTTTCGCATGAATTTGAGCCTAAAAGACTAACCAAAGATATTTGAAATTTGTTGTTAGGCTTCTGGTTCATTTGTTCGGGCTAAGTGCTCGCAGGAAATGCTGCTTGTTTTTGCCAGAGCCTTCGCTCGCACCGCCCGTAACTGC
>Ga0172368_10000302_pt1 | contig 71213 bp, 55 predicted proteins | sample Lak11m_FD_114540 | JGI IMG/M metagenome (GOLD analysis project Ga0172368, IMG submission 114540) | Freshwater microbial communities from Kabuno Bay, South-Kivu, Congo - kab_022012_11m | ecosystem: Environmental > Aquatic > Freshwater > Lake | place: Democratic Republic of the Congo: South-Kivu...
GATTAATATCGTGCCTACATTTTTGGTTAAAAGCAGTCAGTTTATTACGCAAATCGACTTAAGCGCTATCTTCTTCTATAACAATAAATTCTGGATCGGTGCTGCTTACCGCTTAGATGAAGCCTACATAGGTATCATTGGTTTTAACATAACCAAAGACCTGAAATTCAGTTACTCTTACGACTACAGTGCCGGACCAATGAAATCATACAACGACGGCTCGCATGAAGCCATGATTTCATACTCCATCAACCGTGGTCAGAAACCCATGATGAGTAAATCACCCAGATACTTTAACTAACAGTTGTTTCTCAACTGATTTCTTCTATATACTATTTTTGATTTTTCCTACGGGTTCTGTTCCATTAAAGGATTTCCCGACATTTCTTCTTGCGGAATTTTAAACAACAAACGGCTGTCATTATAGGCTGCCCCATGGCGTACATTTAATTTCAACCTTCGCAGGTTATTATAATTATATCCCTCAAAAGCAAGTTCTTTTCTGCGTTCAAGACGAATTGAATCTATAAAAGTCTGATCAACTACATTAATAGGTGGCAGAAACGCTCTAGTACGGATAGCATCATAACTCTCTATAGCCTCTGTAATATTACCGGATGTCAACACAAAAGACTCAGCTCTTATCAGGTGCATCTCAGCCAAACGTATAACCGAAATATTATTGGGAGTTGTATTAGTCTGATCGTATTTTGTAATAAAAACATAACCCGTCAATTGGTTTTTAAAGAAAAGTTTATTCTTCCTCAAGTCATTGTTGTCGAACATATTATAAAAAACAGTATCAGCCTGAAGCAAAGGATTTTTAGTGCGTTGAAAATTACCTGAAAGACTATTAGAATTATCACTCTCAATATTGGCTATCTGAAATATCGATTCTCCTGTGGCTGTTAAACCAGTAGTTTGGTATATATCTCTAATTGAATCATTTAATTGATAATGATTGCTTTTTATTACAGCATCGGCTTCTATTCCGGCATTGACATAATCGCCTTTGTAAAAATACACTCTTGCCAAATAAGCTTTGGCGGCCATTTCTGAAGCTTTATATGCTGAAGTTGTCATGCCCGCCTGCAAAAGCAATAAAGCTGATTCTTTCAAATCGTTTATTACCTGTGTATACACTTCTTCCACACTTGCCCTTTTCATAGCCAGGTCTTCATTTCCGCTATAGGTAGGTTTGGTTCTGTAAGGAATACCTAATTGTGTATTGCCCCCAATATTGTCAACATTGTAGGCTTGTGCCCAAAAACGCAAAATTTCATAATGAACTACTGCTCTTATAAATAATGCTTCACCTTTAAATCCTGTCTTTTTTGCATCGAACTCTGCACCACTCAACTTGTTATTGTCAATAAAATCTATTACTATGTTAGCTCTGTTAATGGTACTGTAAGCATCACTCCACAAACTACGCAAAGCTCCTATCTGAACAGTGGTAGCTAAATTGTATATTTCCTTTGTGCCAAATGGTGTAAGTTTATTTATATCAACATACGCATCTGTACCAAGCATCTCAGAATAAACCACCAGATTGCCCCCCAATAAATTGCCCGACTGCAATCCATCATAAGCGCCAAACAATACGGCTTCCAAATCTCTAACTGTTACAATAGCATTTTCACTTTCTAATATCATTTTAGGCTCAACTTCTAAAACCTTTGTGCAAGATGCAATAAATACCACAACTGCAAAACACAGTATCGACTTTTTAAATATACTTTTCATAATAAATACTTATTATTGTTATATATGTTTAATTCTTTCCTATTTTACTTTTACCCTTATACCCTTTTATCCTTATGCCTTCTTCACCCTTAAATCCTTCCCCTTACATTTTCAAATTTTCAAATTACCCTCATTTTCAAATTCCTTACTAAAACCCAATATTCACCCCTGCTGTAATAAATTTAGCCTGTGGTGTAGGCAAATAAGGAGCAGCAAAAGAAACATTGCTTGCCTGACTGCCTGGTTGAACATTTCTAAGTACTTCAGGATCCCATCCCGGAAATTTTGTGAATGTAAGAATATTCTGCCCGCTCACATAAACACGCACATTGCTCAGCATATACTTTTCACAAAGTTTTTTCGGAACATTATAACCGAATGTAATATTTCGCAATCTGATAAATGAACCATCATATAAAAACCTGTCTGAATTCTTGGGACTGTAGTTTATATCTAATTTAGGTACATTAGTATTGGTATTTTCAGATGTCCAAGCATCAAGAATTTCTTGTCTTTGAGCTGTTGATGTAAACGATCCAATCTGATTTTTAGCATCATCATCATATATGGTATTGCCATATACAAACACAAAAAGAAAACTAAAATCAAATCCTTTATACGATAACGTATTAGTTATACCTCCCATAAATTTGGGAACTGGATTGCCGCAAGCCACACGATTTTCATAAAAATCAGGATTAGAACCCGACATCAGATGACCGTTTTTATCATAAAAAACTTCTTCTCCTGCTTTTACCAACACAGTCTGAGGTGTACCATTGGTATTATACAACTGATTGCCATTTAAATCATAGAGGTTTAACTGCGTATCCTCCTGCACCACACCGGCAGATCTAACCAAATAATGCTGCCCCACAGGTGAACCTACTATAACACGCCCCTCTCCTGGCTGACCACTTTCAAAGGCATCCGGTGGTAAACCGGCAAGATCCAACACTTTATTTCTGTTAAGTGAGATATTGAAGTCTGTTGTCCATTTAAATGCTTTATCAATATTTCGCGTAAATAGTGACATTTCAAAACCATAATTTCTCAAACTGCCCACATTTTGAAGGATGGCTCCATATCCCGATGAACTCGGAATATTGACATAAAGCAATAAATCGGTCGTCTTTTTATTATAAAATGTAAATGTTCCTGCTATTCTTTCATCAAACAAAGCATAATCGATATTTACATCAAATTGCGCTGATTTTTCCCATCCCAGATCAGGATTTGGAAGCGATGAGGGCACCATACCTGAGATTCCGGCATAGCCATTATTGGTTGCATAATACCCAAGTGATGCAAAATCCCCTATCTCAGCATTACCTGTAAGTCCATAACTGGTGCGCAGTTTCAGGTAACTTAAAAATTTAAAATGCGACATAAACGATTCATCAGATATTATCCAGCCTAAAGAACCAGCCGGAAATGTTCCATACCTGTTATTGACACCAAAACGCGATGAACCATCTACTCTTAAACTAAATGCAGCCTGATAACGATTGTAAAATTTATAATTCAATCGGGTGAAATACGAATTAAACCCATAACCTGTTTCATAGCCATAGCCCGACTGATTAACAGCTGCGGCACTGCCCGGATTGGTGAAAAAATCATTGCTGAAGTTTCCTCCCTGTAAGCCTACACCCTTTGTGTATGAACTTTGCAGTGACATCCCCAACAAATATGTAATGTCGTGAATATCATTTATATTTTTATAATAATTAAAATAATTATTGGTTGTCCAGTTGGTTACATTTGTTCGCCTGTCCCATGCAGTCGAATAACTGGCAGGGTCTTTTGTATTTCTGAAATTAAACTCATTCTCAATCTGATTGTAAAGATCTATTCCCCATTCCGACCTGAATGCAAGATTATCAATTATTTTATACTCTGCAAAAAGATTGGATATTGTCCTGTATATCTTGGCATTGAATGTCCTGTTTTCTAGTGCCCATAAAGGATTTTCAACACCCTGATTCAACCCCTGCGGACCAAAATAACTGCCATCGGCATCTTTTACCGGTAAGTAGGGCAGCAATCGCTGTGCTGACCCCAATCCTCCCGCTTCACCTATAGGAACCCTGTCATTACTCGAATACGCTAAGCCCACATTCACACCTAACTTTAATTTATCTATTGCTTTGTTTTCTACATTAAGTCTGCCATTTAGCCTTTCATACTGGTTGCCCAACAAAAAGCCCTTCTCATTGCGATAGGTTCCACCCAGATAAAATAAAGTCTTGTCATTTCCACCCGAGGCCGATAAATTGGCTTCTTGCACACTGCCCCTGCGTAATACCTGATCAACCCAGTCTGTCCCTCCTAAAGCAGCAATAGAATCAGCCATGCCTCTTGTAAAAGTGCTGCCTTCATAAGTCCCTAATGATACTGTTGATGCTTCCGGAACTAAGCCCGCCTGAACCCTGTATTTATCCCTCAACGACAACTGCTGCGCTGCTGTAATATATTCCATTCTGTTGGTTTCTGTAACAACGCCCGAATAAATACCGGCATTAAATTTAGTTCGTCCTGCTTTCCCCTTTTTTGTGGTTATCAATACCACACCATTAGCTCCTCTCGAACCATAAATGGCTGCTGCTGCCGCATCTTTAAGGACTTCTATTGATTCTATATCGTTCGGATTCATATCTGCCAAAGCACTTGTCCTGCTTCCCAAACCACCCGGACTATAATCTCCCGATGTGGCTGGAATACCATCAATAACATAAAGTGGCTCACTCCCTGCACTGATAGAACTGGTACCCCGCACCTGCACCTTTATGGAACCACCGGCAACACCATTGGCTGATGTTACCTGCACGCCCGATGCTCTTCCTTGTAAAGCCTGCTCAAACGACTGCAAGGGCAACTCTTCAAGTTCTTTCGATTTTATAGTTGATACCGTTCCGGCGACATCCCTTTTATGAAAAACACCATATCCCACCACAACATATTCTTCAAGTAATGCCACATCGCTTTTTAGCGTCACATCTAATACAACATTTTGATCGGCAGTTATTTTTACAACTTGCTTCTGTGTAACAAATCCCAAATATGAAAACACAAATGTATAACTGCCCGGCTCTATACCTTGAATCAAATACTTGCCATTGATATCTGTTGATGTCCCTAACGATGTGTTTTCAATCATTACTGTTGCTCCTATCAATGTTTCTTTGTCATCTTTTACAACACCACTCAAACTGCCTTTTTGAGCAAATGAGCTAACTGAAACAATTAAAATCAATGCAACATTTGTCAAAATTTTGTATATTTTCCTCATATCTTATTGAATTACATTCTTATTCCGAAATTTATTGGCAAACACCTTTTCAACAATTCATTCCAAAAACAAAAGTAATAAATTTTAAAGAAAATCAATTCTGCTTTATCCTAAAATAAATAATATCCGGCTCTGATCGTCTTAGAGTCCAACCAAATCGCTTACACTTAAAATAATCATTTATAAAAACCTTTATATAATTAATAATAAAATTATTACTATCTTTGCAAAAAAATTACCAAGCGGATGTGTCGTAATTGGTAGCCGAGCCAGACTTAGGATCTGGTGTCGAAAGACGTGGGGGTTCGAGTCCCTTCATCCGCACAGTTTAAGCTACCCTGATTAAATACAATCGTTTTTTCAGGGTTTTTTTAATTACTTAAAATCTATTCAAATGAACATCACTAAAGAACAAATCGACGACCTCAATGCCACAATTCAAATTGAAATAACACCTGAAGACTATCAGGAAAAATTTGAAACCAAATTAAGAGAATACAGAAAAAAAGCAAACATGCCCGGCTTCCGCCCAGGAAATGTTCCTATGGGTATTATTAAAAAAATGTATGGCAATGCTGCTCTTATAGATATTATCGACAAGTTAACTTCTGAAAGCTTATACAACTATATCAAAGATAATGACCTGAACGTTTTAGGCTCTCCGCTTCATAATGAAGAAAAAAATAAAACCATTGACTTTGACCTTGAAAAAAACTTTAGCTTTTATTTCGACATAGCTCTGAATCCACAATTCGACATCAACTTAGAAAAAACAGATATCAGTTTTTATAAAATTAAAGTCGAAGACGATTATGTCAACAAACAAATTGATTCTTTCAGAAAAAATTATGGCATTGATACAACTCCCGAAGCATCTTCTGTCGATGACAGATTATTCGGAAAATTTGAAGAATTAAACAAGAAAAATGAAATTATTGAAGATGGCATTTCCAACAGCGCCTCTATCCTTCCTAAGATGGTTTCTCATAACGAAGCCCTTATAGGACTTAAAATTGGCGATAAAATCAATATCGACATTAAAAAAACTTTTAATAATAATGATACTGAAATTGCCTATGTTTTAAATATTGACAAAGAAAAAGTGGCCGACATCAGCCCCAAATTCAGCTTTACTGTTCAGGAAATTCACCGCATTGAACCAGCCGAATTAAACGAAGAGTTCTATAAAAAAATATTTCCCTATTCCGATATTAAAACCGAAGAAGATTTCAAAGTTGAATTAAAACAAGAATTGGAAAGACATACCATTACCGAATCTGAAAAGAAATTTATTTATGATGTTCAGAAAACACTTCTCGAACAATCTAAAATACAGCTTCCCGACGCATTTATGAAAAGATGGATTCTTACTACAAGTGAAGACAAGAAAATGACTAAAGAAAAAATTGAGGAGGATTATGACAAATACTCCGACTCAATGAAATGGCAACTTATCGAAAATAAATTGATAAAAGAAAATGACATTCAGGTTACAGAGAATGATATCACAAACCATGTCATGTCCTGGTTTAACAGAGGAAACGAAGAAATTAATCCTGAGATTGAGGAAAGATCAAAACAATTTGTTGCCACTTTGCTCAAAAACAAGGAAGAATCAAAGCGTATCTACGACAAACTGTATGACGACAAAATGCTTGCACTATACAAAAGCAAAATAAAAGTGACCGAAAATGAAATAAGTTTGGAAGATTTTATTAAATTAGCTTAAAAATTTAAAAACTAAAATTTAATACAATGAACACTTACGACGAATTTAAAAAATATGCTACCAAGCACAGAGGCATCAGCTCTTTATCCTTCGATAAATATGTTTCTGTTCAGGACAATTATATATCTCCTACTATTATTGAAGAAAGACAATTGAACATTGCCACCATGGACGTATTCTCAAGATTGATGATGGACAGAATCATCTTTTTGGGTGTGCCTATTAACGATTATGTGGCCAATATTATTCAGGCTCAGTTGCTTTTTTTAGAATCTGTGGATGCTAAAAAAGATATTCAAATTTATTTGAATACGCCTGGAGGTTCTGTTTATGCAGGTTTGGGTATATACGACACCATGCAGTATATAGCTCCAGATGTAGCTACAATCTGCACTGGTATTGCGGCTTCAATGGGTGCTGTGCTTTTATGTGCAGGCACTAGCGGTAAAAGAACAGCTCTTAAACACTCACGCATACTTATTCATCAACCAATGGGCGGTGTAGAAGGTCAGGCTTCCGATATCGAAATTACTGCCAGAGAAATTCAAAAACTTAAAAAAGAACTTTACGAAATAATTGCTTTCCACTCAAAACAAACGTATGAAAAAATATGGGCCGACAGCGACAGAGATTATTGGATGATTGCCGATGAAGCTAAAGAATATGGAATGATTGATGAAGTTCTTTTGAGAGGAAAAAAATAAGCCGACATTAAACCATGAATAAAGAAAATAAAAAATGTTCTTTTTGCGGACGTAATAAACAAGACGTTTCTATTCTTATTTCAGGCATTAATGCAAATATTTGCGAGTATTGTGTTGAACAGTCTCAGGCTATCATCAGAGAGGAAGTTGTGGCTGCTAAAAGCAAACAATTTTTAAAAATAAAGCTTAAAAAACCTATTGAAATTAAAGAGTATTTAGACCAATATGTCATTGGTCAGGATGATGCCAAAAAAATTCTTTCTGTCGCTGTTTATAACCACTACAAACGCATTACACACATCGAAAGAACTAATAAAAAAGATGATGTGGAACTCGAAAAATCAAATGTCGTATTAGTTGGTGAAACAGGCACCGGAAAAACCCTTTTAGCCCGTACCATTGCCAAAATGCTCGATGTGCCATTTTGTATTGCCGATGCTACTGTACTTACCGAAGCCGGTTATGTGGGGGAAGATGTGGAAAGTGTTTTGGTCAGACTTTTACAAGTTGCTGACTACGATGTAGATGCTGTTGAACGAGGCATCGTTTTTATTGACGAAATTGATAAAATTGCCCGCAAAAGCGACAACCCTTCTATCACACGCGATGTGTCCGGCGAAGGTGTTCAACAGGCCTTGCTTAAACTCCTCGAAGGTGCTGTTATTAATGTTCCACCTAAAGGCGGCAGAAAACACCCCGAACAAAAAATGATTCAAATCAATACCCAAAACATTTTGTTTATTTGCGGTGGCGCTTTCGATGGCATTGAAAAAATTATTTCTTCGCGTTTGCGCACCAATGCCATAGGATACAGCAACAGATCAAACGAAGAGGTTGATAAAGACAGCATCTTGAGCCATATCATGCCTCAGGATTTAAAAAAATTCGGCCTCATCCCCGAACTTGTTGGTCGTTTACCCATCATTTCTTACCTCAACCCTCTCGACAACGATACCCTACGCCTTATTCTGACAGAACCTAAAAACGCACTCATAAAGCAATATAAGAAACTCTTCGAAATGGACAACATCAAAATGTCCATCGAACCGGGTGTGCTCAATTACATTGTACTTAAAGCTGTCGAATTTAAACTGGGAGCCCGTGGTTTACGCTCAATTTGTGAAACAATTATGACCGATGCCATGTATGAATTGCCATCTCTCAACGAGAGCAGCGAGGTGAAAATCACCCTTAGCTATGCCAAAGAAAAAGTCGAAAAATTGAAAAGCTTCAGAAAAAAAGTAGCCTAAAAATTAAATATTTTTGAGCTTCTTTATAGTATCAACTGGATTTTTAGAAGTAAATATATAATTCCCTGCTACCAATACATCTGCTCCTGCATCAAATAATTTTTCCGCATTGGCATCATCTACACCTCCATCAACCTGGATAAGGGTTTTAGCATTTTTTTTAAGAATTAATTCCCTTAGTTTTGATATTTTAGCATAGGTATTCTCTATAAACGACTGTCCTCCAAATCCAGGATTTACCGACATCAACAGCACCAAATCAGCATCACTTATCACATCTTCAATATTGCTTACCTGAGTATGGGGATTAAGCACTATTCCTGCTTTCATATTGTTTTTTCTTATGGTATCAAGTGTCCTGCTCAAATGAATACTGGCCTCAAAGTGAATACTCAACCAATCAGCTCCGGCTTCTCTAAAAGCAGTGATATATCTTTCGGGTTGCACAATCATCAGATGTACATCAAGGGGTTTACAGGCAAGCTTTTTAATTTGTTTAATAATAGGAAACCCAAAAGAAATATTTGGCACAAACACCCCATCCATCACATCTATATGAAACCAGTCTGCTTCACTCTTATTAACCATTTCAATGTCCGATGCTAAGTTTAAAAAATTAGCCGAAAGTAACGAGGGTGCTATTAGTTTGCTCATTTTATATAATTAAGTCTTATACAAAACTATAATAAATTTTGCACATATTTCATTTTGAATAAACTAAAAATGCAGTATGATTACAAACCATACTGCATCCTTAATAACATTTTTTCTTTATCCTAAATAAGCTTTTAAATTTTTACTTCTCGAAGTTTGCTTAAGTTTTTTTACAGCTTTCTCTTTGAGTTGTCTTACACGCTCTCTGGTCAAATCAAGCTTGATGCCTATTTCTTCCAGAGTTAAAGGCACACTGTCATTTAAACCATAATAACTGATAAGAATCTCTCTTTCTCTGAATGTTAATGTTGATATAGCCCTGTTAATCTCTTTTTGCAATGATTCATGCAACAGCCCGTTATCAGGGTCAAATCTGTCATCATCACTTTTAAGAACATCGTACATCGAGTTGTCTTCATCATGGCTTAAAGGTGCATCCATTGATACAGGACGGCTGGTGTACCTCATAAAATCAGCAACTATCGTCTCAGATATACCAATAACTGAAGATATTTCTTCCGGAAATGGCTCTCTTTCATACTTTTGTTCTAATAAAGAATAGGCTTTGTTTATTTTATTTATTCCCCCTATTTTGTTTAACGGCAATCTTACAACTCTCGATTGATCAGCAATGGCTTGTAAAATTGACTGCCTTATCCACCAAACAGCATAAGAAATAAATTTAAAACCACGCTTTTCATCAAAGCGTTGTGCAGCTTTCATGAGGCCTAAATTGCCCTCATTAATAAGATCAGGCAAACTTAATCCTTGATTCTGATATTGTTTGGAAACTGAAATTACAAAACGAAGATTCGATTTGGTTAACTTTTCTATAGCCGCATTATCTCCTTCTTTTATCCGTCTTGCCAATGCAACTTCTTCATCCGGTGCAATCATTTCGATCTTACTTATTTCCTGTAAGTATTTATCTAAGGATGCTGTTTCCCTGCTTGTAACTTGTTTGGAAATTTTTAATTGTCTCATTTTGCATAGATTTATTTGTTAAAAGACGAATAATCCTTTTCTAAGTTGCTTATTTCGAACTGTCAAATAAAAGTTAATTTTTTGTTAAAATTTATCAAGCTTAATCTTTCAGAAATATTTAATTTTGGAAACATTTTAAAATCCTTTTCTATTCCTTGATTATAAAAACATTAAGATGAATTTCAGAACCAAACAACCCCGCATTAAACCTATAAATAAATTCAACATATTTGAACCGGAGAAGATATTGCTTAAGAACAATATACCTGTATATATTTTTAAATCTAATGAAAATCTATTAAAAATTAAATTAATTTTTGATGCAGGATATTATCTACAGGACTTCCCCTTACAGGCTTTTTTCACAAACAAACTACTGTGTGAGGGAACTAAAAATTACAAATCAAAAAAAATTGCTGAAATTTTTGATTTTTATGGTGCTAAACTCAGTTTATCCTCTGATGAAGACCATGCCTCTGCATCAATAATTGCCAGTAAAAAAAATCTTACCCGATTATTACCTGTTTTATCCGAACTTATTCAAACGCCATCTTTTCCCGAATATGAATTCAATACTCAAAAAGAAATTGCATTTCAGAATTTTATTATTAATAATGAGAAAGTAGCAACTATAGCAAAAAAAAGTTTTATGGATGCTATATTGGGAAGTTCAAATTTTTATGGGTACCAGACCAAAGCCGATGACTTTAAAAGTTTAGATGTCGATAATTTGAAATCATTTCACAAAAAATTTTACACTCCGGAAAATTGTTTTATAACAATTTCAGGCGATGTTTCCCATGAAGATATTGTCATGATTGATTCACATTTCAACAACCCTTCCTGGAGTGGCAAAAAAGCAACTATCCCAACATTAAAAGCCACACCTTCCAAAAATAAAAAACAAAACATAGTAAAAAAGGATGCGCTACAGACTGGCATACGCATCGGAAAAACAATGTTTAACAGAACGCATAAAGACGATATTGGGTTCAGGGTGTTGAACATGGTGCTGGGAGGTTATTTTGGTTCACGTCTGATGTCAAATATCCGCGAAGAAAAAGGATACACCTATGGCATATATTCCGGCCTTACATCTTTAAAACAAACCGGATATTTTTCAGTTGCTACCGAAGTAGGAAGCAATGTTTGCAAAGAAGCTTTATTTGAAATATATAAAGAAATTGTTCAATTACAGCATCACATAATAAGTGAAAAGGAGTTAGCTCTTGTGAAAAATTATATGCTGGGCAATTTTTTAAGAAATATTGACGGACAGCTCAATTATTCAAGCCTGTTCGAAAATATTTTAATTTTTGATTTAGGCACTGAGTATTTGTATAAATATCTTGAAGAAGTGCAAAATATAAGTTCAGAAAAATTATTGTCTTTGGCTCAGTTATACCTAAGTACTGATTCACTTTATGAAATAACAGCAGGATAAAAAATTAATTTTGCATGAACAAAATCTTTTCTTTAATTTTGTGTTTGATATATATATAGCTTTTTAGACAATTTGAAAGCTTTAATAAAGCAACGAAATATTTTTAAGGCGTCAAATATATGTTCTAAAAGAGGTCTGAAGTAAAATAAATGAAAAAAATAGCAATAAAATTCCCTTTTTTTTTAATTGTACTCTTGTTCTGCTCTTCGCTATATGCTTCGCATTACATGGGAGGAGAAATTACATGGGAGTGTCTTTCTAATGGTCAATACCGTTTCACCATGAAAGTTTACCGTGAGTGTAACGGCATTCAGTTTAATGCCAGCGAAATACTTACTGTGACTGGCAATCCGTCAATTACTCAAATTCCTATGACAAGAATTTCTCAAGTTGATATTTCTCCTCAATGCAATGCCATAGGCCCTCATATAACTTGTGCCAATGCACCTCAACCTAACCTAGGAGCAGTTGAAGAACAGATATATCAGTCTGCTCCGGTTACTTTATCTGGCGTACCACCAGTTGGTGGATGGATCTTTCAATGGGGTTCCTGCTGTCGTAATCCGTCAACAAATATTAACAATGCTTCAAGTCTCGACTGGCTTCTTAGAGCTGTCATGTACAGATACACTCCACCTGGTGCCACTACCCCTCAAAACGCAAATCCATGTTTTGACAACTCTCCTTATTTTGCAGAACGACCTTCAACTGTAATATGTACAGGCTATCCTTTCACTTATAATCATAACGCTTCAGATAAGGAACTTGATTCTTTGGCTTATGAATGGGCACCACCTCTGATTAATTTAACTACACCCATAAGTACTTGGGCAGCAGGCTATTCGTTCAGCAGCCCACTCCCCAGTACAGTACACAATCCCAATAATATACCAGCAACAGTGAATCCTTATACCGGAGAAATTTCTTTCACATCTTTTACTCAAGGGGCTTTTCAAACAGTTGTTAAAATATCTGCTTATAAATGCGGACAAAAAGTAGCGGAAATTTTCAGAGAAATGCAAATTGTATTATTACCCTGTGGAACCAATAACCCTCCTGCTGTTACTGCACCTTTTATAAACCCTGTCACATCTTTATATTCTAATTATATTGACACCGTATATGCAGGGGAGTTAGTAACATTTCCTTTGTCTGGTACTGACTTTGATTATTTACCTAATGGTCAACCTGAAACTATGTCAATTACAGCTTCTGGTATCCAATTCGGAACTAATTTTTCAAGTACCACTACTGGTTGTTTAAATCCTCCATGTGCTGTTCTTTCACCACCACCACCTATTACCGGACAATTTGGAGTACAAACCAATTTTTCGTGGCAAACTACCTGCGACCATTTAGTTGGACAAATGGGATGTGGTAATACTTCCAATGTTTATAATTTTCTTATAAAAGTTCAGGATGACTTTTGTCCTGCCCCTGCTATTAACATAAGTACAATATCTATTGTTGTGATTATCCTTCCTGTTCTACCACCTGAATTAAGGTGCATCTCCGTTGATGCTAATGGCGATGTTACATTAAACTGGATCCCTCCTAGTGATATTCACAACAGCTTTAATAGTTATCTGATTTATTCATCAAATTCTGCGTCAGGTCCTTTTACACTTGTTGACAGCGTATTCAATATTTCCACTTCAACATATACTCATGTAGGGGCTAATGCCAATTCAAACAACTTATTTTACTTTATTAAAACCCTTTATGGTTGCGGAGGTACTCCAATTTATCTTTCTCAACCTACCGACACTATAGAAAGTATTTTATTATCTGTTTCAAACTCGGGCACAGGGAATGCAATGCTTGATTGGAATGCCATTCATACACCTTTGCTACCCACATCTTCTTTATATTACAATATTTTCAGAGAATACCCTGCCGGCTCTTGGACATTGATAGATTCAACACAGTCATTACAGTACATTGAAAATATTACATTATGCAATGCCACAATTAATTATCGTGTTGAAATTACTGACTCTTTAGGCTGTATCTGTGTTTCTTCTATAGATGGCGATTTGTTTCAGGACTTAACTGCACCAAGCACTCCTACATTAGATTCTGTAAGTATTAATCCTACCAGCAATAAAGCCATTTTAGGTTGGTCACCTTCCAGTTCACCCGATTGCGGAGGCTATGTGATTTACCAAAACACAGGTGGCATCTGGACTGCCATTGATACAATCTGGAGTACAAGCATCACTACCTATACCAATCCAAACTCAAATGCTTCAAATGCTTCAGAATCATATACCATTGCTGCATTTGACACTTGTATGAATATCAGCCCTATGGTAAATGAGCAAAACACCATATTTTTAACTTCTCAAATAGATGTTTGCGGTGGCAATGTTACTTTAAACTGGACACCTTATATCAACATGAATCCTGCAATAAACGGATACAATATTTTTGTCAGCGAAAACAATGGCCCCTTTACGTTATTAAATACAAATGCTTCATCCGTTACAAGCTATATACACAACAACCTCACGCCCTTTTCTACTTATTGTTATCAGATTATAGCCTTTAATGATGATGGAGAAACATCCACATCAAATAAAACCTGCATTTTAGCCTCTTCACCAAAACAACCCGAATTTGTTTACCTAAAATCTGCTACAGTTGTAAACAATACGTATGTTGATGTTACTTTCTTTGTTGACACAGCAGCCTATGTTTCTTCATACAGAATATTAAGAGCGGATAACTCAGCCGGTCCTTTTGTGCAAATTGCAAGTCTTCCTCCTTCAACATCACCCAATGTAGCTTTTTCTGACATGTCAGCTTTAGTTACTTTCAGCAGTTATTATTATAAAGTTGTTGTGGTTGACAGTTGTAATATTGAAGCTATTACTTCTAATATTGGCAGAACAATTTTGTTGGTTGCTGAAGGATTGGGTGACATGACTAATGAGCTTAGATGGAATGACTATGAGGCATGGTCGGGTAATGTTGATTCTTACAGCATTTACCGCAAAGTCGATAACAACTTCGAACCTCTTACTGTTGTGCCTTTTGGCACAAATACATTCGTTGATAATGTGGCCAATTACACAACATCAGAAGGAAAATTCACTTACTATGTTTTAGCTAACGAAGCGCCTGGCAATATATACAACTTTATTGAAACAAGCATGTCAAATGAATCTGTTTGCAAACAAATACCTAAATTGTTTGTTCCGAGTGCTTTTGTACCTAAAGGATACAATACCATTTTCAAGCCTTTTGGTGTATTCATTGACGCTGCCGATTATAAATTTTTCATCCTTAATCGCTGGGGCCAGATTATTTTCGAAACACAAGACCCAAATATTGGCTGGGACGGCACTTATAAAAACTTAGACGCACCCTATGGGGTCTATACTTACGTCATTGAGTTCCGGAATCCCGAAAACGTTCTTATTCAAAAAAGAGGAACTGTTACTCTATTACGCTAATATTTATAGACGTTACCTTCAATCCTTCCTATACCAAAAACATTGACTAATCAAGCTAACGAATTAAACTGAAAGATTTTACCTTTGTATTGCTCAATGCAAGGCCGATTTTAGAACTGTTCTTACCTAAAGGTAAAGACGAGCGCAATCCTGGTTGAGATGTATGCGATGACTAAAGTGGTGGCTCCGAATTATTGGATACCCCGTTCAGAATATTTCAACATGCCAAAAGCACATCTCCATTGAGTTTTTTTTAATTTAAAAACAGAACAGATGAAGGAAAATGAAATCACAATGGAAGTTGTCAACCCGCATGCTGCTGGAGTTGATATTGGGAGTCGGTCTCATTGGGCAGCTATTGGACAAAAGGCAGAAGAAGTAAAGGAGTTTGGTGTTTTTAATGAAGACTTATATGCTATGTCAGAATGGTTTAAAAATCATGATATCAAAACAGTGGCAATGGAAAGTACGGGCACATATTGGCAATCTTTATTTGCTGTATTACTATCAGAAGGATTTGATGTTATTTTATGTAATGGTAAGTTTACAAAAAACATTAAAGGTAAAAAAACCGATATCAAAGATTGCCAATGGATACAGAAGTTGCATTGTTTGGGGTTGTTATCAAGTAGTTTTTTGCCAGACAAACAAACCGAACAGCTTAGAACTTATTGCCGGCAAAGAGCTTTATTATTAGATTCGTCAGCATCAGCAGCCAAGAAAATGCAAAAATATCTCAGATTATTAAATTTAAGGTTGGATGTTGTGGTAAATGATATTTGTGGCCAGACAGGTCTGGCAATAATAAAATCAATTTGTGAAGGTGAAACAGATGCCAAGAAGCTTGCATCTTTACGACATTACAACTGCAGAAAATCGGAACAAGAAATAGCCAAAGCTCTGGAAACAAATGGCAGAGAGGACTATCTATTTGGTTTGAGGCAAGAGTATGATATGTACCATATGTTTCAAAAAAAGATAGATGAATGTGATGAAGAAATTAAAAGATTGTTAGATAAAATTATTGATGGAAATGATGATAAAAGACAGCACTATATAGATCCAAAACCCTACAAAAAAATAAACAAGAATACCCCATCACAGATAGATTTAAATCTGAAATCCTACCAGTATTTTGAAGGAGTAGATTTGATGGCTATCGAAGGCATGAGTTATTCAACAGTTTTGTCAATAATGAGCGAAGTTGGTCTTGAAGGAATTAAACGATTTAAAACAGCTAAACACTTTGCCAGTTGGCTAAGGTTGGCACCAAATAATAAGATATCAGGAGGAAAAGTTTTATCGAGCAAAGTTCCCAAAGGCAGCAACAGGTTAAAAATTGCGTTAAGAAACGCAGCCAATGCAATAGGAAATTTAAAAGACTCTACACCTTTGAGAGACTTTTTCCAGAGAATTAATTTTCGTAAAGGAAGAGTATCGGCTATAAGTGCAACAGCAAGAAAGCTGGCAGTAATAATATGGAATATGATAGTTGAAAACAAGCCCTACTATAATCCAACAGAATATCTTTTTCTTGACCAAAAAAGAAAATTAGGATTAGTGAAACGTATTCAAAAGCAAATTACTAAATTTGAACTTTCAAAGAAAAATTTTGAATTTGTAACTGACTGATTATGAATACTAAAAATTGACGTTAGTCAGAATTTGTAAAAAAAAATAGTTCATTAAAAAAAAACAAGAAACTATTGTCTTAACCCCCCAAATGACTGGACAAAATATTCAAAACATTTTGTCAATAAATTAAGTCTAACTAAATTTGGGAATTATGAAAACAAAACGAACATTTACAGCTGAAGAAAGGTTATCAATTATTCAGGAAGGCGAGCGTGAAGGACAGGCCGAAACGCTGCGCAAGTATAATATTGCACCATCCTTGTATTCAAGGTGGAAACGCAAGTACTTAAATGAAGGCATCTCTGGTTTAAAGGATAAGTACAGAAGGATTGATCCTGAGAAGAGAGCATTGGAAGAAGAAAACGAGAGGCTAAAACGAATCATAGCGAAACAAGCCCTGGAAATCGAGGTTAAAACAGAACTATTAAAAAAAAATCCTATCCCAAACAGGAGAAAATAGTTTTGGCTAACCAATACAAGGAGAGAACAGCTATGGGAGTGTTATGTAATTGGCTTTTGCTGTCTCGGAGCACATTTTATTACCATCCAAGCAATGGTAAGAAGGGGATGCGTCCAAGTATAACCACTGGTAAAATGAATGGAGAGATTGTTCCAAATGAGCTTGTGGTAGAAGAGATCAAGAAGGTCTTGAGTCAGGAATTTGTTTGTTATGGGTATCAGAATGTTACAGCAGAATTAAAAGAAATGGAGTATGTTATTAATCATAAAAAGGTATATCGGCTCATGGATGAAAACCACTTACTGCTTGGAAAGGTAATAAAAACTCAGGGCAAAAGGCAATGGGTTAAATACCGCAAAATAAGCGCTTCTAAGCCCATGGAATATCTTTGCTGGGACATTAAGTATGTCTGGGTTCATGGTGAACGCAGAAGCTATTATTTACTCTCTTTGATGGATGTATATACGCGCAGTGTATTGGATTGGATTTTTCAAAGCAGTATAAAGAAAATAGATCTCATTAAAATGATTAGCAGAATTGATATTACATATGGTTTAAAAGGGGTTTACGTACGCAATGATAACGGTTCGCAGTTTATGGCCAACAAGGTGCGTAGCTTCCTTAAAACACTTGACGCACATCAGGAATTTACACACATTGCAACACCTCAGGAAAATTCATACATTGAAGCATTTCATAGCATTTTTGACAGGGAAGTTGTTCAGAAATACGAATTTATAAGCTATTACGAAGCTAAGTGTACAATTAATGATTATATGATTTTTTATAATAACAGAAGACGTCATGGAAGCCTGAAGAGAATTGCTCCAGTGCACAAATGGAATGAATATATCATGTCATTATCACCCGATAAGCATAGTATTGAGCAAGTATCGGAGCCAATGTCAAGGGTGGAGGCCTGTGCGGCCACTCGCCTTGCCCTTGACATTGGCGGAGATACGGCTAAATTTGCGGGGCGGGTGATAAATGACAAGCACAACAGCAATATTCTAAATCATTTTACTAAATTTGTCCAGGATATAGGGGGTTGAGACACTATAGTCAATTATTTGTTATTAAAAAGCAATTCCAATTTCTGACTTAAATTCTCGCTTGGCTTATTGGCAGGACATTGTATTATTTTGCCGTTATAATCAATCAATACAAAAAAAGGCAAGTTCCTAACATAAAAGTTGTCAGTAAGATGATAATTATAAGCAAAATGCACTAAAGGGAAATCATACGTTTTCTTTTCAAGGAAATTGTACATATTCAAAGGCTCCATATCAATAGAGATGCCTATTATCTCTAATTTTCCTGCAAACTTCTTTTTCAAATCGTTTAACAAGTCCATCTCCGACAAACAAACAGAACAACTGGTGTTCCAGAAAAAAAGATAAACATACTTTCCTTTGAACTGTGAAAGTGAATACGATTTTTGCTTTTTATCCACTAACTGAAAATCTGTGGCAGTAGTTCCAACAGGGAATCCAGTAATTTGTTTTAAAATGTTTTTGGCTATATTTCTGTTCTCAATGAATTTACTTTTGTCGGCAACAGTATTTAAAATTGATTTTATACTTTCTTTATCAAACCCTTTTACATAATATAAATCAGCCAGTCCTTTAATTAAAACCATTTCACGAAGTAATTCATTGTGCAATAAGCTATCTTTCCCTAATGTATCCATAAGAACAGCGTAACTTTTCTGTTCGTTGATGGCGGCTTCAAGATCTTTAAACTTAATCTTCTGTGTTATATTTGTAAAAAATTTATTGAAAAACTGATTGAAAAACTCCATATATCCTACGTTATTCAAATAAATTGGCTTGTTGTAAAAATATTTTCCAAACAAAGAATTTCTCGGCTCTGTTTGAGATGCTTCCTCAATGGCAGCGATTTTGTATTTTGAATAAACCAGAAAATACTCGTTTTTTATTCCTGCAAACATGCTGTCTGTTTTCAATTTAAAATCCTCAACGTTTTTTTTGTTTCTTTTTTTTAAAAGCGCCAAAAAATTATCTGTAAGAAATTGAGAGTAGATTACATTAAATCTATTGATAAGGTAGTTTAATTCGGAGTTATCCAAGTTGTCAATTTCAAAAAAGTTACTTAAAGGGCTCAAAAAAGGATTGGAAGATTCGTCGTAAGCCTTGGGATATAATGTGTCAAAAATAAGGTTGTATGTTTTACCCGGCTCTGCATACAATGAAGATTTATAAAAATCAACTTTAAGAAATAGTATTGAAACATCATCAATATTTAATTTAATTGAAAATTTTGAATTCTTATCAACAAGTGATTTTGCAATTAAACTTTCATTATAAGTTATCATATCAGCATATGAATATACCCTCAACTCTTTACCTTCAGCGCCTGGAAAAGTACCATTAATAATAACATCTCTGGCTTCGATTGAATTAAGGATCAATAAGAAGCAGGTCAGCACAAAGAAAGACCTCATATACATTGTTTTTTCATATTTAACGCATTTAAGAGGTTATTATTTTCAACATCTATACTTTCTTGTCAACCAACAATATCCCTTCAGGAACAAAAAGACTTGTATCGCCCCCATGTTGAAAGACATCTCTCACTATTGAAGAATTTAATGATGTATATTCAGGTGTTGTTAAAAGAAAAACAGTTTCTATTTGTGGATAAATTTGTTTGTTAACCTGCCCAATAGTCCTTTCAAACTCAAAATCAGCTGAAGTCCTTAATCCTCTCAAAATATATTTAGCATTGACTTTTTTACAAAATTCAATGGTTAGCCCACTATAAGTATCAATAATAATACGGGAATTATCCTTAAATACAATTTTCAACCACTCAATTCGTTGCTCAAGAGTGAAAAAAGCTTTTTTTTGCTGGTTTTCACCAATGGCAATATAAATCTTATCAAACAAGGGAAGTGCTCTCTTAATAATAGATTCATGCCCCTTAGTAATAGGATCGAAAGAACCCGGGAAAACGGCTATTTTATCCATTGTGAAATATATTTAATGTCATTAATAGATTTTTAGCAAAAATACAAAGTAATTAATAATAAGCTATAAATTTATGAGCTCTTTAACCATTCATAAAGCTCATAATGATGTTTATTCATACCCATCTTTTCATAAACTTTTTGAGCTGCAATATTGCTTTTATCAACATATAACCTTAAGCCTGCATAGTTTTTATTGTCTTTTACCATCTCTGACAAAAATTGAAAAAAACATTTAAAAACTCCTTTATTTCTGTATTCTGGCATCACATACACTGAATGTATCCAAATAACTGAAGCATTGCGCCAGTCGCTCCACTCGAACAATGTTAACAAGCATCCTATAACTTTTTCATTTTCCTTAGCGACATAATAAGATCCTAATTGTGCATTTTGAACAATTTTCTTTACACCCTTTCTCACGGTCTGTTCATCTAATAACAAATTTTCTGTTTCTAAGGCCATAGCTAACTGAAATGAAACCAAATCCATAAAATCATCCTCAGTTGCTTTAAAAATATTTATCATAATAATAACGATTATATTACATTTAAAATTGAATTTTAATTTTCTATTAATTTTAACGTTACTAACTTTGTGTAAAATTAATATTAAACTTTTAAATAAAAAATACAGAAATTTTTTTCTATAGAATACTTAAAAAGATGTCAAAAAGACTTATTTATTAAAAAAATTCACACAATAATTATCGTTAATAAACCAAAATTAAAAAGGGCTAAAAGAACATTAAATATTTTTAACTAAAAAATAACACGAAAGAGGAATGATTATTGAGTAAATGTTCATATTTTTGTAATTATTTTTTCATTAACCTTTAAACTTATAAATTTTTTATTTATGAAAAAAATTCTTTCAACATTAATTATTGCCATTATAACACTTAGCAGTGTTATAGGACAAAATACAGCGACACCAGCAGAGGCACAAAAACCACAAAACCCCAATGCACCGGTTATTAAATTTGAAAGTGATGTTCACGATTACGGCAAAGTTCCGATAAATGGTGATGGTAATTGTCAGTTTAAATTTAAAAACTTAGGCAAAGAGCCATTGATTTTAACAAATGTTAAAGCATCATGTGGTTGTACTGTTCCTTCATGGCCAAAAGACCCAATTGCTCCTGGAGCAAGTGGCGTAATAGATGTTAAATACAATAACATGAACAGGGCTCATACTATTAACAAAAGTATTTCTGTTTTTTCAAACGCTACTGATTCGTTGGTTGTATTAAGAATTCAGGGTGAAGTTTACGAAGATCCTTCTCCTGAAAAAAAGACTGAATAGAAGCATTTACTATTAAGGAAAGCAGGTATTTTTTAAAGTATCTGCTTTTTTTTTGCTTATCCTTTTAAATATAGAAAAAATAGCATAATTTTGTGAGTCTGAGAGGAGCTTAAATGTTGAATATATCGTAATTTTAAAAAAATAATGCAAAATCCTTTTAACACTATAGAAGAAGCCATAGAAGATATCAGAAACGGAAAAATGGTCATTGTTGTTGATGATGAAGACAGAGAAAATGAAGGAGATTTTATTGCTGCTGCCGAGAAAATCACACCCGAAATTGTTAATTTCATGACCAAAAACGGCAGGGGTCTTATCTGTGCCTCATTAACTGAAGAAAGATGCAAAGAACTTGAGTTGGATTTGATGGTTTTAAATAATACATCAAGCCATGAAACATCTTTTACTGTTTCTGTTGATTTGTTAGGAAATGGATGCACAACAGGGATTTCAGCACAAGACCGAGCTAAAACCCTTATTGCTTTAACAGACAAAAAAACACTTCCCGGAGACTTGGGAAGACCTGGCCATATTTTCCCATTAAAAGCAAAAAACAGCGGTGTACTGAGAAGAGCAGGGCACACAGAAGCAGCAACGGATCTAGCCAAGCTTGCAGGACTAGCGCCAGTAGGAGTTTTGGTTGAAATCATGAATGAGGATGGCTCAATGGCGCGTTTGCCAGAATTAATAAAAATAGCAAAAAAATTTAAAGTAAAGCTCGTTACAATAAAAGACCTCATAGCATACAGAATAAAGAATGACTCATTAATTGAGCGCCAAGTGAGTGTTTTTTTACCAACAGAATGGGGCAGTTTCCAACTGATTGCCTATAAACAAATATCTAACAACCTTGAGCATATTGCATTGGTGAAAGGTGAATGGGCAAAGGACGAACCTGTTTTAGTAAGGGTTCATTCATCGTGTGTTACAGGTGATATTTTTGGTTCATGCAAGTGCGATTGTGGCTCACAACTACATGCAGCATTGCAAATGATTGAAAAAACAGGCAAAGGCGTTGTTCTTTATATGAATCAAGAAGGACGGGGTATAGGTCTGATAAACAAACTTAAAGCATATCACTTGCAAGATAATGGCATGGACACTGTTGAGGCCAATATTGCACTCGGGTTCAAGGCTGATGAAAGAGATTATGGCATCGGAGCTCAGATTTTGAGAGATTTAAATGCCAACAAAATAAAATTAATAACAAATAATTACACAAAAAAAGTTGGATTGTCAGCTTTTGGACTTGAAATTATTGAGACCGTACCTATCAGAATTAAACCAAATAAATACAATCTCAAATATTTAAAAACAAAACAAGAGAAATTAGGGCATATATTAAATATCGATTAGTTTTTCATTTTTGATAAAAGAACATATATGGTTTACAGAATATTGTTTTTTAAACAAATGCCAAAGTGGGTCATACTTTTCATCGATTTGGTTATTTGTTGTTTTTCATTAATATTAGCCTATCTCTTACGATTTAACTTTATTTTACCTGAAAGAGAGATAAAATTATTGCCCTATATTTTACCCTATGTTGTTATTATTAAAGGTATTATTTTTATTATTGCCAAAACCAACGCAGGTATTATCAGATACACCAGCACAAGAGATTCGATACGGATATTGGTTGCAGTAATGACAGCAAGTACTATTTTTTCTGTGGTTAATTTGGTTCCATTTTACTTTTTTGATGGAAAATTTCTAATTCCATTTTCTATAATAATAATAGATTTTATAACCTGCACATTTGTGTTAACGTGTTTCAGAATTGTTGTGAAGGTTACCTATCTTGAGTTAAATAATCCATCGAGTAAGAAGACAAATGTTATTATTTTTGGTGCAGGAGAAGGTGGTGTAATAGCGAAGAGAGCAATTGACAGAGATGCCGGTTCCAAATATAAAGTAATGGCATTTTTGGATGAAGATGAAAAGAAAATCGGAAAAAAGATCGAAGATGTACCGATTTATTCTTTAAGTGAACTGGAAGGCCTTTTAAAAACCAATACCATTGCCCATTTAATTTTATCAATTCAGAAATTAAAACCTGAGAAGAAGAAGGAAATCATTGAAACCTGTTTGGGATATAACACCAAGGTATTAAATGTGCCAAATGTGAGCAATTGGATAAATGGTGAACTAAGCTTTAAACAGATTAAAAAAGTAAACATTGAGGACCTCTTGGAAAGAGATGCCATTAAACTGGACGAAAAGAATATTAAAAGGGATTTAGCAGGTAAAGTCATATTAATAAGTGGTGCAGCAGGTTCTATTGGGAGTGAGATAGCCAGACAGATTGCCAATTTTACACCCCAAAAACTTATATTGCTTGATCAGGCTGAATCACAACTTTTTTATCTTGAAATAGAACTTCAGAATAAATTTCAACATTGCCCTTTTGAAATAATAATAGGAGATATCAGGAATGAAAACAGGATGGAAAATCTTTTCATGACATACCAGCCTGATTACGTTTTTCATGCAGCTGCGTACAAGCATGTGCCAATGATGGAAAACAACCCCGGAGAAGCAATATTTACAAATGTTTATGGGACAAAACTTCTGGCAGACCTTTCGGTAAAGCACAATGTTTCAAAATTTGTAATGGTTTCAACCGACAAAGCCGTGAATCCAACAAGTGTAATGGGCGCTTCAAAAAGAATAGCCGAGATATATGTACAGGCTTTAAACCAACTTGGCAAAACCATGTTTATTACTACACGTTTTGGCAATGTGTTGGGTTCTAATGGTTCAGTTGTAACATTATTTAAAAAGCAGATAGATAAAGGGGGCCCTGTAACCATTACACATCCTGAAGTCACACGTTATTTTATGACTATTCCTGAAGCTTGTCAGTTGGTACTTGATGCCGGAGCTATGGGCAAAGGCGGTGAAATATTTATTTTTGACATGGGACGATCAGTTAAAATAATTGATTTGGCAAAAAAGATGATTAAACTTTCAGGTTTAACATTAGGCAAGGACATTCAGATTGTAACCACAGGTTTGAGGCCCGGTGAAAAGCTGTATGAAGAACTGCTTAACTGTGAAGAAAACACATTGCCAACACACCATTCCCAGATAATGATTGCTAAGGTTAGGACCTATGATTTAAACAGTATTTCTAATGACATTGAAGCCCTTATACAAGAATCGAAAAGTAAAGATAAAAATGCCATTGTAAGAAAAATGAAGCAAATTATACCTGAATACAAAAGCAATAATTCAGTTTTTGAGCAGTTGGACATGGAAGATGTTAATGAGGGAGAGGTTTAATGAAGTTTGGATTACTTAGAGTACTTAAAGTTGGGAGTTGGAAGTTGGGAGTTGGGGTTTGCTGTTAAATTTAATGATTTAAGAAGTAAATGAAAGAAAATTTATTTGCATTGGTTGCAATAGACAATAAAAGCCCCAAGTGGAGTCAGTCAATAAAACGCGAAAATGATATTTATTACCGCAAAGAAGACATAAGAACTGAGTTTGAACGAGACTATAACAGGATTTTACACTGTACGGCCTATAGGAGACTCAAACACAAAACGCAAGTTTTTTTTGCCACCCACAATGACAATATTTGCACAAGAATAGAGCATGTCACTCATGTAGCATCTGTTAGTTTTACCATATCCAAATTTTTAGGCTTAAACACTCAGCTCACCATGTCAATAGCCATAGGACATGATTTGGGGCATGCACCCTTTGGACATTCTGGAGAAAGAATAATAAAAAAAATAACAAAAGAGGTTTTGGATGAAAACTTCTGGCATGAAAAAAACAGCCTGAGGGTTATTGATAAAATAGAAACATTAGAAGACAGTAATGGACATTTGAAAAACCTTAACCTGACCTATGCTGTAAGGGATGGAATAGTATCGCATTGTGGTGAAGTAAATGAAAATTCTCTGTTTCCGAGGGATATAGCTATTGATTTGAATGACATTGAAAAGCCCAACCAATATGCTCCATATACTTGGGAGGGATGTATTGTAAAAATAGCTGACAAAATTTCCTACCTTGGCAGAGATATAGAGGATGCACTTACACTTAACATTTTGTCAACCAACCAATTAAAAGATTTAAAAGAGATAGCAGGTGATAATACAAGAGCCATAAATAATACTATTTTAATGCATGATTTCGTCACGGATTTGTGCAGAAACAGCAGTCCTGAAAAAGGAATAAATTTTTCAGAAAAGTATCTGCAGCTTATTAATAATGTTAAAAAATTCAATTACGAAAACATTTACAATCACAAAAGACTTAAAAATTACGAAAAGTATGCTGAGTTGATTATATATTCTATATATGATGTATTAGACAGCTTTTATGCCGGAACCGATACTTATAAAAAAACAGCTGAATTTCAGTTATCATATCCCAAACTTACACAATCATTTATTTCGTGGTTGAAAAAGTATGAATCGACATATATAGAAACTGAGCACAAAATAAAATATCAAAACAGATTTCTGTATAACTTAAAGAAACAGGAAGAATACAGACAGGCGATCATAGATTATATAGCAAGTATAACAGATCATTTTGCTATTGAAGTATTTAATGAATTAAGCAGTTTTTAAAAAATGTCTTTGATTTACATCATCATTATAATAACGGTTTTGGTTTCTGTAATAGCTTTTCAAAACCGCATGTTGTTTGAAAAATTACGTTTTGATCCTTATGGGATAAATATCAACAAAAGCTGGCACAGGTTTTTTTCGTATGCTTTACTTCATGCTGACTGGGGGCATCTGCTGATAAATATGTTTGTTTTTTATTCATTTGGAAGCAATGTGCTTGGTTTTTTTCAGTACTTTTTTGGCTTTAAAGCCATTTTTTATTTCATTCTTTTATATGTAGGGGCTGTTTTTATATCTGTCATTCCATCTTTTGAAAAAAACAAAAACAATCCTTATTACACGGCTGTAGGAGCATCGGGAGCAGTTTCAGCAATACTTTTCTCGAGCATTCTGATGTATCCGACAGGAAAAATAATTTTTCTTTTGTTGCCTATTCCCATCCCTGCTTATCTTTTTGGTGTGTTATATTTGGCTTACTCGTGGTATATGTCGAAACATGGCAAGGATAATATCGGTCACGACACCCATTTTTTTGGGGCAGTTTTCGGATTTGTATTTACAATAGTTTTAAAGCCTCATCTTTTTATTGATTTTATTAATCAATTAATCAATTCTTTTTAGTTGAAAAGTTATATTTTAATAAATGGTTCACCGGAAGAGAGTTTTCAACATGAATCTCTTTTAAAAAACAGAGCCTTTAGGTTTGGCGATGGTCTTTTTGAAACTATCAGAGTTTATAATGGTATTCCACTATTTGCAGAACTGCATTTTGATAGGATGGCAGAGGGATTAAGCTTATTAAAAATTGAGTGTGATGACATGAAAGATTTTAAATTTTTTGAGAATAATTTAAATAATATTGTCAACACAAATAATCTAAAAAAAGGCGGGCGTATCAGGTACTCTGTATCAAGGCTATCAGATGGTTTTTACAAACCACAAGCATGTAAGGGGATCTCAATTGTTGAAGGACTAAACATTGAAGATGATATCTATAAATGCAATGAAAAAGGTGTTATAATAAAACTGTATGAAGACATACTCAAACCAATAAATATATTAACACCTTATAAAAACGCCTTTCCATTAATACATGTATTGGCCGGATTAAATTCTTCGGAATTCAACTGTGAAAGTATATTAATCAATGAACAAAATTATATTTGTGAGGGCGTGAGTTCAAATATTTTTGTATTGAAAAACAACATTTTATATACACCAGATTTAAGCCAGGGATGTGTCAGGGGTATAATGCGACATGTGGTTATAAATATTTTATCAAAGCTTTTGAATGTTGTTGTGGTTGAAACAAAAATGGAAAAAGATTTCTTAATTGATGCTGATGAAATTTTCTTCACCAATGTGATTCAAGGAATAAAATGGGTAATGGGATATGAAAAGAAAAGATATTATAATGCATTTTCAAAATTATTAAGTCAAAAATTAGATGAATATATTAAGTCTGAACTAAAAATAAGTTAATATATATTAATATTATGTATATTAGCATTTCATTTTCAAGAGGTTTATTACAAATATTTATGAATAAATGCCGCTTTATTTTTTTAACCTTTATTTTGACAATAATATATGTTGTTTTATCAGCTCAGGAATATAAGCAGCACGAAATAGGTACGCCATTTATCCGTAATTACCCACCCCGAGAATACAAAGCATTTTCGCAGAACTGGTCTATTGTTCAGGATAAAAAAGGAGTTATTTATTTCGCCAATGGTGATGGGGTTTTGGAATATGACGGTGTGAACTGGAGATTAATAAGAATTAAAGATAATTATACTGTAAGCTCGTTAGCTATTGATGAAAATGGCGTTATATATGTTGGCTCGATTGATGAATTTGGTTATCTGGCGCCAGATAGAAGCGGACTGATGAAGTACTATTCGCTAACACAAAACATACCTGAATCAAACAGAGATTTTGGATTTATTTTTAACATTTTAATTACTGGAAAAGAAGAACTGATGTTTATTTCGAGTAAGCGTATTTTTAAACTGACGCAAAATGACAACAAATTCAAAATCAAGGACTTCCCATATATTAGTAATATATACAAGGTATCAGACAAAATATATTCATGGGATTCAAAAAGTGGGTTAAACTTATTTATCAATGATACTGTGCTTGATTTGAAAGGTGGAAACTTTTTCAGCAGCAAATACATACAGGCTATATTTGATTATGATGCTGAAAATCTGTTGGTTTCTACAAGAGATAACGGCATGTTTTTAATAAATAAGATTGAAGCCGACAATTACAATAAGGACTTAGAAATTAAACCTTTTCCAACACAATTAGATGAGTTTCTGGTAAAAAATAAATACCAGAATTCATTAAAACTAAAAGATGGTAATTTTGCTTTTGCCACATCAAGAGCAGGCACCGTAATAATGGACAAAAAGGGAAACCTCGTTCAATTGCTAAATAAAGGCATTGGCATTTATAACGATACCCATTATTATATTTTTCAGGATTCTGAAGATGCTGTATGGCTGGCATTAGATAACGGTATTTCTAAAGCAGAAATAAATTCTCCAATCAGTTTTTGGAACGATGCCACCGGATTAAAAGGAAGTGTTCTCTCTTTGGTACGTCATAATGATGTTTTATACGCCGCCACATGGCAGGGTGTTTTTTATATGGATGTAAAAGGTTTTAATAATGAAATAAAAAGCAGCAACCTTGATGTGTTAATATTTAAGCCGGTTAGAGGCATTACTTCTACATGCTGGGATTTTCTTAAACTTAGATTTACGAATCGCCCTGCTATACTTCTGGCTGCTTCAACAGACGGCATATTTAAAATTGAAAAAGACACCGCTATTCTACTTTTTAAAGACAACACTAACAAATTACACAGAATAAATAAAAGGCAGGATATTATCTTGGCCGGTTTAGAAAGCGGGGCCTCTTTAATTAAATTTGACACAACCGGCAAAGAAATCGAATTTGAAAAACCTGTTTATATTGATAGTATAAATCAGCGAATAATTAGCATCGGAGAAACAAAAAATGGAGAATTGTGGCTTGGAACGCAATATAATGGGGTTATATATCTTAAAAATCATAACTTACAATCCGATTCTTTAAAAAATAATTATGAAGCCGTATTTGTCAGAAAATACAATAATGTTATCATCAATGGTTCTGTTTTTATTAATGAGTATTGTGGACAATTGCTTTTTACTTGTGAAAATGGCATGTTTTATTTTACTGAAAATGAGAAATTTAAACCATACAGCTACATATTGAATAAGATACTTACAGACAGGGGGATTATAACTGTTTTTAAACAAGACCGCAGAGGAAATTTATGGTTACAAGGCACATTAAATTCAAATGGAGAAAAAGTATTGGTTTGTGTAGAAAGAAAATCGGCAAGTAAAAAAGTATTCAATACGCTATCATTTAAACCTATACCAAAAGCAGAGGTATGGAACTTTTATTCTGAAAAGAACGGAATTACCTGGCTGTGCAGTGATGAAGGTTTATACAGATACAACTCAAATATTTCATATTATTATCAAAAAGAGTTCAATACATTAATCAGGAAAGTGTCATTAGAAAATGATTCGATGTATTTTGGCGGGCACGATATTAACTTCAGACATCCGTTTAATCTGACACCTGATGAAACAGAAACAAACCCCGAAATAAATGAAAACAATCAAATTGCATATGGGTTTAACTCTGTGATTTTTGAATATGCTTCATTGTTTTTTTATGATGAATCGCAGAACAGATACAGGCATTACCTTGAAGGATTTGACAAAAAATGGTCGGAATGGGGTTCGGAAAACAAAAAGGAATACACCAATCTTCCTCAGGGAAAATATGTATTCAGGGTTTATTCAAAAAACATTTTTGATAAAGAAGGCAAGGAAGCTTCTTTTGAATTTGAAATACTATCGCCATGGTACAGGAGCTATTGGACCTATTTTCTAATAATAATAATTATAGGGTGTCTGGTATATTTAAGTATAAAGTATAGCAATAAAAGACTGATGGAAGCCAAGTTAAGGCTTGAGAATATGGTACAGGAAAGAACATCAGAAATTATATTGCAAAAAAGGGAATTGGAAAAAGAAAAGGAGAAATCGGACAGGTTGTTATTAAATATATTGCCCTACAAAATTGCAGAAGAGTTAAAGGAAAATGGCTTTGCAAAAGCCAAATACTACGAAAAGGTAAGTGTCATGTTTGCCGACTTTACAGGCTTTACTCAAATAGCAGAAAAAATGGAGCCTGAAGAATTGATTAAAGAATTGAACAAATGCTTTGTATATTTTGATGAGGTATGTGTCAGACACAACATTGAAAAGATAAAAACTGTAGGGGATTCATATATGTGTGCAGGAGGTGTTCCAATAAAGAATTCGACAAATCCTATTGATATCATACTGGCATCACTTGAGATCATTGACTTTATAAAAAAACTTCAGGAAGAGCAGGAGAAAAAAGGGGTAACCAAATGGCATTTAAGGATTGGCATTAATACCGGTGAAATAATAGCCGGCGTTGTAGGAAAGAAAAAGTTTGCCTACGATATTTGGGGAGATACGGTTAATACTGCAAGTCGACTGGAAACAACCAGTGAACCTGACAAAATAAACATTTCGGGCTCCACCTATAAATATGTAAAAGACTTCTTTGAATGCGAATACAGGGGTAAGGTTGCAGCAAAACACAAAGGAGAGGTTGATATGAATTTTGTTTACAGAATAAAACCCGAATTATCGCATGATGACTTAGGATTTATACCTAATATTAAGTTTAAAGAAATGTATAATAAATTGCTTAAAGAATGATAGATTTTCAAGGAGCAAAAGAATATATTTTAGATAAATTAAAAACGGAGCTCAATCCGGATTTGAAATACCACAGTATTTCGCACACAGTTGATGTTTTTAATTCTGCTACTGTTTTGGCATCGATGGAAAATATAAACGGCAAAAGTTTATTATTGCTTCAAACCGCTGCATTGTACCACGACAGTGGATTATTAATAAAATATAAAGGACATGAAGACATCTCGGTTTTAATTGTACATGAAACACTACCTAATTTTGGATATAGTAAAGAAGACATTGAGATAATATGCAGGATGATAATGTCAACAAAAATTCCGCAAGCACCACAGACTCATCTTGACCAGATATTAAGTGATGCTGACTTGGATTATATGGGAAGAGATGACTTTTTTATGAATGCCATGAAACTTAAAAATGAATGGATGGATTACGGCATTATTACATCTTTAAAAGAATGGTATATCATTCAGAATGATTTTCTTCAGAAGCACAAATATTTTACAAAATCGGCTATAAAATTAAGACAAGAAAAGAAAACCATGCATTTATCTCAAATAAAAGAGCTTTTAGCTTTATAATTAAGTTAATATTCTAATTAATTACTAATTTTGCAAAAAATCAATTATTAATATATGGAGATAAGAAAAAATGTTCTGCTTGTTCCTTATGATTTCACCTCTATAGGTGATTACGCACTTGAGCATGCCATAGGTATAGCTCAAACAATAGACTATGACGTGTATATTTTTCATGTCATTAATAAAGAAACCAAGGCACGCATTAAAAGGGAAAAACTGCCTGTAAATCATGTTGAGCTGGAATTACAAAAAGTAGTAGAAAGAGTCACTGAAAACAATAAAGTTTATGTGAAATATATTACTAAGGAAGGCAATATTTTTAAAGACATCGCGTCCGTAGCCAAAGAAGTAGGGGCACGTTTTGTATTAATGGGCACACATGGTAAAAAGGGAATGCAACATGTTACCGGCAGTTGGGCATTAAAAGTCATCACCGCTTCAGAAGTACCTTTTATTGTTGTGCAGGAGAAGCATTTTAAACATGGATATAAAAATATTGTTTTCCCCATTGATGATACTGTAGAATCAAAACAAAAGGTCAAATGGGCTATTCATATTGCCAAAATATTTAACTCTATCATACACATCATATCCACCAATGAATCTTCAAGCGAAATTGCATCAAGAGTTTACCGCAACACACAGCAGATAAAAAATTTCTTTGATGAAAATGGGATTGAATATATATTAAAAGTCAATGATGAAAAAGGAGGTAATTTTGCAAAATCTGTTATCAATTATGCTGAATTTGTTGATGCCGATTTAATAATGATAATGACAGAACCAGATGCATTACTGCCAGCCTTTAACTGGGGAAAATGGGATGAGCAAATTCTATTTAATTCAGCAAAGATACCTGTTATGTGTGTCAACCCCAGAGATTTCAGTATAATGGTTATGGGCTTGTAGTATTTTAGCCATTTAAAGCCTCTGCTCCACTTACAATCTCGGTTATTTCCTTAGTAATTGTTGCCTGTCTTACTTTATTGTAATTAAGTTTTAGGCTCTTGATTAATTCTGTTGCATTGTCTGTAGCTTTATGCATAGCAGTCATTCTAGCACCATGTTCGGCAGCATTTGAATCGAGAAGTGCACGATGAAAACGCAATTTGAGTATTTTTGGAACAAGTTCGTTAATAATTTCAATCTTATCCGGCTCATATATATAATCCACACCAGCCTTACTTTTTTTCTTAGTGTCTTTAACTTCATCAGGAGTTACAGGTAAAAATTTTTCATTTGATAAAACCTGTGTGGAAGCATTTTTAAATCGGTTATAAATCAAATCAATAACATCGTATTCTTTCTTTAGAAAACTTTCCATTAACATGGCTGCAATGGGTTCAGTGTTTTCGTAATTAAGAGCATTAAAAATGTTGTCGTAATCGGCAATTACATTAAATTTTCTTTTCCTAAAAAACTCGGTAGCTTTTCTGCCTATGGTAATCAGATCAAGATTTCCGGAATCAAAGATGGCTTTATAATTTGTATTTATTGAAACTAACGCCTCTTTAATAATGGTGGAATTGAAGTTGCCGCACAAACCTTTATTAGAAGTAACAATAATAATAAGCGCTTTTTTAACCTCTCTTTTTGTTGAAAAATCAGCCTGAGGAATATCTTCAACTTTTGATTGAATGTGGTGTAAAATATCCTGCATCTTAGCTTCGTATGGCCTGAGCTTGACAATGGCGTTTTGAGCCTTTCTCAGCTTAGAAGCAGAAACCATTTTCATAGCATTAGTAATCTGTTTTGTTGACTCAACAGACGCAATACGAATACGTACTTCTTTTAAACCTGCCATAATTAATTATAACTTAGCTTTTAAATTTTTCAGAAACCTGTGCTGCAACACTTTCCAGAGCAGCTGTATCTTCGTCAGTTATTTTTCCTGATTTAAGAGAATCAAGGACATTTTTATGTTGGTGTTCCATTACATTGAGAAAGTCTTCTTCAAATTTTCTTATTTTATCAATAGGAACATTCTTTAAAAGCCCTTTGGTGCCACAATAAATAATAGCAATTTGTTTTTCAACATCCATTGGGGCATACTGAGGTTGTTTTAGAATTTCAACATTTCTGCTGCCCTTATCGAGTGTAGCTTTAGTAGCAGGATCGAGATCTGAACCGAATTTTGAAAATGCTTCAAGTTCCCTGAACTGAGCCTGGTCAATTTTTAATGTTCCGGCAATTTTTTTCATGGATTTAATCTGAGCATTTCCACCTACTCTCGATACAGAGATACCTACATTGATGGCAGGTCTCACCCCAGAATTAAACAAATTGGCTTCCAAAAATATCTGGCCATCGGTAATAGAAATCACGTTGGTTGGAATGTATGCAGAGACGTCACCGGCTTGTGTTTCTATAATAGGCAAAGCTGTTAATGAACCTCCTCCTTTGACTAAATGCCTTATTGATTCAGGTAAGTCATTCATTTGTTTGGCGACTTCGTCGGATTGAATTATTTTGGCAGCTCTTTCAAGCAATCTTGAGTGAAGGTAAAAAACATCGCCTGGATAAGCTTCACGGCCTGGAGGTCTTCTTAAAATAAGAGAAACTTCTCTGTACGAAACAGCTTGTTTTGAAAGGTCGTCGTAAATAACCAAAGCATGTTTGCCTCTGTCTCTAAAAAACTCACCGATGGTAGCCCCTGTATATGGTGCATAAAACTGAATAGCAGCAGCATCCGAACTTGTAGCAGCAACAACAATAGTATAATCCAGTGCCCCATGTTCTTCAAGCGTTTTTACCGTAGTTGCAATAGAAGAGCCTTTCTGACCCACACCCACATAAATGCAATAAACAGGATTTCCCTGATCGAAAAATTTCTTTTGATTGATAATAGTATCAATAGCAATAGCTGTTTTTCCGGTTTGGCGGTCACCGATAATAAGTTCTCTTTGACCTTTTCCAATAGGAATCATTGCATCAATAGCTTTAATACCTGTTTGTAGCGGCTGATTAACAGGTTGTCTGAATATTACACCGGGCGCTTTTCTTTCAAGAGGTAATTCGTAAGTCTCACCTAAAATAGGACCTTTACCATCAAGGGGCTCACCAATTGTGTTGATGACTCTGCCCAACATACCTTCACCAACTTTGATAGAAGCAATTTTTCCTGTTCTTTTTACTTTATCACCTTCTTTTATATGAACACAATCACCTAATAGAACGGCTCCTACGTTGTCTTCTTCTAAGTTCAGCACAATAGCTTTCATGCCATTTTTCTCAAATTCAATCATTTCGCCCGACTGAACTTTAGTTAAGCCATAAATACGGGCAATACCATCACCTGATTGTAAAACTGTTCCTGTTTCTTCTAGTTCAGAAGCGATATTTATACCTGATAGTTCCTGTCGTAATATTGCGGATACTTCTGCTGGTTTAATCTGCGACATATTATATTATTTTTTTATTTATAATCCTTTTTCGTAAGTGTTAACACTAAATTCTTTGGTTAATTTGACAAGTTTTGATTTTATACTTGTATCATATTGCATATCATCTATTTTAAGTATAAAACCACCTATAAGATCTTTTTTTATTTCTTCGTAAAGCTCAATATCTTTTTGGGTAAAATCTTTTAAAATATCCGTTATTCTTTCTTTCATTTTTTCACCTAAAGGAGAAGCTGTTTCAAAGCGAGCCAGTTTAATGTTTTTGAAGCTTCTGTAGAGATTCAAAAATTCTTCAGCAATAAAGTCAATAAACAAAAATCTTCTTTTATGCACAACAAGGTAAATGAAATGCAAAGTGAAGTTGTTTATTTTATTCTCAAAAACACTCTTTATAACCTTAATTTTTTTTTCATCTTTTATAACAGGGCTTAGAAGAAAACGTTTCAGTTCAGCGGACTCGGTTATTGTCTGAGAAATAAGTGCCATATCAGCTTTAACAACATCGAGCATATTCACCTCAATTGAGAGAGAGAACAAGGCTTTAGAATATCTGTTAGCTATACGTATGTTTTTCATTCGAGAAATCTTTTCTTAGTTAAGTTTTATTTCGTCTAAAAGTTTGTTCAGATATTCTTGTTGTTTAGATCCTTCGGATAGTTCTTTTTCGAGTATTTTTTCAGCAATAATTATTGAAAAATTGGCAATCTGGTTTTTAAGTTCCGTCATGGCAGCAATTTTCTCATAATTAATTGTTTCTTTGGCATTTTCGACTATTCTGTTATATTCTACTTTAGCTTTTTCGCGAGCTTCTTCAACAATACCATCTTTAATTTTTTTAGCTTCACTGAGTAAAGCATCTCTTTCTTCAATGGCTTCTCTTTTCATTTTCTCGTTGCTGAAAATAAGCGCTTTCATTTCTTCCTTTGCTTTTTCGGCAGACTGTAAGGCAGATTCGATAGACTGTTCACGTTCTTTAAGTGAGCTTAAAATAGGTATCCAGGCAAATTTGCCAAGCACATAAACCACCACACTGAATGAAATGACCATCCAAAACATGAGTCCAATACCCGGGGAAATAAGTTCCATAAAAAAATTATTTTAAATTAAATATTAGTTTAAAATGATTAAATAATGCAATTAATAAAGAGATTGTATCTCAACCAACCGTTGAGATACAGTCTCTTATTAGTTTTACTAAAGAAAAAGAATAAGTAAACTAACAACAATAGCAAAGAAGGTAACACCTTCAATAAAAGCAGCAGTAACAATCATGCTGGCACGAATGTCGCCGGCGGCTTCGGGTTGGCGTGCAATTGATTCAACGGCACCTTTACCAATAATACCAATACCATAAGCGGCTCCAATAACGGCAAAGCTAGGAGCTAAAGCTGCAGCTGCAGTTGCAAAAGGTTTAAAATCTGTTGCTACTTCGAGTAATACGTTAAGTAATGTTGACATAATTTAAATTTGTTTGGTTAATAATTGCATATATTTAATTCAAAAAAAATCTTATTAATGATGAGCTTCTTCTACAGCAGCACTGAAATAAAAGGCTGTTAAAAGTGTAAAAACATAAGCCTGTATAAAAGCCACCAAAAGTTCAATAAAAGACATAAATATTGAGAGTGGTACAGAAATAACAGATATGCCGTATCCAAGTCCCATATTTATTTTACCTAAAATCAAAATAAGGCTGACAAAACCAAGAACAATAATATGACCTGCTGTAATGTTTGCAAACAAACGCACCATCAGAACAAAGGGTTTTGTTATTAAACCAATTAGCTCAATAATGGGCATAATTGGAATAGGTATTTTCATATACCATGGAACGCCCTGTGTATTGAAAATATGCATCCAATAATTCTTTTTTCCCAGAATCTGAGTAATAAAGAATGTAAACAAGGCAAGTACCATTGTCACAGCAATATTACCGGTTAAATTGGCCCCACCTGGAAAAAAAGGAATCAGACCAAGTAAGTTATTAAAAAAGATAAAAAAGAAAAGTGATAATAAATAAGGTGTATATTTTTCATAATGCTTACCTATTGAAGCTTTTGCCACATCATCTCTGATAAAAATAATTAAAAACTCAAGCATTGATTGCAATCCTTTGGGTGCTGAATTAGGATTCTTTTTGTAACGACGTGCAATGTATGTAAAAATGATAATAAGAAGTATAACACTAAAGAAAAGCGAAAATGTCAGTTTTGTTATAGATAAATCGAGAGGTAGAGGAGCCGTTGTGTCTGTTTCGAGCGTCCCCTCAATAACCTTTACAACTTTACCTTTATTTTTCCCTTCTTTTTCAATCTTAAAGCCATTATAAGAACTATTTCCGTGATGGAATTTTGAAGAAGAAAACAAATGTAATTTTCCATTATCGTACAAAATTACAGGCAGATAAATTGAAATAGATTTCTCACCAACAGTCATTATGTGCCATTCATGAGCATCTAAAATGTGCTCAATAATCATTTTCCCTGCATTAAATTCTTCTTCCTGTATTGCTTCTCCGCTATTCTGATGAGCAATTTCTCCGGTACTATTTGTTGAATCTGTATTATTTGCTCGGGAATACGTGCAGATAAACAAAAGTGCGATTATAAAAATGAATTTGTATCTGACTGACATATAATTATTTGCGTTTAAAAAAAGCAATAAAAAATCTATTTTGTTTCACGTTGCAAATTATAAAAAAATACAACATCTTTTACTTTTTTTTTATTATTTGATACTTCTTACAAATTTTTGCAGGGAAATGACTTCTAATACTGTAAAAACAATGTAAGTTATAAAAAATATGACGACAAAAATTTTCACATCTGTTTTGAAGTTAAAAATATAAAGGAGGATTACGGCACTGTATAAAACAATTTTTATTAAGGTAGATGCCATAAAGTATGTGGTAAACATCCTTACTTTTTTCTGAGCTAGTTTCATAATTATAAAATGAAACAATAAACATGAGCTATAAAAAAACAGCACTACAAATAAATGTCTGTAACTTACATTCAAAACAGGCAAAAATCTGATAACTAAAAACAAAACAAGTGACAAGACGACAGAAGCAATCGTTGTATTTTGGAAAAATTTTATGTAGAACTTATTCATTATTTATTGAATTTGAATTGTTTAAAGTCAGTAAGTTTTTATTTTTTAAAAAAGTCTTTAGTTGAAATAAAAATAACAATAGCAATTGCTAAAAGTGAGAATAATATTGTAAAAACAGGAAAAGTTAAATTGATAAGTTTGTCTAATTTAAAACCACCAAACACGCCTAACAGAAAAACAGCTAATATTTGGAATGCCAGATTAGAATACTTTGCGTAATTACTGAGCGGGTTCTTTGACTTTAAATGGTTCATTTTTATCTGCCATTTTAAATGGGTCTTTGATGCCCAGCCCATTAGTCATATTGCAAGTACCTGTAAATGTTGCACCAGGTTCAATTGCCAATTTGTTAGTAATAATATCGCCTGTTAATTTTGAAGTAGCTTTTAAAGAAAGTAATTCTTTAACAGTAACTTTCGCTTTTATAATGCCTGAAGAATCTCCATTAACACAATCAATCTCTCCTTCAATATTGCCTGTGGGACCTATAACAACTTTGCCTTTTGAATGTATTGAACCTATAACAGTTCCATCTATTCTAATATCTCCGTTAGAAGTAATATCTCCTTTAATAATAGTACCGCTTCCTATTAAATTTATTGAAGGGCTGTCTTGTTCGTTGAGTTTTGCCATGTTGTTATTTTTTAGAAAAAACAATTATTTTTTATAAAGTACAAACCTAATAATAATTTCTGAAAAAATTAAGATAAAAAATCAAAATTTGTTAAAAAATAAATATTAGAGAGCGTCATTTCAAAAATGTAAGATTTACCAACTTTTACTGGTAGTTTTTTGTATAAAACTCCAAATACTTGCTTATATTTTTGTCTTTGTAAAACACCGGATAGTTCTCAACAGAAATGACAAACTGTTTAAAATCCATATTATTAATATTTTCAAAAACTTTTTTATTCTCCTTTATTGAATTCAGGTAGTTCATTGCTTCATTTTTCTGAGGAAAATTAGCAATTGTAATAATTTGATTTGCTTCATCAAGAAAGACATTGCTCACAGTTAAATTGAGCAATCTGAAATTTTCACTATTAAAGTTGGAGAGTTTATTTTTCAGTTCATTAACTTTGACTTTTTTGGCATCAACAATAAGTATATAAAAGTGTATGGTTGAATCATTTTTTATATATGAAACAGTAGGTGCTTTAACTATTGTATCTGTATTTAAGTCAATTTTCCCTTGAGCATAATCTAATAAATTCTGAGCTAATGGGGCCAATGGACTTTTCCCGTAGTTTTTCATAAAATCTGTTAAAGCAATAATAAACTGATCTTTCGATTGTGTTTTGCCTATGCATAAAGTTTTAATATAGGCAAATTTGGCTTCTGTAACAGATTTCGAAAATTTCTTTATTCCCTCATCAGCAGCCTGCATAGCAACAGAATAATTTTTCAGAATGTAATCGTTATACACGTTGGCATAAAATATTTCAGATTCACTTTGTTGCTTTGATTTTTTCTGAGAATATTGGGGGTCGTTAATAATTTTGGCATGTTCAGAATCGGGGAACTTTGTAAGGATAAGATTTTTATAATAGTCTGATTTATTTTTATCCTTTAACATGTCATAGCTTCTGTAAAGGTAAAAATAAGAATTCAGCAGATACTTATTAGCAGGAAATCTCTCAATGAGTTTTTCATAAGAATCGTTAGATAGTTTGTACTCTTTAAGGTTATCTCTGTAAATAGCTCCCAAATTATAAAGGGCTTCAATTATTTTATCGTTCGATTTTGTTATCATTTCAGGAGTTACAGGTATGTTTTTAAGATAAGTATTCCTGTCCTTTGGGTCATTTTTGGCTTTACCTTTTCCGCCTGCAGAGTCACCTTCTGCGTTTTGAGCATTGGCTGAATCCTGTTCAAATTCAAAAACCATTTCTTTATTGCTTAAACGCCAGTTATCTTCGAGTTTTCTGTTGCCCCATTTCAAAATAAATTCTCCATAGCCAAAACTTACAGCAGAAGGGTTATAAAAGTACCATTTACCTCCATTATTCTGCTGTTGCATATTGTTGTTGCCCTGATTATTCTGAGCCTGTATAAAAAGGTTTTGTTGTCTTTCTGCTTCTTCTTTTTGCTTGCGTTGTTCTTCATCTCTTAAAACCTGAATAATTTTATCAACCACTTCATTTCTTTTTGCTTCAGGCATTGCTGCAAGCTTTTGCAAACTATCTTCTAACTGAACAACCATTATATTTTTAACCAACTCAGAAAGAATTTTTTGTTTTTTTTCTATCTCGCTGTATTCCTTAAAATCCTTAGGTAGAAATGCCATTGTACTGTCGTAAAACATTTGGGCATTAACATAATCGGGAATAGCATAATAAATTTCAGCAAGTGTATGAAACGAAACAGCTTTCTGTCTGTCATTCGACACACTTGACGAGGCTGAAAGTTTAAGATATTCAATGGCTTTTTCTGTGTCTTTGTCCTTAATGGCAATTTGTGCTAATGCATAATATATCTGATCGCGATAATCTTTGTTTTTATCATCTTTGAGCATTTTCTTAAGCAATTCAACCAGGTTTTTGCTCACGCCGGAAGAGGCATCATAACACATGGCTGCATTAATTTTGGCATTAAACTCCATCTCATATGTTGGGTTCATTCTCATAACCTTATTGAAGGCTTTACTGGCATTGGCCAAGTTGCCAATTTTCTGATAAACTTGACCTAGAATAAATGTCAACCTCACTTTTTCTTTTTTCTTTCTTGAAGTTTTAATAGCATCAACCAAGCTCTTAGCTGCTTCTTCGTACATCTCCTGTTTTATGTAGTAATCAGCATAAGCGAGATATAATTCATTTATCTGCCTTTTCTTCAATTCATTTTTTTCATTGGCTACATCAAGTTGTTCTAACATTGAACCCGATTTCCCAAAATTTTTCTTTATATTATTTGTTTTAGCCGAATTGATTAATGCTTCGAATCTTATGGCATCATAATTATACAAGCGGAGAATAAACTCAAAAGTTTCAGAGGCTAATTCATATTCCTTTTTATAAAAATTGGCTTTACCAATCATTAAATAGCTGCGCGAAATCCACTTAACATATTCTCTGCCTTTAAAGGTCATAGAGTGTTTGCGAATTACTTTTGAAGCTTTTTCTATGGCTCTGTCCATTTTGGAATACACACTCTGAGCTTGTTGCAGAGTGCCCAGTTTGTATATTTGCAAAACATCGTTATAATTATCTTCATGGACTTTGGCCAGTTCGGCCACACCTTCTTTTAAACTTTCATTGCCATTAAAATACCCATTATATTTGGCCACCACATTGTGGTAGGCTCTGCGTGGAAAAGTATTTTTCTTAGTAGAACAGCCAGCGGAAAATAAAAAAACAATGAGCAGAATGACTGCCGAAAAGCGTAAATGTTTAAAATATTGCATCAATCAATGATAGTTTGTTTTTTAACTATTTTCTATATAAGTGTATAATTAACTAATATTTGACAAAATTATTTTATTTTTTTTAAATATTATCATAATACATCAAAACTGCAAATAAAAAAATAATAAAATGTATTAATCATTAAAAAATCATTTATTTCCTACATAAATTGTCCCTGAACAAGAATTCCTTTTTGACCCAGTTACAGAACAAAGACAATTTGTTCTTTCAAGGTATCGTAAAAGTCCTAAAAAAGCGAAAATCAAGGCTTCTTTATATTCAATGGTTTTCAAATCGGGAATTATTATTTGCTTATTATTAAGTTGTTTTTCAATACACGAAATAAGATGGTTATTGTATGCTCCCCCGCCGGTAATAAGTACATTTTTTTGGGGTTTCATCTTCAATGCCTGTGATATCTGAAATGCGATATGATGTGTAACAGTATTCATTTTATCAACAAGAGGGATATCGTAATTATTGAGCTTGGGTAAGAAAACAGTTTCAAGCCATTCCCTGCCCAATGACTTAGGAAAACTCAAATTATAATACGGTAACTCATTCAAATCATCGTACAATAGCCTATTTAACATGCCTGTTGAAGCTAATTTTCCGCCTTCGTCGAAATTTTGATGAGGTTTTTCAAAAACATTTATTTCTGCATATATTCGGTTAAGAATTATATTAACAGGACAAATATCATAAGCAACTCTTTCATTGTTCAAATCAAAAGAGATGTTGGCAAATCCTCCCAGATTAATGCAGAAATCGAATTCCGAAAAAAGTAATTTATCTCCTATTGGCACCAGAGGCGCACCTTGACCTCCCAAAGCGACATCTAAAGAGCGAAAGTCTGCAACAACAACTTTATTGGTTAAAGCAGCTAAAGTGGCGCCATTGCCAATTTGTGTAGAATAACCCATGGCAGGATTATGAAATATTGTGTGCCCGTGCGATGCAATTATATCAGCATCACAATTAAACTCAACACAAAACATTTTAACTAAATCAGCCAGCAGTGCCCCATATTTAACATCGGTCTGTACAAAAGTAAGGGCATCTTTATTATGCAGTGAAGCTAATGCCTTCTGCCATTGGGCATTGTAGGGATAGGTTTTGGCATATTTTATTTCATATTGCCATTTATTCTCCAAATCGTTGTTAAATTTGCAAAGAGCCACATCAAGGCCATCAAGTGATGTACCCGACATAAGTCCAATAATACTGTAAGCCGACATTTTATAAAGATTGAGTGATAACTTCCAACTTAATACCTCTAGAAGCTTTTATTAAAATTGTTTTATTTCTGAGGTTGTTTTTCTCAAAATATGTTTTCAGTGCTTCTGAATTTTTAAAGGACATGAAAGTATCATTGTTGACAGAAGAAAAAATATCACCTACCAGATAAACATCCTTAAACTTATTCTTTACTAAAAGCTCAATGATTTTTTTATGTTCTTCCTCCTTTTCAGTGCCTAGTTCCAACATATCACCCAAAACCACAACTTTATCGGGAGCACTTAAGCTTGCAAAACTATTAAGGGCAGCATTCATTGAAGAAGGATTGGCATTATAAGCATCCATAATAATAGTATTAGAGGCTGTATTCAATATTTGTGAGCGACTATTCTGAGGAGTGTATGAACTGATAGCTTTTACTATATTATTGGAATTAATACCGAAGTATTGACCAATTGAAATAGCAGCCAATACATTATATATATTATAATGACCAAAAAGTTTGGTTTGAATAATAGTGTTGTTCCACCTTAAAGTTAAAAAAGGTTCGGATGAGAGCACTTCAGCCACTACATTTCCGGTTTTATTATTACTATAAGTTGTTCTAGGAATATTTTCAGATTTTTTCATTAATAATTCATCGTCATTATTAACGAATAAACCAATGCCGTTTATCCGAACATAATCATACAGGGCTGTTTTTGTTTTTATAATATTATCAAAATTCAGAAAACCTTCGAGATGGGCTTTCCCAATGTTGGTAATAATACCATGAGTTGGGCAAGACAATTGGCACAATTGTTCAATCTCTCCAATATGGTTTGCGCCCATTTCTACAACAGCAATTTCTCTTTTTTCATCAATTGAAAGCAGTGTAAGTGGCACACCAATATGATTGTTGAGATTGCCCTTAGTTGCCAGGCAATTGAGTTGTGTTGACAAAACAGCATTTATAAGCTCTTTGGTAGTCGTTTTGCCATTAGAGCCTGTAATTCCCACCACAGGAATTTTTAACGTCTGGCGGTGCCACAATGAAAGCTTCTGAAGCGTTTCCAAAACATTATTAACAAGAAAGCACCTTTTGTCTGAAGCAAAAGCAGCTTCGTCAACAACTGCAAATGATGCTCCTTTTTCCAAAGCATTTTCAGCATATTTATTCCCATTGAAATTATCTCCTTTTAGGGCAAAGAAAATACTTCTTTCCGTAACATTTCTGCTGTCGGTTGAGATAAGCGGAGATTTTTTAAAATGTGTGTATAATTCCGAAATTCTATTATTCATAATAAATGGTTGGCGTGTATTATTACAAAAAAGCTAATATAAATAAAAAAACCCCAAATAATGGGGTTTTCTTATAAATTAATTGTGCGATTATTTTTATTGTCCACCACTTGTAGGTTTACCAACACGATGCATAGCACATCTAAAGCCTATGGTACGTGTGGACTGATTTTCATCAAGGAACCTGCGTGTGCCAGAAACCATCCAATATGCCCTGTCTTCCCAATTGCCACCTTTATAAACTCTGGCTTTGTCATTAATCATTGATGTTTGGCTGTATTCATACATCAGTTTATTTTTTTCATCATCAGGAATTTCTTCTTCTGCAAATGAAAGACTTGAGTTTTTATCACCGTCAAGGTAATTGATATTATCGGCATATCTGTAATTTCTTCTGTCAATACTTTCTTCGATAGAAACGTCTTTCCACATAATTTTTCCAAGGGTGTCTTTTTCTTCAATAAAGCCATCAGCATCTCTTTGCTGTGTTTTGAAGACATTACCTCTGAAAGTTCTGAAGTCGTTCATATCTTCTGGAGATAACGGTCTGTAAGCATCCATAACCCATTCACTGACATTACCTGCCATATTGTACAGACCATAATCGTTTGGCCAGTAAGAAAACACATCATTTGTAATATCGGCCCCATCATTAAGGTTGCCGGCAGTACCCATGTTATCGCCCCTTCCACGTTTGAAGTTGGCAATAAACTCGCCCATATTCTGATAGCGGTCGGTACGAGTTATATGACCATTCCATGGATATAATCTTCTTTCTATAATACGTTCGTATAAGGTGTTGCCAATAAGACCAATAGATGCAAATTCCCATTCAGCTTCGGTGGGGAGTCTGTAGCGGGGCAACATGATACCGTCTTCCATTCTTACTTTTCTTGTACCTGCACCACTTGGGTTGAGGTCGGTAAGGTCATTTCTTACAACGCCTTCATACTGACCTGCATAATAGGCATCGGTGTTAAAGTTTTCTTCATTAAATTGATTGGGGTCCATTTCAAGGATGCCTTCTCTGATAAGAATCATTTCATTAACACGGTCGGTTCTCCATGCGCAATAGTCATTAGCCTGATGCCAGTTAACGCCAACCACAGGATAATCTCTGTAAGCAGGATGTCTTAAATACAACTCAACATAAGGTTCATTATAAGCTAGGCGATCTCTCCAAACAAGCGTATCGGGCAAAGCTTTATCATGAACTTCGGGATAGTCACCGCCAAAAACTCTTTGCAACCAGTATAAATACTCAAGATAGAAAAGATTTGTAATTTCGGTTTCATCCATGTAAAAAGACGATACTGTTACCCTTCTTGGGATGTTGTTCCAATCATAGACCACATCTTGTTCATTTCTACCCATAACAAAAGTACCGCCTTCAATCAACACAAGACCGGGTCCTGTTTCTTGTTCTAGGTAAGGAATTACCTGAAAGCCGCCATTATTGGGGTTATTATATTCCCAACCGGTGCCTCTTGATAATTCTTTTTCACAAGAGCTGACAACAAAAGCTATTGCTATTAAAAAAAGAACTTTGAATATGCTTTTCATAGTATTAATTTTTTAAATATTCTAATATATAACTAAAATGAAGGACAGTTTATTGCTCTTACTTTTCGTTTTTTAGGAACGCATGGGAACTGGTAAGAGAATGAAATCTCATGAGCACCACCACTGGCATTACTTAATTTAGAAATAGTAACATCATAACTGTATCCAACTTTTAAAATTCCGGTTTGCAGACCAACAAGAGCTATAACAGCATCAGAATTTTGGAAGCTTTGTCTGTACCATATACCACCAACAACGGGATAACGGCTAAAATAAAGACCATAATTAAGCTGTTCAAAATCTTGTTGTTTCATAAATAATATATTTGGCGACAATACTGGATCTTCGAGTTCCGGTCTTGAACCACCTCTAAGATTAATTGTGCCGCCTGCATGTGCTGTATATTTTCGGGGCAGTTTGCTTACGCCATAAAATGCAGCATCGGGTTCTGTAAGGTGATGAACGGCAACACCCACATATACATTTTCGGTATAACCAAGAAAACCTGTTGAAAAGTCAACTGCTCCTTTACGAGGTTCGGGTCTTATTTCTGAAGTATTCCAAACAAATCCGTATTTAGGGTCAATCATATCGCCAAAAGTGAGTTTGTCCCAATCGATACGATTTTGAAAATAGGTTGCCTGAAAACCAGCTTTGATAGAAAAATTTCTGCTTACATCCAATTTATAAGAATAAATAGCGCTTACAATATCTTTAGATAAAACGCCCAAGCCGGCTTTATCAGTGGTAACTAAAATACCAATACCTCCATTGATAGCGTCTATGTGTTGGTCGTAAGAAGCATTATAAGTTACATAATTCCCTGATATTGAAGGCCATTGGTTACGATAGTTGAGTATCATACGTGGACAAACGGCTGTACCTGCAAAAGCAGGGTTCAAATATAGAGGGTTGGCATAATATTGAGAAAAATGCGGATCCTGTGCCTTAAGCATGGTTCCAGATATTATTGATAATATCAGAAAAAAGCAGTAAATCAGTCGTTTAATCATACTTTTTATGATGTATAATTTATATTAAAAAAAGAATTGACTACAATATTACAAATAATTATTATACAATCTGAAAAAAAATAAAAATTAATTGTTTTTTTTCAAAACTTAATTTTATACAATAATTAACAAATAATGTTTCAAAATGTTGTTTTTTTTAAAAGAATTTTTCAAAAAAAAATAAAACGCATACAAACCCATTGTTTTTTTACAATGTAAAATATTCACATATTGTCAGATAGCTTTTGTAAAGTCTATATTTTTAAAGATCATTCTTTTTATTTAATTTTGCACAAAATAATACTTTTCTTTACTCGTTTAAAGATAATTCAAAAATAAATTTAATTGAATATAAAATAATTATTAATGGTTAAATTTTTTATTTCACTTATTTCGTTGTGTATTTTTTCTTTTACATGTTTTTCTCAGCAAAAAGCAATGACTGAAGAAGTAAATATAGAATGGAATGGTGTTCAGAAATTAAAAATTTCTGAAAATAATTATGAGCATTTTCTGTCATTTGAAGGAGCCGTCTATGATTTTAAATATGGGAAACTGCCTGTTTACTTTAAAAGAATGCCTTTACCTCTTTCGAATTTCAAGGTAACGAGCTACATTACCGAAGGTAAATATACAGCATTAACAGCATCGGAAGAAGCATTTTTGGAAGACACTCATTTAATAAAAGAAGAGGTTGTTGTAGAGACAAAGCTCACTACTGAAAATAAAAAAACCTGTGCTGATTTTTTTATTTTGCCTGTCAGAAGGAATACAAATACAGGAAAGTATGAAAAATTACTTTCTTTTAAATTAGAAGTTTATCTAACAATTGATGACCTGAAAGATGGTTTTTCGAAAAGTAAAGGTTATGCTTCAAGTTCTGTTTTAACAAGTGGTAATATATATAAAATAGGTGTAAATAGCACAGGTATGTACAAAATAACCTATAGTGATTTGGTAAATCTTGGAATTGATCCAACCACAATAAACCCCAAAAACTTAAGAATTTATGGCAATGGCAAAGGTATGTTACCCGAGTCGAATGCAGCTTTCAGATATGATGATTTATATGAAAATGCCATTTATGTATATGGGGAATCTGATAATGTATTCAACCAAGATGATTATATATTGTTTTATGGATTGTCGCCCATTACATGGACATATAATTCAACTGACGACAGGTTTATGCACAAGAACCACGCATATTCGGATATAAATTGTTATTTTCTCACAGCAGATCAGGGGCCTGGAAAACGTATTGAAGCACAAAATTCATCAACAAATGCAGCAACAAATACCATAACAAATTTTGATGATTATATTGCTTATGATAATGACAAAGTTAACCTTTTGAACTCGGGCAGTGAATGGTTTGGAGAAATCTTCGACTTACAAACGCAATATAATTTCACATATAATTTTTCAAACATCGTATCAGGCTCAAAAGTTCGTTTGAAAACAAGTTTAGCCGCAAGGTCCTTTACAGCCAGTACTTTCAATGTCAATGCTAACGGGAATTCATCCATAGTAATGATTTCGTCAGTACCAGCCTCATCTACCTCCGATTATGCAAGAGCATCAATTGACACATTGAGTTTCGATGCAGCTTCTTCAACAATTAACGTGAGTTTAAAATACAATAAACCCTCCAACAGTTCAATAGCATGGTTGAATTACATAGAAATAAATGCTTTGCGCCATTTAGTATTTACCACCATGCAGATGTCTTTCAGAAATAAGTCTTCGGTTGGAAGCGGCAATATTTCTGAATTTGTAATCACGAATACCAGTCCGGCAGTAAGAGTATGGGATGTTACTGATCCTTTTACGCCCAAATATCAGGACATTAACTACGCCAATAACGAAGTTCGATTTAAGATAGAAACTGATAGTTTAAAGGAATTTATAGCCTACGATGGTCTGTATTATAATACCCCACAATTTTTTGGCAAAGTTGCCAATCAAAATTTACATGGATTGGGGCAATATGATTTTATCATAGTGTCACATCCGACATTTGCAGCCGAAGCCCAAAGATTAGCATCAGAGCATTACAATGTCAATAATTTATCTTCGGTTGTTGTAACTACCGATCAGGTATATAATGAATTTTCTTCTGGGGTTAAAGATGCCACAGCCATACGCGATTTTGTAAAAATGTTTTATGACCGCGCCACAAATGCCGATGAAATGCCGAAGTACTTATTATTGTTTGGGGATGGTTCTTTTGACAATAAAAACCGCATAGAAAACAATACAAATTTTATCCCTACATATGAATCAAGTAATTCATTGCAGCCAACTGCTTCTTATGTAACTGACGATTATTATGGACTTTTAGACAACTCCGAAGGACAAAATGCTGATGGGACAGTAGATATAGGCATTGGCCGATTTCCGGTTAAAAGTGTTGAGGAAGCCCAAAATGCCGTAAATAAATCAATTATTTATCTGTCTAAACAAAATTTATTATTAAACAACCAATCGGGCACATGCTCTGTTTTTTCGGGAAATATATCCAATTACGGCGACTGGAAAAACACTATTTGCTTCGTTGCTGATGATGAAGACGGTAATCTGCATGTTTCTCAGGCTGAGTCTTTAGCCACCATAGTGGACACGACAGATAAGAGTTTTAATATTGATAAAATTTATTTGGATTCCTACTTACAGAAAACTGACGCTGGCGGACAAAGATACCCTGAAGTGAATGATGCTATAAGCAGCAGGGTTGAAAAAGGAGCCTTGATTATTAACTATACCGGACATGGAGGAGAAGGGGGGCTGGCTCACGAAAGGGTATTGTCTATAGAGATGATCAACAACTTTAAAAACAGGTATAACCTGCCGGTATTTGTGACTGCTACTTGCGAGTTCAGCAGATTTGACAATCCGAACTATACATCAGCAGGAGAATATGTTTTTACCAATCCAAATGGCGGTGGGGTTGCATTGTTTACTACAACCCGACTGGCTTTTGCCAATGTAAATCTTTCACTGAATAAGGGTTTTTATTTAAGCATGCTCAATAAAATTAATGGTGAATACCCATCATTTGGAGATCTGATGAAGCTTTCTAAAAACAGCATTGGGAATATTTCTTCAGCCAGAAATTTTGTTTTACTGGGCGATCCGGCTTTAAAAATGTCTTATCCCGAATACAATGTGGTAACAACATCATTTCCCGATACCATGAAAGCCATGTCGAAAGTAACTATCAGCGGCTATATTTCCGATAATAACGGCAACGTGATCAACGACTTTAACGGCATCATTTATCCAACCGTTTTTGACAAACCTTCCTATATCAATACTTTAGCAAATGACCCTCAGAGTTCAGTATTCACTTTTAAGCTTCAAAAAAACATTTTGTTTAAAGGCAAATCGAGTGTGGTGAATGGTTATTTTACTTTTGATTTTTATGTTCCCCGAGATATTGCATATGTTTACGATAAGGGTAAAATAAGTTATTATGCTGAGGATGGTATAAGAGATGCCAAAGGGTATTTTGATGGGTTTACCATAGGTGGGTTTGATGAAAATTACACACCTGATAATCAAGGTCCTGAAATAAAGCTATATATTAACGACACAACATTTGTGTTTGGAGGTATTACGGATATGAACCCTGTTCTTCTAGCATTTCTTGTTGACTCAAATGGCATTAACACAACAGGAAACGGCATAGGACATGATTTAACAGTTGTTTTAGACGACAATACAAATCGCATAATTATTCTTAATGACTATTATCAATCGGAATTAGACAGCTATCAAAAAGGTAAGGTAGTGTATCCGTTTTACGATTTAGAAGTTGGATTACATCATTTAAAATTTAAGGTGTGGGATGTGCAAAACAATTCATCTGAAGCTTATCTTGAGTTTTATGTGACAGATTCGGAGGAATTTGCCATTAAAAACCTTATGAATTATCCCAATCCATTCAGAGACTTCACCTCATTTGTTTTTGAGCACAACCAAACATGTAATGAACTGACTGTTGAGGTTCAAATTTTTGGGATGTCGGGAAAACTTGTAAAAACAATAAACCGAAAAATTATCAGCTCGGGATTTAAAACAGAACCTATTGTTTGGAATGGCACTGATGAGGGGGGGCAAAGGCTTAATCCAGGACTATATTTATACAAGTTTTATATCAAAAATTGTGATGGTTTGTCGGCTGAAAAAACAGAAAAATTAATATTACTAAAATAAATTCCAAATAATATCGTTATATTTGCACTTTAAAAATACAGCATAAAAATGAAAATTAAATTCTTATTTTATTCTCTTATTCTAATCATTGCTATTTTCATTCAGAAAAACGCTTATTCACAAGCTCCGAACTACAATGATGTATTGGGACAAGATCCGAATAACAGAATAAATACGATAACCACAGCAGTACCTTTTCTTATAATTGCACCAGATGCAAGAGCGGGAGCATTGGGTGATGCGGGTGTAGCATCCAAACCAGATGCAAACTCTATGCATTGGAATCCGGCCAAATATGCTTTTGTTGAAAACGATATGGGTTTTTCAATGTCGTACAGTCCCTGGTTAAGAGCTTTGGTAAACGACATTAATTTAGCATACCTGACAGGTTACAAAAGAATAGACAAACAACAAACCCTTGCTGCCTCATTGCTTTTCTTTTCTTTGGGTGATATTACTTTCACCAATGATATAGGACAGGTGATAGGAGATTTTAAACCCAATGAATTTTCGTTAGATTTTGCCTACTCCCGTTTGTTTTCAGAAAATATATCAGGAGCTATTGCATTAAGATATATATATTCAAACCTTACAGGTGGTATTTTTGTGGGTGGTGCTGAATCGAAAGCAGGTCAATCGGTAGCTGCTGATGTTTCAGCATATTACAGAAAACCTTTGGAAATCAACTCACAGAATGCGCTTCTGGCATTTGGTGTTAATATTTCAAATATGGGTGCCAAGATGTCCTATACTGAAAATATTGAAACCGATTTCATACCAATTAATTTAAGATTAGGACCTTCATTTTCAATAGATTTAGATAAATACAACACTTTGTCTGTACTTTTCGATGTTAATAAATTATTAGTACCAACCCCTCCTATTTGGAAATTAGACACTAATGGTTTACCTATTTATGGCCCGAATGGCAAAAGGGAAATATTACTGGGCAGAGATCCGAATGTAGGCATTGTAAGCGGTATGTTTGGTTCATTCAGTGATGCTCCAGGAGGTTTCAAAGAAGAAATGAGAGAATTTACCTTATCAACTGGTGTTGAGTACTGGTATGATAAACAATTTGCCATAAGAGCCGGTTATTTTTATGAAAGTGAAACCAAAGGCAACAGAAAATATTTCACTTTGGGTGCCGGATTAAAATACAATGTATTTGGACTTGACTTTGCATACCTCATACCCACACAGCAGAGAAATCCATTGGAAAACACCCTTCGTTTTTCACTTATTTTTGATTTTGCTGCGTTTAAGGACCAGTCGAAGTTATAATATTTGGAAAAATGGCACTTCGACACTTCGACAGTGCTCAGTGCGGCGCCTCGTTCAGTGTCCAAAGATAGAAAAAAAGAGAGTTAAAAGAATTTAACTCTCTTTTTTTGTTATCAATAAACATATTTATTATCTTTGGTTTTAAATTATAATATTTTGAAACTAAAAATAGGATTTGGTTACGATGTTCACCGTTTGGAAGAGAACTATCCTTTATTTATAGGTGGCATCAAAATTCCGCATAATCAAGGAGCTGTCGGTCATTCGGATGCCGATGTGCTGATACATGCCATTTGCGATGCCCTTCTGGGAGCTGCTTCTTTGAGAGATATAGGTTTTCATTTCCCTGATATTTCTGCAGAATATAAGGGTATTGACAGCAAAATACTATTAAAAAAAGTGATTGAATTGATAAAAGAAAAAGGTTACACAGTCAATAATATTGATACAACTATTTGTTTGGAAAAGCCGAAAGTATCAAAATACATTGATGACATGATTAAGGTCATATCTTTAATTATTGAGGTTGACCCTGAAGACGTATCAATAAAAGCGACAACAACAGAAAAACTAGGATTTGTAGGTAAAGAGGAAGGCATTAGTGCTTATGCTGTAGCACTGTTAATCAGAAAGTAAATTTATTTCCTTCATATTAAATCCTCATTGTATGAAAACTTTAAATCATCCCTTTTTATTTTTAACTTTAATGGTCATTGTTTTTTGTCGTTTGCCAGTTTTAGCACAATCTACAGGCACATTGACAGATTCAGACGACAGCAGAACTTACAAAACTGTAAAAATAGGTGAGCAATGGTGGATGGCTGAAAATTTAAATTACAACACTATTGATGGCAGTTGGTGCTACAATAACGACACAGCATATTGTAAAAAATATGGATTGCTTTACAACTGGGAAACAGCCAAGCGTGTGTGTCCAAGAGGTTGGCATCTGCCCACAAAAGCCGAATTTGACATTTTAATAGAAACTGTTGAAAATGGTGTAAACAATGCTTATGAACAACTTATTGAAAAAGGGCCATCAGGATTTGAAGCATTATTGGGAGGCCGTTTAAACACATCCGATAATTTTTATGATTTAAATGTCAGTGGAGGCTACTGGACTTCATCAAAAGATTACCTCGAACACATCTGGTATCTTAACATATATAGCGAAAACAAAAACGCATTTTTCTATTTCAGTAAAGATGTTGTGGGGCTTTCGGTAAGGTGCATGAAAAATTAACCAATTAAATTATAGGTGGGTTCTAAAAATTCAGGAATTATAGAATATTGGAATATTGAAATGTTGGAAAACTGGAAAATTAGGAAAACTTCCATCTTTCCATTATTCAATCTTTTCAACAATGCATTTAATAACGCAATTGGCATATTTAGAACTCTCCTACAATGAATAAAAAACCCTTTTTAGGTCTATTACTATTATTCTTGCTTCACAGCTTTAGTATTTTCTCCCAATCGACCATAGAAGGCTATGTAAGAGACAGCAAAACCCATGTTGTTTTACCCTATGTAAATATTGGAATAACAGGAAAAAATGTAGGCACAGTTTCTAGTGAGAAAGGTAGGTTTAAAATTTTCATTGACAGTAAGTACAACGAAGACTCATTGCGTTTTTCGATGATTGGTTACAAAAGTAAAACAGTTAAAGCTGGCGATGCTGCAACTTTATTAAACAGCACTGCAAATGTAGAACTGGAAGAGGACGCCATCAAACTCGAGGAAGTTGTAATTTTAAGTCAGGATTTAAAAGAAAAAATTTTAGGAAACGAAACAGAATCAACTTCAATAGTAGCTGGGTTTTCGACGAATGAACTGGGCAATGAAGTGGGTATAGTCATTAAAATAAAGAATAAGCCTGCTTATATACAAGCTTTCAACGTAAATATAGCCAGTAATAAGTATGACACTTTAAAGTTCAGGGTTAACCTCTACTCTTTAAAGGACGGACTGCCTGACACAAGCCTCTTGAAAAAATCAATAATTGTTAATACCACCCTGAAAAATGGGAAACTCAGCATAGACCTCAGAAAATACAATATTATAGTAGAGGAGGATTTTTTTGCAGCACTAGAATGGATTGAAGACCTTGGAAGCAATGGGTTGTACTTTTCGGCAAATTTCTTAGGCAGTCCTATAATTGCCCGCCATACCAGTCAGGGTAACTGGGAAAAAATTGGTGGTGTCAGTTTGGGGTTTAATGTGAAGGTGTTGCAGTAGGTGAACGTTTTGATTAGTAGATTCTGAATTCAAAATCATCAACGTATAAATTGTCGGTTCCTTTATTCCACAAGTAAATAGCAAATTCATAATCTGCTGCATTGACTTTAGGCAGATCAAACAACAACTCAATTTTTTCCCATTTGCTTTTAAATTTCAACAACTTGCTGATATTGTATGATTTATAATATATGTTTTTATTGTTTTCATTTATAGAAACAACAATTTCAACATCTTTAACTGAAAAATTGGTTAAAAAATATGATTGAAACAACAATAACGTACTTTTTTGAGTAACCGCTTTCAATTCCTTTGTTCTAAAAGTAAGGCCATATATTATGTCTTTGGTAAGGAATCCTGAATTTTTGCCAGAAAAGGACAGGTCTGAAGTTGTATTAATATTCTGCCAGCACACAGTATTCAGAATAGTATCATAGGTCATAACTGACTGAAACAAGGGTGTCTTCTGTGTGATGGCACAAAAACTTTCAGCAAATATATTTAATTGATTGTCAAGCTTATATAGTTTAAACTTGTCATTAGACCAAATAATTTTGACTTGGCTGGAATCACCTTCAATAAAAAGTTTCAGATTATTTTTTACATACTTCTCAATTGGTTCCTGAATTTCGAGGATGTAGGAAACACCTGCATCTTCCAAGTCTCTTTTGATGCTATCAAGAGAGAGTGTTGTATTGACATGAAATCCTTTTCGTCCGGTGTATAGGGACAAGGCTCTGGGCTTTTCGAACTCTATTACAGCATCACCGGGCAAATTATTTTTAATGCAGCTAAAAGCCTCAATGGCCTGAGGGTGTTGGGGTCCCCAAACAATTTTATCGTTTTCATTTATTAAATTCACCACACTGCCCCTGTATTGAAAAAGCACAGAGATACCAATAAGCAGAACAACAGCATTTTTGTATTTTAAATTCAAAGGGATTAACAAATCTTTTGCAGTAAGGGCTGCATAATACAAGAGAAAAGGAAAAATGGGCATTAAAAACCTCAAACCGGCAGCGGTATAAGGATACAATAAAATGACAAGGGCAAACAATACCACCAACAGTTCGGTGAAAGCAGGTTTTAGAAGGGTTCTCTTTATCCAGCCAACAACAGCAAAAACTAAAAATGCAGATTGGGTAAAAACAGCCATGAACTTTAAAAAATAATTTTCTGTTGCAAAAAACAATCTTAAGGAGTCAAAATAATAAGCCATGTTATTGGCAATTATTATCATTAAAGATTTGAATTTATAAATATGGCTATACGAAGAGACTGCCCCCGAAGGGATATGAAACACTATTTTATTCAGAAAAATAAAGAACAACAAAGCTGCAAAAACGCTGATACTGTTGTAAAACATCAAATGCCAGGCATCGCTTTTCTTTCCTTGCTTGAAGTTAAATATAAAAGATTTAAATATAATGCCAGTGATGGCTAAAATAAAAACAGCACCCACAGGGCGTACAGACATAAGAAACCCTATAAGAATGCCCAAAAATATTTGTTGCAATACAGATTTGTTTCCCCATACCTTATGAAATATCTCTAAAGCAATAAACATCAAAAGTGTGAAGGGTATTTCGGACATTATTTCAGCCTTAAACCTGAGCAGCCAGGGATTATAAACAAAAATTAAAACAAGCAGCAATGAAGTTTTTACAGAAAAATATTTTGAATAAAACCTAAAAATAAAGACTGCAAGAATTATCAAACAAATATTTATCAGGCTTAAAAAAGCGGGTATGCTGTTTCCAAAGAGAAAATAAGCAGGGGCAAGAATAAGAGGAAACCCCACCAGATATGCAGGAGGGCCAAGGACAGGATTATTGGAAGAATAGATGTAACCAGTATTAGATTGTGCAATTCCTTTAACAATATTTTGTGCCTGATGGATGTACTGTGCAAAATCATCACCCCAGTCGTGACAGTTTCTCACGTTAATAAACAGCAGAGGCAAACAAAAAATAATTATTAAAATATACAAAAATGACTTTCTGAAGCTTTGTATTTTAAAAAAAAAATATTTCATCAATCGACTGAATATTTTAAATAATCCAATGTATAAAACACCAAGCATTATGTGTTTTTTAAAATATTGATTGCTTCCATTTTATCTTGTTCGATACGTGATTTAAGCTGCGTAAGATTTGAAAATTTTATTTCATCACGAATGCGTTTAATAAACATAACCTCTAAGAAATCACCATAGATATTCTTATTGAAATTAAAAATGTGAACTTCCAATTTAATCGCATTATCGGTTGAAACTGTTGGGTTGATACCTATGTTGAGCATGCCATCATACAGTGCTCCCTCATGTAAAACCCTCACGGCATAAACGCCCTTACAAGGGATGAGTTTATCGGAAATTTCATTTTGCAAATTGGCAGTAGGGAAGCCCATCTGTTGACCTATTTTACGTCCTTCAACCACACAGGCTTTCAAAGTGTAAAAATCACCCATCATGGCATTGGCATCTTCAATTTCGCCACTGATAATGGCTTTACGTATTTTCGATGAACTTATTTCGACACCATTGCATTCTAATGTTTGAACATAGTCAACCGAAAACCCATATTTTTCGGATAATTTTTGTAGGGCCGTATAATCGCCCTCTCTTTGTTTTCCCAAGCGATGATCCTTACCCAAAATAAACTTCTTAATATTTAATTTTTTAATTAAAAAATCTTCAACAAAAGAAGTGTAAGAAATGCCCGCAAATTCTTTATCAAAAGGAATAACAATGAGAAAATCAATATTTAGTTTTAAAAACTTATCATACTTTTCTTCTTCGGTATCAATAAGTTTAAGGTCTTTTTGATCGGGGTAAAGTACTAAACGAGGATGAGGAGAAAAAGTAATAACAACGCTTGAGCAATTTTCTTTTTTGGCTTCGTCGGTCAGTTTTTTCAAAACTTTTTTATGACCTAAATGTATTCCGTCGTAAGTACCAATGGTTACAACAGAGCATGTTGCGAGGTTAATATTATTGAAGTCATTATAGATTATCATGAAATAAGAGAATTCATTTCAGAGCAAAAATACATTTTAGTTATGAAAAAAAACATAATATTTTTACGATACTTGTTTTTCAAAACAAAAAAATTGTAAATTCGTTGGCTATAATTTTTGAAAAAAACACAATAATTTTTGATCTTTAAAATATACTAAATTATGTCAGTAAACATTGGAAAAATAGTGCAGGTAATTGGTCCTGTGGTTGACGTTTATTTTGAACTAGAAGGTAAATTGCCCAGTATTCATGAAGCACTTGAAATTGTAAGAGAAGATAACACGAAGGTAATAGTAGAATGCCAGCAACATATAGGAGAAGACACAGTAAGAACCATAGCCATGGATTCAACAGATGGACTTTACAGAGGCATGGACGTTATTGCAACAGGACACGAAATCAGTATGCCTACAGGAGAATTGATAAAGGGCAGGTTATTTAATGTAACAGGAGAAGCTATTGATGGTATTGGTGTTGTAGAAAAAGACAAGCCAAGAAGCATACATCAGGATCCCCCAAAGTTTGAAAATTTATCAACTAAACAAGAAGTCCTTTATACCGGAATAAAAGTTATAGATTTGATAGAACCTTACTCAAAGGGAGGTAAAATCGGTTTATTTGGCGGTGCGGGTGTTGGCAAAACAGTTATCATAATGGAGTTGATTAACAATATTGCAAAAAAATACTCAGGTATGTCTGTTTTTGCAGGCGTTGGAGAAAGGACAAGGGAAGGTAACGATTTATTAAGGGAAATGATAGAATCGGGCGTTATCAAATATGGTGATGATTTTGTAAAAAGCATGGAAGAAGGGGGCTGGGATTTGTCGAAAGTTGACAAGGAAGAACTTAAGAATTCACAGGCCACGCTTGTTTTCGGACAAATGAATGAACCTCCCGGCGCCCGTGCAAGGGTTGCTTTATCGGGTTTAACACTGGCAGAATATTTTCGCGATGGGGATGAAAATTCGACAGGTAATGATATTCTATTCTTTATGGACAATATTTTCCGTTTTACTCAGGCCGGTTCTGAGGTATCTGCACTTTTAGGCCGTATGCCTTCTGCTGTAGGTTACCAACCTACTTTAGCCACAGAAATGGGTATGATGCAGGAAAGAATTTCATCAACAAAAAGAGGTTCAATCACCTCAGTTCAAGCGGTTTATGTACCTGCCGATGACCTTACCGACCCTGCTCCGGCCACCACATTTGCCCACCTTGATGCTACTACAGTATTGAGCAGAAAAATTTCAGAATTAGGTATCTATCCTGCTGTTGACCCTCTCGATTCAACCTCCCGAATTTTATCACCTGATACTGTGGGTGATGATCATTACGACACAGCACAAAAGGTTAAAAGAATACTACAACGTTATAAAGAACTTCAGGATATTATAGCCATCTTAGGCATGGATGAGCTTTCTGATGAAGATAAACTTATCGTTCACCGTGCCCGCAGGGTTCAAAGGTTTTTATCACAACCTTTCCATGTTGCAGAACAATTTACGGGTATTCCAGGTACATTTGTCAACATAGAAGATACCATTAAAGGCTTTAACATGATTATGAACGGAGATGTGGACGAATATCCCGAAGCAGCTTTTATGCTGGTGGGTACCATTGAAGAAGCTATTGAAAAAGGAAGAAAGATTATTGAAGCTTCTAAATAGAACAATATAAAGATTAAGATAATAGTATATGGGATGTTGGGATGTTGGAATAATGGAAAGATGGAATGGTTTAATCACCCAATATTCCAACATTTCAAATAAATAATTATAATATTAATAGAAATTCTTCTTATGTATTTAGAAATCATTTCGCCGGATAAAAGCATCTTTGCAGGTAATGTAACATTGATACAAGTTCCCGGAAAAAGCGGTCAATTTACTATTTTGCACAACCACGATTCTATTATCTCAACTTTAACTAAAGGGAAAGTGCGTATTATAGATGAAAGCAATAACACACAGTTGTTTGATATCAGCGGTGGTGTTGTAGAAGTGCTTAAAAACAAAATTACTATATTGGCTGACTAAAATATAAGTGATTAATTATCACTTCATCAAATTCCAAACTGTTTTGAGTTATTTATTTAATTAATCGAAAATGAAAAAAATATTTTATTTCACATCACTCTTCATGCTTGCTTTGTTCATTAATTCATGTGGCAATCAGAAAAAAGAAGATAAAAAAACGGAAACAAATCCTATGGAAGAAAAAGTGGCAAGCTACAAAAAAATAGAACTAAAAGCAGACCTGTCGTGGTTATCAGCAAAAGAAAAAGAGATTATTAAAATTCTCATCAATGCGGCTGATATAATGGATGATATCTTCTGGATAGAGGCTTATGGTGATAAAGAAGCATTATTAAACAGTGTCAAAGATGAATACACCAAACAATTTGTCATTATTAATTATGGCCCATGGGACAGACTTAATGGCAACAAACCATTTGTAGATGGCGTTGGCGAAAAGCCAGCAGGCGCCAACTATTATCCTGTTGACATGACAAAAGAGGAATTTGAAAAATTCGATGCCAAAGACAAATTAAGTTTATATACTTTAATCAGAAGGGATTCAACAGGGAAATTAGTATCTGTACCTTATTCAGTGGCTTATAAAGAGAAGTATGAAAAGGTAGCTGATTTGCTTAAAAAAGCAGCTGAACTCAGTGAAGACAAAGGCTTTAAAAACTACTTAACATTGCGTGCTGAAGCATTATTGACCAACAATTACCAACCTAGCGATATTGCATGGATGGACATGAAAACGTCCAATATTGATTTTATTGTGGGTCCAATAGAAAATTACGAAGATGCTTTGTATGGTGCCAAAGCAGCACATGAATCTTTCATCCTTGTTAAGGATATAGACTGGAGTAAAAAATTAGAAAAATTTATTGCATTATTACCAAAACTGCAGAAAGATTTGCCTGTTGACGCCAAATACAAAAAAGAAATACCAGGCCTGGAGTCAGAAATTAATGTTTATGAAGCCATCTATTATGCCGGTGATTGCAATGCAGGAAGTAAGACTATAGCCATCAATCTGCCAAACGATGAAAAAGTTCAGCTTAAAAAGGGTTCGCGTAAGTTACAGTTGAAAAATGTGATGAAAGCTAAGTTTGATGCCATCATGGTGCCTATTTCAAATATTCTGATTGATGAATCGCAAAGAAAATACGTCAATTTCGATGCTTTTTTTGAAAATACAACTTTTCATGAAGTTGCTCATGGCATGGGTATTAAAAATACTATCAACAAAAAGGGCACAGTAAGCGATGCATTGAAGGAACAGTACTCTGCCATAGAAGAAAGCAAGGCAGACATTTTGGGTTTGTACCTTGTGACAAAGCTTTACGAAATGGGTGAGATTAAAAGTGGCGAAATAATGAACAATTATGTTACTTTCCTTGCCGGTATTTTCCGTTCGTGTCGTTTTGGGGCATCAAGCGCGCATGGCAAAGCCAATATGATGCGTTTTTACTTTTTTCAGGAAAAAGGCGCTTTTACCAGAAGCGAAAAAGGCACTTACACAGTTAATTTTGATAAAATGAAAGAAGCTGTCATTGCTTCTGTTCAACAAGTACTTATTCTGCAGGGTGATGGCGACTACGATAAAGCCAAAGCAATGATTGAAAAAGACGGTGTTATCAGAGCCGATTTCCAGAAAGACCTCGACAGAATCAAGGATGCTAAAATACCTGTTGACATTATCTTTGAAAAAGGAACCCAGCTACTGGGCCTATAAAAACTGTTTTATTGGTAAAAAAATATAATCCTGGTGCATTTTTAAAGAAAATATTTTACTTACTCATCAGTGTTGTATAGAGAACAATACCAACAACACCTATAACACTTCCTTTGATTACATTATGTGTTTTTTTCTTCTGAGCAACATCCTGGTATCCTAAAATAAAAAAATCATCAACAGTGGCAGGCAGGACTTCATTTCTATAATTTCTGGGTGAAGGACGATAAGAGCTAACGCTAATATCGTAAATTAATGGCACCAGCAAACCCCAGAAACCCAACAAGCCCCCTCCTACTCCCGAAATAAAAGATCCTCCGGTAGCAATACAGCCCTTGTAATTTCTTCTGGCAAAAGCTTCACCTGCCACATAACTTCTCATCTGATCAACACTAAAGGCTTTTTCATCCGAGGCATCGGGTTTATATAAAACCACTTCAATACTGTCTTTATAGACAATGGAAAAAACTTCTTTATTAGAAAATATGGCTTCTTTGGTTTTCTTACCTTTTGTTTTGGTAACCCACACTGTGGTATCCGATGCCCCTTCAATTTTGCATTCAAGTTCCTTCCCATTTGAAAACCGCACCTTGTCTTGTGCTATTAATGATACACTTACAGCAGAAAACATAAAAACGAATAGGTGTTTTATAGAAATCATTCTCAAAATTATTTACTGTTCAATACTTTCTTCTGGTCAAATTTATAAAAAAATAAACAATAATAAAAAATAATGTATCACTTTTCTATTTAACAAATATAATATAAATTTGTCCAGAATTTTTTGAATAAGGCATTTATTTCTAAAAAATAATTAAATATACAACAATGATAACAAACAATTTTATTAAAAGACACAACGGGCTAAACGACGATGACTTAAAAAAAGTGTATGAAACCATAGGCGTAACATCTTTGGAAGAATTGATTGACCAAACCGTACCTCAATCAATCAGAACAAATCAAGCTTTGAATATTCCTGAGGGCATTAATGAGTTAGAGTATCTCGAACACATCAAAGATGTAGCATCTAAAAACAAGATATTTAAAACTTATATTGGTTTAGGATACTACAACACCATACTTCCAGGTGTTATTCAAAGAAACATTCTCGAAAATCCGGGCTGGTACACCTCATACACCCCTTATCAGGCAGAAATATCACAAGGCAGACTTGAAGCCTTATTAAATTTTCAGACAGTCATCATCGATTTTACCGGATTACCAATAGCTAATGCTTCTTTGTTAGATGAAGGTACTGCTGCAGCTGAAGCCATGATTATGCTTTATAATTCAAGGAGCAGAGATGCACAGAAAAGAGGCGCCAATAAATTTTTTATAGCATCCAACCTTTTTTCTCATACTATAGATGTTATAAAAACAAGGGCATTGCCACTGGGGATTGAAGTTGTTGAAAAACATCCTGATGAATTTGTAGCTGACGATATGACTTTCGGTCTCATACTGCAATATCCCGATGAGAGGGGTGCAGTTACAGATTACACCTCTTTGGTAGAAAAAGCGCATAATGCAGGTGTAAAAGTAGCTGTAGCTGCCGATTTGATGAGTTTAGCATTATTAAAACCACCTGCTGAATGGGGTGCTGATGTTGTTTTAGGTTCTACACAGCGTTTTGGGATACCAATGAGCTTTGGTGGGCCTCATGCAGGTTATTTTGCATGTACCGAAGAATTTAAAAGAAATATACCGGGCAGAATTATAGGTATTTCTGTTGATAAAAACGGCAACAGGGCATTGAGAATGGCTTTACAAACCAGAGAACAGCATATAAAAAGAGACAAAGCCACTTCTAACATTTGCACAGCACAAGCCCTACTGGCTATCATGGCAAGCATGTATGCTGTTTATCACGGTCCCAAAGGCATAAAGAGTATTGCCCGAAATATTAATATTTTGTCGGCTGTACTTTCTAAAGAGGTTGAAAAATATGGTTACAAGCAATTGAATAAATACTTTTTCGATACACTTCAAATAGAAATTCCATCAAATGTTTCCATTGAAGAAATTAAGAAAAATGCATTGGCTCAAAAAATGAATTTCAGATATATCGACAGCAGCATTATAGGTATCAGTATCGATGAAACAACCGCTCTGAAAGATGTCAATACAATGCTTGAAATCTTTGCTAAAGCCAATAATAAGAATTTTGATGCATTTGTTTGTGATTCAAATGTTTGTTCAAAATTAAATACTATTCCTTCCGAACTCGAACGACAATCGGCTTATTTGAAACAAAAAGTATTTAACACCTATTTTTCAGAAACAGCCATGATGCGTTACATTAAAGAACTGGAAATTAAAGACCTTGCCCTCACCCGTTCTATGATTCCGCTGGGCTCTTGCACCATGAAACTTAATGCGGCTTCAGAAATGTTTGCTTTAAGCTGGCCGGAATTTGGAGCCATTCATCCCTTTGTGCCGGAAGATCAGGCTGAAGGCTATAAAATTATCATTGAAGCACTTAACAAATGGCTTTCTGAAATCACAGGATTTGCTGCCATGTCATTCCAACCCAATTCGGGTGCAGCCGGTGAATACACAGGGCTTATGGTTATCAGAGAATATTTGAAGAGTATCGGGCAAGCACATCGAAATGTATCGTTGATTCCTGCATCTGCACATGGCACTAACCCTGCAAGTGCAGTTATGGCAGGCATGAAAGTCGTTGTGGTAAAGTGTGACGAACAAGGTAACATAGATATTGATGATTTGAAATTAAAAGCCGAAGAACATGCTGCTGATTTGGCCTGTGTAATGATTACCTACCCATCAACACATGGTGTTTATGAAGAAGGTATTAAAACCATGGTCAACATCATTCATGAACATGGTGGCCAGGTTTATATGGATGGTGCCAATATGAATGCACAAGTAGGCATTACAAGTCCCGGATTTATAGGGGCCGATGTATGTCATCTCAACCTGCATAAAACATTTGCCATTCCTCATGGCGGCGGTGGCCCAGGTGTAGGCCCTATAGGCGTTGCTAAACACCTTGTGCCATTCCTTCCATCGCATAAAATGATACAAACAGGAGGCGAAAAAGGTATTGGCGCTGTGTCCTCTGCTCCTTATGGCAGTCCGTTAGTACTTACCATCACCTACTCCTATATTAAAATGTTGGGGGGCAAAGGATTGAAAGATGCCACAGAAAATGCAATATTATGTGCCAATTATATTAAATCGCGCCTTGAAAATCATTATAAAATACTTTACACAGGCAAAAACAATCGTGTGGCCCATGAAATGATTCTTGACTGCAATATCTTTAAGAAAACTGCCGACCTGGAAGTGATAGAGTTGGCCAAACGTCTTATGGATTATGGTTTTCATGCACCTACCGTAGCATTCCCTGTGCATGGCACTTTGATGGTTGAACCCACTGAAAGTGAGCCTTTGTCGGAATTAGACAGATTTTGCGATGCCATGATATCTATCAGAAAAGAAATTGAGGAAATAGAAAACGGACAAAGCGACAAGACTAATAATGTCCTTAAAAACGCCCCTCACACAGCTTCAATATTAGTTGCTGAAAACTGGGACAGACCTTACAGCAGAGAAAAAGCAGTATATCCAGTAGCCAGTCTTTTCAACAACAAATACTGGCCAAGTGTTGCCCGTATTGATGATGCATTTGGTGACAGGAACCTGGTTTGTGCGTGTGAGCCTGTTGAGAATTACATTTAATTAAATATCGGCTAAGCTATAAAGTAAAAATTTTAGTTGATTGCTCATTGACAATAACAAAGAACCACAAAAAAAGGGAGATGCCGAAAGCACCTCCCCTTACTTGTCCGCCCTAAATTCTGTGCTTTTCTACTTTGCTCATTATCATTATTTTAAGTTTTCAAAACAATGTTTTTGCAGCATTAAGAAGTAATAAGTTGTTTTATATTTTTTTATATTTCTACTTTGCCTTGACGCAAAGTAGAGCAAAGGTCAAGGCTTACTAAAAATTTGCTAAAATTATCGGATTTCTTTACTGGCGCAACCAAAGCCGTTCGGGATGAATCTCTTGTTTAAAAAATACCCAATATCCTCACTCGTTGGTTGCTTTAATCAAAAGAATTCCTCGAAGCTCTGCTTCGGGGTAAAATTATAAAAGTATATGTTATCTTTGCCCTATGAGTGAACATATTCATAAAAGGCATAATAAAAATTTGTTGTTGTATCATATGGTATGTCCAATAAAATATCGTAGAAGCATACTTACAGAAGCAGTTGAAAAAAGTTTGGTAGAGGTTTGTAAGAATATTGAGATGAGATTTGAGATAACTTTTATTGAGATTGGCGCTGATGAGAACCATGTTCATTTTTTGATTCAGAGTGTACCAATGATGTCTGTAAAAGACATAGCACAAACGGTAAAGAGTATTACAGCCAAAGAGCTTTTTCGTCTTCACCCTGAAGTGAGAGAACAACTTTGGGGAGGGCAGTTTTGGAGTAGTGGTTATTATGTCAATACAGTTGGTCAATATGCAAATGAAGAAACGATTCAGAAATATATCACTGAGCAAGGAAGCGAAAAAAAAGAATATAAACAGTTTCATAGAGGGCAATTAAGTTTGTTCGAGTGACCGGATACCTCGAAGCTCTGCTTCGGGGTCATTCATTACATAGAAATGATTTTATATTTGTGTAAAGAAATCCTCAATTTTGAAACGCAAATTTTTAATAGGCCGTTCACGCTCTTCGTAAAATTCATTGCCATACATTTGATAGAAGATTTGAAAATCTAAAGTGTCAGAAAGTTTGTGTATTAATATTTGGAAATTAAATGATTCTGATAGCAGTCCAGGGGCGTTGCACTGCCATGTGCTGAGCATGCCGAAGTAAGCAATTGCCGAAGAGACTGCAATATTTGTAGAGGTTGTGTCAAAAGCTTAAAATGTGTCATTCTGAGTGAAGCGAAGAATCTAATTATCAATATGTTGAGATTTTTCACTTCGTTCAAAATGACAAAAACACATGCTTTTGATACAGCCTCAAAACAAATGTGAGAAAATGTTTTGGCACATGAATTTGTAGCGACTTGTGAGCTGAGTCGAAGTAAGCAAAACAAATTCTGTGACAAAACAATATTAATATAGCTGTGAAAAGAAAGTAAAGGCAAGCCGCACTAAATTGGACAAGTCAGGAAAAAGAATCACAAAAAAAAAAGAGAGATGCCGAAAGCATCTCCCTTTTATTTTTTAAAAAAGCAAAGTATTATTGAATACTGATAGTTTTAGCAACGATACCATTTTCGGTCTGAACCTGCATGATATAGAAACCATTATTCAAATCAGAAACATTAATATTCAATACGTTTTCGTTGGGTTCAATCAATCTAACCAATTGTCCCACTGTGTTATAAATAGAAATTTTTTCAACTTTATTGACAGCGCCTATAGAAATAAAGTCGTTAGCCGGATTAGGATAGATGCTTACTAAGTTATCCTTAGAAATTTGTGTCATACCTACAACAGTTTGAACAACAGGTAAAATTACCATGTCGCATTTAAGACCATTTGGAGGAGTTCCCCACTGAGTTTCAACTGAAAACCAAGAGCCACTGCTTTGCATTTCCCAAGCTAATGAGTCATTAGAGTAGCAACCGCTTTTTGTTGATACAACTACCAAAGTATCAGTTGCGCCTGTAGGTAAAACAACACTGCATGCAAAACTTCCTGTAAAGCTAACAGCAGTTGAAAAGTCGTAAGGTGTTACATTATTTACAACGATAGCTGAGTTAGCAACAGCAGCACTTTGACCTAACATGGTATTGGGGGCTTTTGTAGTAGCATTGATGTCATAAATTTTTACAGAAGAAGAACCTGTGGTTGTTTTTGCAATAGCATAAACCAAAACGCTCGAAATAGTTCCTGATCCTGTATAATTATATTTTTCAGCTTTTTCTTTATCAAGATAGGAATTATTTCCTAACACATAACCTGCAGCTCCTGCGCCATAAATGGTTAAAGTGTCGAAACAAGGCAGTAATGCTGATGGTGGGTACAAAGTATCGTTAGTCTTTGTACTGCTAATGTTAAATGGTGCTTTGAAGTCAGCTGATGAAGCAACTTCTCTCTGGGCCATAAGACTGCCAAAGATAAATAAAGCAAAAATTGCTAAAGTAATTTTTTTCATGGTCTTTGTTTTTTGTTAATAATTGATTTAAAAAAACAAATATATAACTTTATATTGATGTAAAACAAATAACAAACATTTCTTAACATTTTTTTTGATTTTTTTTTTAATATTCTTGGCAGGCTTAAAATAGTTTATTTATATTTGCAGTATTATTAATTATTTATTAACTAAACCCAAAAAACTATGAAAAAATTTACGCTTGTAATGTTATTTTTGGTTTCTGCAACAATCATTTTTGCACAAACAAGAAATGGCCAAAATTCAAACGCAACAAAAAACAACAATCAAATCGGTGTATCAGTTCAGATGAACAAAGCTATAGGCGACACATTATGCTATTTTGATGGCAGTGGCTTTTTTGTAAATCCAACTGACCAAGCTGCTTTTGGTATGGCAAATGACGATGTTGACGGATTAACAGTTCACCAATCAGGTTGGACATCAGACTGGATGGGATTTTACTCTGTAGATCCTCTAGATTTTCAACCAAATGATGTTGACTCAGCATTTTTTATTGGTGCATCTTCTTGGTTTGACCCAGCTGGTCAATCTGACAACTGGTTTTCTTTTGGTCCTATCACCACACCTGCAACAGGTATGAAATTAACTTGGGCTGTTAAATGCAACCCCGGCTACCGTGATGGTTACAAAGTATGGGTTTCTGCTACAGGCATGGCCAATTACACTGACTTCACAGGCACACCTATCTTTGTAAGAGCAGATGAATACCCTTCAACTACAGAAGGCGTTGATACAGTATGGACTTATTATACTGTTGATATTCCAATCAGTTTTAATGGTGGACCAGCTTATATTGGCTTCCAACATTATGCTATGGACATGGATGTTCTTTTCTTAGATGAATTTTCATTAGTTGAAGCAATGGTTTCAGGTATTGAAAACACAACTAACAACGTATCAGTTTCACAAAACTATCCAAACCCTGTAATGAGCACTACAGCTTTTTCATATACTTTAGCTCAAAATGCTAATGTAACAGTTGAAGTATTTGACATTACCGGAAGATTAGTAATGACAATGAACGAAGGCAATAAAGCAGCCGGTACTCACCAAGCAATAATTAATGCAGAAAATCTGAACAGCGGTTCTTATTTCTACACTTTAACAGCTGGCGATTACAAAACAACTAAAAATATGGTTGTTGTTAAATAAACTAACTTTTATATTAAAAAAGGCTGTTTTTTTCGAAAACAGCCTTTTTTTTTGGAAAAAAACTTAAGTTTGCATAAAATTATAATAACATGAGACTTATCCCAAAACTATTCTTACTGATTTTAATGGTATCTTTTTTCTTTTCAATATCCTTTAAATCCATTTCACAGAGACCTTTTAAATCTATAAGTAATCCGCCAAACAATTTTGATTTTAAAGCGGTTACAGATACTTTATTACCTATTAGCTTTCTTAATGGCACATTAACTCTTGATACTGCCTTAGCCGGAGGTTATGTGTGCGGAACCAATGCCTATAACGACATCGCTAAAGCACAAATTTATTTTATTGAAGACAGTTTGAGCTACTATGTAAGCGGCTGTGGATTATATGTTGGTGATTTGCAAGTGAGTGATTCAAGTAAAAATCTGACTGTCAACCTGTATGATTTGTTTGGCATGGGTTACAATACCGACAGTCTATTATATTATAATGTACCGGGTAATGTTATTGGCACTGTTGAAGTTCCGGTAAATGCACTGGTAGAGAATCAGATAAATTACATCTATTTTCAGAATGAAATGTGGGTCTTAGGAGGATATGCCCTGGGCATAGATTTTACCAACTTCGGCACCAATCAGATAGGATTAATAAGCACCTCTGATGGCGATGCCCAACAGAAAGAACTGGCTTGGGAAAAATTAAATAACTGGCAGTGGTATTCTATGCTTTCAACCTGGCCTTTTGATGGAGATTTGGGAATTTTTTCTTTAATAAATGGTGTTAATGCCGGATTAGTCAATAACAATGTATCATTATCAACTTTTAATATTTATCCCAATCCTGTTTTGAATAATAGTTTCAGTATTGAATGTATTTCAACTTTTGAATCCATGGCAAAAATAAAGATTTTCGACACACGTGGTGCATTGGTATTGGAAAAAGATTTGTTTTTAAATGCAGGGAAAAATGTTGTTTCATTCAATCTGCCCAAACTTAAAAATGGCAATTATTTTATTTCAGTTAAAACTTCAAATAACAATTTTATTAAAAAAGTTACACTTAATTAAAATTTTAATACATTTGTAATCAACACGCTAATATTAATTTAAACCACTAAAAATGAAAAAATTATTTACGCTTATTGCAATTGTTTTTGTTGCAAGTACAATTTTTGGTCAGGTTGCTGTATATCCTACCGGCAAAGATGTACCCCAAAAAGTCAATAAAATTGCACCTCTTAAAAAAGGCATTAAAACCCCAAGCACAAGGTGGTACAATTATGCAGAAGCCATGGATGCTTTTTATCAAAACACGTCAGTACCTTATGGCAACAACCTTTTCCCCGACACCACCATTTTAGTAGATTATGGAACAAGTGGTTATTCAGGACCATGGATTCATGCTCTCGGAGATGTACTTGATGTTAAATCAACCTTTTTTAATGATCTCACATTATACCCCGGAGAATTGGCCATGAATAAGTTAAGCACTTTTACTGTGGATTCTATTGGCATTTTGTGTATTTATGAAAGAGGACTGACCGACCCCAATATTGTTGACACACTCCTTATTGAAGTATCAGTAAATGCAACTTTACCTTCCTACTTTTTTGTCAATTCCGACATCAATACCAACCTTGGTTCGGATACTGTTTTTATTCATGGTATCAGTTATGCTTATCAAACCAATACTTTAGGTGTTGCAGGAAAGAAAACCTACAAGTTCCCTTTAACAGCTCAATTCTGTGCCGACACATTAGCCAACGGATTTAACTATGTAGAAATTGCAACCTCAGACCTTCCTACTGTAAATGCAGGGAAATATGTAGCCACAGCTATTTCTTTTATTCCCGGTTACACCTGGGTTCCCAATGTTGACACATTGACACAAAAAAATCGTTTTTTCTTTGTTTCTTACAAAGAACAAGATGGCATGTTTCCCATCTATACAAAGAAAGATTACAACATTTCTTATCTTGTACCTCAGGATTTAAGATATAATAATGCAGGCACATGGAATGGTTTATTTATTCCTTCATTTGCTTATATGGGTTCAACTGCTGATTACAGTTACGAACATCATTTGTTTTATTACAAAACAACCTGCCTTACAAACTGTGGTGAAGTAGGTATAGAAAACACTACTATCAACAGCAAAACTGCTTTAGGTGATGCTTTCCCCAATCCGTCAAACCTCAACTCAACGATTAATATACCTGTAAATACGACATCGGAAGGTGCTGTACTTATTGTTAAAAATATTTTAGGACAGGCTTTGATTTCTTACAAGCTGAATGTGGGAAGTTCAAATGTTGCCGTTAACACGCTCAACCTGCCGGCAGGTATTTATTTGTACACGCTTGAGGCCGATGGCCATTCAATTACCAAGAAATTAAGCATTAACAAATAACAGGCTTTCAGCTTAAAAAATATAAAAGGCTGTCTCAATGGGGCAGCCTTTTTTTTATTTAACTCCTGACTTGTCCGCCCAAAATTCTGTGTTTTTCTACTTTGCTCATTATCATTATTTTAAGTTTTCAAAAAAATGTTTTTGCCGCACTAAGAAATAATAAGTTGTTTTATATTTTTTTTTATTTCTACTTTGCCTTGACGCAAAGTAGAGCAAAAGTCAAGGCTTATTAAAAATTTGCTAAAATTGTCAGATTTCTTTACTGGCGCAACCAAAGCCGTTCGGGATGAATCTCTTGTTTAAAA